>Ga0247839_1006442_pt1 | contig 13499 bp, 14 predicted proteins | sample LaCruzMarch2015__6_FD_192405 | JGI IMG/M metagenome (GOLD analysis project Ga0247839, IMG submission 192405) | Freshwater microbial communities from meromictic Lake La Cruz, Castile-La Mancha, Spain - LaCruzMarch2015_16m | ecosystem: Environmental > Aquatic > Freshwater > Lake | place: Spain...
TGGCCGATTTCCAGATCGAACTCACCGGGCTGATCACACTCAGCATAGCTGATTTTATTCTTTAGGACTCTCAGCCCGATCGCGGCCCGCTAGCTGCCACTACGCCCCAGCAGTTGCGCGCAGAACACTGCGCCCTGCGTAACGGGCGACATCGCCCAATTCGCCTTCGATGCGGATCAACTGGTTGTACTTCGCCAGACGGTCCGAGCGGCACAGCGAGCCAGTTTTGATCTGGCCGCAGTTGGTGGCCACGGCAAGATCGGCAATCGTTGAGTCTTCCGTTTCGCCCGAGCGATGCGACATGACCGCAGTGTAGCCGGCACGCTGTGCCATGCTGACGGCATCGAGTGTCTCGGTAAGCGAACCGATCTGGTTGACTTTGACCAGAATGGAGTTGGCGATACCGTCTTTGATACCGCGCGACAAGCGCTCGGTGTTGGTGACGAAGAGATCATCGCCGACGAGTTGGCAGCGCTTGCCGACGAGTTCCGTCAGTGCCTTCCAGCCGGCCCAATCGTCTTCGGCCATGCCGTCTTCGATCGAGACGATCGGGAAGCGATTGACGAGATCTTCCAGGTAGCGCGCCATGCCTTGGCCGTCGAGCGTCTTGCCCTCGCCATGCAGATTGTACTTGCCGTCCTTGTAGAATTCGGTCGATGCGCAATCGAGCGCCAGCATGACATCGGAACCGGGCTTATACCCGGCCTTCTCGATAGAGCGCATAATGAAGGTCAGGGCCTCATCGGCGCTTTTGAGATTTGGAGCAAAGCCGCCTTCGTCACCGATGGACGTGGAATGGCCGGCGTCCTTCAAACCCTTTTTCAGGGTGTGGAAAATTTCGGCGCCCATACGAACGGCGTCGGCACAGGTCTCGGCGGAGACCGGCATGATCATGAATTCTTGAATGTCGATCGGATTGTCGGCGTGCATGCCGCCGTTGATGATGTTCATCATCGGAACGGGCAGGACGTGTGCCGAGGCGCCACCGACATAACGGTAGAGCGACAGACCGCTCGCCAGTGCCGCCGCCTTCGCGACCGCCATCGAAACGCCGAGAATGGCGTTGGCGCCGAGCCGCGCCTTGTTGGGCGTCCCATCGAGTTCGATCAAGGCCGCATCGATGCCACGCTGGTCTTCGGCATCCGAACCGGCGATTGCATCGAAGATCTCGCCGTTGACGGCATCGACCGCCATCAGCACACCTTTGCCGCCGAACCGCTTCGGATCGCCGTCGCGCAGTTCGATGGCTTCGTGCGCACCGGTCGAGGCGCCCGATGGAACCGCCGCGCGGCCCATGCTGCCATCTTCCAGAACCACATCGACTTCCACCGTCGGGTTGCCGCGGCTATCAATGATTTCGCGCCCGATTATGTCGACGATGGCCGTCATAGGAAAGTATCCTTTGGTCTCAGATGGAAATCTAGGAGCGATGTTTGCGGCGGTTGCATCGGCAGGGCCCGCGTGTGAAGACGGCTTGCGTTTTAGGCGAATTCGCCCGCACAGCAAAGACCCCAGAGGGTAGGATGACCCTACCCGACTGGTGTAATAGCGGGCCAGCCACCTGAGACTTTGGCACAAGAGAGACTTTATGCCCGGCGACCCGCCCAACACTCCCGGAAATAGGCCTCAAGACGTTGCTTCGTCCTCGGCTGAAGGTGACGGCCCCAACATTTTCATGCGGGTGCTGATCGCTACAGTGCCGCTGGCGCTGATCGTGTTTTGCCTTCTTCCCAACGCCGGCCCCGTATTCAGATCGTTTTACGCAGCCTCTAGCGCCATGGCGCCCACCCTTCCCGCAGGCACGTTCATGCTGGTGTCGCGCATCAGCTACGGCTATTGCCGCCACTCGTTCGACTGGTTCGACTTGCCCCTGGCAGGCCGCTGGCCAGACATCATGCCGAAACGTGGTGATATCGTTGCGGTGCGCGCGCCCTCCGACACCGGGACAGTCTATATCGAAAGGGTTATCGGGCTTCCTGGCGATACGGTGCAGATGATACAGGGCCGTCTCTGGCTCAACGGCGTGCTCGTGCCGCGCGAGGCGGCAGTGGCCATCGCGGATCCGCTAGACCCGGCGAAACTGAGCGCCACACACATAGAGCATCTGCCCGGCGCGCCGCCGTATCGCATCCTCGAAGGTGAGGGCGATGAGGGACCCCTCGACACGACGCCATCATACAAAGTTCCCACTCGTCATCTCTTCGTGATGGGCGACAATCGCGACAACTCAGCCGACAGCCGGCTTATGGACCGCTTGGGCTATGTGCCCCTCGATCTGGTCATTGGCCGCGTGGTATTTTCAATGGGAGCGCCGCGATGACATCCTCCTCAGCGCTCGTACTGTTTTCCGGCGGGCAAGATTCGACTGTGTGTCTCGCCTGGGCACTTTCGCGCTTTGCCCGTGTCGAAACGGTGGGCTTTGACTATGGCCAGCGTCACGCCGCTGAACTCACCCAGCGCGACATCATTCTGCACAAACTGAGAGCGCATCCGGATTATGGGGCCAAGCTCGGACCCGACACGCTTCTGCGCCTGCCAGCGCTTGGCGAAATCAGCGACACTGCGCTGACGCGCGACAGCGAGATCACGTATGCGGCCTCGGGGCTGCCGACGACCTTCGTGCCCGGCCGCAACATTCTGTTCTTGAGCTATGCCGCAGCCCTCGCTTACCGGCGGGGAATTTCAACGCTGATCGGCGGCATGTGCGAAACCGACTTTTCGGGTTACCCTGATTGCCGCCGCGCCACCCTCAATGCCCTGGAACAGGCGCTCTCGCTCGGTCTTGACCGGCCCATCACGATCGAGACGCCCTTGATGTCCATCGACAAGGCTGGAACGTGGCGCCTGGCCGATGAACTCGGCGGCGCGGCGCTCGTCAACCTCATCATCGAAGACACCCACACGTGCTATCGCGGCGAGCGCACGCAACGCCATCCGTGGGGCTATGGCTGCGGTACTTGCCCGGCGTGCGTATTGCGCGCGAACGGCTGGGAAACGTGGCGCGGCACCCAACTGGCCGGCTGAGCGGTTCGTATTTCCCTGACATTCCACATGTTCCGCCGGGAACCGCGGGGACACGCGCGAGCGGGCTATGAAGGCCGTGGTCAGGACACGGGGAACTCGCCCTGCAACCTGACACCGGAGAGAGCCGTCATGACGCGAACCACATCAAGCTCCGTCCTGACCGTGATGAACTTCATCGCCGGCATGGCGCTGCTGATCATGTTGTTTCCGGTCGCGGGAAAAGCGCAGGGCAAGCCCGCAGGCGTCAGAACAGCTCTCGAGTTGATCGACAAGCGCGGCTTCAAGCCGAGCCAACTGGCCTCAACCGCGGCGCCACACGCCTAAGCCGAGCGCGTAGACGACTGCCGCCAGCAGCACCGCCTTCACCGGGAAGCTTACCGCATCAAAGCCCTGATAAACGGCCAGCACGGCCGCAACAGCCCAAGCTACCGTCATGGCGAGCGTCAAAGGACGCAGGCGCACAACACGTAACGGGTGAACCCAGCGCCACGGCACGAACGTCAGCACGATGCACGTGCCCACAATAGCCGCCGACACCTGCCAGCTGGGCGAGAACACGAAGATATAGAAAGCGACCACATTCCAGATGGCGGGAAAACCGACGAAGCTCTTGTCCTCGTCCTTGCTGCCGTTGTCGGAGAAGTGGAACAGCGACGACAGCAGAATTCCGGCCGCCAGAACTTCCCCCAGAATTCCTGGCAAGTGTCCGGCCGCAAGCAGCGCCAGCACCGGCACAAAAACATAGGTGACGTAATCAATCACCAGATCGAGCGTCTCGCCGGAAAATCGCGGGAGGCGGGTTTCGACATGCGCCATGCGCGCGAATGTACCGTCGATGCCGTCTATGATCAGGGCAAGGCCAAGCCATACAAACAGCATTTCCCAGCGCTGGCTGGGAATCGCGAGGGCCGCGAACAAAGCGCAAACGGCTCCGAGAGCAGTAAATATGTGAACGAGGGCTGGCGCCAAGGGCATAGTGAGAATTTCCGCGAGATAAGGCACAGCTGGCTGAGAGGGCTATCATTGCCCGGCCGAGATGCCGCGTAAACCACTCTTGGCCCGCAACAAAGCTCAAAAACGAAAAGGGAGCGTAAAACGCTCCCTAGATCCGCAGTTCAATATCGTGGAGCCCTGCGTCTTGGTCAGACGCCGCCAGGACCTAGAAGGGGTGCTTTATGGTGCCACGGATGGTGAGATCGTCGGTGGGAACCTCGCGCTCTTCGACCGATTCCTTGGGCTCGTTGGCGCCGTAAAGCAGCTCAAGGCCAAAATCCATCTTCGGTAACACGCCCAGTTTGCCCAAGCCCGGAATACGAACTTCCGTGCCGGCCGACGGCTCTTTAACAACCGAACCGGGCACCATGGCCGCTTCAGGAGCCGCAGCAGCGGGAGCTGAGCCAGCAGGAGCCCCTGCCGCGCCTTGGCCACCCTGTTCCTGGAACCCAAGAGCCGACGAGCTGGCAATTGCCAGCATCAGACCAAAGCCTACAATCTTATTCCAACGCATTCTCAAAGTCCCCGCATCCGGTTGCCCGGTCGCACATCTTTGCCGTAATCAGATCTGGCCAGCCACCGCCCTCCGGGTTTGGCCGATCACGTTACGACTCCTCGAAGCTTCACAATGCCGAGCCTTAACTCAGCATACAACTGTGATCCACAGCCCCTTAAGTGGACATGAACATTTAAGGGTACAGGTGTGGTTGCGCTGCAATGTGGCAGTATCGCAACAGCGCGGCGCCTACACTGCCAACGGGCCGGTCCACGATGCCGGCAATCTTGCCGATTCCCAAGCAAAGTGGGCGATTTTGCAATGCGCGTTGGTGCTTCGATAGTTGCATCACCCCTCAGAACCACTGTCCAGTAAGCATCGCTCTGAGCACTCAGGGCTTGAAAAGCAAACCCTCCCGCACATGGCCACATCACCTGGGAGTACGCAGCATAACACTCCGGTCAAAGGAAAAGGGGCCGCCCTTTCGGACCGCCCCTTCCCAATCCAGTCAATTCCTAGATCCAGCCGGACCTTAGAAGTTGATCTTTGCGCCGCCCATTACGATGTCCAGGTCCTGGAAACCGACGCTTGCGCGGTTTGCCGAGTTACCCGTTTCGAAGAGCTCAGCGCTACCTTCGTGGTGGCGGTAAGCGAGGTAGAGATCCATGGCAGCGGCATCGATGTTCTGGTTGATGCCAACGCCCCAGTAGTTAACTTCCGTGCTCGAAGCGCTAGCCGTAGCGAAGCCAACACCTGCAGCGACACCGAGCTCGGAGAAGCTACGCGGATCGCCGTCCTGGTCGCCGATCTGGGCGCCAGTGTTCGATTCGAAGTACTCACCATACAGCGTGGTCTTGCCGAGGGCGATGAACTTGCGCTCGATACCAGCCTGAACCGACCAGAAATCGGCTTCGTCATCGATCGCAATGCCCGTAACGCCAGCAGCTGCGTAACGCTCGCCGATCAGATCATCCGTGCGCTGGCCGTAAGCGCCCGTAACGAACAGACCCGTGTCGCTGTGCATGAGAGAAGCAGACACACCGAAGGTGCTGCAATCGGTGTCCGATGTGCTCGTGACGCCGACGCCGGGATCGAGAGCAGCGCAACCGCGCATGTTGGTGTTTACCGTACCGTTGCTCGAGTCATCGGTGTATTCGGCATAACCGGCTGCGGCAGCAATCTTGAAGCCAGCCAAGTCGCTGTTCGAATAGCGCAGGCCGATATCCCAGAAGTCGTCTTCACCCCAAGCAGCCGAGGCCTTGAAGCCAGCGAACGTGGGAGTTTCGTACTTCACGAGGTTGCGGCGATCGCCTTCACCTGGCACGTTGTCACCCGTAATGCCGTCCTGCGGCTGCAGGTCGCGCCATGTTCTGTTGGTGCGAACGCCACCTTCCGTAACCAGGAAGAAGCCGCCGTTGAACTTCGAGAGCGAAGGACGGGCGAAGTGGTTCATGTTCGCGGTCGTGGCTTCCGTCACGCCATCTGTTGCCTGCGAGGTCAAGCCGATCCAAACGCGGCCCAGTTCCTTGCTGTCGATCCACCAAGCCGAATGACGCAGATCGATTGCGTTGGTGCGGCTGTTGGCGACATCCTGGCTGACAGCGTTGAGGCGGTTCGAGCGAACGCCGAACTCCATCAAGTAACCGGCCTTCCAGCCGTCGGTGATGCGAGCTTCGCCAACGAAGCGGAAGCGCGAGCGAGCCGTATCGTTCGTGCCCTGGTAGATGTTCGATTCATCACCAGCGTCGTAGTACATGAGCGATTCGTTAACCTGACCCGAAACGGTGAGCGAAACCTTGCGGTTGCCCTTGCGAGCCGTGGTTGCTTCCAGTTCGGCGATACGCTCTTCGAGATCTGCGCAGCAGTTGCCGCCCAAATCAGCAGCCTGAGCCGACGTGGCGACTGCACCGAGCGCCAAGCCCGCGACAGCGGCCAGCGCGATCCGTGCGCCTGACATTTTCAAACCCCCAGCCATATTCAAATCCTTATTATAAGCTACATCCCGCGACAGGCGCGTCGACGTAGCCGCTTCGATCTGTCCACTCAGCAGGGGCGGCAAGACGAGAAACACACCTCGCCTGCCCCACCACCGTGGATGTCCCCAACTAGCCAGTCCATTGACGGCGCGTAAAGAGCCAAATGCACTATGACAGCTCTGCGACACGCTCCGGTGGTCTTCGGGCAACGAGTGTGACGAGCGAGTCACTGTTTATGACAGTTTAGCGACGTGATGACGTTGCAGACCGGCAACAAATCGGAAATCACACCATTTTCAAGGACTCAGCCGCAGTTCCTGCGGCTCTTGAGTCGCGACGGCTCCAGCCTAGGTGTAGAGTTGTTGTGAATCCCTGCCGGAGCAAGATGCGTGGCACCAAACAAGTCTTCGATATACCCTGAATTCGACGTTATCGTAGCAGGTGGCGGACCCACGGGCTTGGCAGCCGCCGTCGCCCTCGGGCGCATGGGGCTGACAGTGGCGTTGGCGGCTCCCCCTCACCGGCCTTCGTATCAAACGGGCGGCGCAGCCGCAGACAGGCGCACGGCCGCTCTGTTCGGTGGCTCGGTAGACCTGCTGCGCAATCTCGATGTTTGGGATGTGCTCGCCCCGATGAGCGAGCCGCTGATGGCCATCCGCATTATTGACGACACCGGTGGCCTGATGAGGGCGCCGGAGGTGGTGTTCAAGGCACGGGAAGCGGGCGTTGAGGCGTTCGGATACAACGTTCCCAACGCCGCAATGGTCGAGGCGTTGTTGGAGGCGGCCCGCTGCCCATGCAGCGGCGTGACGGTTCTCGACACTGCCGGCATCAGCACGCTCTCATTCAAAGACAATTGCGTTCTGGCGCATACCCAGGAGGGCACCCTCCTATCGGCCCGGCTCGTCGCCGCTGCCGATGGCCGGGGCTCGGTATGCCGCGCCGTCGCCGGCATCGGTACACAGTCTTGGACCTATCCGCAGAGCGCGCTGGTCTGCTCGTTCGAGCACTCCCGCCCGCACCGGATGATCTCGACCGAGTTCCACCGCCCGGCCGGGCCGTTTACGGTCGTGCCGATGCCGGGTCTCGCCTCGAGCCTCGTTTGGGTCGAAACGGCCGAAGAAACCGCCCGCCTTGCTGCCCTCGACGATGCTGAGATGATTGCGGCAATTGAGACACGCTTACAGGGTCTTCTCGGCACGGTGAGGACGGTGACACCTCGCGCCGCGTTCCCGTTGGCCGGATTGACAGCGACGGTCTTTGCCGAAAACCGGGTGGCACTGATCGGCGAAGCTGGCCACGTCATACCGCCCATCGGCGCGCAAGGCCTCAATCTCGGTTTGCGCGATGTGGCCGCTCTCGCCGACTGCATCGCAGCTGCACGCCAAAACGGCTCGGATATCGGAGCACCAGACGTAATGTCCGCCTATTCGGCCGCCCGGCGCGCCGACGTGACATCGCGGATTTGGACCATCGATCTCCTCAATCGCTCGCTGATCACCGATGTCTCGATTGTGCGGCTGGCCCGCGGAGCGGGGCTCTACGCGCTGCAAGCCTTCTCACCGTTGCGCCGCTTGCTGTTGCGGGAAGGCATTCAGCCCTCTTATGCAACGCCAGCGCTGATGCAGCCGGGCGGACTTGCAACTTTACGGCGCCGCGTGCTCGGGCCAACAGCGGGTGCAGCTTGACGCCGCCGCAACACCCCGGCATCACCGCGCCATGACATCACCACCACCCCCCGCTGCCGCGAACCTGCCGGCAGGCCGTTCCATGCTGCGCGATCTGCAATTCCGGATCGAATACGCCGGCCTGCGCCTGATCATCGGCCTCGTGCGTCTGTTACCGCTCGAAACGGCAACCGCCATTTCAGCGGCGGCTTGGGTGCGGCTCGCTCCTCTGATCAATCCCAATCGTCAGCGCCGCGCGCTCGCCAATCTGGCGATTGCATTTCCAGAAAAGTCCGAAGCCGAGCGCCGCGCCATTTGCGATGCTCACTGGCGCAACCTCGGCCGCGTCATGGTCGAGACCATGCAGATCGACCGCATGATCAAAGACCCCGACCGCGTGCGCGTCGCGACAGATCGCGTTTTCGACCGCTACAAGAACAAGCTCGGCCCGGCCGTGGGGGTGTCTCTCCATATGGGCAACTGGGAAGTGTCGATCTGGCCGTTTGTCGTGGCCCGCACCAACCCCGCCGCCGTCTATCGCTCCGTCAACAACCCTTACGTTGACCAGTATCTGCGCGACCAGCGCCGCGATCTTTACCCGGGCGGCTTGTTCGGCCGGGGTAAAGTGGAGGGCGATCACGGCGACAACCAGAAAACTGCGCGCATTTTGACAGACTTCGTGCGCCGCGGCGGACGGCTCGGCCTCGTCTGCGATCTCTACGACCGCAGCGGGATCGACGTTCCATTTTTTGGCAAAGATGCAAAAACCCAGGCGATTGCAGCCATGATTGCGCGCCGTGTGGGATCGCGCATCTGGATGTCGCGATGCCGGCGCATTGGGACTTCAAGCCGCTTTGAAATCGACATCAAAGAACTGCGGGTGCCGCGCACGGCCAATCAGTCCGAAGACGTGCGCTGGATCATGACGCACATGCAGGCGCAGTTCGAGGACTGGATCCGCGACTGCCCCGAGCAATGGATGTGGAGCAACCGGCGCTGGAGTTGAGGGGCGTCTCGAAGCTGCACGCGCCCTCCTGTCTTTTCGCGATAGCCCCTCACCGGTCTTTGCGCGACGGCCCCTCACCGGTCTTTATACGGCTGCCCCTCACCCTAACCCTCTCCCCGCACGCGGGGAGAGGGGAAAAAACGGAAAAAAATTCCCTCTCCCCGTCGCCCTCTTCCGGGCGAACGGGGAGAGGGTTAGGGTGAGGGGCGAAAGTTGGGTGAGGATCAGCGCCACGGCAATTTAGAACGCGGAGATAACCCATGCGAGGCGAAAGCCCTTGGCAGACGACTCGGGCGAGAGTTTTACGCAGCACCGAAACGGCAGCAGAAGAAAAGCTTTGGTCACATCTGCGCAACCGCCAGCTTGGTGGTTTCAAATTCGTGCGGCAGTTCCCCATTGGAAAGTACTTTGCAGACTTCGCATGCCGGGAACTCAAGTTGGTCGTTGAAGTAGACGGAGGCACACACGGAGAAACTCATGAAGTTTCGGCTGACCGGTTCAGGAGCGCAGCTATTGAACAGAGCGGCTTCGTAATCTTCAGGATCGACAACACAGATGTCTTAGAAAACATCGACGGCGTTCTAGATCAGCTATTGGCAGAACTCGAATGTCGCCGACCGTAATCCGTGCCCATTTTGGAGCCGTCGAGGTCATTCGCAGTCCTCAGTTTCTGAACTGCGATAGCCCCTCACCGGTCTTTATACGGCTGCCCCTCACCCTAACCCTCTCCCCGCACGCGGGGAGAGGGGAAAAAACGGGAAAATCCCCTCTCCCCGTCGCCCGCTTCCGGGCGAACGGGGAGAGGGTTAGGGTGAGGGGCGAAAGCTGGGTGAGGATCAGGCCTGCCTACAGCTTCACCATGATGTGGCGCGGCACGGTGTAGTCTTCGAGCGCGTACATCGACAAATCCTTGCCGTAGCCAGACTGCTTGACGCCGCCGTGGGGCATTTCGTTCAAGAAGATGAAGTGCGTGTTGATCCACGTAACGCCATACTGAAGCCGTGCCGCAACCGACATGGCCCGGCCGACATCCTTGGTCCAGACCGAGGAGGCGAGGCCATATTCAGATGCATTGGCCCACTCGATTGCCGTTTCCGCATCATCGAAACGCGTGACGGAAACCACAGGCCCAAACACCTCGCGCTGCACGATTTCATCAGACTGCAACGTGTCGGCCACCACGGTCGGTTTATAGAAATAACCGGCCCCTTCGGCTTCCGAACCGCCCGCCGTGACCTTGGCATGGCCCGTTGCGACTGCGCGGTCGACGAAGCCTTTTACGCTTTGCCGCTGGCGGGCCGACACGATGGGGCCGATCTCATTGTCGTCATCGTTGGCAAGATCGTACTTGATCGAGCTGACCGCACTCGACAGGTCCGCAACCAAATTGTCGTAGATCGACTTGTCGGCGTAGATACGGCACGCGGCCGTGCAGTCTTGCCCGGAGTTGTAGTACCCGAACGTCTTGACGCCTTCGACGACGCTGGCGATGTCTGCATCATCGAACACAATGACGGGGGCCTTGCCGCCCAGCTCCAAGTGCGTGCGCCGCAGGGTTGGGGCAGCGGCTTCGATGACCTTGCGCCCGGTTGCGATGCTGCCCGTGACCGAGACCATCGCCACACTGGGATGGCTGATGAGCGCCTGCCCGACCGTCGCGCCACGCCCGGCGATGATGTTCACCACACCCTCGGGGAAGATGGCAGCAATGGTTTGTGCCAGCTTCAAAGTTGTCAGCGGCGTCATTTCCGAAGGCTTCAAGACCACCGTATTGCCGCCCGCAAGGGCCGGGGCGAGCTTCCAGATGGCCATCATCAACGGATAGTTCCAGGGCGAAATCTGACCGATGACGCCAATCGGATCGCGGCGGATCATTGAGGTGTAACCCGCGAGATACTCGCCTGCGATGGGCCCGTGCATGCAGCGCACAGCTCCGGCGAAATAACGGAAGCAGTCGGCGCCAATGGGCATCTCGTCCTGCAACATACGAATGTAGGGCTTGCCGCAGTTCAAGGCTTCCAAACGGGCAAAGGCCTGAGCATCTGCGTCGATCGCATCGGCGAGCTTCATCAGCAAGCCTGCGCGTTCCGCAGGCGTCGTGCGCGACCAAGTTTTGAAGGCCTTCTCAGCGGCGGCCACAGCTTCGTTCACTTGCGCGATGGATGCGTCGGCCATCGTTGCAATGACTTGGCCGGTCCTCGGGTTGTAGACGGGATCGCCGGGCTCGATTCCCGAAACGAACTTCGAGCCGATGAGCATTTGGGTTTCGATCATGGGGCGTTCTCCTTATGGCGTTACTCAATACCGGTGATCAGATTTTTTGCGGTCATTTCGCCGGGCCGGCACTTTTCATTTGGCCGAGCCGGCCGTGTTCTCGCCTTCTCGCGTCAGATAGTAGGCAGCCAGAATAGGCAGCAGCGTCACCAAGATGACGAACACGGCAACCACATTGGTCACCGGCCGCTGCCGTGGACGTATCAATTCACCCAGCATCCAAATCGGCAGCGTCGATTGTTGACCCGCCGTGAAAGTGGTGACGATCACTTCGTCAAAACTCAAGGCGAACGCCAGCATGCCGCCAGCCAGCAGCGCGCTACCAATCTGCGGCAGCACCACATAGCGGAACGTCTGGAAACCATTGGCGCCGAGATCCATAGAGGCCTCGATCAGATTGCCGGGCAAGCGCCGGAAACGCGCCACCGCGTTATTGTAGACAACGACGATACAGAACGTGGCGTGACCGAGAATGATCGTCCACATCGAAAAATCGAGGCCCATGATGTCGAAGGCGGAGCGCAACGAGATGCCCGTAATAATTCCGGGCAGCGCAATCGGCAGAATAAACAGCAGCGAAATGGTTTCGCGGCCAAAAAACGCCGTGCGAGAAAGGGCCGCCGCCGCAAGCGTGCCAAGGAACAGCGCCATGACGGTGGCGATGGCAGCCACCTTGAGAGACAGATAAAGCGGTGGCCAAATGTCGGGCCGTTCTGACCAGGCAATGCCGAACCACTTTGTGGTCAACCCCGGCGGCGGGAACGCGAAGCTTTTGTCTTCCGTGGTGAAGGCATAGAGAAAAATCAGCATCAACGGCAGATGCAAGAACAGCAGCCCCGCCACCGCCGCGACGCGCAGCCCCCAGGGCGTTTTTGCGTTTGCGCTAGAGGACATCGAAGGCCCCCATGCGTTTGGCCATCCATAGATACAGCCCCATGATAACCATGGGCACCACGGTGAAGGCTGCCGCCAGCGGAATGTTTCCCGCTGTGCCTTGATAGGTATACACCGCCTGCCCGATCATAAACCGAGAGTTGCCGACAATCTGGGGCACGATGTAATCGCCGAGCGTCAGCGAGAACGTGAAAATCGAGCCGGCGATAATGCCGGGCAGCGCCAATGGAAAAATCACAGTCCAGAACGTCTGGCGCGGATCGGCGCCCAGATCGGCTGATGCCTCCAGATAGCTCACCGGCACACGCTCCAACGCCGCCTGAACCGGCAGGATCATGAACGGGATCCAGATATAAACGAACACCAGGAACGTGCCGATATAGCTGAACGACAGCGACGGCCCGCCGATCACCGGCATGGCGAGCAATCCCTCGATCACCCATTGCAGGTGCAGGGCTCCCGCCATCCACATCAGGATGCCTTCTTTGGCTAGGATCAGCTTCCAGGCGTAAACCTTCACCAGATAGCTTGACCACAGCGGCATCATGACCGCGAGATAAAACAGCGCTTTCATTTTGCCGCGTGCATAGCGCGCCGCGAAGTAGGCGATGGGGAAAGCGATGATGGCGCAGGCAACCGTGACACAGGCCGCCATCAGCACGGTGCGCAAAACGATCTGCACATTGGCTTCTTCGAGAAGCTGCGCATACGTTGATAGCGTGAACTCGCGGACGATCAGCCCCGAAAAATCATCGAGCGAATAAAAGCTCTGCAGCAGCAGCGCAAAAAGAGAACCCACATAGACAATGCCGATCCACAACAGCGGCGGCAGCAGCAGAACAAGCGTCAACAGCTGCGGGCGCGTGACGAAGACATCGGAGATTTTCTCAAGCAGCCCGCCTGATCGCGTGTCAATGGCTGTGGCGGCAGTTGAGGTCATGTGCTGGCGTCCATGCCCTGCATGGCCGAGCGCGGCCAGATCAGCCGGACGCTATCGCCTTGGCGAAACCCACCTGTACCGGGCGGCACGGAGGCGATCAGCTTTGTCGCCTCGGTTGCCACGGTGATGCGCGCCACGGCACCTTGATAGTTGATGCTCGTAATGATGCCATCGGCGCTGGCATAAACCGCGGGCACCAGCGCATTCGCTGCAAACACGCCAATTTTTT
>Ga0247839_1006462_pt1 | contig 13469 bp, 15 predicted proteins | sample LaCruzMarch2015__6_FD_192405 | JGI IMG/M metagenome (GOLD analysis project Ga0247839, IMG submission 192405) | Freshwater microbial communities from meromictic Lake La Cruz, Castile-La Mancha, Spain - LaCruzMarch2015_16m | ecosystem: Environmental > Aquatic > Freshwater > Lake | place: Spain...
GGACGAATCATTATGAAAGCCATAATATTTCTCTCATTAATGTGCCTTAGTGTTGCTTCTTGTTGGGCAGATATTTTTATTAAAGGTCAACCAACCCCATTACGATATAATGGTCAACTTTATTCATTTCCTACTGGTTACGTTCTTCCAGAAGGCACTAAGGATTTATACGTGATTATGGATGGGGTAAATAAAGTTTGCTTTATAAATCAGGGCCCTACTGTTATGTATCATCAAATTTCACAGGTAAATGTTTTTATGAACGGGAAAAATACGGAATGGGATTGTTTTCCCTATACAACTACCATTATTGAAGTAAGACCTTAAAGAAAGTACTTGTAAATATAGATAAAAATACTTTCGTGATTATTTTCATTTTATACCCATAATTTTTTTATAAAATAACACAATCAATGGAAGCAAAATAAGCCATATTGCCCCAATTAAAAAACTAGTTTTATATCCATATGGAAAAAATGCTGCCCCCATTTTTACACCAATGGCAAAGGCTAACGCAAATCCTATAAATGACAATAATCCTAATAGAGTAAAATTATTAAAAAGCTTATACATTGTTGAATATAAAATAACCGTAAAGCTTATCCAAATCGTTATCATCCAAGGTGATGTAGCATAGGGGGCAAATGGATTTGCCGCATAAATAATAATTCCTTTGTAAATTAATATGCTATCTAGTAGGGTGCTAAAAAAAACAATTAATCCTATTAAACACCATAGCCCACGTGTATTACGTTGAATTTTATATTGCCAATAGATTTGCAATATTACAAAGAATATTACAACTAACGAACTTAACCAGGCATAATTATTAGCGGCTAGGGTAATGCATGAAAACCAGGCGACATAATAAGCGATAAAGTGAAATAAAAAATGAAATTTAGACATGCTTTTCTCCGCCACAACTCATGGATATAAATAATAAAATGACTTAAAAAATTTACTTCATATAAATAAAATTAGGAGATTCAACTGATTACTGAATCTCCTTGTCAAATTTATCTGTAGGAGTTCGGTAATTCAATGTTTTTATACAACTATTATCGATAATTAACATGTGAATAGCAAATCAACTGAAAGTTAAGTATAAATATCCTAAATAGCAACATGACCAGGATATAAAATATACTTAGAACATATTTTCGATTCACCTAGTTTATTGGAAGAAAAGCATTTTTTCTTTTTGGTCCTCGTGCAACTGGAAAGTCAACGTTAATACGTGATAGTTTTGATGTAGACAAAGTAATCTTGATTAATTTACTACTAAGTGAATATTAATTAAGGCTTAATAATTAGCCGCAAATTCTCGAAAAAATTATCTAATTCTATCTTAAGCTTAAATTAAAATAAATAACTCGATCGAGTTAATTATGACTTTTAAATTTACCAATCTGATTAAATTTTATAATATTTTCACTTAATTAAGTGAAAATATTATAACTTAGATTTTGTAGAACGTTATAAAATAAACGCAAAAGCCGTTAATTAAGCTTTGGATAAATTGTTAAAAAGATTTATTAATCATTATCAGAGTCTTTTATTAATAGAAATTACAGAAAAAAACAGATTTTATTAAAAAAAATGATAACTAAAATAATAGATGATTTACAGTAAAAAGATCTGCATATTTAAATCACTGGAGCAGAAATTCATAAACCAGTCAGTTGGTAAAATCATCCTCACCACAATTGTTTTCAAAAGCAGCTCATCATTTAAGTGCATAATGCCTGACCAACAGGTATGTTTTGTACTTAAATAATAATTATATCTGATTTATTCTTTGATCTTTGCAATCTAATAAAAAACACAAGGGACAAATCGGACAGCGGGGACAACCGCACCACTGTGCTAAAAATCAGTGACGCAACCATGACCTTATTATGTCTTTTGTAAATAAAGAATTAGTTATTTATAAGTGTTAAGCTGTTAAATTTTTTGTTGTAAGATGTTAAAGGTTAAAAAATAAATTTCATAGTGATGAACATTAATTCGTCTTTTAAAAGTTAACTAAGGAGTGGTTTGTGCTTAAAAATAAAAGAAAAATTGCGATATCGGTGCTAGGAGCTTTGTTTGCTTTTGCGGTATATGCAGCGAATCCTGCGTCAACTGATTATGTGGATGCGAAAATAGCGATTTTGCAGGCTGAGATTAATCAGATATTGAATGTTGGTTAATTGTTGTTTGTTGATTTAGAAATAAATTAACACTTAGTCTTCAAGTTTTTTGTATTTATTTTTTTAAAATAACGAAATCCCGCGGCATTGACCGCGGGGTTTCGAATTTATTAAGGAGTTTAAAATGAAACAAGGATTAACGGCGGTGATTTTATCATTAGTAGTTCCAACTAGTATGTCAGCAAATCCTGCATCTACGGCTTATGTAGATACAAAATTTGCTGGTATTCAAGCGCAAATTGATGCAATAAATGCAAATCCTTCAGTGCCGCATCCGGTTGGTAGTTGTTATGGTGGCGGGGTGGTTTTTTATGTTAATACAGACCCAAATGCACAGGCGGGGCAGAGAGGTTTAATTGCTGCATTGAATGATGCTGGAAGCTCAGCAACTTATAGTTGGGATGCAACAGGCGCAGTATCAGGTACAGATGCTACTGCTACCGCATATTTTACTGGTTATTCTAATACTCAAACATTAATTACTTACGCCTCATCTGTTACTCAAGCGGCCTGGGCGGCTAATAACTATAGTGGCGGCGGTGTGAGTGACTGGTATTTGCCTGCTCAAAATGAATTGATGACCATGTATACTCAGTGGAATAACAGTTTAAACAAGACATTATTTACTAATTGCGGTGGCACAAACCCATCGGCAGTTACGCCTTACTGGAGTTCGTCGCAGGTTGAAGTCAATCCTGGTACCGCGTGGTTCGTGAGCTTCGGCCCTGGGATCGTGTTCACCCGCAATACGGATATTCAGTTTTTAGTTCGTGCTGTTCGGGCTTTTTAACTATTTTTCAATTTAACTATTTTGTTTTCTTTTTTTATTTAAGGATGGATTTTACAGTTATGGCACTATATTATGAATTACCTGTATAAAAGGATACATACCAGTTAATTTTGAATTAAAATCATTGTAGCCTTGATGCAGCGAAGAGTAATCAAGGTTTTCATTATTCAAGAAAATCATCTATAGATTTGAATCTTGCGTTTAAATAAACCTTGATTACGCTTCGCTGCAGCAAGGCTACGTTTACTTCGATCCTGGTTGCAAGCAACCAGGCTACATATTATAACCAATTAGAAAAATGAATATTCCACGCCTAAAAATCCTGCTTGTTGTGTAGGGATATGTGACAGCGTAACGTCGCCTAAGCTATTTAATGATAAACCAGCATTAGATGCGCTATAAATTCCTTGATACATGGCTGTTAGCATTACATGTTCGGTAATGTTATAGCCTAAACCGCCTTGAAATTCGCCATTGACTTTGTTTAAATTATCTTCCGATGAGGTTCTATCATTTAATTGCAATTGGCGATAAGCAATACCACCTTTTAGTATGGCTGATATGGGATTTGCAGTTGGAAGTTGGTATTTAACGGTGACCAAGGCATCAAGCAGTGGTTTTAGAGTGGATTGAATCGGGAGAGCTCCTGCGGCATTAATGACATCAGGGCTAGCACTTAAACGCATGGTATTGCCAGATTGCACACCAAGCTCGGCACCTAGTAGAAGTTTTTTATAATTCATTCCATGAACACCAAGGGTTAATCGTCCTTGGGTAAAGTTACCATCTTGGCCATACGCGCCATCAGTCACACCGTAACCGCCGAAACCACCTACGTAAAACATAGATGATGCAGGGGTAGAATTTACGTTTCCCATCGTTCCGGATATTGCTGGAAGTGAGCAGCTTAAGCCTAGTAGGCTAAGAATCAATGTTTTTTTTATCATGTTTCTATCCATTTATAATTGAAGGGTGTTTGTTGTATGTTTATAAATTTAAAAATTTTGATTGATAAATTAACGGATTTTTATGGGTTTTGCAATCACGGATTGGTCTTGGTTAGGCATTGCTAACTGGCAACGTTACGTCTACAGGGTTTTATCGGAATTTTTATAATTTAGGATAAGTCATTGATTATAATGGTGGCCAGAGACGGAATCGAACCGCCGACACGAGGATTTTCAATCCTCTGCTCTACCGACTGAGCTATCTGGCCTTGAGAGGATGCTATTAAACTCTGAGAATGATTTTGAGTCAAGAAAAAGCTACTGTTTTACTTAAATTTTTTTTGTTTGATTTCTTAAGATATAATTTGTTGGGTCAAAATGACCCAATATTGATTATGTTGTTTATTTGATGATTAATCATTTAAGGAACAAATCCTGATGGTTTGTCGCTACCTTCCCCAAAAAAGAATTTTTGCATTTCTTCTTTTAAAAATTCTCGTGATTTATGATCCATTAAATTTAGGCGATATTCATTAATCAACATGGTTTGATGAGCTAGCCATAGATTCCAGCCTTGTTTTGAGATTTGGTTAAAGATTTTTTCACCTAATGGGCCTGGGAAGGGTGGCGCATTCATCGCTTCAGATTCTTCTTTTAATTTAGCGCAAAAAATAAGTTTATTCATAATTTACCTTAGTTAATTGTAACTGTTAACAATACAAGTCATCCTAAGATGGCATTGTTGTGAGGATCGCATTTTGCTTATCTGTCATTCCCGCGGAGGCGGGAATCTATCCAATAAAGTAGCATTGCACCTAATTATAGATGGATTCTCGCCTCCGCGGGAATGACAAATAGTATCCGTGTGACAATTCCCCGCAGGATTTACAAATAGTATCCATACAACAATGCCATCTCAGGATGACGTGCGAGTAGTTACATTTATTTTAAATCATTACTATTGTATAAAATATATATAAAGTTGCACAACTACGATCTAGGGTATAATCTTATATAGTATGTTTAATATTTTTATATGGGTATAAATTTTAATTTACTCAAGGAGGATTAAATGAAAGATTCTAACCATTGTCAAACAAAAGCTCATTGTTGGTCTTATCGTCATGAGCTAATCGGCTTAATTTTGCTTGTTATTGCAACTTTTTTAACAGTTATTACTTGTAATAGCTTTGGTATAGTTGCGATGTTTTTATCAGGCGTTGTTTTTTGTTGTTATAAGCATTTTTGTTGCTGCCATCATCACAATGGAGCTTGTCATTCATCAGAAGAAGTATGTGCGCCAATGGATGAGAAAAAGCCTGTGAAAAAAGCTACAACAAAAGTTAAAAAATAATTAATATAATTCCTGGTTACCGCGGTCAAGCCGCGGTACGTAGGTTTTTAGAGGGTTTTAACTATTAAATTGCCACTAGCCCCTAATAAGACAAAATTACTTGGAAATTATATATGCGAAAATTAATTACTTTATTATTGTTTTTATTTACATATTCATTATATGCAGATGAAGCATCTAGCATTAATATTGAACCTAATACTAGTGAATTTGTTATTAGATTAGCGGCAAATCCTACCACTGGATTTCAGTGGAAGCTAACAGAATATGATAAGTCTTTATTGCGGCTTAAATCTAGTAAATATAATGCTAAGCAGACCAAATTAGTTGGCTCTGGTGGTGAAATGGTTTTTAATTTTGAAATAGTTAAAGTTAAATCATATCCTAAATCGAGCGTAATATTATTCAAATATGCTCGTTCTTGGGAGCCAAAAAGTGGTACGGTTAAGAAAGTTGTTGTTAACTTTCCCAGAAAATAATAGTAGGTAGGTCCTTAGCCCAACATGGTTATGGCAGATTGTCTTATTCTTTTATGACGCTGCCTTAATCCATTAATCTCACGCCAACGTCCAGCGGCCATATCATTACCCACAAGTTAACTTTATCTTGGCAAGTGAGCGGAACTCCGAGCCACGACCGTAAGGGAGTGGAGGTCTTAAAATCTCCACTCCCTTTCGGTCGTGGCTCGGATTCAACCAGACAATACAGGCTCGTAAAGGATTTGCAGACTTGTGGGTAATGATATGGCTGCGCGACGTCGTAAATCGACTTAAGGCAGAGCCATTAGGCCAATGACCTACCTACTTATTTTAATTTATATGGCAAATACCTCGGTTCCCAAAATATCTCTTCTACTAGCTCATCAAGATCTTTATCCTGATTGCATTGTGCAAGTCCTGTATCAATAGCTTTTTGTGCCACAGCTACGGCAATTTGTTTTGCAACAATTTGCGTATCATCAAGCGATGGAAGCAGTGGTAGAAAGCTATCTTTTTTAGATGGTGATAAGTGGCTTAAGGCTTCAGATGCAGCCCATATCATTTCTTTTGATAGTCTCGATGCTCTAACTGCTAATACTCCTAAGCCAATACCTGGGAAAACTAATGCATTATTACATTGGGCAATTTGTAATAGGCGGTTTTGATATTCTACTGGAGGAAATGCAGTCCCCGTGGCAATTAATGCTTTGCCGTTACTCCAATTTAAAATATCCGCAGGCTTTGCCTCACATTTTTCATCGGGATTAGACAATGGGAAGATAATTGGACGTTCACAATGTGATGACATTGATGCAATTATGTCTTCAGAAAAAGCCCCAGGTTGAGATGAGCAGCCAATTAAAATAGTTGGTTTTACATTACGAATTGTATCTGAAAGGGAAGGGACTTTTTTATCGTGCATATCCCAGTTAACAATATCTTTTTTCTTACGAGCAAAGTTTATTTGCGCATCTGTAAGTTCAGGATCGTTTTCTATTAATAAACCTTGACGATCAATTAACCAAAAACGATCGTATGCTTTTTCTTCAGATAATCCATGCTTAATCATGGCATCAACTATTTGATCACTTATTCCAGTGCCGGCAGATCCCGCGCCATACACGACAATTTTGTGTTTTTCAAAATTAATGCCAGTAATATCGGTAGCTGCAAGCAGGGCAGCTAAAGTAACAGCCCCTGTGCCTTGAATGTCATCATTAAATGTGCAAATTTTATCTTGAAATTCATCTAAAATTCTACGTGCATTACCACGTCCAAAATCTTCCCAATGGAGGAACGCATTTGGAAAATGTTTATGAATGCTATTTACAAACGTTTCTATAAAAGCATCATATTGTTTACCATGAATTCTTAAATGCGGGTAGCCAAGGTAAAATGGATCATCTAAAAGTTCTTGGTTATTAGTGCCGACATCAAGAAAAATTGGCAGTGTGCGAGTAGGGTTAATACCACATAGACTATAAACCATTAATTTAGCCACAGGAATATCCATGCCACCAATGCCTTGGTCACCAATACCAAGTACTCCCTCGCCATCAGTTACTACTATTAAATCAATTTCAGGATTGGAGCGATTATTAATGATTTCATCGATATGATTTCTATCAGGATAAGCGATATAAAGCCCTCGTGGCTGGCGGTATTCACGGCTAAATTGTTTTACAGCAGTACCTACAATCGGTGTGTAGATTACAGGAAGCATTTCTCCAAGATGGCGGCGAAGCAATTTGTAAAATATTACTTGGTTTTTATCATGGAGATTATTAAGATAAATATTTTGCTGTAAACGCGACGTATAACTTAAAAATTGGAAATAAGCTCTTTTTACTTGCTCATCTAGACTTTCAACTCGATTAGGTAATTTGCCAAGTAAGCCAAATATTTGACGTTCTTCATAAGTAAAAGCTGTTCCTTTGTTAAGCTGGGGGGTGGTTAGTAATAATTTTCCACAAATTGATGTTTCTATAAATAATTCACCGGTTTTTTTATCGCGGTTTATTTCAAAATCTAACATAATAATCTCTACGTTATAAATGTAGACGATAAGATATCTAATATATTTATTTAATTCAATGTATTGTGCTTTGTATAACTTTGACTTTAGCTATAAGCCTGGTAATATCTCGTTTTATTTAAGTATTTTTGAAGGTTTTTTTCGATGCGTAGATATTTGATTTTATTTTTGATTTTATTGCCTTTTACTACAAATGCCACTAAAAGTGAGCGCTATTATCGATTAAATCCAGAAGCGTTACAAAAAGCAATCGCCGCTTGTCCTGAAAAAAATCCTAAATCTATAAGTTGTGATCAATTAAGATCTATGGCTATTAATATAAATGAGTTGGCATATCAATTACGTGATGATCCACAAGGTTATGGAAAAACAATTTTAAAATTACAAGAGACAATTGCTAAACAAGATTCAAGTCCTGATCATATAAAAATAAAGGGTGATTTAGAAGAAAGACTTGCGGTTGTTAAGTGGTTAACATCTCCTGGCTAGTGAGTTAAATATGAAAATATTAATTAGTAATGATGATGGAGTCTTAGCCCCTGGAATTTTAGCTTTAGCAAATGAATTGGCGAAAATTGCTGAGATTGAAGTAATGGCACCAGATAGGAATCGCAGTGGAGCTAGTAATTCTCTGACATTATCTCGTCCTTTAAGAGTAAGGCAGCTTGATAATGGACATTATAGTGTGGAGGGAACACCAACTGATTGTGTTCATTTAGCTCTCACTGGGTTTCTTGATTCTGATATTAATCTTGTAGTTTCAGGGATTAATGATGGCGCTAATCTTGGCGATGATATTATATATTCAGGAACTGTAGCTGCGGCAATGGAAGGGCGTAATCTTGGACTGCCTTCAATTGCGGTATCAATGGTAGGTGATAATATTGAGCATTATGATACGGCTGCTATTATTATTCGCCAGTTAATAACGCAATTAACTAATAATCATTTGCCATTACAGCTTATTTTAAATATTAATATCCCTGATTTGCCATTAAAAAAGATTAAAGGATTTGAAGTTACTAGGCTTGGTAAGCGTCATTGTGCGGAGCCCGTGATAAAGGAACAAGATCCAAGAGGCCGGGCAATTTATTGGGTGGGACCTCCAGGGGAGGCTTCTGATGCAGGGCCTGGGACAGATTTTTATGCTATCAAAAATGGGTTTGTATCAATTACGCCATTACATCTTGATATGACTCATTATAAGGCTTTTGAACATGTAGCCACGTGGGTAGATGGGATAAATTTGATAGAATAATGATAAATAGCATTCATTAATTTGTATATTAAATTAATAGAAGTAGGATGGGCACGCTATCGCTTTGCCCGCCCGAACGTTCATGCCTTAAAGTAGTGAAATTAAACTATAAATGTTCTAGTATTTAGTAGGTTGTTTGGCCTTGGCCCAACAACTTACATTATTAATTAAGAGAAAATAATTATGGTATTTAAGTACAAATTTAGTTGTGTATTGATTAGTTTACTCTTCTTATCTTCTTGTTATCAAAGAAATGATTTAGCTCCAGTCGTTGAGGCTAATTGGCATGACTATAATAGTAATGCTAAACAACATCAGGTTCTTCGTGGTGAAACACTTTACGCTATTGCTTTTCGTTATGATAAAGATTATCGCCAATTAGCCGAGATAAATCATTTAAGCAGCCCTTATACTGTACGTGTTGGGCAAATTATAAGATTTGAGGGTGGATATAAGGCCCCAAATCCTATAAATAAACCTAGGAAATTGCCAGCAGTAAATTATAAAAAATCATTACCAAGACAAGCATCTATTACACAGCCAATAAATAATAATATTTCTGGATGGTTTTGGCCTATTCGAGGGCGAGTGGTTTCAGCGTACTCTCCATCTCAAGGAAAAAAAGGGATAGACATAGCCGGTAAGAAAGGCGAGAAAATTCATGCGGCAAGCTCCGGTGTTGTTGCTTATTCTGGAAGTGGATTATCAGGATATGGTAATTTAATTATTATTAAACATGATAATCAATATTTAACAGCTTATGGGAATAATCTTCGTAATCTTGTTAGGGAAGGTCAAAAAATTTCTAAAGGGCAGGCTATTGCTGAAATTGGTGTGGTTGATAGGAAGTATTGGGGTGTACATTTTGAAATTAGAAAAGCAGGTGTTCCTGTTAATCCTTTAAGTTATTTAAAAAATAGTTGACATCTTACCCCTTGTTAATACAACAATACAGAATCAATTTGTTAGTCGTAAAATATTGGTTTTATGTTAACCCATATTAAAGGTGAGACTATGTGCCCAGATAAGCGGCAGTTAGATGATAATAATGTAGAGCATCTAGATGAGAAACAATTAATTGATGTAGAATTTCTTGAGGATGATCTAATACTAGAAACTAAAGATGATGATGCAGACTTAGTTTTATCTGATGAGGTTACTGTTGATGAAATAGTACCTGTAGAGTTAGCTACTCCTGATTTCACCGACGAAGATGCCTTTCCTTCTTATCATGATAGCAAGCATCTTGGTAAGGTGATGGATGCAACGCAAATATATCTAGGTGAAATAGGATTTTCTCCGCTTTTAAGCGCTGAGGAAGAGGTTCATTATTCTACTCTTTCATTAAAGGGTGATGTCGCCGCTCGTAAAAAGATGATTGAATCTAATCTTCGCTTGGTTGTAAAAATTTCAAGGCGCTATCTTAATCGAGGCCTGCCTCTTCTTGATTTGATTGAGGAGGGTAATTTAGGCTTGATGAAATCAGTTGAAAAATTCGATCCAACGCGAGGCTTTCGTTTCTCAACATATGCTACTTGGTGGATAAGACAAACCATTGAGCGAGCTATTATGAATCAAACTCGTACTATAAGATTACCTATTCATGTTGTAAAAGAGTTAAATATTTATTTACGAGCCGCAAGACAATTAACGCAAAAATTAGATCATGAGCCTTCGGCTGAAGAAATCGCTGAAATGGTGGATAAACCATTAGAAGACGTGCAAAAGATGCTGGGATTTAATGATAAAGTTACTTCAGTTGATACACCGATTGGTTATGATGATAGTAAATCGCTGTTAGATACATTAGCCGATGAAAACAGTATAAATCCTGCAGAATTACTTACCGATGAAAATTTACGGGATCATTTAGAATTATTACTCGATGAATTAACTGAAAATCAACAGGAAGTTTTAGCGAGGCGTTTTGGTTTGCGTGGTTTTGAAAAGTCGACTCTTGAAGAAGTTGGTAAGGAAATAGATCTGACGCGTGAACGCGTGCGGCAGATTCAAGTTGAGGGTCTTAAGGCGCTAAGGGTTTTATTTGAGCGCTTTGGCTTGTCGCAAGAGGATTTATTTTAGTTAAGCATTAATTTTCATAATGTAGCCTGGTTACTTGTGACTGAATCTTCATTTATTAACTAAAAATCATTTTGTTCTAATAAAATTAAATTTGTTGTAATTTAAGTTAATAATATATTGCATTTTGGTTTTATTTGATGCTAGGATAATATTATTTATTCATCATTATTTTTAATTAATAGTTTCACTCGTTGTTGCTGAAGATTTTTCGCTTTTCATGTTGTGCTCATTAGAGTCAGATAGTTGAGGAGAGATTTATGAAGCAGGATCGATGGGAAATTATTATTTTAAAGCCAACGGCTACTTTTTTATCTTTTCTAAGAGATAAAATTACTAATCTAGATTTACCTGATTTAAATATACTGCATGCAGATCCAACCGCATACGCTCTTCGTAAACAAATAAATGATGATGAAACCTTAAATGAAATAGAGCACCAATTTCCTCGAATGTTTTTTTATGAGATAAGTCGTTGGTTTGGCGAATCTGTTGCTAAAAATTTTGAATGTACCTTCCTTGATTTTTTATGTTGTTTTAAATTTGAACTTCATTCACAAATCGTATTGATGGAGTCTGATTTCAGTGAAGGGCAGCAGTTATTATGTATTAAGCCACGTTCAGTATTATGTAAGTGGATAAAATCAACCTCGATAGTTGAAGATGATCCTTCTAATATTATTGATAGAATTAATTTGTCTCATTTAGTTGAGGACTCTACAGTTGTAGTGAAAAATTTTAAGTATTTGTCTGATGTTATACCTTTTGTTAAACATTATTATCAACCACTATTTACAGTAGAAATGTTACGGATGTGTGAAAATAAAGAGCAATGGCCTATGGTAAACTCATTTCAGCAATTTAAGCGTTATTTTACAATAGAAATACATACTAAATTAATTCATTTGCAATAAAAAATAAGTCAGGAATGATTTTGGTCTGTTGACAACTTATCTTTTTAATCCCAACATCGCGCGAGGTCGGTATAAAGAGGTAATTTCTTAGCCTTATTGGCAGTGTTCTAAAAGTAATGGCTAGGATTTAGCAATTTTACGTACTAATCTTAACAGCTCTTGGTTTTTTGCCTTGTGTTAAGCTTACGAAGTAAGAAAAGAAAGGGTTTTCCTTTAAGCACAATCTCATTTCTTTAATTCCGCCTGAGGATAGAATATATTTCACATCTGGTACAAAGTCGCTAAGTATTTTTAATATATCCGCATCGCTAGTTTTTCTTTTATCTAGCTCCTTCATTTGCTGTTCTATCATTCTAATAGTTAGTTTTTCATGATGATTTAACATATTAATCTCTCTTTTGGCTATATTATTATCAGGTGCTAGCAATTGATGCTTTTGAGCTTACTGAGAATTATTATTAAAATATGCATACAAATCATCGTAACCACCAATGTGTTTATCATCAATAAAAACTTGTGGAACGGTTCGTCTCCCTGTTAGCGATATCATTTTATCTCTTTCGCTATCGTCTAAATCAACTCGAATTTCTGTATAAGGGATTTTCTTTTCATCTAAAAGTCTTTTTGCAAGTACGCAATATGGGCATGTTGCTGTTGAGTAGATTAATGCTTTATTCATGGGCCCTCTGAAATTTAATTTTTCAAATTTAGAATTATATCAACTTTTGATAATACATCAAAACTAAATAGGCCAGATTTATCAACTATCCTATATTACAAGAAATTTTAACATAGAACACATTGACGAGATCATCTCAGTCGTACTTTTCTCTGGTAAGGGGGTAGTCGCCTTAGTTGCAAAAAAGGATGCAAAAAAATTGGATGTTTTAGCTGGTAGAAGTGGACTTAAGGTTTTTAAAGCAGTTGTTTCTGATGCTAATTTTAGAGCTTCAGACTCTAATTCACTTGCTACGTCATAAGCTTCAATAAAGCTTTCTTTCTCAGCACTAGACAATAAATCATATTTCACAAAAGCGGTTAATATCTCGATTAATTTTGACTTATCAATGGTTTTTGCAAACTGTGCATGATAATGCTTGTCATCCATCGTAAAGTTATCCATATGATATCTGGCATGAAGAGGATCATCGCGGTGAATAAATCGTTTAATTCCTAAGTTATCTGCCCGCGGTGATATAGCTTCACTTACCTCTTCATAAACACAACCAACTTGAATGCATATTAAACTTAGGGTTGAAAAATCTATCACTGTTTCTGTGTGGGTATTTCCGTTGAATTTAGGATATAAAGTAATTGTATCATCAAATAGACTGATGTTTGCTTTTTGACATAAATGAGTGAATGCGCGCATTTATTTACCCTTTAAAAAATAATATTAATCTTTATAATTTTAATTATTT
>Ga0247839_1006471_pt1 | contig 13460 bp, 15 predicted proteins | sample LaCruzMarch2015__6_FD_192405 | JGI IMG/M metagenome (GOLD analysis project Ga0247839, IMG submission 192405) | Freshwater microbial communities from meromictic Lake La Cruz, Castile-La Mancha, Spain - LaCruzMarch2015_16m | ecosystem: Environmental > Aquatic > Freshwater > Lake | place: Spain...
GCTCCGGCAAGTCGACCCTGCTCGGGCTCCTGGCCGGGCTCGACAGCGCGAGCCGCGGCGAGGTCTGGCTCTGCGGCCGGCACCTGGCGGGGCTGGACGAGGACGGGCGGGCGGCGCTGCGCGCCGGGCGCGTCGGCTTCGTGTTCCAGAGTTTCCAACTCCTGCCCACCCTCACCGCCCGGGAGAATGTCCTGCTCCCGCTGGAACTCACCGGCAATAGCGACGCGCCAGCGCGCGCCGACGAGGCCCTGGAGCGGGTGGGCCTGACCCCGCGCGCCGGTCACTACCCGCGCCAACTCTCCGGCGGGGAACAGCAGCGGGTCGCTATCGCCCGCGCCTATGCCCCGCGCCCACGGGTCCTGTTCGCGGACGAACCCACCGGCAACCTGGACGAGGCGACCGGCGAGCACATCATCGACCTGCTGCTCGACCTGCGGCGCGAATCCGGTGCCGCTCTGGTACTGGTGACCCACGACCCGCGCCTGGCCGAGCGCTGCGACCGGCGGGTGCGGATGCACGACGGGGCCTTGTCGGCGATGGAATGAAGCCAGGGAGATTAGTAAACACAAATACAATCGTTGTCGTTGTCGTTGTCGTTGTCGTTGTCGTTGTCGTTGTCGTTGTCGTTGTCGTTGTCGTTGTCGTTGTCGTTGTCGTAATTGTAATCGGAGAAACGATGCAATTGGGGGTGCGAGAAAATCCAGGGCGCGACCATAACCTCGATTACGACAACGACAACGACGCTGCCTTATGGCTTATCAGCGAACCGTTCACTATTGTCCACAACCGACTTCGCACCAGGAACTCGTTATGACCCCATCGACATGGCGCATCACCCGGCGCTTCCTGCGCCAGGATTGGCGCAGCGGCGAGCTCTATATGCTCGGCGCCGCCCTGGTCCTGACGGTGGCGGCTATCACCGCGGTCGGCTTCTTCACCGAGCGCATCGAGTCGTCCATGACCCGCCAGGGCGGGGAGCTGATCGCCGCGGATCTGGCCATCGACGGCTCCGCGGCCCCGCCGGCCGACTACCTGGGACAGGCGACCCGGCTGGGATTGGTCAGCGCCCGCACGCTCGAGTTCCCCAGCGTGGTCATGGGCGCGCAGGGGCCGCAACTGGTACAGGTCAAGGCGGTAGCCGCGCCCTACCCCTTGCGCGGCCGCTTGCGGGTGCAGGACGGCTTCACCAACCCGGAGCGCATCGTCGAACAGGGGCCGCCCCCTGGCGAGGTCTGGGTGGAGGCGCGCCTGCTGCGACTCCTGGAAGCGCCGCTCGGGAGCGAGGTCGGCCTGGGGGAGACGCGCCTGCGCATCGGCGCCATCCTGAGCTACGAACCCGACCGCGGCGGAAGCCTCTTCCAACTCGCCCCCCGGCTGCTGATGAACGCCGCGGACCTGCCGGCCACCGGCCTGGTCAGCCCGGCGAGCCGCGTCAAGCACCGCCTGCTGCTGGCCGGTGAGCCCGCCGCGGTGGACACCTATACCGGCTGGCTCAAGCCGCGGCTGCCGGTCAACTTCAACCTGGTCGATGGGCGCACCGCCCGCCCCGAGTTCGAGTCGGCCCTGGACCGCGCCTCCCGCTTCCTGCACCTGGCGACCCTGGTGACCCTGCTGGTCGCCGGCAGCGCCATCGCGCTCGCCAGCCGCCGCCTGGTGGAGCGCCAGATCGACGCGGTGGCGATCATGCGCTGTCTCGGCGCCCCGCGGCACCTGCTGATGCGGGTCTTCCTGTTGCGCCTCACCCTGTTCGGGCTGGGGGCGAGCCTGGTCGGCTGTCTGGCGGGCTGGCTCGGTCAGCTCGGCCTGGTGGCCGCCCTGGCGGACTGGTTCGGCGCGGACCTGCCCGCGGCCTCGCTACGGCCGGTGGCGGTCGGGGTCGCGACCGGCCTGATTGCGCTGCTCGGGTTTGCGGTCCCGCCGCTGCTGCAACTGACGCGGGTGTCGCCCCTGCGGGCGCTGCGCCGTGACCTGGGGACGCCGCGCGCCTCGACCGCGCTCGCGGCGCTGGGGGCCCTGCTGGCACTGGCCCTGCTGATCCTGTGGCAGGCGGGTGACCCGGACCTGGCCTGGAAGCTCCTGGGCGGGGTGGCCCTGGCCCTGGTGACCCTGGTCCTGGCCGTGCTGGGGCTGGTGCGCCTGGCGGGGGGGCTCGCCGGACGCGCCCGCGGGGTCTGGCGGCTGGGGCTCGCGGCCCTGACCCGGCGGCCCACCTTTGCGGTACTGCAGATTGCCGGCTTCGGGCTCGGCATCCTCGCCCTGCTGCTGCTCGCCGTGGTGCGGGTGGATCTGCTCAAGACCTGGCGCGAGGGGCTGCCCGCGGGTGCCCCCAATCATTTCCTGATCAATATCCAACCCCAGGAGGTGGAGCCGCTGCGCGACTTCCTGCAGGCTCACGGGATCGCCCAGGCCGAGATCTTCCCAATGATCCGCGGGCGCCTGATCCGCATCGGCGAGCACCAGGTCAACCCGTCGGACTACGAGAACCCCCGCGCCGAGAGTCTGGCCGCCCGGGAGTTCAACCTGAGCTTCGCCGACCGGCCCCAGGCCGACAACCGCATCAGCGCCGGGCAGTGGTGGACTGCAGCGCCGACCGCGGCCCCGCAATTCTCGGTGGAACAGGGCCTGGCCGAGACCCTGGGCATCAAGCTGGGCGACCGCCTGACCTTCTTCGTCTCCGGTCACGAGGTGACGGCCCCGGTCACCAGCCTGCGCGAGGTCCGCTGGGACAGCTTCAACGTCAACTTCTTCGTCGTCTCCCCGCCCGGCCTCCTGGGCACCGAGTCCGCCACCTACATCACGAGCTTCCACCTGCCGCGGGCGGGGGAGTCGATGATCCCGGAACTGGTGCAGCGCTTCCCCAGCGTCACCCTGCTCGATGTCGATGCCCTGCTCAAACAGGTGCGGGCGGTGGTGGACCGGGGGGTGCTGGCGGTGGAATATGTCTTCCTCTTCACCCTGGCCGCCGGACTGCTGGTGATGTTCGCCGGCATCCAGGCGAGCCTGGCGGAGCGGCGCACCGAGCACGGCATCCTGCGCACCCTGGGTGCCGGCCGCTGGGCCCTGCTCGGCAGCCTGGCGGTCGAATTCACCGCCACCGGCCTGCTGGCGGGCCTGCTCGCCTCCGTCTTCGCGGAACTGACCGGCTGGCTCATCGCCGAGCGCCTGTTCGGGCTCCAATTCAGCTTCAACCCGCTGCTCTGGGTCACCGGCGTCCTGGGCTCGGGCCTGCTGATCGGCCTGGCCGGGACCCTGGCCACCTACCCGCTGCTGATCCGGCCGCCGTTGCAGACCTTGCGGCGGGCGGGGTGAGGCATTTGCAGCGCGATGGGACTATGCTCGCAATCACGCCAACCGACCCCCAAGCGAGCCCACTATGCCCGACGCCAGTCTGGAACTCCTCATGACCATGGGTCAGCGGGTGCTCGACTCCCAGCGCGAGGTCCGCGAAGACGTGCGCGAAATCAAGACCCGGCTCGGCCGCCTGGAGAGCGAGGTCGCCAGCCTGCACGTCTTCCTGGCCGAACAGTCGACCCGCCTCGACCGCTTCGGCGACCGGATGGAACGGGTGGAACGGCGTCTGGAGCTTGCAGACAGTTAGCCCCGAACCCTGCTAGACTCCGCTCAACCAGGCGGTTCACAAGGGCTTGTCACCGCCGCATCCCATTCGGCGGGATTGGCCCGCGCGATGTGACCACTCGCGGAGCAACAGGCATGACACACGGCTACTTGGCAGGTTTTGCGGCAGGGTTGTTGGTTGGTGCGGCAGGCGTGGCGAATGCCGCCATGGTGACGGTTCCGATGGAGCTTAGCTCCTGGAGTTACCATACCGGGGGGGGTGAATGGGAAATGGGAGAAGACGTCCGACGGGATTAAGGTCTATGGCTCCGGTTATCGATCTGGTGGTAGCATCGCCGCAAATCCCGTAGAAGATTTTTCCGACGCAACCGTTTATATCAAATGGATGGTGCGCGGCGGTGATTCCGGCGAATATACGGGAGTCGGCTTACACCCGGGAATTCTCAATTCGTCCGATTGGGTTGACTCTGCGATCTATACACCGTATACCACAAACCACTCGTGGAGCGGTTCGCAGGTCTTGCCTCAAGATAGCTGGCTTTACACACGTCTGGACATCAATCCTGACATGACCTGGCAATATTATACCGCCACCGGCAACTACGATGACCAGAACGGCTCAATACTCTTTACGTCAAGCCTTTCAAGGCAGGACCCCGCCTTGTGGCATGATACCGTAGAAAGTGCGAATCTGTGGATAGGTCTTGGCGACAATTATGGCGGCACCAGCGCCTGGGTTACGGTCGCCGAGGCCAAATACGACCTCAACGCGGCCCCCGAGCCGGTCACTCTGCTCCTCTTCGGCACCGGCATCCTCGGTCTGGCCGGCACGCGATTCAGAGGCAAGCGGAAATAAGGCCAAATCGTAGGGTGGATAAGCGCAGCGCATCCACCAAGACGCGCCGCAACCGTCCCGTCTGGCGGATGCGGCGCGCCTGATCCCAAATCCGCCTGTTGCTCACGCCAAGGCCCCAAACTCGGATGAAAACCGGAGGTCGAGGCTTCAGCCGGAGGCGGGCTGGAGCCTGGAAGAAGCATTTGTTTCACGCAAAGACGCAAAGACGCAAAGACGCAAAGTATTTCAATCCGATATCTCGGTCGCACGGTTCACCTTCCGGGTGACGGGATCATCGCCTGCAACGTTCTATTCTTCTTTGCGTTCTTTGCGTCTTTGCGTGACAAATCGCCGATTCCAGGTGGCGCAGCATCGACCCCGACCGGCTAAAGCCTCGACCTCCGGTGCGGCGTGCTTTTCGCTTCGCCGCGTTCATCCGCATTCCCATTTGCGTTCATTCGCGTTCATTTGCGGACCATCACTCTTTATCCTATTCGCCCCCGCAGGGCGCCGCCGCTTCCTGCCCCCGCTCCCAACAGTCGCCCGCGCCCGGCGGGTCGGGATGCGGAATGCCCTCGGCGTCGATGCGCGCAACCAGGGTCCGCCACCGGCGCACGCCCTGCGCGTCCAGTTCCATGCGCAGCACCCAGCCGGTGTTGTTGGCGGCCTCGCTAAAGCCGTTGAAGACGAAATTGCCCAGGCTGTAGATGATGGGCCGGCCGCGATACTGCTCGGTGTCCTGGATGACGTGGGGGTGGCCGCCGACCACGGCATCCGCCCCGGCGTCGATCATCAGACGGGCCAATTGGCGCTGGCGGGGGTTGGCGAGCAGGTCGTGCTCCCAACCCCAGTGCATGACCGGGATGACCAGATCGGCCTGATAGGCGGTGCGGGCCAGGGCAATGTCGCGCGCGACCTGTTCATCCTCGTCCCAGGCGACCCCCGGCCAGTCGTAGCCAGCCTCGAAACTGCGCGGCAGGAAGCCGTCGTAACCGAGCAGCGCGATCCGCAGCCCCTTGCGCTCGATGATCAGGGGCCGGTGCGCCTGCGCCAGGTCCGCACCGCCGCCGAAGCGGCCGATGCCCGCCTGATCCAATAACCCGAGCATCTCGGCGAAGGCGCCGGGGCCGAAGTCGCCGGAGTGATTGTTCGCCAGGGTCACGGCATCGAAATGACGCTTGAGCGGTTCCAGGGTGCGCGGGTGGGCGCGGAAGGTGTAGGGCTTCCCGGGCTCGGCCTCGCCGCTCGTCGCCACGACGCACTCCAGATTGCCGATCCGGATGTCGGCACCGTCCAGGACCTCGGCAAAGGGTGCGAAGGGGTCGTCCCCGCGGGCGATCACTGCGCCGGGTGTCTCATCCAGCATGATGTCACCGACCATTACCAGTGTGACGGTAGGCTCATCCGGCGGCGCTGCGGCCAGGGCGCACGGGACTAAGGCGCAGCATAGGGCGGCGGCCAGGCGTAGGCGTCTGGTCATGGGGCTACCTCCACCAGGGTACAACCGTACTGGAATTCACGCTCCCGCCCGGGAGAATACAGATAATTGCGCCCGGTGAGCGTCGCGGCGGGATCGGACGCAATCGTGGGGGCGATATACTTGGCCTGATGCAGCAGGATCGGCCGCCGCTCGGTCTGAAAATAGGTATAGAGATTGATGTAGGCAATCCGCCGCGCGTCACCGATGACTACGGCCTTGAAGCGGAAGCGACCGCTGACGGTGACGGGCGCGACGCTGTAGGGATCGGCCACGGGGGCGACGTCGAGCACCTGCGCGGTGCCGCCCTGTTCGAGTTGGCAGCGCAGGCGCGGTTCGGCCGTGGCACCGAAGGCGACGGCGAGGAGGCCGAGCAAGAGCGCCGGGCATCGCCGACGAGCGGGGGCGGGTTGCTGTCTCATGCGGCGTTGCGGCATCTCATTGTCTCCGGGTTGTAGCGTCATTCAGGGATCGAGTGTCGGTCGCCGCCGCGACCCGCGACGCCGGAGTGCCGTTGGCGAGCATCATGACCCCTACGCCGATGAAGGCGACGCTGCGGGCCAAGTCGAGCACAAACAGCTTCACCACCGCCGGCACGAGCAGCAAGGCCCCGGCCATCCAGACCGGGCGGGCACCGCGGCGGCGCAGCGCGGCCCGGGCAAAGGGTAGCACCCGCCCTGGTCCCATCGCCCCCTCTCGCCCATGCTGGTAGGATGGCGGACCGCCCCCCAACGTGAAGGAGAGCTCTATGCATCCACTGTCCCGTCGGCTCGCCGCCCTGGTCCTTCTGGGTGCCCTGCCGCTGGCCCCAACGCCAACCCAGGCCGACACCCTGCAGGACGTCAAGGCGCGCGGCGTGCTGCGCTGCGCCGTCAATGGCGCCGTTCCCGGCCTCTCCTTCAAAGATGCCCAGGACCACTGGAGCGGGATCGACGTGGACTTCTGTCGGGCGGTGGCAGCGGCGGTGCTCGGCCGCGCGGACAAGGTGGAACTGGTGCCCACCCCCAGCGGCGACCGCTTCGCTGCGCTGCGCCAGGGAAAAGTGGACCTGCTTGCACGCAATACCAGTTGGACCCTCGCGCGGGACCTCGATCCGGAGCTCACCTTTGTCGGCGTCCTCTACCACGACGGCCAGGGCTTCATGGTCCGCCGGGACACCAGCACCCTGAGCGCGCGTGAACTGTCCAAAAAGCCGGTGTGCGCCGCCGGCAGCAGCGGCCCGCACAACGCGCGCACCTATTTCACACGTAATCGCATGGAGTTAGACCTCAAGGAGTTCCCCGATACCCCAACGGCGACCAAGGCCTACCTGGCCGGTGCCTGCTACGCCCTGACCGCGGACCTCTCCCAGCTCTACGCCATGCGCGCCGAACTGGCGGGCGAGGACGCCCATCGCATCCTGCCGGAGATGATCTCCAAGGAACCCCTGGCACCGGTGGTGCGCACCGGCGACGGCCGCTGGTTCGACCTCGTGCGTTGGACCCTCTTCACCCTGATCAACGCCGAAGAGGCCGGGATCGACTCCGACAATGTCGATGCGGCGCGCGCGCGTGCCCAGGCCGACGATATTCAACTCCTGCTGGACGTGGACGGTCAGACCGGCCAGTTGCTCGGGCTCGAGCGCGGCTGGAGCTACCGCATCATCGACCAGGTTGGCAACTACGCGGAGGTCTTCGAGCGCAACCTGGGTGCGGGGTCACCGCTCAAGATCGAGCGCGGCGCCAATTCGCTGTGGCGCGATGGCGGCGTGCTGTATGCCCCTCCCGTCCGGTAAGAAAGTACGTTAGTACGTTAGTACGGAAGTACGCTGGGCTGCGGCAATCGCGAGCCGTATCGCCTACTCCCGTATCAACGTGCCAACGTACTAACGTACTCCCGTACTAACGTGCTTTGGATTCGAGTTCTGTCATGCCATTGATCAAACCCTTCACCGGACTGCGCCCCGCCCCCGGCCGTGCCGCCGCGGTGGCGGCACCACCCTATGACGTGATGAACGCCCAGGAGGCCCGCGCCATGGTGGCGGGGCGGCCCCTGAGCTTTCTGCACATCTCGCGCCCGGAGGTGGACCTGCCGCCGGACACCGACCCCTATGCCCCGGCGGTCTATGCCAAGGCGCGCGAGAACCTGGAGCGGCTGTGCGCTGAGGGCGTCCTGGTCCGCGACCCGACAGCGCGCTACTACTGCTACCGCCTGACGATGGGCGGCCATGTGCAAACCGGACTGGTGGCAGCCGCCTCGGTGGCCGCCTATGACGCGGGGCGGATCAAAAAACACGAATTCACCCGGCCGGTAAAGGAGGACGACCGGGTGCGCCAGATCGACGTGCTCAATGCCCAGACCGGCCCCGCGTTCCTGGTCTACCGCGCCACGCCGGCCATCGACCAGGTCTTGACCCGCGTGAGCGCCGCCGCCCCGGAGGTCGATTTCACGGCCCCGGACGGGGTGCGCCACGAGCTCTGGGCCATCGCCGACCAGCCCACCATCGACGGACTCACCGCGGCCTTCGCCGCCCTGGACGCGCTCTATATCGCCGATGGCCACCACCGCTCGGCCGCCGCCTCCCGGGTGGCCGCCGCGCGCCGCGCCGCCAACCCCCGACACACCGGCGACGAGTCCTACAACTGGTTTCTGTCCGTGCTGTTCCCACACGATCAGATGCAGATCCTGCCTTACAACCGCCTGGTGCGGGACTTGCGGGGCAAGACCCCGGAGGCCTTCCTGGGGCAGTTGGCCGACGCCTTCACCGTCACGCCGGCCCCGGAGCCGGTCGCGCCCCAAGGGCCGGGCCAATTCGGCATGTACCTGGCCGGCCGCTGGTTCCGGCTGGATCTGAACCCCGGCCGCAGCCCCGCCGCGGACCCGGTGCGCCGACTGGATGTCAGCCTGCTCCAGGACCAGGTGATCGGCCCCCTGCTCGGCATCGCGGACCCCCGCCGCGACGAGCGCATCGACTTCGTGGGCGGCATCCGCGGGCTCGGGGCGCTGCAGGAGCGGGTGGACTCGGGCGAGTGGGCGGTTGCCTTCTCGCTCTACCCCACCCAGATGGACGAACTGATGGCGGTCGCCGACTTGGGCGAGGTCATGCCGCCCAAGTCCACCTGGTTCGAGCCCAAACTGGCGGACGGGTTGGTCAGTCACGTTTTGGATTAGCAACCGCTAACCGGCGGCCAGCCGCCGCAGGCCCACCCACATGGTCAAACCCGTCTACAACCTCCCCGCGCAGGATACCGGCGACGACGACGCCATCCGGCACTGGCTGGACAACCTGGTGCCCAACTATGCCCTGGAGGACCGCAAGCTGATCGCCGGGGCCTGCGCCGCGCTGACCCGCTGCCGCGGCGACCGCCGCATCGAGACCGGCGAGACCCATGTGCGCCATGTCCTGTCCACCGCGGACATCCTGGCCCAGTTGCGCATGGACCACGAGACCCTGATCGCCGCCCTGCTCAACGGCTGTCTGGGCCTGGGCGACCTGACCGAGGCGCAACTGGCCGACCGCTTCGGACCCGGCATCGCCCGCATGATCGGGGACCTGGCGCGGATCGGCCAGATCGCCAACGTGGAGGCGATCATCGCCGCCAAGGACCAGGAGCAGCACGAGGAGAACCTGCGCCGCCTCCTGCTCGGCATCGCCGAGGACGTGCGGGTGGTGTTGGTGGTGCTCGCCGAGCGCCTGCACCTCATGCGCGCCATCAGAAATCTGGAGCCCGAACAGCGCGCCCGGATCAGCCGCGATACCCAGCGCATCTATGCCCCGCTCGCCAACCGGCTCGGCATGTGGCAGGTCAAGTGGGAGTTGGAGGACCTGGCGCTGCGCTACCTGGAGCCCCAGGCCTACCAGCGTGTCGCCCGCGCGATCGACGAGCGGCGCGAGGAACGGCAGCGCTACATCAAGGAGGTCATCGCGACCCTGCAGCGCACCTTCGCCGAGGCCGGGATCAAGGCCGAGGTCACCGGCCGGGCGAAACACATCTACAGCATCTGGCGCAAGATGCAGCGCAAGGGTGTGGATCTCTCACAGATCTTCGACCTGCGCGCGGTGCGGGTCCTGGTCGACACGGTGGCCGACTGCTACGCCGCGCTCGGGCTCGCCCACGGACTCTGGCGCCACATCCCCAAGGAGTTCGACGACTATATCGCTAGCCCCAAGGGCAACCTCTACCAATCGCTGCACACCGCCGTCATCGGCCCCGGGGACAAGCCGCTGGAGATCCAGATCCGCACCCACGGGATGCACGGCCATGCCGAGCTGGGGGTGGCCGCCCACTGGGCCTACAAGGAGGCCGGCAAGGGCCCGGACGCCGAGTTCCAGCGTCGCATCAACTGGATGCGCAGCTTCCTGGAGCTGAAAAGCGAGGGCGAGGACGCCACCGACATCCTGGAGCGCTTCAAGGCCGAGTTCGAGCCCGCCCAAATCTATGTCCTGACCCCCCACGCCAAGGTCATCGAGCTGCCCAAGGGGGCGACCCCGCTCGACTTCGCCTACGAGGTGCATTCGCAGATCGGCCACCGCTGCCGGGGCGCCCGGGTCAACGGGCGCATCGTCCCCCTGAGCTATCGGCTCAACAGCGGCGAGACGGTCGAGATCCTGACGCAGAAGAACGCCGCCCCCAGCCGCGATTGGCTCAGCCCCCACCAGGGCTATCTCATCACCGCGCGCGCCCGCAACCGGGTCCGCCAATGGTTCAAGCAACAGGACCACGACCTGCACTGGCAGGCCGGGCGCGCCGCCCTGGACCGCGAATTGGTGCGCCTGGGCATCAGTGAAAAGCCCCAACTGGAGCAACTCGCCCCCCGCTACAACTTCAAGCGCGGGGAGGACCTGCTGGCCGCCATCGGCCGCGGGGACCTGTCGGTCGGCGTGGTGGCGCGCCAGGTGGGCGAGCCGCGCAACCCCGACGGGCGCGCCGAGACGCGGGAACCTGAGCCGCGCACCAAGGCACCGAGCAAGCCCAAACCCGGCGCCGGGGAGGTCGTGGTGGAAGGGGTCGACGACCTGATGACCCAGATCGCCCATTGCTGCAAGCCGGTCCCCTATGACGCCATCGTCGGCTTCGTCACGCGCGGGCGCGGCATCACCGTGCACCGGCGCGACTGTCCCAATGTCCGCCACCTGCCGGAGGGGGAGGCGGCGCGACTGCTGCGCGTGCGCTGGGCCGACCAGCCGGCCGACGCCGCCTACCCGGTGGACCTGCTGGTCATCGCCGCCGACCGCAAGGGCCTGTTGCGCGACATCTCCTCCATCTTCGCCGACGCCGACGTGGACGTGCTCGGCGTCAACTCACACTCCGAGCGCACCACCGACACCGCCGCCATGCGCTTCACGGTGGAGGTGCGCGACAAGGCGCACCTGGACCTGGTGCTGGCCAAGCTTGCGCAGACGCCCGATGTGCTGGAGGTTCGGCGGGCGTCGTGACCCATTGGCCTGGAAAGCGGAAGCGGTAGGTGTCACGCAAAGACGCTTTGCGTCTTGGCGTCTTTGCGTGAAACAAGTGCCTCTTCCCTGATGACCGGGTCGCGGGTTATTGATCCGGGTCTACACCCAGGGCGCGGAGCTGCGCCGCGAGCCGATCACCGCGTGCCTGTTCCCGCGCGACCCGTGCCCGCTCCTGTTCGACCCACGTCCGCTCCTGCTCGACCAGCGCCCGCCCCTGCTCGACCAAGGCCCGTTCTTGCTCGAACAGCGCCCGCTCCTGCACCACCGCCTCCGGGAGTGTCGGAACCAGGGCACCGGTGTCATCGTAGAAGCGCAGCAGTCCATCACGCCGCGATGACGCCGGCCCTTGCGGCCTGCCCCGGCCCGTCGGCAACCCGCCGCAGCCCCGCGTCGATACGGTCCATCCCGTCCCCATTTCACCCCGGCCGGCTTCGATCTTCTCCAGCCCGCCCCTTCCCCATCCGCCGCCGATCCGGCGAACAGTCAGGCGAATGCCTCCAATCCGTAGTTGCGCAGGTAGTCGAAGAAGAGGGTCCCGTACCCTGGCCCAAAGTGACCCTGGGCCGCCCAGTCCGTCCCCCAAGAATTGCGGAAGACGAAGCGCCCGCCGCCGGGGATATCCTCGCGCAGCTCGTAGCCTACCAGCACCAACGTACCGGCGGCGAAAAACTGGTGGGTGATGCGCTCGGCCGCCCGGTGGCGGGTGACCTGGAGCTGGCGGCCCTGACCATCGGCCTGCATGGCGAACGCGAGATCCCGCAGGACCCGGGGGCAGCGCCGGGCCAGGGTGCGCCCGGATCAGTCCAGTGGACGATCGAGTCGTAGCACTCGGCGCGCTGCTTGGGCAGGCGCTTGTCATTCCAGAGGGAGAGACCACGGGACAGGCAGGTCGGCCGACGGCCGGCCCCGGCAGTTCCAGGCTAGCGGAGCACTTGCGTCTCGCCACCGGAACACCCCGCCCGGATTGACTGATCGACACGCGACACCGACAGGTCTCCCGGCTTGCAAGGTAGAGCGTTCGCCGTCGCGCTTGGGCCGTGGCGGCAGGTTCAGATCCTGGAGCGTCGTGCGGCCCTGCCGCTGCGCCGCTTGTCGATGCCTAACTGCCGGTATCGTTGCCCGCGACCAGCGCGATCAGGAAACCGCCGCTCAGGATGCCGGCGATGATGCCGGTAATGGTCAGTGCGTCGAAGCACATGGTTTCGGTCTCCGGATAAGGCCGCTGCGACAGTGTAAGCAACACGTCAAACACCAACGCAATCGTTGTCGTTGTCGTTGTCGTTGTCGTGATCGTAAAAGCGATACCCTGTTGGCGCGCGAAAGAGTCCGGGGCACCACGATAACCTCGATTACGACAACGACAACGACGCCAAAAGCCATTCTCTAATGGACTTGTCTGACTTCCTAGTGGATTGCACTACCGGGGGCGATCAGCTCTTGCAGGTGCTGATGCCGAACAGGGTATAGGCCGGGCACCAGCCGATCAGGGCGGTCGCCAGGGGGACGATGCCGATCCAGCCCCAGACACCCAAGTGTCCGGTGAGGGTCAGGGCGATCAGGGCAATCCCGACGATGGCACGCACCGCGCGATCGATGGTTCCGGTGTTCTTGGTAAAGTTCATGAGTCAGGGCTCCAACTGGGTTGTCATTCGGTTTCCCAAGCGTCTTGGGGTCAGTCGTCAATGTACCAGGATCAGATATGCGACTTCAGTGACTTGGTCACAGGGGGTCGTAGGCGATTCGCTCCAGACCGCGGCGGTCGAGGATCTCGATGGTGGAGCGCCCGAGCCTGACCAGGCCCGCGGTCTCCAGGCGCTTTAAGTGGCGCGACACCACCTCGCGGGCGGTGCCCAATTCCACCGCGATCTCCTGATGGGTCGCGGCCAGCGGCGACCCCGGTGCCTCGCCAAGCCGCAGCAGCAGGAAGTCGATCAGCCGCCGATCGATCGGCCGGAAGGCGAGTTCCTCCATGCGCGCGATCACCTGGGCAATGCGCCCCCCCAGGTTGGCGAACACGAAGCGGCGAAAGGCCGGTGCCTCCTCCAAGGCACGGTCGAAAACCGCCTTGCCGAAACTCAAGACCGTCACCGGGGACTCGGTGAAGGCCTCGGCGGGATAGTCGTCCCCGGAGAGGA
>Ga0247839_1006477_pt1 | contig 13446 bp, 8 predicted proteins | sample LaCruzMarch2015__6_FD_192405 | JGI IMG/M metagenome (GOLD analysis project Ga0247839, IMG submission 192405) | Freshwater microbial communities from meromictic Lake La Cruz, Castile-La Mancha, Spain - LaCruzMarch2015_16m | ecosystem: Environmental > Aquatic > Freshwater > Lake | place: Spain...
CAAGAAGCGCAGGCCCATCAGGTCGTCGATCGCGGGGCGGTCGCACTGGGTTGGCCACTGCCAGTCGAAGTCGGCCAGCGGCTTGAAGCGCCCCAGGTGGGCATTGCCCAGGCGCCGCTCCAGGCCGCGACGGGCGCGCTCATCCTCTTCCCAGGTAAGCAGCGGTGCGATCCAATCCGCCGTCGCGACGTCCTCCCAATGGGCGAGCAGGCCATGGAGTTTCAGCGCTTTGGCACGGGCCATCAGGGGCTCAAGCGGGGTCGTCATCGCGGGTCTCCGGGCGGGGGTTGAGCTGGTCGTAGTCGGCCAGTGCGTGGGGGCGCACCACCTGATCGCGTACGCGCGGGTCGGCGGGTAGGGTCAACGGCAGCGGCGGGGGCTGGTCGCCTGCTCGCGCCGCCGCTCCAGGCTCAGGTGGACAGCGTTGGGGTGCGGCACCCCGCGCTGGAGGGCCTCGCCAATGGCTGCCTGGAGTTCACTGGCGCCATAGGCATCGAGCAGCCGCAGCAGCGCAGCAGCGCGGCGGTGAGGGCGCCCACGTTGTCCCCGCGGGCGGCGGCGGCCACCAGCAGGTCACGGCTGTTGGGTGCGGCTGGGCCAGGCGATCCTGGCCGCGGTGGTGGCGCGCCGCGCGTTTGCGTGCGGCTATCTGTATCCCACGTGCCGTACGGGACGGCTGCATGTGACCCTGCACCTTGCCCCGCGGCGGCGTGGCCAGGGCGTGATGAACGCGCCTGCCCCAGCCTAAGCACCAAGGCTCACCCGTCATGCTGGACAGGCCGCATGCGGCCTGCGACCGCGCTCGCCCCCACGCTGGAAAATGGTCTACAATTGAGTCAAAATCGCCCGCGTGTTAGCCCCGCGGCCCCCTCGGATGCCCGCTTTGCGCTGCTTCGAGCGTTGCCCACATGCTGAGAGACCGCCCGGCACCGGCCGGCGACCCTGGGCTCGGGGATACAATTCCCAATCTCTAAAGAAGACCGTGCCCGCAGCAGGCACCGTGCCACGACCAGGGATCAGCGCGGCGCGCACGACGGATAAACGCTTAGTCGTTATCGCGCCGAGCGAAGCTTGGTGTCTCTTGCGGGGTGAGAGTCCCCGTCGGGTAAGGGCTAGCGACCCGCCCGTATCGAGTGTTGATTCCATTGCGGAGCGGGGTAACCCGCGAATAATAGATGGGGTAAGCGTACACAGAGAATCTTGTAGGCTGTAGGGGAAATCGTGTTCCCTGAAGTGCTGGTACAGCTTCGAAATAGCCAATGCGGATGCCGACAGTTTTAACGTGCTGGAAGGCAACATGAAGCGCCCGTTTCATCGCGAGAGCTGGGATGTCCGCCGGAGTCCTCAGGCCGTGGCATGCAAGAAGAGAGACGTTCGAGAACTCGGGAAGCCCCGTAGGCTCCTGGATGAAGTAAGATGACGAAGCCGACAGTGTTGGGACACGTGAGGGTGATGAGCCCGGAAACGGCGTGGGTACGGGTGGAGTCATCGTGCAGGGAACATCCAGGCAGGCTGGCAACAGCCGTATGCTGACGAGGTGTCTTATCGGGCATAGTAGTCGGAGGTTAGGAAAGCCAGCCACATGGCGAAGGACCCGACGGAAGTACGCAGCCCCTAAAGGAAACTCGTGCCGGTCTTGATCATAAAACCGGCCACCTGCCCAAGGCACCGGCTCACGAGCAACATATTTTTCAGCGACTTAAGGTCGCATCTCCCACACAAACGGCGCGGTCTTGGCCGGATTTATGACCAAGGCCGCATTTTGCCGGTGAGCTAGGCGTTATGCAGTTAAATCCCCAATACAGATTGCCACCACCATGACTAGCGCGCTATTCGATGAAATCGAGGAGGAATTCTGTCGGCACCTCACGGATTGCCACGATTCAAAGCGCGCACACTTTGATCTAGCAGACTACTATTACGAACGGGCAGCACGGGTCTACTATGTTCAGTCGTTTGGGCTGGCGATAATTGCAGCATGGCTCTTGAGTACGCAATTCGAAGGTCTCCTGCCCCTTGGGCATCCGATTGTCAAGGCTGCGCCCACAGTTCTAGCGATCATCGTTTCTGTTCTTTCTATCGCGGAATATGTTTTTCGGTTCAAGGAGAAGGCGTTTACTAACGAGCAGGCGGCCAAGCGGTACCACAGCTTGTGGAGATCGTGCAAGAATTGGAAAACGGACTATCCGAGTGAACAATACCTTGAGCAAGCCCGTACAGCGGTCCAAAAGTATCGGGAACAGTTAAGCGAAATAAACCGCGAATCGCCCCACCTGTCATCTGTTCTTTGGAGAAAAATCAATTCCGTTAGAAAAAAGACAGGGAACAAGGACGTGTCGATATACAGCTTTGAACAAAAAGCATGATACGAGTCGTTCACTATATATCGAAATCCCTTAGATCTATTGTTCATCCATGGGCAATCGTTGGAGGTGCCAACCTGCTGCTCCGTGGATGCTCCTCCGGCGCTAACGATATTGACATCGTTTCTACGTCACAGGGCGTATCCGGCATTGCCTCCCTACTCCAATCCAAAACGCACGATGGCCCGAAATGGACAGAGTCTACAACCATTAAGTCATTTTTCTTTGTCGCAAATATTGAAGGTGTCAAACTGGAAGTCATGGGAGATCCAGTCAATTATATCGGCGGCACATGGCTCGCCAACTCACAGTGGATGGAGAGCATTGAATATATTTCCGTTTCGGGATTCATTGTGCCTCTTACAACCCTGACCTATGAGCTGCGAATAAATTCCGAGCTTCAAAACCTAGAGCGGGTTGAAATCATCAAAGAATGCATGACAAGCGGGCTCAAAAGCGAGCGCGCGCCACGGGGTTAGTGCTAGTTTTCAGGCTCAGTAGGGGCGCACGCCGCTTTACCCCGGTCGTGAGGCTTCTGGAGCCGTGATGCAGAGAACAATGCAATGAACAGAATCATAATCCTTAGTCAGTGATCTGAATGAGCTTCAGAATCGTTTATCTGTTTGAAATTCCGCGAGATAGAGTTAAAATGACGCATCCCTGACACTCACTCCGCAGGTGACATGGTGCGACGGCTGATCATTGCGAAATCGGCGGCTGATTTTACATCCCACGCGGGATTGGGACTGATCGGGATGGCGATTAGCCAGCAAACCGACCTAGCGAAAGATGCGACCGCCGCAGCGGCGGCCCGGAGCGATGTCCATACCGCAGGTCAAGATCCTCACGAGCTACATTGCTCTGCTGTGTTTGGGCAAGAGCGACTTTGAAGCAATCGAGGCGTTCCGGCAGGACCCGTATTTCGCTGAGACGTTGGATATCGACCAAGTGCCCTCGGCCGTCACGTTGCGCCAGCGTCTGGATACCCACGCGGCGGCGTTTATCGCGCCGATCATTGAGGCATCCATCGCGTTTCTGCAGCGCATCGCGGCACCGATTACGCCTCTGGCGAATGGTCTGGTCGCCCTGGATGCGGATGTCACCCCGTTGAACAACGCCAAGACGGCCTTGATCATAAATCGGGCCAAGACCCAGCCTAAGGCTTGGTTAATCGCCTACGGGGGGAGTGGCAGGACCCGCGAAATTGCGTACCCTTGGAAGTGCAAACCAACCGAGGGTAACGGAACATGATCGAAGGTCCTGCCGGGCTCGACTGTAGCGCAGACACGGGGGTCGATGCCATCGGGCGCGACCCGCTGAGCGGCCCGCGGGTGGTCGTGAAGCACCGCTCGCGCCTGGAGCGAGCGCAACAGCGGGAGGCTGCCGAAGCGCGCTTGGCGCAGGGGCAACCCCAACGGCACGTCGCCGCTGAGCTTGGGGTAGCCCGCAGTACCTTGCAGGACTGGTGCAAGCCGACCCCGGTCGGCGCGGCCCCGGCGGTCTTGGCAGCGTTCGTGGCGACCCCCGCGGGCGTCCAGTGGCTGCACCAGTTGGTGGTGGCGGCGCACTTTGTCATCACGCTGCAAGGCGGTGCCAGGGTGCGACTGGTGTGCCAATTCCTGGAGTTGAGTGGGCTGTCGGCGTTCGTCGGTGCGAGTTACGGGACCCAACAGGCACTCAATGTCGCACTGGAGGTGGCGGTGGTCGCCACGGCGCGTGAGCAACGGGCGCTGTTGGCGGTGGGCATGCCGCACCGCGCGATCACGGCGGCGGAGGATGAGACCTTTCATCCGCAGATTTTGTTGGTCATGCTGGAGCCGGTATCGAATTTTCTGCTTGCGGAACAGTACGCGGCGGATCGCACGGCGGCCACCTGGACGCTGGCGTTACGCGACGCCCTGGCCGGCTTGAACGTCACGGTGATTCAGGGCACCAGCGATGAGGCCACGGCGTTGCGCCGTCATATTGAAACGGATTTTTCGGCCCATCACTCACCGGACCTGTTCCATGGACAACAGGAGGTGTCCAAGGGCACCAGCCTGCACCTGGCCCGCCAAGTGAAACAGGCCGAGGGCCGCGTCGTGGTGGCGCAGGCGCACTGGGACGCCGCGCGGGCGGCCGAGCAGGCGTACGCCACCCAATCGCCGCGTCCCCGCGGGCGTCCACCCGCCTTCGCGGCGCGGATTGAAGACGCCGTGGCCTCCGTGGTGCAGGCCGAAGCCGACCACGCGCAGGCGCAGGCGCGTCAGGCCGACGCGCGTGACGTGGTGCATGAACTGGGAACCCTCTATCGCCCCTACGACCTGGCGCACGGACAGGCGCAGCCCGTGGCGCGCATCGCCCAACGCTTTGCCGACGTGTGGGCGCGGCTGCAACAGCTTGCCGACGACGCCGATCTGCCAACGCGTGCCCGCGAGCGCTTGGCCAAAGCCCAGCGCCTGACCATCCAGTGCCTCGCCACCATCACCTTTTTCTTCGCGACCGTGCAGGCCAAGGTCGAGGCACTGAATCTGTCGCCCGCCCTGGAACACGCCCTCCTGACGCAGGTGATCCCGGCGCTCTATCTGGAACGGGTCGCGGCGCGCAGCACGTACGCCGAACCGCGCCACCGGCTGCGCGCCCTGAGCCGTCAGTTGCTCGAACCGCTCGGCCAACCCGCTCATCCGCTCAACGCCCTGTCGGTCGGCGAGCGCGCCCGACTCGAACAGGTGGCCGGCGACTGCGCGGACCTGTTCCAGCGCAGCAGTTCCGCGGTGGAGGGGCGCAACGGTCAACTGTCCCTGCATCATCATGGCCGGCATCGCCTGAGCGATCAAAAGCTCGCGGCACTAACCGCGGTGCATAACTACCACATCCGCCGGGCCGACGGCACCACGGCCGCCGAGCGTTTCTTCGGCCAAGCCCACGAATCGATGTTCGCGCAGGTGCTCCAGCGGATGCCGCTACCCCCGCCACCGGCACGCCGACGACCCCGCCCGCCCAAGCCGCTTTCGCTCCTGCCGGTGGCGGCCTAGCGGGGGTGGCCGGAACGATGATCAAGGCCCGCCTGAGGCTCTTGCGCTTCTTCGCGCAACAGCAACTCGTGGGCGGCGGATATTTGGGCGAACGCTTCTGGAAGGGGCGGACGGCCTACAACCCGAAACTCCTGACCTGTCCCGGCAGCGTCTTCGTCCTCGAACCGACCGGCGAGTCTGCCGCCGTCGCTGAGGCGGTGCTGGCGCACTGGCGCGATTACGGCCTGGACCAGCCCACGGGGGCCCCGGGCGGCGACGACTGGCGAACCAATCCCTACATCCGCCAAAACGGTTACGGGGAGGTCGCGATCAATCTGGACCTGCACTGGGGGCTGACCCCACCGAAGGAGGCATGGTATGGGCTCGACTGAAGACCTCGTCTACCCCCGGGTGCGCATCCTGGGCCAGTTGGAATGCCGCTCACCGCTGCATGTGGGGGATGGCATGGATCAGCCATTCATCGGGCGCAAGGGCCGCAATGACCCGCTGGGCCTTTACCGCGCCGTCTGTTTGGCTGCCGACGGCAAACCCTATATCCCGGCCACCACACTGCGTGGGCACCTGCGCGAGCGCTGCGCCGCGCAACCGACCCTGGCCGAGTGCTTCTTCGGACGGCTGGACAAGGCCGGCCTGGTGCGGGTCTTCGATGCCACCCTGATGAATCCAGCGGCGGGCCCCGAGCGGCGGCCCTATTGGGATCCGCAGCGCACCACCTCCATCCAGCACGGTATCAAGATCGAGCCGGTGACCGGGACGGTGGGCGACCATCTGCTGTTCCGCCATGAGGTCGTCCCGGAGGGGACGCGCTTCAGCCTGACCCTGGAGGCGGACAGTTTGGATCAAGAGGCACTGGCGATTTTGCTCGGCCTGCTTGCAAGTCTGGACGGCGGTCCCGCCGCGGCCATCGGGCGCGGCGCGAGCCGCCTGCAAGGGCGTCTGTGCTGGACCCTGGATCGGGTGGATTACCTTGATGGTGACGCGCTCGCCGCCTGGTTGGACGATGACGACACCCGCCTGCTGGACCAAGCCTTTGAAGTCCTGAAGCACATCCCCGCAGCGGCTGCGCCGCCGTGCGCACCCGGCCAGCAGATTCGGGTCCGGCTGCGCCCCACGGGTCCGCTGCTCGTCAACGAGCCTGGACTCGTCGCCGAGGACCATCGGGACCCAAGCACCGAGGATGAAGCCGACGAGCGCCACGCCCCGGACCTCGAGTTCAGCCGCACCCCGGACGGCCATGCCCGAATTCCCGCCTCCTCCCTGCGCGGACTGTTGCGTGGGCGCGCCCGCCGTATCCTTGTCACGCTTGCGGCCGCCCAGTCCCCGACCTGTCCCGCGGGACAGGTCGGGGACCACCTGCTCGGCCGGCTCTTCGGCACCACCGGCCGGCGCGGCCGACTCTGGATCGGTGACGCCATCGCCGCGCAACCCTGCGACGGCATTGAACAAACCTTCGTCGCCATCGACCGCTTTACCGGCGGCGGTGAGCGCCACAAGCTCTATCAGGTCAGGGCCGCCCGCTGCGGTGTCCTCGGCGCGGATATTCGCCTCGACACCAGGTTGACCGAACTGGCGGACTGGGAGAAGGCGCTCCTGCTTCTGCTGGCCCGCGACGCGCTGGAGGGCGACCTCGCCGTGGGCTGGGGCAAGGCGCGTGGCTATGGAGCCTTGGAGGTAGAACTGGAGCTAGCCGGCGCCGCCGCCATCGACGCCTGGACCGACCCCCACGGCAAGGGCCTGCTGGACTGGATCGACGCGCGCTTTAGCCGCGCCACAGCCCAGTCCTGGATCGCGGACCTGCACCGGGAGATCGCCGCCGCCATCGCCGCCCTGCAACCCCAGCCTGACGACAACCCGCGCTGACCGGAAGAGGACCACGCCATGCCCGAGTTCCACAACCCCTATCACTTCGTCCCCGCCACCGGGCGCGTCCAGCGTGACGGGCAGAACCGGGCCGTCGAAACCGAGGACTACGCCGACATCAAGGACGGCCGCTCGGCCCATTCCGCCCGTCACGACCGCTGGGTGCCCGACACCCACTCCGGGCGCCTCGTCTGTCGGCTCGAGCTGGAGCGTCCCACCCTCGTCGGCGCTGCCCAGACCCCGCCCGCGGACGACCATGCCAATGGCGCCAAGCAGGTCGAACCGTATCTGACCACCTGGCGCGACCCCCAGGGTCAGGACCACACCTGGCCCGGTCTCCCCGGCAGTTCACTGCGCGGCATGGTTGGGGCCGTGGCCGAGGCGATCAGCCAGTCCAGCCTGCGGGTCTTGGAGGACCGCGCTTACTCAGTGCGAGTGAACGGGCGTGAGCAGGAAAAGGCGCTCTCCGCGCTCGGCCGGTTGGTAGAGCGCAAATCGGCCGGGGCCGACGGCCCCCGGTTTGATCTGGTGCCTGTCGGTTTGCCGACCCTCGACACCAAGGGCGACCAATTCGCGCTCCCCCCGCGCTGGCGCGGGGTCTTCAGCGGCTTTACCTGGGGGCAGGTGTTGACCTCCTACGTGGACGGTTACGAGCCCGTCCCAGCCGCGGGCGGCGGTACGCAGCCACGGCTGCGTGCAGAGACCTTCCTCGCGACCGAGCATCCGCTGAGCTTCGATCTCGGCCATCCCCGTTATTACTATGCTGCACTGGCCCCAAACATGGCTTTTCAGCGGTCCGTGGTCGACGCAATCGACGCCGGGCTTGCACACGGTTTCGACGCGAAGCGGCGAGCCATCAAGGTGAAAGAGACCAATGGTCCGAGCTTTCTCCTCGGACGCCAGTTGGAGCACGTCTGCACGTTGGAGCAATGGGGCCAGTTGCCGGCGCCTAAGCAAAGGCTCTATGTGCGCGGCTACCTGCGCGTCCTGGGCATTGATGGGCGCGCCGACGAGATGCCACCCACCAAGGAGCATGAGATCTTCATCCCGCACCCGGAAGGCAAGCCCGAGCCCCGGCTGCCCGTGCCCCCGCAGGTCGTGGCGACCTTCCACGCCATTGCCGCGGAGCGCGCCCGCGACACCGATAACCGCCACCCCTTCGCCCTGAGCGGTATCGACCACTGGAAGTGTCGGGACGGGGACCTGGTCTATTTCGACGTGGACGAACAGGGGGCGATCAAGGAGATCGCCATCTCCGCCGTTTGGCGCCGCCGGTTGGACAAGTCCGCCTACGACCTTTTCGACGCACAAACTCACAACCACCTGTTGACTCCCTTACGCGCGGAGCCGACGGACCTCAGGCCCCGCTTGGGGCTCACCCCCGCTGAGCTGCTGTTCGGCGTCGTCGAGGATGGCAAGGAAAAGGACGATGCCAGTGCCCGCGCCCTGGCCTCGCGCGTGCGCGTTTACGATGCCGTAGCCTTCCGGAAACCCAAGACCGCCAGCCACCCGCTCACCCTCAAGACCCTATCGAGCCCCAAGCCCCCCTCACCGGCGCTCTATTTCCATGACGAGTCTGACCCGCAAACCTACATCCCCAAGGGCCGCCTGGGCAACGACGTCGGCGGGCCGCACCGTCCTAACGGCCGCAAGTTCTATCTACACCACCCAGCGGCAGGCTTCGTCGGCGACAACCCAGACCACTGGAACCGCAAGAGCCGGGCCGGGGACCAACGCGACCACCTGCGGCTCTCCTGTCGGCCACTGGTGCCGGAGCAAGACAACCCCTTCTGGTTTCACCTGGACTTCGACAACCTGAGCGATGCGGAACTGACCCTGCTCGTCGCCGCGCTGCGTCCCAGCAACGCCCACCGGCACAAGCTCGGGCTGGGCAAGTCGCTCGGACTCGGCACCGTCCGCGTGGACATTGCCGGCCTGTTTCTGGTGGACCGGCAGCACCGCTACGGACTCAATGCCTTGGCGCAGCCGCGCTATGCCGGCGGTTGGCTGCGCGACCAGCCCGGAGCAAGTGCCCCCGCCTGGGCGGCGCGCTACCCGCGCGAGGCCGCCGCCGTCGCGGCGAGCACCGGTTCCGGCGACTGGTCGCGGGACCTGACCCCCGAGCACCAACCCTGGTGGAATCCGCGGCTGATTGATGAGAACGCGCTCGCCATCCTCGCCACCCTGGGCGACCCGATGAAACGCCAACCAGGCACCCCGGTGCATACGCCATTGACCGAGCAGCAGCGACAGAACAATCCAGCCGACCCGGGCCGGACCGAGGATGAGACCTTCAAATGGTTTGAGGCCAACGCGCAAGCAGACGCCCGGATCATGCTGTCCCCGATCCAGCCGGGACAACCCTTGCCGACCCTGCCTTACCTCCGCCTCCGGGAACGCCGCTGACCCCGGAGACGGACACCCACGATGACTGACCCAACCCCCCCCGCCGCCTTCCCCTTCGCCGCCCTGCTGCCCATCCGCGCCCTGGCCGTCACCCTGGAACTGACCGCCGAGGCGCGTTTCAGCTTCTTCCACCAGGCGGCCGTCCATGCCTTCATCCGTCACCTGGCCGGATCGCCGGAACCCTTTCATACCCTGATCGCCAGCGACGCCCCCGAAAGCGGGCGCACCGATTACCGCGCCGGGGACGGCTACCGCTTCGCCGTCTATGGCCTGCCCGGCAGCGAGGTCGCGCTCGCCCGGCTGCTGACCGGGCTGCGCGGCCTGCCGGGGTCCGCCCCGCGCACCGCGCCCCAGGTGCCGTTGCGCGACAATCTGCGCCTCATCGCGCTGCACGATTTGTTCTCCGGGGAACCCGTGGCGGCGGTCGCCGACCTGACCCGGCATGACCTGGAGCGACTCGTGGCGGAGACCGCGCTCTGGACCCATGCGCCCGCCCTCCGCTTGCGCTGGCTGAGTCCGGTGCGGCTGGACCAGGGCCGGGCGACGGGGGAGGGCGCAGCGCGCACCGCGGCACTCAAGGGCGAGGCCCGCTTCTGCCACTGCGCCGCGGACCTGGCCGACGGCCTGCTGCCGCGCCGCCTCTACGACGCCGCCGCCAACCTGCTGCGCGAGCGCGGCGGCAGCGCCCCGCCGCGCGTGGTCCCGAGCGGACTGCCGGCGCCTACCGGGCACCTGTTTTGGGTTGACAGCGAGTACCGTGACGCCGCCGGTCAGTCGAGCCCGGTCGGCGGACTCACCGGCGAGCTCGACTTGGGCCCAGCCGTCGCCATCCCGCCGGACTGGCTGCGCCTCCTGGTCCTGGGGCAATACCTGGGCCTGGGCGAGCGGCGGGCACTCGGGCTCGGGCGCTATCGGCTGGAGACGCCGGACGGCTGGAGCACCGCCCCCAGCGTGGAGCCCGCTGCCTCGCTCCTGGCCGCCGCGGCCCGCGACGATAACCTCTACGCCGCCTACCGTGTCATCCGCGACAATCAGGTGCGCAAGGCCAACGCCGCCGGCCACGGCGACGCGGGCGCGGGCGAGCCCCAGGGCGCCCCGGACGACAGCTACACCACCTGGGACACCGAGTATCCGGACCTGCCCGACCCGGATGAGGAAGAACAGTTGGCCGACCGCCTGGAGCGCCTGGGCAACCGCCTGCGGGAGGCCGACTATCAGCCCCCGGCCCTGGCCGGCGTGGTCTTTCGCGAACGCGACGGGGACCTGCGCGGGCTCGCCATCCCGCCCTTCTGGGACCGCGTGGTACAACGCGCCCTGGTCCAGCGCATCGCCCCCGCGTTGGAGTCCGTGTTCTCCGCTGCCAGCCATGCCTACCGACCCGGGCACTCCCGGCACACCGCCGGCAGTGCCATCCAACGCGCCTGGCGGGACGGCTATCGCTGGGTCTACGAAGCCGACATCCAAGGCTTTTTCGACAACCTGGACTGGCCGCGCCTGGGTGAGCGCCTGCGCGCCCTGTACCGGGACGACCCGGCGGTGGAACTGCTGCTCGCCTGGATGGCGGCCCCCGTGGACTATCAGGGGATGCGCATCGAGCGCACCCGCGGTCTGCCCCAGGGGGCGCCGCTCAGCCCAGTGCTCGCCAACCTCATGCTCGACGATATGGACAGCGACCTGGAGCACGCCGGCTTTCGGCTGGTGCGCTACGCCGACGACTTCGTGGTGCTGTGCAAGGACCGCGAGCGTGCCGAGGCCGCCGGGGCGGCGGTGCGCCGCTCGCTGACCGAACTCGGGCTGACCCTCAACGAGGACAAAAGCCGCAGCGTCGGCTTCGACCAGGGGTTCCGCTATCTAGGCTTCCTCTTCCTCAACGATCTCATCATCGATACCGCCGGAGCGGGGCGCGCGACCGACGCCGCCCGGAGCGACCCGCCCAAGCCCCCGCCCGCCGGCAGTTGGCTCGCCCGTCTCACCCGCGGTGCGCCGGTGCCGCTCGGACCCACGGGCCCGGCGCCTGCGGCCGCGACCGCATCGGGCACGCCGACCGGACCTGCCGCGCCCGCCCCGGAGCGCGCGGCGGACGCACTAGTCCCCGGCGGACTCGGCGAACTGGGAGACGAGGGCCAACTCTTGCTCATCACCGGCGCCCCCGTGCTGATCGCCACCCGGCAAGGGCGCCTGGTCGCCACCCGCCACGACCAGACCGTGACCGAAAGCCCCTGGCGCCGACTCCAAGCCGTCGTCTGCTTCGGCCTGCACCATGTCACCACCCCGGCGCTGCGCGCCGCCTTCGCCCACCAGGTGCCCATTCACTTCGCAAGCAGCGGCGGTACCTACCAGGGCAGCGCCTGGAGCGGACGCCCCGGCGCCGAGGGCGCCGCCCTCTGGCTCGCGCAACAGGCGCGCTGTGCCGACCCCCAATGGGCCATGCCCGCCGCCCGCGCGGTCATCGTCGCCCGCATCCGCCACCAGCGCGAACTGCTGCGCCAGCGCCAGCCGACCGGCCTGGAGGCTGCGCGTCAGGCCCTCCAGCAGGCCGCCCAGGACGCTGCCCAGGCCGCCGACCCGAGCACCTTGAACGGCATCGAAGGCGCTGCCGCCCGCGCCTACTTCCAGGCCCTGGCCGCGACCATCCCGGCCGCCTACGGCTTCGACGGGCGCAACCGTCGGCCGCCGCGCGACCCCTTCAATGCGCTCCTGTCGCTGGGCTATACCCTGCTCTATGCCCATGTCGACACCCTGCTGCGGGTTGCCGGGCTCTATCCCTGGACCGGCTTCTATCACCAGCCCCATGGGCGCCACGCCGCGCTTGCCTCCGACCTCATGGAGCCCTTCCGCCATGTCATCGAGCGCGCCGCCCTGCGCGCCGTCACTCGTCAGGGCATCAAGCCGGAGGAGTTTCATCTGGACCCCGCCCTGGGCTGCCGACTCTCCCCCGCGGCCCTGCGCCGCTACCTGGCCCTGATCTGGGAGCGTCTGGAAGCCCCGGCGGAATCCCTTGCCGAGGGCGAATCCAGGCCCATCCTGCAGCAGATCTACCGTCAGAACCGCCGCCTGATCGAGGCCATTCGCGGCGGTACGCCCTTAACCGCCTGGGTCGCGTGCTGAAGGAGGTTTATGTCGCCTCCTTCGATATCAGCGACGGCCGACTGCGCCGCCGCGTCGGTGACCTGTTGCTCCGCTATGGCGAGCGGGTCCAGCGCTCCGTCTTTGAGATCATGGTGCGCGGGTAGTCCTAGAATCTATATGCTCTCTAGGGCACTTGATTGACAGGCCTCGTCGCGTTGTAATGGTGAATAAAATACCAGATCGCACCAATGTGATTCTCCAGCTTCTTCGAGAATGATAGGGCTTTCCTGACGATCCGAGACGCGCGTTGTCTGAGCGTGCCATTAAATCGTTCGATATGATTCGTCTGCCCGGACGCCTTGCCTACCGCGTGGTGGCGATCGGACGGGATCGCCGCTTCATACGCGTCCCAGAAATCGGTGTAGCTAACGGCGCTGTCCTGGTAGACCTGCGGGAGCGATGCCCAGAGGGCCTTCGCTGCTTCAGCGTCGCGGCGGCCAATGTGAACCCCAACAATCTCGCGGGTTTCTCGGTCGATTGCGAGCCAAACCCATTGTTTATTATATTTATTTCCAACAAACGACCACATTTCGTCACATTCGATTATTAGGTGTCCGCCAGTCTTTTTTTTACCACGACCTCACGTGGTATACTCAAGCGATAGCGATTTTCGGTTTTTCTTTCCCGATAATCTGGAACTTCTCAGTGAGAAGCGTTCGCAGTCGCGGCGCGTA
>Ga0247839_1006478_pt1 | contig 13442 bp, 8 predicted proteins | sample LaCruzMarch2015__6_FD_192405 | JGI IMG/M metagenome (GOLD analysis project Ga0247839, IMG submission 192405) | Freshwater microbial communities from meromictic Lake La Cruz, Castile-La Mancha, Spain - LaCruzMarch2015_16m | ecosystem: Environmental > Aquatic > Freshwater > Lake | place: Spain...
ATTGTCCCGACTGGGTTTTATTCATCATTTCTGGCTTAGGTTCAACCCACTTTTTACCATTAATGACAAACTTAAATTCGGAAATTTTCTTGTTACCAAAAGCACTTAAAGGCATTTTTAGTTCATAAGTTTTATCTATTTCTTTCATTAAGAATTGTTTGTTTTTAGGTTCCCAATTATTGAAATCTCCAGCTACAAAAACTTGTTTAATTTTGTGCTCCGAAATTTTTTGTCTCCAACCACTCATACCATCTGTTGTTTCACCAAATTGTGAAAGAATAAAGGTGAAAACTATAAAATCATTTTCAATTTTGTATCCAATTTTGTCTTCAGGAGCAATGATTAAACTATCTTCAAAGTCTGTGTTTTGTAAAACTTTACTTAAAGCAAGAGGTGGTTCAGGTATGTTTTCCAAAACTTCTAGGTTAAAATGATCTATCCAAATTTTACCTTCACCTTTTATCATTGCTCCAATTACCAAGTTTCCTGAAATGTAATTTACATTCAAATAACTTTCTATTATTTTATAATCAAAATTTCCTTTTAAATTAGTCCTTTTATCATCGTTATTGTTTGCATTATTGTTCCAAATATCATCCAATTGATTTTGCTGACAAATAATAAGTGAAGCAAAATCTTTTACATTTTCTGTTTTTATATAAGCAGAAAGTTTAACTCGTTTTCCTAAATAATTGCTTACATTAATGGTTTGTATAGCAGCCCCCGAGCCATAAATTTCCTTTCCTATCGATTCAATTACAAGCGCATTTGAATTATTTATACCTTCGTTGGGTTTAATTTCCATGGTGAAACTGCCAGCCGATGTACCACTTTTTACCCAGGCTTTTGGTAAAATTTGTGCTGATAAATTTACTTTAAAAAGTAAAAAGGTAATGCTTAATAAAATTGTATTTTTCATAATAATAATTTTTCTCAAACTTAAAATTCTAAATTAGATATGATGAATAATAAATGATGAACTTTAGATTTTGAAGTATAGAATTTGTTTTTAACTAGATAAGTTTAAATCAAAGGCATAAAAAAAGCTGCCTCTAAAGGCAGCTTTTCTAGAAATGATAAATCTAATTATTCTTGAATCATTAATTTCATAGTAGCACTTTGGTTGTCGCTGTTTACAACATTTACAAAGTAAATACCAGATTTTAATTCATTACGTTCAATTTTCAAAGTAGATAATTCGTAGTTGTTATAAGTACGGATAACTTTACCTGCTAAATCTAAAATAGTAACATTATGTAAATTTGAGCGATCGTTAAATGCTAATACTGAATAATCGTTAGTTGGATTAGGGAATAATTTAACTTGGCTAGCAAAAGCAACTTCGTTAACGCTAGTGTAACCAGCAACACATTTGTTAAATTGGTAAGAAATAGTAACTGGAGTAGCAACAGTTCTTACAAAAGAACGGTTAAAACCACCATTACCACTTGGTTCTACACAACCACGGCCTAATGAATCTGGGAAGTTTTCTTCATTAGCTACAGTTTTAGGATCACCATTTGTAAATTTGTAAGCTAATTTACCTGGGCAAATAGAATCGATAGTTAAAGTATAAACACCAGGCTTACCTGAAACTAAAGTCATTTCTCTTGCTCCATCTTGCCATTGTGGTTTAGTAAAGCTACCAATTAAATAAACTTTACCAGCAGGATTTGGAGAACCAGTATAAGTAAAATCAACTACAAAAGTAATTTTAGAATTAGCTGGTTTGCTTGGGCAAGGGCCAACAACTTTTGAATTGAAACAAGTTACATCTACAGTTTTTGCTGCACTTAAAACTTCAACTCTATCGCTTCCGCCTTCCCAGCTTGTGTTACCATTTTTATGGAAACGGTATTTAAATTTCACTTCACCTGAATCTAAATCAGCTACAGTTAATTGGTAAACACCAGTAGCACCAACTTGGTTCATTTTAAAACCTGCACCAAAAGCAGTTAATTTTGCACCAGCACCTGTAACAGTAACTGAATCAAAACCACCATCGCAATCAGAACTGCTCATATCAACTTTAAAAGTTAAAGGGAAAGTAGGAATTGGAGCAGCAGGACAAGCCATACACATACCAAAACAAACTTTAACTAAAGCCATTGATGCACCAGTTGCTTGGTAAAAACGATTAGAATTTCCTCCACCTTTTTGGCATGCAGTTGGAACTGATTCGTTAAAAGGCCAGTCGTTGCCATTTAAATATTTATATTCAACACCAAAAGTAGTATCTACATAAGCAATGTATTCATACACTTTATTGTTACCAAATAAATTTGTCATTTTAGTTTCGTTTGGTTTCCAATCGCCAGACGCACCGTTAGAACCTTGGAAATTTCCAGCTATATATACTCCAGTAGAATGAATAGAAGATTCTTTTTGTAAATCAACAGCAAAACGTAAAGCCATTTTACCAGCTGGAGCCGCAGCAGCAAATTTTAAGTTAATTACTGTAGTGTCGTTAGCTAAAGAATCAATGTATTTCCAACGATTTCCATTGTTTCCACCGTTTGCAGCAGATTCTACTTTGCTAATTGCAGGAATGTTTTCTCCTCCACCCCAATCATTTGCATCGGCACCACCATTAATAATTTTGAATTCAATCACTTGTTTTGCATTGATGTCAAAAATATTTCCGTAAAACCCAGTTTTTCCTAGTATTGGAAATAATACAGAAGTACTAGGATTCCATCCTTGGAAATTTCCAGCAACGTGAACTCCTGCTGTTGCTACTGTTTGGCCTGTCATGTCTACCACGAAGGCTACTTTTTTTGCAAATAAACCACTCATTGTGGCCATTGCTGCTGTAATTAGTAAAAACTTTTTCATTTTTTTTATATTGTGTTATTTAGTGGGTGCAATTTATAAAATTTCGATTATTAAAAAAATAATTTTTAAATATTTGAAAAAAAAGTAATTTGGCAGTCAAAAAAAAAAATAATTATATGCAAAAAACATTCAATTTTAAAACAAAACTATTACTACTTTTTATTTTTATTTCCTCTGGTTTAGTAAAAATAAATGCTCAAATTGTAACCTTAAATCCTGGCTTTGCTACTGCAGAAACTAACAATGTAATTCTAACTTTCAATGCCGATATGGGAACTGCAGGTTTACTAAATCAATCAGTTATTTATACTCATACTGGTGTTATTACAAATTTAAGTACCTCAAACAGCGATTGGAAATATGTACTAACCAATTGGACAACCAATTTACCAAAAGCCCTACTTACAAGGGTTGGAACTACTAATGCTTATACTTTAAATATAGGAAATATTAGAAGTTTTTATGGTGTACCAAGTGGTGAACAAATTTTGAAACTTGCCATGGTATTTAGAAATGCTGATGGTAGTAAAGAAGGAAAAGCTACTGGTGGTGCTGATATTTTTATTGATATCAATCAAGGTAGTTTTCAAATAAAAATAAACGCTCCAACAAAAGGAACTTTTTATAATTCATCAGATAGTGTAACTGTTAATTGTTCTTCATCCGATTTAGGTGAATTGAAGTTATTTGCTAACGGTAATTTGGTTTCAACAAAAACAAATGATAGCGTATTGATTTACAAAAATTTATTTAGCAATATTGGAACAGGAAGAATAAATTTTGTTTTAGAAGCTACAAAGAACACCCTAAAATATTATGATACAACCTATATTTTAAGCAAACAAGCAAGCAATATAGCTGTATCTCCAAATGGAATTATTGATGGAATTAATTACCTAAACGACACAAGTGTAATATTGCAATTATTTGCACCTTTTAAAAGTTATGTTTATGTGGTTGGCGATTTCAATAATTGGGAGTTTAACCCCAATTATCAAATGAATAAAACACCAGATGGAAACCGTTATTGGATTAGAATAAATGGTTTGAAAAAAGGAACTGAATATGGTTTTCAATACAGTATAGATGATGCACAATTAAAGGTAGCTGATGTATATGCCGATAAAATTCTAGATCCATTTAACGATAAATGGATTAGCAACACAACTTATCCAAATTTAAAGCCCTACCCTACTGGAAAAACAACGGAAATTGTTTCTGTTTTAGAAACTGGCCAATCTCCATTTGATTGGAAAAACAATTCATATTCAAGACCTAATAATGATAAGCTTGTAATTTATGAATTATTACTTCGCGATTTTTTAGGTACTCATGATTTTAAAACTTTAAAAGACACCTTGAATTATTTACAAAAATTAGGTGTAAACTGTATAGAACTAATGCCTGTAAATGAATTTGAAGGAAATGAAAGTTGGGGTTATAATCCAATGTTCTTTTTTGCATTAGATAAATATTATGGCTCAAAAAATTTATACAAAGAATTTATAGATGAATGTCACAAACGAAACATGACTGTAGTAATGGATATTGCATTGAATCATTCGTTTGGACAAAACCCTCAAGTAAGAATGTACTTTGATAAAACAGCTGGACAATATGGACAACCAACAGCTAATAATCCTTGGTTTAACCAAGTAGATAAACATCCTTATGGTGTTGGTTACGATTATAACCATGAAACCGATGCAACAAAAACTTTTGTTGATAGGGTTTTAAAATACTGGATAACTGAATATAAAATTGACGGATATCGTTTTGATTTATCAAAAGGTTTTACTCAAAAAAATACTTTGGGCGATGTTGGTGGTTGGAGTGCTTACGACCAATCGAGAATAGATATTTGGAGCAGAATAAGAGGAGAAATAGTTAAATATTCGCCAAATGCATATTTGATTTTGGAACATTTAGGTGATAATTCTGAAGAAAAAGTTTTAGCAAATATGGGTTTTATGCTTTGGGGCAAAATGACAGAAAATTATGCTGAAGCAAACATGGGTTATAACAATGCAAAGGCTGACTTAAGTTGGGGAAATTATAAAAACAGACAATATACTTTTCCAAATTTAGTAACCTATGCCGAAAGTCACGATGAAGAAAGAATCATGTATTCAACTTTACAATATGGAAACTCTTCGGGTTCATATAATACTAAAACATTAAATACTGCTTTGAAAAGAACTGAAGCTTACCACGCTTTACTAATTCCTCAAAAAGGACCAAAAATGTTATGGCAAGGTGGTGAATTAGGTTATGATGTTTCAATTAATACAAATGGCAGAACAGGAAACAAACCATTTAATTGGAGTTTCCAAACCGATGCCAACAGAATATCGGTTTATAATTCAATTGGTAAATTAGCAAAACTAAAACAACATGTTTCGTTTGGTTCCGATAATTATTCATACAATGTAAATGGAACTGGGAAGTTTTTAAAAGTGAGTCACGATAGTATGAACTCAATAATTATTGGAAATTTTGATGTAGTTAGTTTAAATATTACTCCAGTATTTCAACATACAGGTTGGTGGTATAATTATATAACATTAGATTCTATAAATATTACTGATGTAAATAAAGTAATACCAATTTTACCTGGAGAATATATAGTATATACAGATGTAAATTTAAACAAAAACAAACCCAATAGTGGAACTTTTACCAATGAAATAAGCGATGTTTCAACGGTAAATATTTATCCAAATCCCACCAATCAAAACGCTACTGTATCTATCTACTTTAAAAATTATTCTAACTTAGAATTAGCTATTTACGATGTTGTTGGAAAAAATGTGTATGAATATCAAAACAAAAATGAATACTTTTATGGGGTTCAAAATTTTGATTTAGACTTAGCAAAACTGCAAAAAGGTTTATACACAGTTTCAGTAAAAACCAATAGTGGCAAAACAACTACAAAATTGTTAATTAACTAAGCTAAAGACTAAAAACCGCAAAAAACAATCATTTTAATTATATGAAATGATTGTTTTTTGTGAAATTTCACAAAACAAAAATTACAAAAAAAATGAAGAGAAAATTACTATTAACGCTTATTAGCTTTTATCTCTCCTCTCAAATTTTTGCTCAAAGCATAAAAGGAAGAGTAGAAGATGAAAAAAAAGTACCAATTGTAGGTGCAACAGTTATTATTGAAGGAACTAAAAAAGGATCGTTTACTAATGACAAAGGAGTTTTTGAAATTAAGGATGTTGCAGTAGGAAAATACAAAGTAAAAATTTCAAGTTTAGGTTCAAATACAGGATACAGAGAAGTAGAAGTAACTGCCAATGGTGCATTTATAAATGTGCTTTTAAAAGAAGACCAAAAAAAGTTAGATGAAGTAGTGGTTGTGGGTTATGGTGTTCAAAGAAAAAGAGAAGTAACAGGTGCAGTGGCACAAATAAATGGAAAAGCATTAAACGATATGCCTGTCCCAAGTTTTGAAGCAGCTTTACAAGGAAAATTAGCTGGGGTAAATGTAACAACAGGAAGTGGTTTAGCAGGTTCTGGCGCAGTAGTTCGTATAAGAGGAATTGCTTCAATTGGTGCAGGAGGAGATCCTTTGTATGTTATAGATGGAATACCTATTACACAAGATTATTTTTTAAATGGTAATGGTGGTGGAATGAACAACAACCCATTAGCTTCAATTAATCCAAACGATATTGAAACAATAGATGTTTTAAAAGATGCTGGTGCTAGCGCAATTTATGGCTCAAGAGGCGCAAATGGTGTAATATTAATTACTACAAAGCGTGGTAAAAAAGGTTTGAAAAAAACGCCAACAATTAATTTTTCTAGCACTTTTGGTACTTCACAACCTACTGCATTACCCAATATGTTAAACACCCAACAATATTTACAATTACGCCAAGAAGCTTGGGAAAATGATGGTGGAACAGGGCATGTTTGGTTACCTGGATACTCTTCATCTCAATCATCGGCAGCTGCCAGAGAAGCAGCATATAATAAAGCTAGTCAAAACAATACTGATTGGGTAAAATTAACTACTAGACTTGGCTTTAAACAAAACTACGATTTATCGATTAGCGATGCTTACAAAAAAGTAAATTATTATGCAGGTTTATCTTATAGTAACAACGAAAGTTATTTAGTTGGAAATAGTTATAATAGAATAGCTGGTAGATTGAATTTAGATTTCAATATTTCTAAAAAAATAAAAGTATCAACTAATTCAAGTTTATCGCAAGGAAATAATTACAGAGTAAATAGTGCTTGGGCTGGAGGTTTAGGTTCGGCTATGAGTACTGCTTTACCAATTTATCCAACTAAAGTAGGTGGTGCAAATGGCGATAGTACCTATTTTAGAAATGGCGATAATCCTTTAATTGCTCAAGAGCAAAAAATTTGGAGAGTAGGCGAAACTAGGGCAATTAATAACATAGCTATTGATTACAATCCGATCAAAAATTTATATTTTAGAGGTCAAGGTGGATATGATTATATGGATTTAATAGACGATCAGTACGACAGTCCTAAATTATTAAATATAAAAGATTCGATTGGTGGAAATGCTAGAAGAGATGGAACTTATACCAATAATTTTAATTATTTTGTTACTGGAACTTATAATTATAACCCTAACGAAAGCAATAAGTTTAGTTTCATGTTGGGTAACGAATTTCAAAAATCGACAGCTTCAAAAAGGACTCAAAGAACTGAAAAAACAACAGGTACTTTTTATGAAAAAGAACCAGATACTTTGTATCAAAATCAAGTTGCACCAGGAAATGCTTGGGCGTTTTTAAGTTATTTTAGTAGAGTAAATTATTCATTTAAAGATAAATATTTTGCACAAGTTATTTTACGTGCCGATTGGTCATCGCGTTTTGGAGAAAACAATAGAGTAGCTTTTATGCCAGCAGTTTCGGCTAGTTGGGTAATAAGTGAAGAAAAGTTTTTAAGAAATAACAAAAGAATTTCATACTTAAAATTACGTGCAAGTGCTGGTAGAAGTGGTAACTCCAACATCAATGGAAATGCTCGTTTTTTAACTTATAATACTACTGGAAACTACAATGGTCAACCAATTACTTATCCTACACAAGCAGCTAATCCTAACTTACGTTGGGAAACTTCTTTTATATGGGATGCTGGTTTAGAATTAGGTTTATTTAATGATAGAGTTTTTACAACTATAGATTATTTTGACAGAAAAGTTTCAGATGTAATTATTGAAGGGTTAGCAATTTCGCCTTCTACAGGAATGGATAATTATACTGCAAACGTTGGTAAAATTACAAACAGAGGTTTAGAATTTGGAATAAAAACCAGAAATTTAGTAGGTAAATTCAGATGGAATACTGAGTTTAACGTTACCAAAATTTGGAATACAATTGATGATATTGGAGCATATTCGCAAGATGCTGTTAGTGGTGGAACTAATGATACAAGACCAATTATTGGTAGTCCAATAGGAACTAATTACCTAGTACGTTTTAGCCATATAGACCAACAAACTGGTTTGCCTGTTTATTTAGATATAAATGGAAATGCAACTAGTAAATGGGATATTGCAAATAGAGTTGGTGTGGGAAGTGTTTTACCTGATGCTTCGGGTGGAATGACCAATACTTTTTCTTATAAAGGTTTTGATTTAAGTATATTGGTAAATTTTGTATTGGGTGGAAACATTTATGAATCATCGGCTAAGCGTCAATTAGGAGTAGTTACTGATTGGAACATGAGAACTGATTTATTTGACAGATGGCAAAAACCAGGTGACAATGCTCAATATGCTCGTTTAACTTTAAACGAAGCAAATTATGGTTCAAATACAGTTTGGATTAATACTACTCAGTTTTTACACGATGCTACTTTTGCTCGTTTGCGAAACGTAACTTTGGCATACAATTTACAGCCAAAAGCAATCAAAAAACTAAAGAAAGTACGCTCAGTTCGTTTAGCAGTTATTGCTACAAATATTCTTACTTTCACAAAATATTCAGGCTTAGATCCAGAAATTGCTCGTGATTTTGAAAATGCTACTGATAGAAATATGAGTCCAAATATTACCTATTTAACTCCACCACAAGAGCGTACTTATTCGTTTCAAATTAATGTTGGATTTTAACTAAAAGGAGGAAATTGAAAATGAAAAAAATAAATAAAATAACAGTTATATTAAGTTTTATTATTATAGGTTTTAGTTCATGTACAAGTTGGACAGAAATTAAACCTGAAGGATTATTATTAGAAGACGAAGCTGTAACAAGCGGACAAGATGTGGTTAGAATTGTAAATTCAACTTATGATGCTTTGGCAAATAGACTGAACGGAACTGCTCAAATTTATAACGATTTGTTAGGTGATGAGTTGGCTAATTTCAATATAAATGGCGATAGAAAAGAAATGTACACTAGAGGTGTAATTCCTTTCAATAGTTCTTCGAACGACAATTACAAAGGAATTTATCGTTGTGTTTTCAGAGCAAATACTTGTTTGGATTATATTCAAAAATTCAATAACGATTCCATTTTTAACAAGAGTATTTTAGAAGGAGAAATTAAGTTTATTCGTGCTTTATCGCATTTTGAAATAGCTAAGTTATATGCACATCCAAAAGGTTCTTCTCCTTTGGTTGATGCAAATGCTGCTCAATTAGGAATTCCAATTAGAAAAGTTGTAACTATTGACCCTGTTTTAAGAAATACCATCAATGGAACATACGAAGCAATTGTTTCCGATTTAATTGAAGCCATTGCATTATTGCCTATTGCACATCCGTTAAATACAGCAAAAAAAGTACATGCTGATAAAAATTCAGCAAAAGCATTGCTTGCAAAAGTATATTTTCAAAGCAACCAATACCAAAAAGCCATTGATGTTTTAAATGATTTACTAAGCAATAGCAGCTTACAATTAAGTGACAGTTTGAACCATTTTGACAACAAAAGTTTTAACAAAGAATATTTGTTTCAGTTTGTAAGTACTGGAACTGGCGATAACAGAGCTTCTGGCTATACAGGAAATTATAGAAGCGATAATGTGGCAATTCCAAATATGCAAATATCAAGTTTAGCTTATAATTACATGATTCAAGATACATCGGACAAACGCATAAATTTGATAAAAGTAATTAATAAAGGAAAACCAGACGAGGTATATGGTTCAGCTAAGTTTAATTACGACTTTTTTGATGTGCCATATTTGTTATTAACCGACATGTATTTAATGCGTGCTGAAGCATTAGCAATTACCAATCAAAACTTGGCTACTGCTGCTGCCGATGTAAATAAAATTATTACTCGTTCGTACAGAAATGCAACAGCAAAATTATTATCAGGTTCTGAATTAGCCGATGTAATAAAGTTTAGAGTTAGAGAAGAAAGACGTAGAGAGTTTTTGTTAGAAGGCGATAGAATACAAACTTTTAAACGCATTGGTGCAAATGGCGAAATTCAAACACCAAACACCATGAGAAACGCTGCATTTAACTGCAACGGACTTATATTTTCATACCCTCAAACTGAAGTAACAATTGGATTTTCGCAAAATCCTTTACAAACTTGTAACTAATTTAAAAATAGAAGAAAAATGAAAAAAGCAATAATTATAGCAAGCTTATTAGTAAGCATATTTGCTTGCAAAAAAGAAATAAAAGACATTGGAACTCCATCGAGTAAAATAGATGGAATTACTGCAAAATGGGAGTTGAAAAGATGCAGCATGGTAGATGAGCTTTCATTAATAAAAGAAACCACCAACATGGGCGATTTTTTTACTGTAAAAAACATGAGTAAAACTCAACCCAATATTACATTTACTTATGCCAATAATGTTGGAAATTACACTGTAGATACTGCCAATGTATTAATGAATTTTTTTCAATCGCCTGCTGGAAAATGGAGTTTTGATAATAATGATTTTCCTACTTCAGTAACATTTATTCCTACTGGCGGAACTGCATTTAGCTTGCCTTTGGGCGCAACTATTAGAACCATAGATTCAGTACTAAAATTCCGTAAACCCGTTTATTGTGGTTCAGAATTAAAGTTTTCGTATGTGTTAGAATTTGAAAGAAAATAATTGATAAAAGGAGAATAAACAATGAAAAGTATAATAACATTATTAATTACCTTTAGCTTGTTAAGTGCTAAAGTATTTGGACAAGCAAGTTGGATAGAACCCGAAAATCCGGATGTAACTAAACCAATTAGAATTTATGTAGATTTATCAAAAACTACTAATAAAAGTTGTAGTGATAGTACTGGTCCTTTTTATATATGGACATGGAGCCCAAAAGAACATCCAATTGGACATCCTTTGGTAAATGGAACAGGTGAAAAAGCATGGCAAAATTCGAACGATGCTTTAAAAATGACCAATGATGCTGCAAAAGGACCTTTGGTTTGGTATTACGAAATGACTCCTACTGAATTTTATGAAGTACCAGCAGCCGATGTTTATAAAAAAGGTATTTCGCTTTTAGTAAAAACAAAAAATGGGGGTGGTTATGGCGATCCTGATGTAAAAACCGAAGACTTAACTTTTACTATTGAACCACCAAAAACCGACAGAGGTTCTATGTATGCTTCTCCTAGCGATATGGTTCAAAATGAAGTTGTGAATTTAATTTACGATAACACAAAAGAGTTAAACCCTGTGATGAAAAATTTGGTGAACGAAGAACTTTATATGTGGGTAAATGCTTCAATTAAAGATACTGTTACTGGTATTATTCGCACTTTTGCTCCATCTTCGTTTTTAACCATTAATCAAAACCAAGATTTAAGATTAGTGTATGATGGAAGTGGAAAATATCGTTTGTCGATGATACCAAATAAAATATTTAATATTACTTCGCCTAACGACTTAATTACGCAAGTAGAGTTAGTAGTTTACATGAAAAGTATAACCGATAGAAGCGATGGACAACCAAAAATTAAATTTAGCTGCCAATAATTTAGTTACAATTATTTAAAATATTTAAAGTGCAACTTCCAAAAAGAAGTTGCACTTTTGTTTTTAAAACAAACCCAAAACTTGAAGAATTATATTTTAAAACACAAGTGGTTTATTGGAACTTATTTTACAGTTTTAACAAGCACAATACTTCTGCTTACCTATACTACTAGCGAAGCTGTTAGTCTTTATATAAATGATTTACACAATCCTTTTTTTGATGTTTTTTTTAAATTTATTACCCATTTTGGCGAAGGTTGGTTTGCAGTTCCTGCTTGTTTATTTTTACTTTATAAAAACAAAAAATGGGGAATAGCATCTGTAATAATTAGTGTATCAAGTTCAATTATTACTCAATTCAACAAGCACTATGTTTTTGAAAATGCTTTACGACCACCTTTGGTACTTAAGGAATTTAAACTAAATTTTGTAGATGGGGTTGAAATAATAAATTACAATAGTTTTCCATCGGGACATACCACTTTTGCTTTTGCTATTTTTACTTGTTTAGCATTTATTTACCATAAACCTTTGCAACAGTTATTTTTTCTTTTTTGTGCCATATTGGTTGCATTTTCGCGTATTTATTTATTGCTCCATTTCCTTCGCGATACCATAGCTGGTTCGGCAATTGGTTTTGTTTGTGCTTTTGTATTGTTTTATTTTTTAATAGAAAAAAAGGTGCTGAAAGATTTGACAAAAGTAAATTGAACACAAAAATCAAAATGATAAAAAGTTATAACTTAAAAACATTTCTCAACAATAAAAAAACTATATTTTTTTTGGTTTTTGTACTTATTTGTAGTTATAAAAACTATGCTCAAGTTCCAACAAGTAAAGTTTCAAAAATGGCTGTTACTAGAAACAAAGCTCAACTAAAAAACGAATTATTAGAAAAGAAGCTTGTTTATGGAAATGATGTATTTATTAGAATTTACAAACTAAGCAGTGAACTAGAAATTTGGATAAAAAACAAAGAGACTTTTTCATTAATTAAAACTTACAAAATTTGTTATTATTCGGGAGAATTAGGTCCAAAAACAAAGGTTGGAGATAGTCAAGCACCAGAAGGAATTTATAAAGTATTTCCAAATCAAATGAATCCATTTAGCAGTTATCATTTATCGTTTAATATTGGATATCCAAATAGTTATGACAAAGCAAATGGTTATACTGGCAGCAGTATTATGGTACATGGCAATTGTGTTTCTATTGGTTGCTTTGCAATGACCAACCTAATTATTGAACAAATATGGACGTTAATGGAAGCAGCTTTCAACCAAAAACAACCATTTATAAATGTGTATATTTTTCCGTTTAAATTTGAAAATAAAGCACTAAATAATTACCAAGAAAACAACAATTATTTGTTTTGGAAACAACTTGAACCAATTGATTTAGCTTTTAACAAATCACATAAAATACCAAAAGTAAAAGTTCAAAGTAAAAAGTATGTATTAGATAACTAATATGCTTCATAAATTTGATTTATTATACTTTCTTTCTCAATACATATTACAACTGACGTTTGTTTTTCGACAAAATTTAATCTGCAAATCATTGAATTATTTGCAGAAACCATTCAGGGTTAAACCCTGAGCCATTTCTTACATAAAGAAACCATTCAGGGTTACACCCTAAGCCATTTCTTTCGCCAAAAA
>Ga0247839_1006479_pt1 | contig 13442 bp, 13 predicted proteins | sample LaCruzMarch2015__6_FD_192405 | JGI IMG/M metagenome (GOLD analysis project Ga0247839, IMG submission 192405) | Freshwater microbial communities from meromictic Lake La Cruz, Castile-La Mancha, Spain - LaCruzMarch2015_16m | ecosystem: Environmental > Aquatic > Freshwater > Lake | place: Spain...
GTCTTTTTACCAATAGTCTTAATCTACACGGCATGGGTTTACCGTGTATTACGGGGTAAAGTGACTGAAGATACAATCATTAATAATCAAGATACAGCGTATTAGGAGATTACTTTATGTGGTATTTTTCTTGGATTTTGGGAACAGGTTTGGCTTGTGCGTTTGCCATACTTAATGCACTGTGGCTTGAGCTAAGAGTAAGTGCTCAAACCACAGAACCCGCTACAACCCCAAAAAGTAGTTCTTCCAGCAAAAGCTAAAGCTTATTTCAATTCTTTGAACATCTTTGATGACAAAGCCCTCTCTAGCAGAAGGGCTTTTATTCAGAGAGCAGCTGACCTTCTTTTAACGCCAACACTTGATCCATACGTGCCGCTAATTGTTGGTCGTGCGTTACAATCACCAAAGCTGTATTAAACTGCTCATTTAAAGTTAACATCAGCTCAAAAATGTTCGCAGCAGTTGCGCTATCTAGATTACCAGTCGGCTCATCAGCAAAAACGCACTGTGGCTTATGCACTAATGCGCGAGCAATCGCTACGCGTTGCCTTTCTCCACCAGATAGTTGCGCGGGCTTGTGTTCAATTCTAGACGCAAGGCCAACTTTATTTAAGATATCTTCAGCTTGAAGAAGCGCGTCATTAACTGATACGCCACCCAACACTAAAGGCATGGCCGTATTTTCAAGCGCTGAAAATTCAGGCAGCAAATGATGGAATTGATAAATAAATCCAAGTTGCTTATTTCTTAAAATACAACGTTTTTTTTCACTTAAGATTTGCCAATCAACATTTTGCAAAAACACATGGCCTGCAGAAGGCTTATCAAGGCCGCCCAACAAGTGCAACAAGGTACTTTTGCCAGAACCTGAAGGACCCACTATGGCTATTTTATCGCCTTTGTTGATCGTAAAATCGATATTGGATAATACATCTACCGACAAATTACCATCGTGATAAGATTTTTTAAGATTTTGGCAATTTATAATTACATTACTCATAATGCAGCGCCTCCGCTATCACTGTTTTTGAAGCGCGCCAAGCGGGGTAAATCGTCGCGATAAAGCTCATCAACATTGCCATGGCACAAACCAAGCTTAAATCACTGAGCATGATTTTTGAGGGCAGATAATCTACAAAATAAATGCTTGAAGACAATACCTGTACATTAAACAATGACTGTAATCCATTCACAATGCTGGTAGCATTGGATGCCAAGACCACGCCCCCCAAAAGCCCCAACAATGTCCCAACCATACCAACCATCATTCCCTGTACAATAAAAATACGTAAAATAGTACCGGGCGTGGCGCCTATGGTCCGTAGAATAGCAATTTCAGCCTGCTTATCGTTCACCACCATCACCAAAGACGACACCAGATTAAACGCCGCCACTGCAATGATTAACAAAAGGATAAGAAACATCATGGTTTTTTCCATTTTTACCGCTTGAAAAAACGCACCAAATTGCTGTGTCCAATTCCCCACTTGAAAATTTTCACCAAGCTTGTCCGCCAATTGCTCTGAAATCACAGGTGCTTGATAAACATCTGCAATTTTCATTTTTAATCCAGAAATGTCATCCCCTAACTGCAATAGTTTTTGAGCATCCGCCATGTGAATAAACGCAAGCTTCGTATCAAAATTAAAACCGGTTCCCGCGGTAAATACCCCTTTAACGGTAAAACGCTTAAAACGTGGAATCATGCCAGCAGGTGTGACCGTCGCCTCAGGAATCATAACGGTTATCTTGTCACCTACCATCACGCCTAAGCTCATCGCAAGGCCTCGGCCTAGAATAATCCCAAAATGGTCAAGGCCTGCTAGGTTACCCACCAAGAGCTTGTCTTTAAGATGCGTCACACTCTCTTCTTGTTCTGGCAGTATACCGGTTAAAACCACTGGCACGACTTGTCCTTCATGCGTTAATAACCCTTGCCCGCCCACATAGGGTGCAATTGCCGTTACACCCTCGGTATTGATTAGCTCTTTTTCTAACGCGCGCCAATCACTGATTTTACCATCTTGACCACTCACGGTAATTTCTGGTGCCATGCCAAAAAAACGCTTGTGAATTTCTTCATCAAAACCATTCATCACAGAAAGTACGGTGATCAGTACCATTACTCCCATGCCAATGCCGAGCATCGAGCTTAAGGAAATAAAAGATACAAAATGGTTTTTCTTTTTAGCGCGGGTGTAGCGTAATCCAATAAAAAGCGGGAGTGGTTTAAACATACTTGGTCTAAATTTGATAAAAATATATTGTAGTGAAAAAACCCGCCACAAGATATACCCCTGCTGCATCTATGCAATGTTATAAATACTCATCATCAGACAACACACAATGTTATCCACAGATTCTGTGGATGAAAGAAGCGTTCTGCTGGGTGAGTTTGATCTATCAATGAGCAGTGTATTCCAGAGAGGTCTATTTGCATGTTTGCTCTTCATATTTCTAATATCAGCCCGTTTAAGTAAATCAAGGACAAAATTATTTCTACACTGTATCATTTCATCACTTTAAGTAACTGCATCTAAAATAAATGCCCCTAAGCGACCAATGAATTTATGAAAAAACAAGCCATACCCATCACTCCAATAGAAACAAGGTTATTCTCATCCTGCTCCGATGAATCGGGCTATTTATCTCAAGCATCAGAAGCTGCAGCAAATGCTAGCCCTTTTGAACCAATAATGCTTGCTACTCCTGACGCCATGGACACCACGGAGGACAAAAAACCGAATTCTTCCTCACCGACATTATCACGATACTCCTTTTTTTCATCTGACAAAACATTATCCCACTTTGCCCAACGTGTGCGCGAAAAAGTCTTAAGAAACCCGGTAGCAAGCCATTTACATTTAATGGACACTGAGGAGCCACTGAGATTTGATAAACCTAGCATACTTACCAAAAGAGAGCATGAAGAAGAAAAAGATGAAAGAAATTTCCCCTCGAAAGCAACTAAAATAAACTCCAAGTAAATACCCTACAGCGTCTTAAACACGGCTTTAATACTTTACGGATTATAAACATGCTTAATCAACACATTGTAGAACTTACAGAAGATTGGATTCGCTCTTTTATCATTCCTTTAAACATTTGTCCTTTCGCAAAGCGTGAATTTGATAAAGGATCTATAAAAATCGACGTTATTAATGCGTCTACCATCCAAGAGGCCCTTGAGGAGGTTTTTATGGCTCTGGTATTTTTAGATAAAACCCCAGAAGTTGAAACGTCCCTTCTTGTTTTTCCTTCGTTATTTAACGACTTTTTAGATTATTTGGATTTTGTGGATTATGCTGAATCGCTTTTGGATGAAGAAGAGTATGAGGGGGTTTATCAACTGGCCACGTTTCATCCAAACTATTGTTTTGCCGATACTGATCCTCACGATGTAACCAATTACACCAATCGCTCGCCTTACCCTATGCTGCATCTTTTACGGGAAAAAAGTGTCGAAAAGGCAATCAAGCATTATGGAGATACAACAAAAATTCCGGAGTACAATATGAATACCATGCGAACACTCGGTTTAGAAAACATCAAAAAACGACTCGCAGCGCTTAAGCCCCTTGAAGAGGGCGACGAGTAGACCTGAAATATCCTGATTATTATTTAATAAATGCTGAGTAAATTATATATTTACAAATGTATTTGGCATTATCCACTCAAGGTGTTACAATGGCGCTCCAGCTTATTAGGAATAATTGAAAATGTCAGAAAAAGTACGTGGTACAGTTAAATGGTTTAACGAAAGCAAAGGCTTTGGTTTCATCGAAAGTAATGGTAAAGATTATTTTGTTCACTTCAGTGCAATTCAAAGCAACGGTTTCAAGACCCTTGCTGAAGGCGCAGCAGTTATGTTCAAAGCAGGTCAAGGTCAAAAAGGCCCACAAGCAGAAGACGTAGAAGTAGTATAAGATATTTCCTGCACCACCCTATTTATCGTAGGGTGGTTGCAATTTCACTTCCTATAAAATCCAAATCAATATTTATTCCCATTTTACTGCTTATTTTTTAGCGCTTGTTGTTGTACATCGCTAATTTGCTGTTGTAACGTTGTTTGTAAATCCTTCATCTGGTTTTGTGTTTGTGTATTCATTTTTTGAATCTGATCTTGCAAATCCGTCTGCATTTGCTTTAATTGTGCTTGAATCTGTGTATTAAAATCTTTATTTTGCTTTATTTGAGACGCGTTAACTTTTTGAAATTGCGTTTGAATTTGACTGTTTAACAATTGGATTTGTTGTGAAACATTATCATCCGCATGCAGCATAGAGCTTGCGCCTAATAACATAAACGCGCTAAGAACTTTATTACTCATTTAAAACTCCCTGTGGTTTATTTTTATCAATAACTTGTTTAAATTTCACTGCCAGTGAACCATAGACTTTAATGAATTGTACTAAAATTGCAAGGATTAAAATCCTTGTATAAACATTGAGTGTAGAGGTAATGGAAATGAGTAATGATCTTGTCTTTACAAAGTCTTAAACGACTCCTTCATACATTAGCCTTTAAATTTTAACATTTGACGACTACACTGTAATTTGAACCTAGACAATTATGGAGACAAAATGAACCATTTCTACCGTGGTGTAATCATATCCGCAGCTTTAGCCCTGATGGTTGGATGCCAAACCCAAAGGAGCATGCATTTTTTTAAACTCCAACCAACTGACACGTCTATTGCAACCGCGGTTCATGAGAACTTGCTTCACAATGAAAGTCTATCTTCTTTAAATGTTCGTGTGGCCACTCATCAACGTGTGGTAACACTTAGTGGCTATGTAAAAACCATTCGCCAAAGTGATACAGCTGAAGACATTGCAAGAAACACAGAGGGTGTTCAGTCTGTGCAAAATGATATCATTGTTCGTAAATAGTATTTTGTAACCCAAGGTCAGGTTACTAAAGCCTTGGGTTACCTCCCTACTTAAGAGGATAACCTTACACTAGCGTTATCGGAAGACTTCTCAATAGACCCATGTATAAAAGACAAGCTATTAATCATCACCGTAATTTTTTGCAAGCCTAACAAAACATCTGACATATCATCAACATCAAGCGTTAGCCGTGAAAGCTCTTTGTATAAGTGCATGACATTCTTATGCCGCCCCTTTCCCAAAATATGGCTATTGCTATACCAAAACGAAAATCCTGGCGTTGTTTTCGCTCTAGCAATGGCAATCATGTTTTTAAGTTGTTGATAGGGCGATTGATTTGAATTAACAATTTTATACATTTTCTTGAGGCCGCTACTGTTGGTATTTTTAAATTTATGGGGGTATTGCTCACGAAATACCAAAAGAAATTCGGCCGCAATGTTTGAGATCATGCGCTCTTTAAGCTTATCTAAAGTGATCACGTTAACGGAGGTTAAACCATTTTTCACCAAAAACTCACTCACAACGTGTTTGTTCTCTTCCGTCCGAGTTGCAATGGTTTTAATGTCTTTTCCTACAACCAGAGGTTCATACGCTCGATACTCAGCTTTTCTTTCATCATGGAGTAACATTTTTTTACTATTGTCAGCTATAAAAATCAAGGGGAACGGTGCCGCAGTAAAGGCATTATCTTCTTCAGAAAGGATGCTTTGGGCGGGCATTTCAAATAACATATTAAGGTTCGAGCGCTTTTCTTTTAAAGCATTAAGGAACGCTATAATATTGATGTGCAATTCTTGAAAATACTTGGCCGTCATCAAACCCTGCATCATTTCCTTCAAAAAAGTCGCCAAAGCCGTGCTGGCATTCATTGACAAAGCATAAAAATCTTTATCTTTGCAACGCATCTTACCACGCCATTCCAGCTCTAAATCAGAAGCTAATTTGATGTCTTTATTAACACTAAAACAATGACCGCCCGACAATGCCAGCATGTCAATCAATGGTTGCAGTGCCTCTTCACTTAACTCAGCGCGATGATGATAAAGATGTTCTACATTGATTTTATTAGCGGTGATTTTATTGATTATATTAGAGTAGGTAAATTGCTCTATGAATGCTGACCATAACGCTGCGTTTTGTGGTTTGAAATTATCGACGAGTGATTGCTCAGCAACATTAATATGAGTACCTAAAAGCAGCAGTAAATGAAAGTATTGGATCATCGCGTCAATATCTCTATTGAGCGCCTTTATTTCCTCTATCGTGACAATGTCTTCCGTAGAGATTCCTGTTTGTTTTGCTCTGGCTAAATAAATCAATACCATATTGAGTCGACTAAAGCCCCCTGCTTTGAAGCCTGCTATCTCTTCATGTATGTTTTCAATTAGCTTTTCGCGGCAAAGCATCTCACCCGAAGTATAGTTCTCAACAATTAATTTTAAGGTGTACGCATCACTGAAACCTATAGGAATGGTTTCAAGCGCACCAAAGGCTACATAATCACGGTTCAGTGGCACATAACGACTCTGAACCACCTCGCCACCAAAAGGGGCTAATTGGTATTTATTTATCAAATAATAAGGTGACGCTAAGGCAAAGCCCGTTTTAGGCAATAATGATAGCGCTAATGAGTTGGTTCCATGGATATACGTATAAGACATGCAAACCACTCCTCGATTAAATTATAAGCACATTATCAAGCTGGCCCTAAGGTAGTATTAGAGCAATAATGTGCATAATTCAAGGTAACGGGGTGCAAATGGTCATCGTGAAGCGGCTTCTTAAATAGAAACCCCGTGGCAACGTTAATGTTTTATTGCCCATTTCATCAAAACCATAACAAAGGGATTTGCCATGAGCCGCTTTGGGTCTAACTTGTAAATACTCCCCCATGTTTGCTGAGATTTCAGCGAGTCTACCGGTGTTTATCAAAAGTGTTAGATCTAGCCAATCTTTACAGAGTACACCTTCTTCCTCAGGCGAAGGTGACCATAATATGGCTCGACCAATACGACGATGTGGAAAATCAATGGCCCTATCCCCTTCAACCGGTAACCATAATACTCTCTTTAATTTTGTAAAACATTGTGATGTCTCCCAGCGCTCATGCTGAATGGTCAACAACGGGATAGAGGTTACAAAGGTAGACTCAGCGGGCTTTCCCAACTGATTGATGGGTATGGTTTTAAGTTCAATCCCTAAGTTTGAGAAATCCGGAATGGCTTTATTTCCAGCTGTGGCGCCCAAAGCAAGCTCAATGGCTTGACCTAGCCAGCCTTTGCGCTTTAAAGGCTCACTCGGCATAAAAATACCGAGTTGGGTTGCCAATTGTAAAAAGCTTAATCCTTCAATTGCTTTGCAACGGGCTATGAGCTCCTCTTCACTCTTCAGTGGGATTTTTTGGGAATACACGTTCACTGTCCGTTTTAGCACTTTTGACTTCCACGCTTAAGGGCGGAATGGGGGGTTGAACCCCTGCGGCTTTAAACTGTGCGGTAATTGCAAACAACACTTTTGAGCGAATTTCAAAACGCGTGTACAATTGCACATTGATAAAATAACGCACCTCAAATTCAATGAGCGCATCATCAATTTGTTTAAGAAACACTTGCGCTGGTGGGTTTTCTAATATTTCGGGAATAATTGCCAAAACATCCAAAATCAACTGTTGAATCATGATGGGGTCATCCGCACGACTCACTTTAATAGGCACCACAGTCCTCACGATACTGTCTTGGTGGGTCCAGTTGGTAAATGGTTTATTAAACGTTTCTGCATTGGGAATAAGCACCTCCATGTTATCCCAAGATGATACCCGCATGGAACGAATGCCTATATGCGCGACACGCCCTTCATACTCGCCTAATGTGATTAAATCACCTTCACGTACAGGGCGCTCAATCAATAACATGATGCCACCCACAATATTGCTCGCAAAATCACGCAAACCAAACCCCATACCTACCGCTAATCCACCCAAAACCATGGACATGCCACTAAAATCTAACCCAAGCACACGTAAGGTAACAAACACGCCCATCAAAATCACAGCATATTGCGTAAAAACAGACAAACTATTACGAATACCCGCATCTTTGGCATTGCGGTATAGCCATCGGTAACAAAATTCACGTGTCCATTTTGAGGCCCATGTAAAAATACAAAGGAGCAATGCAAATTCCAAAATGCTGACAAAGGTAATGTGAACACCTGAAACATCAATCAGTGGGTATGAGCCAAATTTTTTAAGGCTTTCCATCACAAAGGCATCTGAATACCAACCAAAAATTTGGAACAATAAAACAATGCTTGTTACCACCAAGAGCCCACGAAATATAATGTCCAGCGGCTTTAATATAACCTCTGTCCATAACCATCCATTTTTTAACGCCGAAATCATCCATTCCGATAGCAATTCTAATACATCAAAAATAAGCCCTCTCACTAAAACGTAACTTATGAGGAGCAGTAATAAGTAGGCTTGATAGCGGCTCATTGTCCAAGCTAGATTTATATACCCAACTAAACCAATGATAGCGGTGGTCAATATGATTAAAGGCACCAAAAGAGAAAGTATAGAGATAACATTTCTAAAATAACGTTTTTTGGTGATCAATAAAGGTCTTAATAAGTAAGGAATAACATCACGGCTTTTCCAAAGCACAAAGGACACAGCCAAAAGAAACAACATAAAAAGCCGATTAAAAATATCTTGTAACAATAAAGACAATGGCAGCTGATGACTAAAAACCATCAATGCGGTGGTCCATCCACCGATCAAAAACAACCACTTTAATCGGTAATATAATTTAACATCATGCCCAGATGAATCACTGACGCGCTCTAATAACACCAAACGTGCAACCAAAATTAAATTGCGAAACGTCAACCAAACCACCATTAAATTAATCAGTAACTGATAATTTGCGAAGGGAACATGACTTAAGAAAAAAGTCAGGATAACAATTGATAAAAAAGCCAACTGGGGTACATTTCGACAAAGAACAACAAGAAGACCATCGTATAAATGCGCAGACAGTCTTGAGCGCTCTTTATCTTGAATCACACGGCAAAAAACACGGTTCAATACAAATGCCGCCAAAAAAATCAACCCAAATGACACCCAGTAAAATACAAAAGACCAGGTGTCCTGCCAAACATAGTTATCAGATACTTTAGACCATAACGTTTTTATATAATCATAAAACTTGACAGGAATGATCAGCAATTGACCAGCAATGGAGGGCCATGTTTCTAAGTGGTATTCAGCTAAACTTTGACGCATTGACAATTGCTTTTTCAATTGCTGTTGTTTCTGCTCCAAAGAACCTTGGACGAGAGACTGTTGTCGCTTAATGTCCAAAAGGTGCATGGATGCGGTTTTTTGAAGGCTTACGTATTGAGATTCTAACCCACTTTCAGCAACCATAGCGTGTTCGCTTTTTAGCACTGTCAGCATATTGGTTAAGGATGTTTCAAGGTTTAACAATTGACGGCTAATATTTACATAAGCATCTGTCACTGATTGGAGTGTTTTGATGTCTTGATTTCTTACCAACAAGTACTCAGCATTGATGCGTTTTTTTTCCAGCTCAAATTCTGAAATTTGATAGTGAACAAGGGTAATGTCTTGGTTATTAAGCAATAATTTAGCTTCGAGCAAGTACGTGGTTTTAAAGCCCGCCTCAGCCTTTTTAGCTTCTTGTAACTCTATATTTTTTTGATATAAACCTTCGCGCTGCAGAGTGAGCAGATTGATTTTTGAATTTAAAGTCTCTAAATGGTGCCGCGCATCAATGCGTGCTTGCTCGACGTCTAGTGCTCTATTTTTAACTGACAAGGTTGCTTGATAGTCACGGAGTAATGTTAAGTTATCCGCAATAAGATCGATGGTTTTGTTATTCACAGCGGCAAGGGTCGTGATTTTACCAATCTGTTCCTCTGAAATCATCCCGTCCAATGTTCCCAGCGACGACTGCTGCAATTTTTTCAGCCGAATAGACAAGTTTTGTTGCTGCTTACGTTGTTGGATGAGAAAATTTTCAAGATTATCGATTTTAATGTCAATGAGCGCTAGAAAAGCTTTATTTTGCTCTTTTTGTAAGGCTAAACTTTCTTCATCAATCGCATGCGCTAGTGAAAGTTTTGCTTCATTATTCGCTATTGTTAAATTTAATTTTTCCTGAGCAAGGTATTGAATAAGCTTGCCAGAGTTATCCTCCGGCATAGCTATAGCGATGCGTGCTATAAAAAGCAAACAGCAGACAAGAAACAACAAACCCTTATTTTGTCGGTGTGGTCGTCGCAAGACGGATCCCAATTCATTCAGCTGCGTGTTCCCTACATTAGCAGGTGCACTCGTTAATAAGCAGGACGCAGACTGCGTTTTAGGAAAGGCAATAACATCTCGAATAGATGTCGACCCGGTTAATAGCATGGCAAGTCTATCTATGCCAAGCGCAATACCACCATGAGGAGGACACCCATATTGAAGCGCATCCAATAAAAATCCAAATTTTTCTTTAGCTTCGGTTTCTCCAATGCCCAAGAGCTCAAACACCGCCTGTTGAAGCTCAGGTTGATGAATGCGGATAGACCCCCCACCAATCTCATACCCATTGATAACAATATCATAGGCTTTGGCTAATGTTTTGGTAGGATCAGCACGCAACGACTCAATCGACAACTGCTGTGGCGACGTAAATGGATGGTGCATGGCTTGAAGTGTATTGTTTTGTGAGTCTTTCTCAAACATAGGCCAATCAACAATCCAAACCAATGCCCAACCTGGGGCAAGTAGCTTGCGATCGTGCCCTAATTTAGTCCGTAATGCACCCATGGACTCATTAACAATTTTTTCTTTGTCTGCACCAAAGAAGATAACATCGCCTGTTTTGGCATTTAATCGGTCAAGAATCTGATTAATATGCGTTTCTGATAAAAATTTAAGGATGGGCGATTGAAGCCCTTGCATGCCTTGCTCACGATCATTAACTTTTATGTAAGCCAAGCCCTTTGCACCATAAATAGTAACAAATTCACCATAACCATCTAACTCTTTACGGGTTAACGAGCAGCCTCCATCAAGTTTTAAGGCAACCACTCGGCCTTCTGGATCAATTGCCGCCGCTGAAAAAACTTTAAAATCGCATTCATTAACTAAATCAGCAATGTCAACAAGCTCCAAAGGGTTGCGAAGGTCTGGCTTATCACTACCAAATCGTCGCATCGCTTCTGCATAGGTCATTCGAGGAAGTGTTTCAGGCAATTTAACATTCAATAGTTCTAAAAAGACCGTTTTTAATAAGCCTTCGATGAGCCCTAAAATTGCGTTTTCATCAATAAAAGACATTTCAATATCAAGCTGGGTAAATTCTGGCTGCCTGTCCGCGCGCAAATCTTCATCGCGAAAACAACGAACAACTTGATAATATTTATCAAAACCAGACATCATCAATAATTGCTTAAACAACTGAGGCGACTGTGGCAATGCATAAAACTGCCCCGGGTGAACACGAGAAGGCACTAAATAATCACGTGCACCTTCGGGTGTTGCCTTGGTTAGCATGGGTGTTTCAATGTCCATAAAATCTCGCACGTTGAGATACGTACGAATATGTCGCACCAAATTGTGGCGCAATGTTAAATTCTGCTGCATGTCTGAACGACGTAAATCAAGATAGCGGTAACGATATCTTAAATCTTCATTTACCGTTTGGTGTTCATCTGGCAAAAAAGGCGGTGTTTGTGCTTGATTTAAAATTTCAAGCGCAGTCCCCAATATTTCAATTTGACCCGTTGGCATCCTGTCATTGACCATGCCTTGCGGACGCGGGCGCACCTTACCGGTTACACGCACCACAAATTCATGCCGCAGTTTTTCAGCCATCGCAAAAACATCTGTCAACTCAGGCTCATACACCACTTGAACCAATCCTGAGCTATCCCGAACATCCAAAAAAATAACACCACCATGATCTCGACGGTTATGCACCCACCCACACACCGTGGTTGTTGTGTCTATCATCGCTTCATTAACGTCAGAGCAATAGTGTGATCGCATAAAACCGCCTTAATTTTTAGTAACAATGGGAGCAACGGGCTGCATCATTCCCAAAGAGATAATATATTTCAACCCTTCATCGACACTCATCGGTAACTCAATAACATCAGATTTTGGAACCATCATCAGGAAACCTGAGGTAGGATTAGGGGTTGTCGGGATAAAGATGGATAACATCTCAACATCTGTGCGCTGATTAATTAAAGAATTAGCAACACCTGTTTGAAATGCAATGCTCCATAGGTCTTTACGAGGGTATTCAACGAGCAATACCTTGCGAAAAGCTTGACTATTTGTAGCAAAAATAGCCTGAATAACTTGCTTGCTGGCATTGTAAATCGAGCGCACCAATGGAATTTTATCTAAAACAGACTCACTCCAAACCACCACGCGCTGTCCTAAAAAATTGGTGGCAACAAGCCCTGTAAACAAGAGCAATATTAACGATATCAAGACCCCAAAACCTGGAAGGTGAAACCCGAACAACTGCTCGGGTTGATACGCTTTAGGTAAAAGAGAAATGGTTATATCGAGTAAACCCACAATGAAATTTAAAATACCAAGCGTGGCTAATATAGGCAGCCACACCACCAGTCCTGCAAGTAAATAACGTCGAAAAGAGAGAAGTTTCAATCCGCTTCACCTTTTTTGGTTGTCTTTGCAGGAGAAGCAGCAGAGGGTGTTAACGCTTTTTCCGTGGTTTTTGGCGAAGAAGATGCAGAGCTTCTATCGGCACCACCTTCCGATGGTTGAGGCGCTTTTCCTTTGTTTTTAAAATCAGTGGCATACCATCCGCTGCCTTTTAATTGAAAACCTGCCGCAGAAACCAACCTTATAGCGGTATTTTTAAAACATTTAGGACAATTTTTTTCAGGCTCATCCTTTAATTTTTGCAATACATCAAATGTGTGATGGCAATCTGTACATTCATATTCATAAATTGGCATCAGTAAACTCCCTAAACACGTCGCATTGCTTTTAAAATGGCTAAAATAAAAACAACATAATAGAGATGCGATTATAGCTAACTATGTGCTCATGAACAACACCGAAAGCAGACTAGCTGAGCCTTTCCATGAGAGATGCACCTTCAAAACAACCATCAAAGTCAAGTGTTACTAACAATGGAAAATCCATTTTATCGTTTAACGTTGCAATATTTTGAGACAACGCCAACATGTCTTTATCAATACAATTGGCTACCCACCCCACACACGGAATACGATGCGCCTTCAAAGCAAATGCGGTTAGCAAAGCATGATTTAAACAACCTAAACGCATTCCTACCACTAAAATAACAGGAATTTGACTGAGCGCTAGAAAATCAACCCAGGTTTCATGACGATTCAAGGGCACCATGAGGCCACCTGCGCCTTCAATCAGAAGATAGTCCAAATCCGCACTCACACTGTTACAAAAATCATTGATGGTTTCTACCAATAACACGTCTTTAGCGGCCTCCGCTGCAAGATGAGGCGATATAG
>Ga0247839_1006488_pt1 | contig 13424 bp, 12 predicted proteins | sample LaCruzMarch2015__6_FD_192405 | JGI IMG/M metagenome (GOLD analysis project Ga0247839, IMG submission 192405) | Freshwater microbial communities from meromictic Lake La Cruz, Castile-La Mancha, Spain - LaCruzMarch2015_16m | ecosystem: Environmental > Aquatic > Freshwater > Lake | place: Spain...
TTGCGGACGCTGTCGCCGGAGATCGAGCTCGGCGGCTCCATCGCGATGAGCGAGAGCACCGAGAGGATGTGGTTCTGGACCATGTCGCGCAGAACGCCCGAGTGGTCGTAGTATCCGCCACGCAGTTCCACGCCGAGTTCCTCGGCCACCGTGATCTGAACGTAGTCGATATACCGGCGGTTCCAAATCGGCTCGAAGATCGAATTTCCGAAACGGAAGACCATGATGTTCTGCACCGTCTCTTTTCCGAGGTAGTGATCGATCCGGAAAACCTGCGATTCCTCGAGGTTCTTGCTGAGGTTTTCGTTCAGCGCCCGTGCGCTGGCGAGGTCGTGGCCGAACGGCTTTTCGATGATGACCCGCCGCCAGGCATCCGGCGTCTGGTTGGTGAGCCCGACCGCGCCGAGTTGGTCGACGACCTTGGCAAAAAATGTCGGTGAGACCGCAAGGTAGAAAAGCACGTTGCCGGGAAGCTTCCATGCCGCCTGTGCCTCTTTGATCTTGTCGCCGAGCTTGTGGAACGTCTCGATGTTGTTGAAATCACCCTGGAGGTAATACGTGCGTTTCTGGAAGTCATCCCACTCGGCGTCGTCCACCGGCCGCGTGGCGAACTCCTTGATGTCCGCGGTCGTCTTGGCGCGGTAGGCCGCGTCGTCGCCATCGGTCACGGCAACCCCGATCACCGCGAAGTTCTCCGGCATGAGGCGCAGGACCTTGAGGTTGTAGAGAGCCGGAAGAAGCTTTCGTTTTGTGAGATCTCCTGAGGCCCCGAAAATCACGATCGTGCAAGGGTCCCCCGGACAGTTGTGGCCGGTCAGTGGCTGGTCGGGCATAGTGCCCGGAAGCTACCCCTGATCCGGCGGCGGTGCAAGTCCCGTGCCGGGGCTTTTTCCCTTCCGCTGGATGCGTTCGTGATGATACGAAAACCGTGCCATGAAAAAGTTCTACATCGTCCTCTTCACTCTCGCGGCCGCGAACGGTTTCGCTCAGGTCGAGCCCCAGTATCAGAAGGACGCGGCCGGATCGAAGGACCACGCGCTCACCAAGCGGTTCGAAGGGTCGGTCATCCTCAGGCAGTCCTCAAAAAAGTTCTCCGATCTCACGATCCCGCTCGAGCGGGTTGTCTTCGATTACGGCGCACAGGCATTCAAGCCGTTCAACAAGCTGAAACCCGAAGGCGCCCTGACCACGAGCTTTTACCGGCTTCCCAAGGATGTCTCGACGCTGGAATGCATCCGGGCCTACCAGTCGGAGCTGGCTAAGAACGGGTTCGATGTGCTTTTTGAAGGCGACAGCGGAGGAAACGCGACCGGCGAATCGAACTCGCTCGACAATGGATACGGGCGGTTCCTCGCACAGGTCTACCAGACGGAAAAGGATTTCGGCCTGCAGCAGTATACGCTTCCAGGCTGTGATGATTTCCGGTTCATCGCGCTGAAAAAGCCAGGCGGCGACGGAGCGGGCGATGTCTATGTCACGGTCTTCTGCGGCGCGGTCACCGGGTCGTGGAAAGCCCCGGAGAAGGGGATCGAGACGGGAACGGTCATCGCACGGGTGGACGTCCTCGAGGAAAAACCGCGCTCCGACCGCATGGTCCTCGTCAAAGCCCTCGAGATGGAAAACCAGATAACCTCGACCGGCCGGGTCGCCCTCTACGGGATTCTCTTCGACTTCAACAAGGATACCGTGAAACCGGAGTCCGATCCAACGCTCGAGCAGATTTCCGCTCTCCTGAAAAGCGAGCCGTCGCTCAAACTCCTCGTCGTCGGGCACACCGATAATGTCGGGGAATTCGAGTTCAATCGCGATCTTTCAACCCGGCGCGCGAACGCGATTGTTCTGGCGCTCGTCTCCCGCTTCGGGGTGGATAAGTCACGCCTCTTTCCGTTCGGCTGCAGCTTTGCCAGCCCGGCCGCGCCTAATACCAGCGAGGAGGGCCGCGCAAAGAACCGCCGGGTCGAACTCGTGCGCTGGAACTAACTTTCCCGCCCGCCGGCGCTCTTCTCTTTCTGGAGGCGTTTGTGCCGCTTGAAAAGCGTCGTAAAAACAACGCCGCTAAAAATCAGGCTGAGGCTGATCGCGAAATACACTGCGTCGCTCGCCTGCGGTGCTGGCGTGCGCTTGTAAAATGACAAACCAACCGCCAGCGTCATCAGGAGCGCCCAGACCAGCGTGATGAACCGGCAAGCCTCGATGATCGCCGGATCATTCCAGCGTTCCTTCGGCAGCCCCTTGCGCGCGTATTGCAGGGCGAACGGCCTGCCCGCAAGCAGGGTCAGCCAGATGATCGACGCCAGCGAAAGGTTGGCCAGTAGATCCATGTGCGTTGCGACCCACGTGACATGCAGGACATTGACGAGAAGGACGCAGGAGGCAAAAAATACAAGCGTTCCCCATTGCAGGATGAACCCGGCCCGGAGCTCGGAAAACCCGAATGTCAAACAGGCGGCCAAGCAAAGCAACGCGGCCATCTCCAGGCTCCCGAGGGAGTGGCCCGCCAGAAAAAGAAACAGCAGCCAGGGAATAAACCCGACCATGAGAAGCCCGAGCTCTTTCAGTTCGCGCATACGTCTTGGTTATACACGCTGCCGCGTGTTTGCACAGGCTGGCTTCCCGCCCTGCCCGGCGTCTCCAGGCCGGCGCGGCATCCTTAAAAGTCCGGGATCTCGGAAAAATCAAGGCCGAGAAAGTTCAGTGCCGCCTCTCCGGTGCTGAAGACTTCGCTCGGCGTGAAAAAGGAGAGGCCTTTGCTGATCAGCATGGCAAGTGCTGTTCCCATCGTGCCTGCGGCGACGATGGCGGTGCTCCCGATTCCGCTTCCCGCCACAGAGGAGATGAACTCACACAATAGAGCGACCTCCTCCAAGCCGGTTTTGAGGACCGCCTTCGTGAAATCCATCAACGTGTGAAATGTCCTGTCGAAAAGCGGGTCGGAAAAAACACGGCTTAAAAGATTTTTAATTTCCTCCAGGCCGGTGGGTCCGGTGAACCGCTCGATGATCAATCGCTTTTCAGGCAGGATGAGATAGGTGGCGGGCATTGTAAAATTTACGGGACATTACACGATCCCAAGGTTTCAACAAGCCTCGCTTCAGCTTCAAAAACGATTTTTTCATCAGTCTCCCGGGGTTGGAAAATCAGCACGGGCGGGGCGGAAAATATTTCCGGGAACCGATCGACAGGAAACGGCTGCCCATTTTACTCTCAATTCGATGAAAATCTCTCTCCCTTTTCAGGCAAGCATTTGGGCTGCAGTCGTTTTGGCATCAGCATCAGCGGGCTCCGCCTCCGCCGTCGAGAACCGCCCCGCGCCGAGCATCGAGCAACGCCTCTCCGCTGTGGAAGCCTACTTCAGCAACACGGATCCTTCCGCCTCACTGAAAAATTCCGACGGAACAATCCCGGCTGGTCTCACGACGCCTGCAGTAGGAGTCCCCGGACCGGGACACAATACCTGGATGATGATTTCCTCCGCGCTCGTCCTGTTCATGACCCTTCCTGGACTGGCCATTTTTTACGGCGGATTGGTGCGCCGGAAAAATGTCCTGTCCGTCCTTGCGCAGTGCCTTGGCACAACCACGATGGTCGCCATCATCTGGTGGGCGGTCGGCTATTCGCTGGCGTTCGCTCCCGGCAGTCCGTTTCTCGGCGGGCTCGACTTCGCATTCCTTCGAGGAGTCGATGCCAGGCCGAACCCCGATTATTCCAGCTGGGTGTCACAGAATGTTTTTTCCATGTTTCAGATGATGTTCGCGATCATCACCCCGGCATTGATCATTGGTGCCGTGGCCGAGAGGATGCGGTTTCAGGCGATTCTGGTTTTTCTCGGGATCTGGCTGTTTCTGGTCTACCTGCCTGTCACGCATATGGCCTGGGGCGCCGACGGGCTGATGAACGGCGTGTGGAATCCCAAGGCCGGGATCCGGGCCATCGACTTCGCGGGAGGGACGGTGGTGGAGATGGCCTCCGGCTGGAGTTCCCTCGTGCTCTGCCTGATCGTCGGACGTCGCATGGGATACGGCCGCGAGGTGTTCGCGCCCCACAGTATGGTCTTTTGTATGGTTGGGGCCGGGTTGCTCTGGGTGGGTTGGTATGGATTTAATGCCGGCAGCGCGATTGCCTCCGACGGGGTTGCCTCGAATGCGTTTGTGACGACCACGCTGGCCGGCGCGGTCGCGAGCGGCACCTGGGCATTCGCCGAATACCTCACGCGGGGCAAGGCTAGCGTCCTCGGGTTTTGTTCCGGCATTGTTTCCGGCCTCGTTGCCATCACCCCGGCATGCGGGTTTGTGAACCCCAGCGGAGCCATGGTGATCGGGATTCTCGGCGGCCTCATCCCGTTTCTGGCAGTTTTCAAGCTGAAGGCTTGGTTCAAGTATGATGATTCGCTCGATGTGTTCGGCATCCACGGGGTGGCAGGCACGCTCGGAATGCTCATGACCGGTCTCCTCGCAGATGCGGCGGTGAATCCGAACCTGCTCGGTGCCGCAGCGCAGGCCAACGGGCTCGCCCGCATGGTCGGGCACGGGCTCTGGATCGAGCAACTCAAGGCCATGGGGGTGACCTTCGCCGTCGCGGTCATCGGCACCACGGTGGCAGCCTATTTCGTCAAGGCGATCATGCCTGTCCGCATTTCCCCGGAGGAGGAGCACTCCGGGATGGACCTGGCCGAACACGGAGAAGAGGGATACATCCTGTAAGGATGATTTCCCGGGCCCGTGAGCCTGCCCGTCCGGCAACTATAAACCCGTCAACTGTCGCAGATTCTCCTTTGGCATGGATCCGGTCCGCCGTGCCACCTCCTTGCCGTCCCTGAGCAAAACGAAGCACGGGATGCTCCGCACGTTGTATTGGCGCGCGAGGTCCTGATTTTGGTCGACGTTGACCTCGATGACTTGGAGGCGTCCTTGGAGTTCGGCCGCAAGCTCGTGCACTGCCGGCTTCATCATCTTGCACGGCCCGCACCAGTCGGCATAAAAATCCATCAACACCGGTTGCCCGCCCCCCGGCACAGCCGCTGGCGTAGGCTTTGAGTCATTCCAGATCATCCAGACCGCCGTTCCGATCAGAGCGAGGATAAAGAGGGACGCAAGGATATTGCCCTTCATTTCCGGATGATAAAGGGACGCGCGGGGGCATGACAATTCGGTTTTCGTGCAGGATTGCTTGAGGAATGCCTCTCCGGCCTCCCATTCTGAAATGCCATTTTTCCGGCTGGTGGAATCCGGCGGGCGGGACTATCAACAGATCTGCAATCGGGGGTATAGCTCAACGGTCAGAGCAGGCGGCTCATAACTGCTTGGTTCACGGTTCGAATCCGTGTACCCCCAGATTTTTATTTCCAGGCGAGGATGCCTTTGGCCCACGCCCAGACCAATCCTTCCACGAGGAGGAGCAGGAAGACCATGAGGGCGAGGAAGGCGGAGACCGGAAGTTTCAAGAACGCCGCCGCGAAGGGCATCAGAAAGACGGTTTCGACGTCGAAGACCAAAAAAACGAGCGCGTAGAGGTAGTAGTGCGACTGGAACTGGACCTGCGCTGGTCCGGTGGATTCGATGCCGCATTCGTAGCTGCTCTGTTTGTCTTTGCCAGGCTTGGCGGGCGAAAACAGGCGTGCCCACGCCCAGGCCATGGCGAGCGGGATCAATGGAAAGACGATCGCAACCGCGAGGAAAATCGTGAGGAGAAGGTAGTCGCTATTCATCGGGAAAAGTTTTCAGTGTTCAGAGAAGCGACCTTTGCCGGGGCATGCTTGCCGAGGTGGCTGAGGAGGAGGTTGGGTGTCAGGCCGAGGGCGAGCACTGCCAGGGCGAGTGCTGCGACGAGGACCCGTGAGGCCGGGGAGCCGGCGGGACGGATGTCCCCGCACGCAGGCAGGACGAAGGCATGTTTGAGTACGATGAGGTAGTAGTAGAGCGAGACCGCATTCATCGCGATGGCGAGGATCACAATCCACAGCATGGAAGGGTTCTCCATGGCGGCAGAGAAGAGATAGAACTTCCCGAAAAAGCCTGCGAGCGGCGGAATGCCTGCGAGCGAGATGAAAAACACCAGCAGACAGAGCGCGAGGCCGGGTGAGGATTTCGCCAGCCCATTGAAGTCATCAAGACGGGATCCGCCGCTTTGCTTCTCGACGATCGCGACGACCCCGAAGGCGCCCGCAGTGGTTAGCGCATACACGATGACGTAGAACAGGACGGCGGGAAGAGTCTCTGCGCGCGCAGAAGAAAGCCCGAGGAGAAGGTATCCGCCGTGGGCGATCGCGGAGTAGGCGAGCAGGCGCTTGACGTTCGACTGCACAAGCGCGGTGATGTTGCCGAGCAGAATTGAGGCTGCGGCCATGAGCGCGAGCACAGGAGCCCAACCGGGAAGAAATTGTCCCCATCCGGCGGCTCCCGACCAGTGCCCGAGCCCGGCGATGAGCAATTTCACCAGGATGAAAATTCCCGCGACTTTTGAGCCGGAGGCCACGAGCGCAGCGGCGGCCGTGGGGGCTCCCTCATAGACATCCGGCGCCCAAAGCTGGAACGGGACAGCCGCGACCTTGAATGCGAATCCCGCAAGCGTCAGGACGATTCCCGCGGTGAGAAGTGGATCCGCCGTGGCTCTTGAAATGGCCAGGAGATTTGTCGATCCGGTGACGCCGTAGATGAGGCTCAGTCCGTAGAGAAGGAATGCCGCCGAGACGCTGCCGATCAGGAAATATTTCAACCCAGCCTCCGCGGAAGCGCGACTGGTTTTGTTAAAGGCAGCCAGCACGTAAAGCGGGATGCTTGTCAGCTCAAGCGCCAGGAAGATCATGAGCAGATCTTCCGTGCCGGTGAGCAGCATCATGCCGACCGTGCCGAACAGGATCAGTGCAAGTGACTCGGCGAAGTGAGTCTCCGGAAATGACTCGGACGCAAAGACAGCGGCGATCAATCCGAGAGCGAGTATCACCAGCTTGAAAATACGGGCGATCGGATCAAGAACGACCATCCCGTGAAGGAAGTTTCCATCGATCGGGAAGAGCAGCAGTGCAGCCGCGGCAAGAAAGCCCCCAAGCAGCGTGATGGCGGTGCTCGTAGTTCTGGCCTTTGGCATGGAGACCCCCAGACCGAGGACAACCAAAGCGGTCACAACCAGCAGGGATTCGGGCAGAAGTGCGGTCAGCATGGAAAGAATCGCATTTTATTTAAGGAGCTGATGCATGAGCGGGCTTTGGAAGCTGCGCAGGATCGGGTCGAGAAGAACGGATGGAAAGAGGCCGGCGGCGAGGGTGGCAGCCATGAGGATCACGGCACCGAGCTTTTCGGGCAGGGTGATCGGATCCAGCGGGTGGGTGTAAGTGGAGGCTTCGCTGGACGCGAAGAACGTCCGCTGAAGCGCTCTGAGCGTGAATGCGACAGTGATGACGACGCCGATGCCGGTGGGGATGAGTAGCCACGGGAGTGACGTCCACGAGCCTTTCAGGATTGTAAATTCGGCGATGAACCCGCTGAAGCCGGGCAGGCCCATCGAGGCGACTGACGCGACGGTGAATGTGAAGGCCGCGAATGGGAGCACCTTCGTCAGGTTCATTCTTCCGAGCTCCGCGATGTCGCGCGTGTGCGTGCGGTCGTAGATCATGCGTCCGACCACGGCGAACAGGAGCCCGCCGATGATGCCGTGCGAGAACATCTGGAGGACAGATCCCCCCAGGCCGGCTAGGTTGAGGGTCATGAGACCGAGCAGAACGAATCCCATGTGGGCGATGCTCGAATAACCGACCGTGAATTTCAGGTCTTTCTGGGCGAGGGCGACAAGCGCCCCCAGGACGATGCCTGCCGTTGCAAGGATGGCGATCGGAAGCCTCCATTGGTCGAGCCCGGCGGGAAAAAGCGTCATGGCCACGCGGAGTGCCGAGTAGGACCCAAGCTTCATGACGACGCCGGCAAGGAGCATCGAGACGGCGGTCGGGGCGGCGACGTGTCCGGTCGGCGCCCAGGTGTGCAGCGGCCAGATACCCGCCAGAACGGCGAAACCAAGAAACATCACCGGGAACGCCCAGGCCTGAAAGCCAGGCGCGAAGTGCGCCTTTGAGGGATCTGCCAGTGTAAAGAGATCGAACGAATGCGCGCCCGAGGCCGCATAGGCCGCAACCATTACGAGCAGGACGAGTGCGCTCCCCGCGACCGAATACATCGTCAGCTTCATCGCGCCGTATTCGCGATTCGTCGATCCCCAGGCCGCGATCAGGAAATATTTCGGGATGATGACGATCTCGTAGAAGACGAAAAGCAGGAACAGGTCGAAGCTTTGGAAGACACCATAGACGCCGCCGATGATGGTGAGGAAAAAGGCAAAGAACGCGCGCGTGCGGTGCGTGACATTCCACGAGAAGAGCACTCCCGTCACGGCGATGAGGCCGGTAAGAACCAGCATGACGAGGCTGATGCCATCCGCCCCGGTGGAGAATGAAATCCCGAGCTGCGGGATCCACGGGATATTCGTGAGGAATTGAAAATGAGGCCCTGCGCTATCGAAGTCTAGGAAGGCGACGGTCGCAAACCCCAGCCCGGCCAGCGCGGCGAGAAGGGCGATCCATCTGGCGAGGGCCGCGGACCTTTCCGGCAGCAGGAGGATCAGGCCGGCACCGGCAAAAGCTGAGAGAAATGTCGCGGTGAGGATCATGCTAATTGTTGAAGAGGGCGATGAGGATCTGCGGATAAATCCCGAGCACAAACATCAGAGCAATGGCCGGAGTCACCATCGTAATCTCGGGTGTCGTGAGGTCGGGGAATTTCGACCAGCGCTCCGGCAACGGGCCGGTGAAAACTTTCTGGATCATCGTGAGCAGGAAGACCGCTGTGACGAAGAGGCCGATGGCTGCAAGTGACGCAGCCCACCAGACAAGATGGAAACTTCCGCTGAAGATTAAAAACTCGCCGACAAAGCCGTTGAGCCCGGGAAGCCCGAGCGAGGAAAAAATTGCCATTCCCATGAGCCCGGCAAGCAAGGGTGCCGCGGTGCGCAGTCCGCCGAAATCCGCGAGCCCGCGGAGACCGCCACTGCGGCGCTCGATAAATCCGACGAAGCAGAAGAGGGCGGAGGCGGTGAGGCCGTGGTTGAACATTTGGAGCAGCACGCCATTCGTTGCTGCCGCACGGGCGATGGGAGCGCCGGCCGGAACAGCCGCGACGGCAAAGATCCCGAGCAGGCAGTAGCCGAGGTGGTTGACCGAAGAATACGCGAGGATGCGCTTGATGTCGCTCTGGGCGAGTGCTGCGAACGCGGAGAAGATGATGGTTGCCAGTGCAAGCCAGAGGAGCGGCGTCGAAAGTTCCTGCATGCGCTGCGGGAAGAGCGGCACAAGCAGCCTCAGGAAACCATACACCCCCATCTTCGACATCAACCCGGTGAGAAGCATCGTGACCGACGACGGAGCCTCCGAGTAGGCGTCGGGCAGCCAGGTGTGGAATGGAACAACCGGAACCTTCACCGCTAGGCCGAGGAACACGCAGCAGAAGACGAGAAGCCCGGCGGACGGCCAGCCGGATTTTGCGGCGAGGAGGGCGTCGAGAGATCCGCCCATCGCACCGAGGGCGATCAGATCAAATGTCCCGGTGGCGAGCTGGATGGCCAGAAAACCGATCAGGATCGCGAGCCCGCCAAGCAGGGTGTAAATAAAGAACCGCAGGGCCGCCGCAGTCGCGGCCTTCGTGCCGGAAGAGCGGATCAGCAGAAACGCGGGCACGAGGCTCAGCTCGTAGTAGAGGAACCAGTGGATGAAATTCAGCGCGGTGAATGTCCCGATGAGAGTCGTTTCTAGAAGCAGGACCAGCACGACATGCAGCCTCGTCGCCCCCGGTCCCGCCGCAAGCAGCGCGAACGGAGTGATGATCGTTGTCAGAAGCAGGAGCATCAGGCTCAGGCCATCCGCCCCGACGACGTAATCCACGCCGAGCGCGGGAATCCAGGAATGGCGCTCGACGAACTGGATGCCCCCGGCGGTCCGCTCGTAGCCGAGGGCGAGCCCGATCGCAAAGCCAAGAGCGCCAAGCATGAAGGCCAGGCCGATCCCCCGCGCAGCCCGCTGTGAAGGAAGAAGAGCGACAAGAAGCGCCCCGGCAAAAGGAATGAGCGTGAGGAAAGTCATGTGAGGAACCATCCGATGATGAGGAGAAGCACCACGGTGCCGAGGCTTAGAAACCTCAGGTAACAGACGACACGGCCGTTTTCCAATGAAGCGAAAAGCTGTCCGCCGTCGCGGAGCCCACCGCAGAGGCTGTCGAATCCGAGGTTGATCCAGAACCTGTCAAAGAGGTCGCCCAGGGTTGATGCCAGGAGGGCGAGCCCGCCGATGAGAAGGACAATTCCGCAAAAGATCCAGCGTTCGATGGCGGCTGCCAGGATGCCGAGAAGCCCGAGCCCGCGAACAACCGTCGCATTGTAGATTTCATCCACGTAAAAACGGTTTTCCAGCGCGCGGTATCCGACTCCGAGCGCGCGCTGCAGGGGATCCGTATTCGTGACCCGCCGGTAAAGAAGATATCCGATCCCGATCCCGGCCGAGGCGATGACGATTGAAAGCCCCGCAATCGTGAGGAACCCGTGTTCGATGAGCCGAGCAAAATCCAGATTGAGTTCATGTCCGGTGTGGTATCCATGGAACCATGGCCATGCGGGAGTCGCGGGGATCGACATCAGGACGGCAGCCGCAGCAAGGAGGACGAGCGGGATGGTCATGACAGCCGGGCTTTCATGCGGGCGCGCATGCCCGCGATACGAGCCAGCGAACACGTAGCACATTTGCCGGGTCATATAGAAGGCGGTGAGGAACGCGGCGGCTGCAGCCATGAAGAACGGTGCCTGCGAGACCGGCCATTGGTGGGCGACATGAAGGATTTCGTCCTTGCTCCAGAATCCTGAGAAGAAGAACGGGACTCCCGAGAGCGCCATCATGCCGATCGCATACGTCACAAATGTGACCGGCATGTATTTCCGTAGCCCCCCCATATTCCGGATATCCTGCTCCTCGTGGACGCCGTGGATGACCAAGCCCGCTCCCAGGAAGAGGAGGGCTTTGAAAAATGCGTGGGCGATGAGGTGGACCATCGCGGCAGTGACGCTTCCGACGCCGAGCGCCAGCATCATGAACCCGAGCTGCGAGACAGTCGAATAGGCGAGGATCCGCTTGATGTCGGTTTGCGCAACCGCGATCAGCGCCGCAAAGAGGGCGGTGAAGGCACCGATCCATGCGACCACATTCAAGGAAATCGACACCGCGCCGGTTGCTTCAAAAAGCGGGAACATGCGCGCGACGAGGTAGACGCCGGCCGCGACCATCGTCGCCGCATGGATTAGCGCGCTGACCGGCGTGGGACCCTCCATGGCATCCGGCAGCCAGACGTGGAGCGGGAACTGACCGGATTTCCCGGCGGCGCCGCAGAAGATGAGAAGTGCGATGCAGTTCGATACGGCGAGCCCCATGCAGGCGGTCTTCGCAGCCAGTGCAGTAAGCGCGCCAGCCTCCAGGCACCCGTTCCCGTGGTCGTAGAAAAGCAAGGTTCCCGATGCCGAGTAGAGCCAGAGCATGCCGATCAGGAATCCCATGTCGCCGATGCGCGTGGTGAGAAACGCCTTCTTGGCCGCTGCGGCGGCGGACGGCTTGTGAAACCAGAATCCGATGAGGAGATAGGATGCCAGCCCGACGAGTTCCCAGCAGATGAATGTGAGAAGCAGGCTGTTCGAGAGGACGACGCCGAGCATCGCGGCCGAGAACAGCGAAAGGAAGCAGAAGAACCGCGTGAAATTCGGATCCTCCTTCATGTAGCCCACGCTGTAGATGAAGATGAGCAGCGAAACAAACGACACCATCAGGACCATGCCGCCGCTCAGCGGATCAAGAAGCAGTCCGAGGCTCAGGGTCTCACTGCCGATGCTCAGCCATGGGAAATTGAAATACGTCCGCGCGACATCCCCGTGCGGAGCCTCAGCCGCGAGCGTCTCGAGGAACGCCAATAGGCTCAAGACCGTCGAACCCGCCTGTGCGGCGATGACGAGCGCGGCGGCCGACATGCGCTGGCCTCGCTTCATCAGCGCGGTCAGCCCGGCGGCGAGGAGCGGGAGAATGGGAATCAGGAAATACATCGAATGCGGAATGCGGAATGCGGAATGCGGAATGAAGAAGAGCCCCAGCGAAGTGGCTTGAGGGATCGCGGGTTGCGGAATGAAAGCCAAACGCCGCGAAGCGGGACAAGGGCGCTTGCGCCCCACTTCCGAATTCCGAATTCCCAATTCCGCATTCTATTCATCCTTTCAAATTCGAGGCGTCGTCGACCTCAACGCTTTTGATCCTGCGGTGGACGAGGATGATGATGGCGAGTCCGACGGCGGCCTCGGCGGCGGCGACGCCGATTGAGAAGATCGCGAACAGGATGCCTGCCAGGTCGGCCGGGTTTTCGGAGAACCGCCAGAAGGCGATGAAATTCAGGTTGGCCGCGCCGAGCATGAGCTCGATGCCGATGAGGATCATGATGGCATTCGACCGCGAGAGCGCGGCGGCGAGACCAAATGTGAAGAGGATCGCGGAGATGGCGAGCAGGATTTGAAGTGTCATGGCTTGTCCTCCATGGCGATGACTGCGGCTCCGACGAGGGCGGCGGTGAGGAGGATGCCGAGCACGATCAGTGCGATCACATAGTCGCCCATGAGCGCCTCGCCGATGGCGGCGACCGGGGCCGATGCGGGCGCGGGCAGAGGCTTCTTCGCAAGCGGGCTTGAGAAGATGAAGCCGAGCAATGCGGCCAGCGCGGCGAACGCAACGGCCACACCTGCGGCCGGGGCGAACCCGGAAAGCAGGTTCCGGGATTTTGTCAGCTGATCGGGGTTCGTGAGGAGAATTGCGAAGACGATGACCATCGCGACCGCTCCAACATAGACGAGCAACTGGACGAATCCGACGAACTCCGCACCGAGCGCGATGAAGACGATCCCGAGCGCGATGAAGCTCAGCGTGAGAAGCAGGGCCGCATGGATCAGGTTCCGCATGACGACCGCCGCCGCGGCGGCGAGCAGCAGGACCAGTGCGGGCAGGACAACGAACCACTCGCCGATCAGCTTCATCGGGTCGGCGCAGCAGGTTTTCAGAAAGTCCATCACCATAAGAAACATCGTATCCCTTTCGTGGAACAAGTCGGCGGGTTCGGCGAACCCGCCCTACCGGATGTTTGGTAGGGACGCCTCGCCGCAGGCGTCCGTCGCTTCCCTGTGTGAACGCGTGTCATCATTCGGAAAACAGGTAGGTCCGCCGGCTGACGGAGAAGCGGTTCGTAAAGGCGTTGCCGAGGATGAGATAGGGAATCCCGACGATGGCGAGAGAAAGAATCCAGGCGAGCGGCCCGCGTCCGGCGTAGTGCCAGCAGGCGGCGGAGAGGAACGCGGCGAAGCTCATCGGGAGCAGA
>Ga0247839_1006503_pt1 | contig 13402 bp, 14 predicted proteins | sample LaCruzMarch2015__6_FD_192405 | JGI IMG/M metagenome (GOLD analysis project Ga0247839, IMG submission 192405) | Freshwater microbial communities from meromictic Lake La Cruz, Castile-La Mancha, Spain - LaCruzMarch2015_16m | ecosystem: Environmental > Aquatic > Freshwater > Lake | place: Spain...
ACAGTGGATGCGTCATCTCGTTTAGATAATTTTTTTCCCTCTTTTGAGTGTATTAAAGGTATGTGGGCATATTCGGGTATTTTCCATTTCATACTTTCAAATATTTGAATTTGTTTAAAAGCATTTATTTTATGATCATCTCCTCTTATTACATGAGAAATTTTCATTTGATGATCATCAACAGCCGCAGACAAGTTGTAAGTAGGCTTGTTATCTTTTCTTAAGATTACGAAATCCTCTATGGTTCTGTTGTTAATTTCAACATCTCCTTGGACTAAATCTTTAAGAGTGGTTTTTCCTTCTATTTTTGATTTAAATCTAATTACAAAAGATTTATCGTTAATATTTTCTATAATATCTCTACATTTTCTACTGTAAACGTAAGGAATTTTTTTTTTTAGATATAATTTTTTTTCTTCTTCTAGTTCTTTTTCAGTACAATAGCATTTATATGCGTGTCCATTTTTTAATAGAGTATGGGCCACATTTACATGTGATTCTATATTTTTTGATTGAATGTATGGCTCTTCATCCCAATTTACTTCTAGCCATTTAAGAGTTGAGACAATTTGTTCGTAATACTCATCTTTTGATCTTTGTATATCTGTATCTTCTATTCTTAATAAAAATTTACCTTTTTTATTTTTTGAAAATAGCCAATTGAATAATGCCGTTCTTGCTCCTCCAATATGTAAATTTCCAGTAGGAGAGGGCGCAAAACGTGTGATAACTTGTTGAATAGAATTCATTAGTTCTTAAGGATACAGAACTAATATTATTTGTTTAAATTAGTAAATTAAAATTTTCTGTACAAAGAAGCCAAAACACCTTGTATTTTTACTCTTTCCGAGTTGTAAATTTTTGTCTCATAAGCAGGATTAGCGCTTTCAAGAGCAACGGAAGGCCCTTTTTTTCGCATTCTTTTTAAAGTTGCTTCATGATCGTCAATTAAAGCTACGACTATTTTTCCACTTTCCGCTATGTTAGTTTTTTTAATTATAACATAATCTCCAGTATTAATTCCAGCATCTATCATTGAGTCTCCCTCAACCTTTAAAGCAAAATATTCATTTGATCCTAAAAAACTTTTTGATAGAGGTAGACTTTCAGTTTTATCCTCTAATGCTTCAATAGGAGCTCCAGCCGCTATTTTACCCAGAACAGGCACAAAAACTTCTTCATTATCTATTTTGTTAAGATCTAAGCCACCTTTAATAATCTTGGGAGAAAAATTATTATATAAGTCTTGGGCTCCAGCATTTTCAGGAAGTTTAATAACCTCAAGAGCCCTAGCTTTATGGGGTAGTCTCTTAATAAACCCTCTTTCTTCAAGTGCCGAAATAAGTCTATGAATTCCTGACTTTGATTTAAGATTTAATGAAACGCGCATTTCATCGTAAGAAGGCGATATGCCAGTACGTTTTAATTTTTCGTTAATAAAAATTAATAAATTTTTTTGTTTTTTAGTTAGCATAGAACAAAACCTAAACAGTTATCGTTCTATTTAAGTTCTTATTGATACACAACACTGATAAAGTATTGAAATATATGCATATTTTATAAAAAAGTACTTATTTTTTTTTTAATATTGTTAGATTTTATTAATGATTCGCCAATTAGGAAGGTTCTAATATTTGTGTTTTTAGTTATATGGAGAATATCTTTTCTGGAATTAATACCGCTTTCAGAAATAACTATACGATTTTTTAAATTAAATTTTTTATATAATTTAATTGTATTATTTATGTCTGTTTTAAAATTTTTTAAGTTACGATTATTAATTCCAATAATACTTTTTTTTAAACTTAAAGCGAAAGTCATCTCTTTTTCATCATGAACTTCTACTATTGTATCTAAGCCACATTTATTAGCTACATCATATAATTCTTTTGCTAGCTTTTCTTTTATAGCAGACAATAAAATTAATATGCAATCTGCTCCATAAAATTTTGCCTCATAAATTTGAAATGGATCAATAAAAAAATCCTTCGCTAGAATTGGAATGTTATATTTACTTTTTATTTGCTGCATAAATTTTTTATTACCTAAAAAAAATTTATCTTCAGTCAATACTGACAAGCATGAAGCACCTCCTTCTATATATTGTTTAGCTATTTCATTAGGATTAAATTTTTTTTTTAGAATTCCTTTTGAGGGACTAGCTTTTTTAATTTCAGCTATAATTGAAATTTTATTTTTTTTAATATTATTTAGCAATCTTGATTTAAAAAAAGATTTTTTTTTAAGATTAGAAAATATTGTATTATTTTTTTTATGGAAAATAATTTTTTTTTTTTTATAGTTAATAATTTTTCTTAGAATATTCATTATTACGTAAATTGATAAATTTTTTTAATAGCATTACCTGATAGTAAATAATCCCTCACTTTATAATATGCTTTCTTTAAATCTCTTTCTTTTTCAGAAACTATTAGTCCAGCGGCCGCATTAAGTGCAACAATTTCTGAAAAAGCATTTTGTTTTCCTTTTAAGATTTCTATTATTTTTTTACTATTGTACCCAGCATCTTTTCCAACAATTGATTTAAAATTGTATTTTTTTTTAATTATAGATTTTGGATTAATTATAAAACTTTTAATTTTTTTATTATTCAGTTCATAAACTTTGGTTTTATTAAAAATAGATATTTCATCTAAACCTTCATTACTGTGAAAAACCCATGCTTTCTTATGTCCTAACGCCTTTAAAACATTTATGTATGGAAGTAATAAATTTTTATCAAAGATGCCAATAATTTGCCTTTTCACTAAGCCTGGATTTATTAAAGGACCTAAAAGATTAAAAATTGTTTTAAAAGGAAGATTTTTTCTTACATTAGCTACATTTTTCATTGCTAAATGATAATTTGGAGCAAATAAAAAAATAAAATGATTTTTTTTAATTTTTTTTTCTAAATTTTTTTTATTATCCATTATATTAATTCCAAGTTTTTCTAATACATCAGCTGATCCGCATTTTGAGGTAATTGATCTATTTCCATGCTTAACTACATTAACTCCTAGCCCCGATAGTACAATTGCAGCTGCTGTTGAAACATTAAGAGTTTGTTTTCCATCACCGCCTGTACCACATGTATCTATTGAGTTTTTTGGAACTTTAACTTTGATTAACTTTTTTCTTAGAATTTTTGCAGCTATAAAAATATTCTTATAGTTATGTCCGTTCCTAGAGATCAAAGTTAAAATTGCAGAGATTAAATTCTCGTTAATTTCAGCACTAATAATTTTCTTAAATAAAAAATTTAGTTCTGAATTTGATAAATCTTTATTAAGGATTAATCTTGTTACTATATTTTTTAATATCATTTAATTTTTATAAAGTTTTTAAAGATTACTTTTCCAAAATTTGTTTTAATACTCTCAGGATGAAATTGAATGCCATACAGATGATATTTTTTATGACTAATACCCATAATGATATTATCTACCGTTTTTGCCGAGATTTCAAAATCATCAATAAGAGTTTTTCTGTCAATTATAAGACTATGATATCTTGTTGCATAAATATTTTTTGGAATTTTTTTAAAAAGCTTTGATCCATTGTGCATAATTTTACTTAATTTTCCGTGCATAACTATTTTTGCTTTTTTGATTACTGAGCCAAAAGCAGCACCTATAATTTGATGTCCAAGGCAAATTCCTAAAATAGGAATTGTTTTATAAAATTTTTTAACTAAATTTATGCAAATTCCAGAGCTATCAGGATGGCCTGGGCCTGGTGATATGACAATTTTATCAAACTTATTTTTTGATATTTCTTTTAATGATATTTTGTCATTTCTAAAAACTTCAACTTTTGCACCCAACTCAGAAAGCGAATGAAAAATATTATATGTAAAACTATCATAGTTATCTATTAACAGTATTTTTTTCATTTAGTTAGCAGCCTCAAATAACGCCTTTGCTTTATTTACCGTCTCTTTGTACTCCTTTATAGGAACACTATCAGCCACAATCCCAGCTCCTGATTGTACATAGATTTTATTATCAATAATTAAAGCGGTTCTTAAAGCTATACATGTGTCCATTTCATTATTGGGAGTGAAATATCCAATACCACCAGCATACAATTTTCTTTTAGTTAATTCTAAATTATCAATAATTTCCATGGCTCTTATTTTGGGGGCTCCCGAAACAGTTCCGGCTGGAAAACCTGAGAACAAAGTATCTAATAATGTATTTTGTTTATCAAAATCTCCAACTACGTTTGAAACTATATGCATAACATGTGAATATTTTTCAACTTTAAATTTTTGATCAACTTTTACGGTTCCAATTTTTGAAACTTTGCCAACATCATTTCGTCCCAAATCAAGTAACATTAAATGTTCAGAAATTTCTTTTTTATCATTAAGAAGTTCTTTTTTAAATTTATTATCTTCTTTAATATTTTTTCCTCTAGGTCTGGTCCCTGCAATAGGTCTAATAGTAATCTTGTTATCTCTTACTCTAACTAAAATCTCGGGACTACTGCCAGATATTTTAAATTTATTAAAGTTAAAGAAGAACATAAATGGAGAAGGATTTATAATTCTTAATTTTTTATAAAAATTAATAGGGGTTTTATTTAATTTACTTTCAAATCTTTGACTTAAGACAACCTGAAATATCTCGCCACTATTAATTAATTTTTTAGCCTTAATTATAGATTTCAAAAAAGTATTTTTTGAAATATTGCTTTTAATAATATTTCCAATTTTATTTTTTTTTAAATTAGGATTAGAAATACAAACGTTATTTATTCTCGCAATAAATTTATTTATTTCTTCACATTTCAATAAATATATTTTTTTAAGGTTTATTTTTTTTTGTGTTCCATAAATATTTTGTATAAAAAATAATTTATTTTTCTCATTGTCATAAATGACAACTAATTGTGGACGAATTAATTTTACATCAGGAATTCTAATATCGTTTTTGCAATTATTAGGAATTTTTTCTTTAAACCTTATTATATCATATCCAAAATACCCTGCTATCATTGCTGACATTAATGGTAGTTTTTTTGAAGTCTTAAAGGAAAATTTTTTTATTAATTTATTTAAATAATCAAAAGGTTTTTTTTTAATTATTTTTTTTTTATTATTTAAAATTTTAATTACATGATTATTATTTACCTCAATTATCTGGTCAGGATTAAAACCAAATATAGTATAGCGTCCTCTATTCTTAACCTTTTCTACTGACTCAAATATAAAACTATCTTTACTTAATGAGACTAACTCAATTAATTTCTCTATTGTTTGTAATTTTGGCTTATCTTTTATAGCATAAATCTGCGAAAAAATTTTTTTTTTTAAATCTTTTTTAAATTCATTAAAAGTTGAAAATTTCATTTTAAAAATTTTTAAGGTAACTATTTAATTGTTTTTCATTAATTATAATTTGATATTTTTTCCTTAAAAAATCTTCGTATAGGATATTTATTTTATTACTAAGAATAATTTCAGAATTTTTTTTGTTGTTAGGAATATATCCACTAATTGAATTTATAATTATTTTTTGTTTAAGATTTTTATTGATTTGTTCCTCAAGAATTTTTGAATTTATATTTTTTTCTAATAAAAATTTTTCATATTTTGTTCTTGAAAAAACTTCTTTATCTTTAAATTCATTACTATTTTTTATTTCTATAGCTATCACTGTATCATCGATCATAATTCCCAAATTTTTCGCGTGAAGCTTTAGCAGTTTTTCGGATATAATGTTTGATATAGCAAGTATATGAATATTTTTCTCAATTGCTATTTTTTGAGATTGAATATTATTATTTCTAATTATTTTATTGAATTCATTGGCAAATTCACTAAAAGATATTTCATCACCATCGATTTCTGCTATAGTGCCATTATAGTCCGATCTATAAAAATCATTAATTCCCCAAAACACAAAACTTAGAGCAATTAATGCTATGAAAATTTTAGCCATTACTGTTTCTGAGAATTTTCTTAATGATGATAGCATTTAATATTTTAAAAGAGATTATTTTAGTCTAGATATAACTTATTTATGAGCAAAACTATATATTTTATAGCCAACTGGAAAATGAATGGTAATTTTCATTCTATTACAGAAATTGAAAATGTTAATAATTTTTTAAGAAAAAACGTATTTTCAAAATTAAAAAAAATTATATTTTGTCCACCCTCTAATTTGTTAGTATCTTTTACTAAAAAAATTAAAGCTAAATTAATAGATTTTGGGGCACAAGATATTAGTAAAATAGATTTTAGTCACGGTCCATATACAGGTCAGCTAAGCGCAAAGATGATTAAAGATTCTGGCGCTAACTATGTTATTATCGGTCATTCAGAAAAAAGGTTATTAGACGAAGATTATAAAACTATTAAAAAAAAAATTAGTATTGCTATAAAAAATAAACTGAAAGTTATTTTTTGTATCGGAGAAAATTTATCGCAAAAGAATAAAAATTTATCGTTTAAAACTTTAAAAAATCAAATTACAAATTCTTTAGATAAAAAAATTGACTTTAATAATTTAATTATTGCTTATGAGCCAATTTGGTCTATTGGAACTGGTATTATTCCATCGAATAATTATTTAGATCAAATTTATCAAAATTTAAAAAAATTTTTAAATGAGAAATACAAGGTTAAATATCCCGTCCTAATATATGGTGGATCTGTTACCACGGATAATGTTGCAATTTTAGCAAAGAATAGTTTAATATCTGGTTTTTTAATTGGTGGAGCTTCTTTAAGAAGTAAAAGCCTCATTAAGATTATAAAAAATTATTTTAAATAATTAATGGAAACTTTATTATTAGTAATTCATATTACTTTAGCCATTCTTCTGATTGGATCAGTATTACTCCAGAAATCAGATGGTGGGGCTTTAGGAATAGGGGGGAATAGTGATAATCTAATGTCATCCAGATCAGCTGGCAATTTTTTAACCAAATTTACCACCGTTCTAGCTTTTTTATTTATTATAACTAGTATTTCTTTAACTCTTATTAATAAAAAAGATAATTCACAAAAATCAATCATTGATAAAATTGAACAGTTAGATAAAAATAGCAGTTCACAACCAAAAATTCCTAGTTCAAAATAATTTATTTAATATTTTCTTTGTCATAACTGCTAAATAATCTATAGTGATCTTCCATGGTCCGTTTTATTTTTGTTACCGGCGGCGTGGTTTCATCACTTGGCAAGGGTATTGCTTCTGCTTCAATAGCTACATTATTACAGTCACGGGGTTACAAAGTAAGAATTCGAAAATTAGATCCTTACTTAAATATAGATCCAGGGACAATGAACCCTTACGAACATGGAGAAGTTTATGTTACAGAAGATGGCGCTGAAACTGATCTTGATCTTGGACATTACGAAAGATTCACGGAAATAAATACAAAAAAATCAGATAATATTACTACAGGAAAAATTTATCAAAATATAATCACCAAAGAAAGAAACGGTCATTATAAAGGATCAACAGTTCAAATTATTCCACATGTCACGGATGAAATAAAAAAATTTATTACTAGTGATTTAACTAATGAAGATTTTGTAATTTGTGAAATAGGAGGAACGGTTGGAGATATTGAAAGTTTACCATTCTTAGAAGCAATCAGACAATACTCTAATGAAGCTGGAACTGAAAAATGTTTATTTATTCATTTAACATTAGTACCATATATTAAAAGTGCAGCAGAATTAAAAACAAAACCAACGCAGCATTCAGTAAAGGAATTAAGAAGCATTGGTATTCAACCTGACATGATTTTGTGTCGTTCAGAAAGTTTAATTCCTAACGAAGAAAAAGCTAAAATAGCGTTATTCTGTAATGTAAAAAAATCAAATGTATTTCAATCCATAGATGTAAAATCAATTTATGAAGTACCTTTAAAATACCAAGAAGAGGAATTAGATAAAAAAATATTAGATCACTTTGGTATTGTTAGTAAAAAAAATCCTAAATTAGATAATTGGAAGTCATTTAATAAAAAACTTAATAGTAAAAAAAATAATATTAAAATTTCAATTGTTGGTAAATATACGCATTTAAAAGATGCTTATAAATCTTTGCATGAAGCTCTAATCCATGCTGCAGTTTATAATAATGTTCATTTAGATCTAAATTGGATTGAATCATCTGATATAAAAAATTCAAAAGATTTAGAAAGTAAATTAGAAAAAACTAATGGAATTTTGATACCGGGCGGTTTTGGAAAACGTGGTGTTGAAGGTAAAATTTTATCTGTTCAATATGCAAGAACAAAAAAAATTCCTTTTTTTGGAATTTGTTTTGGAATGCAAATATCTATTATTGAACTTTCGAAAAATTTATTAGGTTTAAAAGATTCAAATTCTACAGAGTTGTCTAAGACCAAAAACCCAGTAGTTTGCCTTATAGAGGAGTGGACAAAAGGAAAAAAAATTTTAAAAGGTGAGAAATATAAAATTGGTGGATCTATGAGACTAGGCTCATATCCAGCTAAAGTTAAAAAAGATTCATTACTTTATAAGATTTATGGAAATAAGAGTTTAATCCATGAAAGACATAGACATAGATATGAAGTAAATAGTTCATATAAATCAATGTTAGAAAAAAAAGGAGTTATTTTTTCAGCAAATTCTCCAGATGGAAAATTACCAGAAGCTATAGAGCTTAATAATCATCCTTGGTTTATAGGTGTTCAATTTCATCCCGAATTAAAATCAAGACCATTTACTCCTCATAAAATATTTATTTCTTTCATTGATGCCGCTATTAAAAATAAAAATTTAAATTTATGAAAAATAAAATTATTAAAATAAAAAAATTAAGTTTAGGAAATAATTTGCCATTAACTTTAATTGCTGGCCCTTGCCAAATTGAAAGTAAAGATCATTGTCATATGATAGCTTCGAGAATTAAAGAAATAACTAATAAATTAAAAATCGGATTTATTTTTAAAAGTTCCTTCGACAAAGCGAACAGAACAAGTTTGAAATCTCAAAGAGGAGTTGGCCTTGAAAAATCTTTATCTATATTTGATTTCATTTCAAAAGATTTAGATATTCCTATTTTAACTGATGTACACAACGTAGAACAATGCAAAATAGTTTCTGATGTTGTTGATATTATTCAAATACCTGCTTTTTTATGTAGACAAACAGACTTGCTAGTAGCTGCAGCTAAAACAAATAAAGTTATTAATGTTAAAAAAGGTCAATTTTTAGCACCATGGGATATGAAAAATGTTATTAAAAAAATTGAAGATACTGGTAATGACAAAATACTACTTACCGAAAGAGGAGTAAGTTTTGGGTACAATACATTAGTTTCTGATATGCGATCATTGTCAATTTTGTCTGATTTTGGATATCCAGTAGTTTTTGATGCAACCCATTCTGTTCAACAACCAGGCGGCAAGGGTGATAGTAGTGGAGGGGAAAGAAAATTTATTAGTTCATTATCAAGAGCTGCCGTTGCGGTGGGGATTTCAACAATTTTTTTAGAAACGCATGATAACCCAGACAAAGCACCATCTGATGGAGCAAATATGATACCACTAACAGATCTTGAGTATTTGCTTAAAAATTTAATAGGAATAGATAAATTAATTAAGACAAAATAATAATGTCAGTTATTACAAAGGTTAAAGCTAGACAAGTCTTTGATAGCAGAGGTTTTCCTACAGTAGAAGCAGAAGTAATATTAGCAGATGGCTCTATAGGACAGTCCATTGTTCCCTCAGGAGCTTCTACAGGCTCCTACGAAGCTCATGAACTTAGAGATAAAAGTAATGAGTACCTTAAAAAAGGCGTTTTGAATGCAGTAGAGAATATAAATTCAGAAATTAATAAAAAGTTAAACGGACTATCTACCTTCGATCAAAAAAAAATTGACAACTTTTTAATTAAACTTGATGGCACTAATAATAAAAAAAGATTAGGTGCAAATGCTATTTTGGCCGTATCTATAGCAAATGTTAAAGCAGCAGCTGCTTGTGATAAAACTCCACTCTATAGGTACCTGGGTGGTAATAATAAAAATAAGCTACCATATCCAATGTTAAATATAATTAACGGAGGAGCACACGCAAATAACTCTCTGCAAATACAAGAGTTTATGATTAGGCCAGATGGGGGAAAATCATTTTATGATTGCTTGAGAATGTCATTTTTAGTCATTCAAAATTTAAAAGAAGAATTAAAGTTAAAAAAATTTAATACTAATCTTGGTGACGAGGGAGGCTTTGCACCTTCCTTTGATAATGATGAAATAGCAATAGAATATATAATTAAGGCTGTAAAAAAAGCTGGATTAAAAATTGGAAAAGATATTAATATTTGTTTAGATGTTGCCGCTAATGAACTCTACGTTTCTGGAAAATATAAAATAAAAGAAAATAATAAAGCTGTAACCGCAGATGAGTTAATTAATTACTATAAAAGTTTATGTAATAAATTTCCAATTGTTTCAATAGAAGATCCAGCCTTTGAAGACGATTGGAATGTTTGGAAAAAATTGACAAAAGAATTAGGAAAAAAAATCCAAATTGTTGGAGACGATTTATTTGTAACAAACTTAATACGACTAAAAAAAGGTGTCAAGGAACTAGCTGCTAATGCAATTTTAATTAAACCAAACCAAATTGGAACAGTTTCAGAAACTCTTGAAGTTATAAATTTTGCTAAAAAAAATAAATTCAATACAATTATTTCTCATCGATCTGGTGATAGTGAAGATACATTTATAGCCGATTTAGCAGTTGCAACAGAATCTTCACAAATTAAAACTGGATCTTTAGCAAGATCGGAAAGAGTTGCAAAATATAATAGATTATTAAGAATTGAGGAGGAAATTGGACAAAAATCTGAAATGGCAAAATTAATATGAAATATGTTTTAGACACAACTTCAGAAAAAAAATTTTTTTTATTATTACTTATAATATTTTTATATATTCTTTATAACTTTTTTGGTGGAGATAGAGGCCTTATTGAATATTTTAAAAAAAATGCACTTTTAAAGGAATTTGAGCAAAAAAATTTAGAAATAAATAAGGAAATTAATTTTTTTGCAAAAAAAAATGATTTCCTATCAGCAAATATTAATCGTGATTATTTAGATGAAATATATAGAGATTATTTTGTATTGGGAAAAAAAGGAGAAAAGATTTATATTATTAACAAAAAATGACAGTTAGACATCCTGAAAAAATTAATAATATTGACAGTCCAATTCAAAAAAAACCGGCCTGGATAAGAGTAAAGGCTAGTTATTCGCAAGATTATATTGAAACTAAAAATATATTAAAAAAAAATAATCTTATTACAGTTTGTGAGGAAGCTTCCTGTCCTAACATCAACGAATGTTGGAGTAAAAAACACGCAACTTTCATGATAATGGGGGACACATGTACTCGAGCTTGTGCTTTTTGCAATGTAAAAACAGGCATTCCTAATATATTAGATTTGCAGGAGCCCAAAAAAATCGCACAAAGTGTTAGCGATTTAAATTTATTGCATGTAGTTATAACTTCAGTTGACAGAGATGATCTAGTAGATGGCGGCGCAAAACATTTTGCAGATGTTATTTCCGAAATAAAAAATAAAAATACTAAAACAACGGTAGAAGTTTTAACACCTGATTTTTTAAGAAAAGGTGATGTTTATAAAATAGTAGTTGATGCAAAACCTGATGTTTTTAATCACAATCTAGAAACTGTCCCACGTCTTTACTTAAGAGTAAGACCAGGCTCTAGATATTTTCAATCATTAGATTTGCTGAGAAAAGTCAAAGATTATAATTCATCGATTTTTACTAAATCAGGTCTAATGGTTGGCTTGGGCGAAACAAAAGAGGAGATCATGCAAGTCATGGATGATTTAAGAGTTGCAGGTGTTGATTTTTTAACAATTGGACAATACTTACAGCCTAGCACTAAACATTACCCTATAAAAAATTTTATAACTCCAGAGGAATTTGAAAATTATAAATTAATAGCTGAGGGAAAAGGATTTTTATTGGTTTCTTCAAGTCCATTAACAAGGTCTTCTTATCATGCCTCAGAAGATTTTGAAGTATTGAAAAGAAAAAGAGTTAACAAATTAATTTAAATTGCCAGTTAAAAAAATTATAAAAAAATTCAACTATTCAAAAAAAGATCTCATAGAATTAGTTTTAAAAATTGATAATTATAAAAACTTTTTACCATGGTGCGTTGGCTCAAAAATTCTTTCCATTAATAAAAATAAAAAAAATCAAGAAATTTTAGCAGATTTGGAAATAGGTTTTAAGTCCTTTAGAGAAGTTTATACCAGCAAAGTTCTTTATGATGATCAAAATTCCAAAATTGAAGTAACATCTATTAATGGTAATATAAAAAAATTACTTAATATATGGGAATTTAAGGAAATTAATAAAAAATCCTGTAATGTAATTTTTTTCATAGATATAGAATTAAAAAATCCCCTTATTAATATTTTGTTTAAAAAATTTTTTAATTATGGCTTTGAAAAAATTTTAAAATCTTTTGAAGATCAAGCAAGAGAAACTATAAAATAGTAATATGATCTTTAATTAATTTGATTGTTGATTTTAAAGTTTCTTGTTGAATATTTACTCTTGATAATTTTTTACTATATAAAAATTCTTTTATCTCAATTTTCTTTTCACTTGCTATTCCTATATAAACAAGTCCAATAGGTTTTTGGATCGATCCCCCATCAGGGCCAGCTATGCCGGTAATTGATATAGCAATATTAGATTTAGAGATTTTAAGTAAATTCTTACACATCTGTTTGCAAGTCTCCACGCTTACAGCTCCATATTTTAATAATGTTTCTTTTTTTACTTTTAGAAATTTAATTTTTGATGCATTAGAATAGCAGATAATGCCCATTATAAAGTATTTTGATGAGCCAGGTAATTTTGTTAAATTGTAACTAATTAGTCCGCCAGAACAAGATTCAGCAACTGCGATTTTTATTTTTTTTTTTCTTAAAACTTCATTTAAGATTTTAATTTGATAATTTATACCCATAAATAAATAAAAAAAAATGTGTATAAACCAGCGATTATATCATCCATCAATACACCATTTGCATTTTTAACTTTTAAATCAAAATAGCTTGCTGGCCAAGGTTTTGTAATGTCAAATAAACGGAATAGTAAAAAAGATAATATTATTAAAAAAAAATTATTTTCACATAGTAGTAATGGAATTGACTGCCCAATAAATTCATCTATTACAATTTCTTTTGGATCTGATGTTGAAAAAGATCTTTTGATTGTCTTATCTAAAAAAAAAATTGAATAAAAAAAAATTAAAATAATAAAAACAATAAATGATAGAAGATTGAGATAATTATAAAATATAAAGTAAACAAATATAGCTATCAGAGATCCTATAGTTCCAGAAATAGG
>Ga0247839_1006509_pt1 | contig 13394 bp, 11 predicted proteins | sample LaCruzMarch2015__6_FD_192405 | JGI IMG/M metagenome (GOLD analysis project Ga0247839, IMG submission 192405) | Freshwater microbial communities from meromictic Lake La Cruz, Castile-La Mancha, Spain - LaCruzMarch2015_16m | ecosystem: Environmental > Aquatic > Freshwater > Lake | place: Spain...
CGAGATCGAGCTTAAGCATGAACGGTACGTGCTCTTGGTGTCGGGGACGGGTCTGGCCGACAGGGTGCGCGGCACGGGACGCAACGTATCACAGAAATTACGTATCCCGCGCTGGGCGCGGTTTAGAATGATATTTCGTGGGGATACCTCAGGGTCAAAACCCTTTTCGGACTAGTTCGCTACTTTTCTTCCGATGATACAACCGATTGGGGAATTGCGATGACTAGCGTACAAATCGAAATGCCAGATGAGATTGCCAGCGAGTTCTTTCGGCGCGCACCTCATCCGGAACACCGGGTAGCGCTTGTCGAGCAGATTTTCAGGGAGTATTTCGCTGCCCACAATGCCGCAGAATCGGACCTTGACATACTCAACCTGAACGCCGAAGAGTTAAATCGCGAAGCAGAAGATGTATTGGGCTACCAGGTGCTGCCTTGATTCGGGGCGATCTCTACCGGGTTGCCCACCCATCCGGGCGCGATCCGAAAAGATCGCGCGTTTTCGCCGTGGTGAGTAGGCAAGTTCTGATCGGCGAGCAATTCCGTGTCGATCTCGTGCGTGCGCCCCTGACGCAGGAGCGCGGCCTGGCCGGCAATCCAGGCGTGATAGTCTTGGTGGTAAAGATCGGACCTGGCGGGCATGCGGTGTGAGACTCGGGCAAAGCAATCGGGACACGGAACGGCAACGCGGTCTCCCGAAACAACGGGCTGCGTCCCGATCATAGACGGACCGCTGGGCATCGGGCAAGACGAGCGGCAACCTCACGACAGCGGCACACCCTAGGGGCGGCCTTGATCGTAATCCCGGCCAGCGGCGTGCGTAGTCAGGGCTTCCAGCCCTGACGGTGTCAGGCCAGGATGGCCTGACTACGCACCCGGCGAGCCCAGCGTCAGGCTGAGCAGCGCACGCAGGAAGCGGAACAGGAACTCGCCCGACTCCAGCAGTTGACAAGCCGGCCGGAGGAGCCCTGCGGATAGGCCTCAGCAGCGCAATTCCGGCCGGCCGAAACGATGACCAAGGCCGCATCCCGGTCTGCCAGGTCAGGACTTCACCCCCGCTTGCACCGGCGCCGGAGCGCCATCCGCCGCGGCAGACGGCGTGCCATGCACCAGTTCCCTGAACCGCTGGAAAACGACATAGAGCATGGGAATCAGGAAGACACCGAGCATGGAGGCCGCCAACATCCCGCCGAAGACGGCAGTACCGACCGCACGCTGACTCGCCTCGCCGGCGCCGCTGGCGATCACCAGCGGGATCAGGCCAAGGATGAAGGCGAAGCTGGTCATGAGCACGGCACGGATTCGCATGTGGGCGGCGGTGGAGGCGGCCTCCAGGATCGACTTGCCGTGGCGGCGCTGCACCATGGCGAATTCCACGATCAGAATGGCGTTTTTGCTCGCCAGTCCGATCAACACCACCAGACCGACCTGCGCATAGAGATCGTTGGGCAACCCCGTGACCCAGAGCGCGATCATGGCGCCCAGCACGCCGACCGTGACCGAGAGCAGCACCGCCGCGGGCATGGACCAGGACTCGTAGAGCCCGACCAGGAACAAATAGGCGAACAACACGGCCAGCCCGAGGACCACCGTGGTCTTGCCGCCGGCTTCGCGCTCCTGCAGGGCGGTGCCGGTCCATTCGAAGCCGAATCCGGCCGGCAAGACCCGCGCCGATACTGCTTCCATGGCGCTGAGCGCCTCACCGGAGCTGCGTCCGGGAGCCGGACCGCCACTGATGGTGACGCTGCGATAGTTGTTGTAGCGCTGGATCAACTGGGGACCCAGGATCAGCTTGGGCGCCATCAGGGCGCGGATCGGCACCATGTCGCCCTTGCTGTTGCGTACATGGATGCGATAGACATCATCGAAGCGCTGGCGGTCCCCCATCTCACCCTGGATATTGACCTGCCAGACCCGACCGAACTTATTAAAGTCGTTGACGTAATAGCCGCCCAGCGTGGCCTGGAGGGCGGTAAAGATATCGCTGATCTGCACGCCCAGGGTCTGCGCCTTCTCGCGGTCGATGTCGAGGAAGACTTGAGGGTTGTTGGTCGCCCAGGTGGAAAACACCGCTTCCAGCGCCGGATCCTCATTGCCGGCAACAACCAGCGCGCGCATGACTCCGGCCAATTCCTCCGGGGTGCGGCCCTGCAGGTCCTCGAGTTGATATTCGAAACCGCTGCCCGTGCCCAGGCCGATGATGGGGGGCAGGTTGAAGGGGATGATCATGGCGCTGGCGATCCCGGCGGTCTGGGCGCGCATCCGGTTGATGACCGCGTCGACTTTGAGATCCGGGGTGGTGCGCTCCGAGAAGGGTTTCAGCCGGCCGATGACGGCGGCACTGTTGGATTGCACCACCCCGTCCATCAGGCTGAAGCCGGGAATGGTGAGGACGAAGGCCATCGCCGGGTCGGCGGAAAAAATGGTCTCCACCTGCTTCACCACCTCCAGGGTCCGATTGAGCGAGGCCCCCTGAGGCAGTTGGATCTCGGCCATGAAGGCACCCTGATCCTCCGACGGCAGGAACCCGGTCGGCGTGGCCTTGAACAACGCGCCGGTGGCCAGCCCGATGCCGATGATCAGCACCACCACGACCATCGCGACCCGCACCAGCCGAGCGACGATGCCGGCATAGCCGTCGCGCACCCAGTCGATCCCGTTCATCACCCGGCCCATGATGCCGCGCCGTTCGTGGCTGGGTTTCAGCAGCACCGCGCACAGTGCCGGTGACAGGGTCAGTGCATTGACTGCCGAGATCAGCATGGAGAAAGCGACGACGGCCGCGAACTGCTGGAACAACTGGCCGGTGATCCCGGGGATGAACGCGACCGGCAGAAACACCGAGAGCAGGACCAGAGTAATGGCCAGGATGGGCCCGGTAATCTGCGCCATCGCTTTCTTGGCCGCCTCGCGCGGCGGCAGGTGCTCCTCTTCCATGATCCGCTCGACGTTCTCCACCACCACGATGGCGTCGTCCACCACGATCCCGATGGCGAGCACCACGGCGAGCAGCGAGACCGTATTGGCCGAGAAGCCGATCACCAGCAGGAAGGCGAAGGTCCCCACCAGGGCGACCGGCACGGCGACCAGTGGAATGATGGTGGCGCGCCAACTGCCGAGGAACAGAAAGACCACGATGATGACCAATACGAAGGCCTCGATCAGAGTATGAATCACCTTCTCCAGGCTTGCCGTGACGAACTCGGTGGTGTCATAGACCACGCTGTAGGTCAGACCGTCCGGGAAGCGCTTCGCCAGCCGCTCCATGGCCGCCGAGACGCCATCCGCCACCTTGACCGCGTTGGCACCAGGCGCCAGGTAAATGGCGATGCCGGCCGTGTCGCGGCCGTTCAGCCGACTGATCGAATCGGACTGGCGCGAACCCAATTCGACCCGACCCACGTCCTTGACCCGCACGGTGGAGCCGTCCGGATTGGCGCGCACCACGATGCGCTCGAATTCGGCCACGTCCGACAGGCGCCCCTTGGTCTGGAGGGTGATCTGAAACTGCGCATCCGAATGCATCGGTTGGGCGCCGATACGCCCCACCGCGGCCTGGATGTTCTGACTCTGGATGGCGGTCATGACGTCGGAGGGAGTCAGCCCGAGCGCGGTCAGGCGATCGGAGGACAACCAGATGCGCATGCTGTAATCGAGCGGACCGAACTGCGACACGCTGCCCACGCCCGGCACCCGCGCCAGTGTGTCGGTGACGTTGATACTCGCGTAGTTGCTCAGAAAGAGCCCGTCATAGACCCCGGTCGGTGAACTCAGGGCGATCACCTGGAGCATGGCGGTGGACTGCTTCTGGACCGTGAGCCCCTGGCGTTTGATCTCCTCCGGGAGCTGGGGCGTGGCCAGGCTGACCCGGTTCTGCACATTGACCGTGTTCAGATCGGGATCGGTTCCCAGGGCGAAGGTGATATTGAGCGAATAGCTCCCGTCGTTGCCGCTGGTCGACTTCATGTAGAGCATGTTGTCGACGCCGTTGACCTTGGCTTCCACCGGCTGGGCGACGGTCGACTCCACGACGCTGGCACTGGCGCCTGGATAGGAACCGCTCACCGCAACCTGGGGCGGGACGATGTCGGGGAGTTGGGCGACCGGGATGGCGCCGATGGCGATGATCCCGGCGAGAAAGATGACGATCGAGATGACGATCGACAACCGCGGCCGGTCGATGAAAACGTCTGAGATCATGGCGCCGCCGCTCCCTTGGCCGGCGTCTCCACGGCCGCGGCGGTGGCAGCGGTCGCCGGCACAGCGCTCACCACCATGCCGGGCCGAACCTTCTGGATGCCATCCGTGATCACCAGGTCACCTTCGGTGAGTCCGCTGCGCACCGTGACATTTGCGCCCACCGTGGGACCGGTCTGGATGCGCCTGACCTCCACCTTGTGCTCGGCGCTGACGATCAGCACCGAAGTCCCCTGCTGGTCGATCTGCAACGCCGCCTGGGGCACCAGGATCTCCATGGTCGGGGTCGCGTCCTGCACCAGGACGCCGACATACTGACCATCCACCAAATAGCCGTCCGGATTCGGGAAGCGTGCCCGCACGGTCACGGTATCGGTGCCCCGGTCGGTCGTCACGTCGATGAAATCGAGCTTGCCGCGATGGTCATAGATGGAATCGTCCGACAGGCGCGCCAGTACCACCACATTGCCGGGGTCCCCGCCCTGCTCCTCGATGTCCTGACGCGCCTCCAGCAGGTCGCGCTGGGTGACCGGAAACTGCACGTCGATGGGATCACGGCTCACGATGATGGCCAGGGCGCCGCTGGTCGGGCCAACCAAATTGCCCACGGTGTACTTGGACAGGCCGATGCGCCCGGCGATCGGCGCAATGATCTGGGTGTAGCTCAGATCCAGCTTGGCCGCATCCAGGGCAGCCTTCGCCTGGGCGATGCCGGCCTGAGCGATGGACTCCGCCGCCTGGAGTTTATCGACCTCCGACTGGGCGATATTCTTCTGCTTGAGCAGCTCGCGCCCGCGAGCCAACTGGGCACGGGCGTTTTCCGTATCGGCCGTTGCCTTGGCGAGATCGGCCTCGCGCTGCACCACCACTGCCTGGTACTGCTCCGGCTCGATCAGGAACAGGACCTCCCCGACTTTGACCTGCTGCCCCTCCGTGAACTTGCGCTCTTTCAGAAAGCCCTGCACCCGCGCCTGCAGCTCCACCCGATCCATCGCCACCACGCGGCCGACGAACTGTGTCTGCTCCTCCACCGATTCACGCTTGGCCTGGACCACGACCACCGCCGGCGGCGGTCCCGCGGCCGTCGGCGCCGCCGCATCCTCAGTGCCGCAGCCGGCAAGGATACCGAGGATGCCGAGGATCAGGACACGCGCCGCGCCCCGAACAGTCGCGGTGAGGGTGGGATGGCCGGGACAGGCCAGGGTCGGGAAAGGCGTCGGGCGAAGCGGCATGATCGGCGTCCTTGGTGACGGGTTTCACGCAATTCTATCGGGGGCCGGCGACCGGTGCGACCGTTCTTGTGACGGACGACGCAGGTTGTCTGCGCGTGGCGAACTACAGTTAGAGACAGGCCACACGGCGCAGGACCCCCCGCCGGCACCGCATGGCCCATCGGCGCCCCGGGCCCTCCCCAACCCTCGACCCCGGGGCGCTGTCTATCCGCTCCCACCGCGTGCTTGGTTCTCGCTGCACGCTCGCCGATACTGAAGGTCGGACACCCATGCAGCCCAGCTACGGCGAAAAGGTCTTACTGGTCGACGACAGTCAGGCCATCACCGCGCTCTTGCGTGCCCGCTGCGAGGCGGTCGCGGGCGTCACCACCGAGAGCGCCGGGTCACTGGCCGAGGTGATGGCCAGTATTGAATCCGACCCCGATCGTTTCTTCCTGGCCGTCGTCGACCTCAATCTGCCGGATGCCCCGGACGGTGAGGTCGTGGACTACATTCTCGCGCACGACATCCCGGTGGTGGTGCTCACCGGCCACTACGACGACGCCATGCGCGAGCGCATTCTGGCCAAGAACGTCGTTGACTATCTGCTCAAGACCAGTGTGCATGAGATCGAACACGCGGCCGCCTTGGTCCGGCGCATCCGCCGCAACCGTGACATCAAGACCCTGGTGGTTGACGACTCCCGCGCCTTCCGCCAGTACATCGGCGGACTCCTCGAACTGCAACATCTGCAGGTGCTTTATGCGGAGAACGGCCGCGAGGCGCTGCGGGTGATGGATCATGAGCCGACCATCGAACTGGTGGTCACCGACTACAACATGCCGGAGATGGACGGTCTGGCACTGATCGGCGCCCTGCGCCAGCGGCGCGGACGCGACGAACTCGCCATCATCGGGGTCTCGGATACCGCGACGCCGACGCTGCCGGCGCGCCTGCTCAAGAACGGTGCCAACGACTTCATCACCAAGCCGTTCCTGGTGGAGGAGTTCTACTGCCGCGTCACCCTGAATCTGGAACTCATCGAGCAGATGCGCGCCATCCGGGAAGCCGCGGTGCGCGACTATCTCACCGGACTCTACAACCGCCGCCACCTGTTCGAGGCCGGTGAGGTGCTCTACGCCAACGCCACGCGTCAACGTCAACCTCTGGCGGCGGTCATGCTCGACATCGATCACTTCAAGAAGGTCAACGACACGTACGGACACTTGGCCGGAGACCGCGTGCTCAAGCAGGTCGCCAGGGTGCTCGGCAAGGGGCTGCGCCGCGCCGACCTGATCGGACGCTACGGTGGAGAGGAATTCTGCATCCTGTTGCCGGGAATCGAGCCATCCGCGCTCGGGGACAAGCTCGAGGGCTTGCGGGCGACCGTCGCGGCGACCCGCATTGACCACGAGGGGCAGGACCTGTCCGTCACGATCAGTCTCGGCGCCACCCTGGAACCGTCCGACAGCCTGCAAACCATGATCGATCGGGCGGATGCCTGCCTGTACCAGGCCAAGAAGGACGGCCGCAATCGCGTCATCATCGATACGGCCAGCCCGTGCCGCTAACACCATGCCCGCACCGCACCGAGTCGGTGGATACACGTGGCGCCTTACGGCTTGTTACGTGCGCTTAACAGCATAGTTTGATGTCCGTCACATCTCGCAACGGCTATCGCCCAGGCCATGCGATTCGTCTTGACCTCCGGGATTGCGACACTTAGCCTTGAAATCGACAGGGACGATATCGGCGCCACCCAGACCGCAACACGACTCGACAGATGCTGTCGGCGGCGTCGCGTCGTGACTCGCTCGGGCGCGGTAGCGAGCGGTTGATCCGCCGACCGCCTTTGCCCCGAGGCGCCCAACCACGTCCCCTGGGGTCACCCGCCCTGGCGAGAGCGCCTCCGGCGTTCTACCGGCTGTCCCGCAGCCAAGTCGCCCGGGGCGGCACGCGCACGCCCCTCCAACACGGGACCGGGCGGCCCTGGCTGCTGGCCGGGCGTGACAGGGAGTGCGGGCGGTCGAGGGCGGATCTTGCTAGACTAGAGCAAAGACAGGCCGATCAGCTACAGAAAGATCGCTTGTTTCAAATCATGGAAGCGTCGGCAAACCCGGAAGCATCGGGATGGCGGCGGCGACCCACGGCCGGGGCTCAGGCCGAGCCCGGGGCTCAGGGCTACGGATCGATCCCTTGCCCGTCCAGAGCGGTCCCGCACGACGCTTCGGACCTGATGATGCCGGCGTAAGACCGGTCGGCCTCCCCACCAGGGGGAGTGCTCATAAGCACGCGGCGAGAAGTACAGCATGAACAGTTCCAGTAGCGGTCCAGGCGATGTCGTCCTGGTGGTCGATGACGAGGAGGGCATACGCCGGATGCTGCAGTTGGTGCTCCAGCGCGGCGGCTATCAGGTCATCGCCGCCGGCAGTGCCGAGGAAGCGATCTCGCTGGCCCGCACCTGTGGGCCGCGACTCGCGATCCTCGACTATTGTCTGCCGGATATGACCGGGCTCGATTTATTGCGCCGACTCAAGACCGCGGATGCACGGCTCCCGGTGATCCTGCTGACCGGCTTTGCCGATCTTGCCAACGCGGTGGTGGCAATCAAGGAAGGCGCCTTTGACTATCTCGCCAAACCCTTCGATAACCAAGGACTGTTGTCCAAGGTGAGGGAAGCGCTGACCTGCTGTCCGCGACCCTCACCCCGACTGGGCGCACCGGGCAGCTTGCGCTCACGGATGGGGCCGAGTCCGGCGATCACCCGCACCATCGAAGACGTCGAGCGGGTGGCGCCCACCGATTTCTCGGTGAGCATTTTCGGCGAGACCGGCGCCGGCAAGGAGGTCGTGGCGCGAGCGGTCCACGACCTGAGCCCACGGGGCAAATTTCCCTTCATTGCAGTGGATTGCGGCAGCATTCCCGACACCCTGATCGAGAACGAGCTGTTCGGTCACGAGCGCGGTGCCTTCACCGGCGCGGAGCGGCAGCAGCCCGGCAAGTTCGAGGCGGCCCAGGGCGGAACTCTCTTCCTTGACGAGATCGGCAACCTCTCCTGGTCCGCCCAGGCGCGGCTGTTACGGGTGCTGCAGGAGCGAGTCATCTACCGGGTGGGCGGGACCAAATCGATCCCGGTCGACGTGCGCCTGGTGTCGGCCAGCAACCGGGACCTGGCGGATGCGGTCACCAAGGGGACCTTCCGCGAGGACCTGCTCTATCGGCTGTGCGACTATCGTATCACGCTCCCGCCGCTGCGCGCCCGCACCGACGATATCATGCACATTGCGCATGATTTTCTGGCTGAGGCCAACCGCGAACTGGACAAACAGGTCAGCAAATTCAGCGACGAGGCCGCGGCGGCCCTGCTCGCCTTCCGCTGGCCGGGGAACGTGCGCCAGTTGCGCAGCGTCGTCCGGCGGGCGGTGCTGATTGCCAACCATACCATCGACATCGAGCACCTGGCATTGCCGGAGACTGACTCCGACCGGCCCGAGTCCGCCGTGGCCAACCTGTTCCATGCCGGCATGTCCCTCAAGGATATCGTGCATAAACGCATGGCGGACGTGGAGCGTCAGGTGTTGTTCGAGGCGCTGCAGCGCCTCCACGGCAACAAGGCGGCGGTCGCCCGTCTGCTCCAGGTGGACTACAAGACGGTTCATACCAAGCTCAAGACCTACGGGTTGAGCGCCTAAGGGAGCGCCATGGGCGCCATTTATTGCTTCTGTTTCGCTCCCGCCGCACTGCCGGCTGATCTGGATTTCGCAGCCTGCGGTTGGGAGGACCCGATCGTCGTTCGCCCCATCGCCGGTCTGAACGCGATCCTGTGCGAGGTTCCGCAGGATCGCTACGCCGGTGACGCCGCCGAACGGCGGCTGGCGGACCTGCAATGGCTGATGCCGCGCCTGGAGGCGCACGACCGCGTGATCACCCAGGTCATGGCGCACGCCACCGTCTTTCCCCTGCGGTTCGCCACCCTCTTCTCATCCGACCAGGCCCTCGCCATCGAGGTCGCGCACCGGCGGCGGACCTTGCTCGATTTTTTCGCACGCATGGCCGGACGCGAAGAGTGGGCCATCAAGGTCCTGCTGGACCAGGACCGGGCACTGGCCGGACGGATGCGCGCGCTGTTTCCCGAGGCTGCTGATGCACCCTCCGGCGGGCGGGGTTACCTCTTACGTCAGCGCCGGAAGGTCCAAGCCGAACAGGCGATCGGCCCCTGGCTCAATCAACGCATCGCCGACCTCGACCCACGCCTGCTCCAACACTGCGCTTCGGTCCTCAAACGTCCGGCGCGCGACCCGGCAGTGGCCAATCGGGCCTGTCTGGTGGACGCGGCGAACGCCCCGGCACTCCATGCCGAGATCGCGCGGATCAGCATCGACTACGCGGAGCAGGGTCTCGAACTGCACTGCTCCGGCCCCTGGCCCCTCTATAGTTTCTGCGTTGCACCATGACGACCACCACCCGTCCGATGCTTCACTGCATCCTGCGTCACCCGCCGCGCGCGTCGGCGCTGTCCGCGGGGCTGCCCGCGGGGCTGCGGCTGCTCGCGCTGGATCACCTGGGCGCGCTGGTCGCCGACGTGGAACCCGACGCGATCCGCCGCGCCGACAGTGACCGGCTGACCGCCTATGCCGACCTGATCGCGCGCATTCACCAGACCGAGACCCTGATCCCTATGCGCTTCGGCTGCGTCCTGGCGACCGATCAGGCGATTCTGACACTCCTGGACAAACACCGCGATCGGCTGCTCACACTGCTCGATCATCTCGCCGATTGCGTTGAGTTCGGCGTCCGGCTGATGCTCCCTGACCCGCCGGCCCCCACCCTGGCGGCGACCGGCTCCCGTCCTGCGCCCCCCCACCCCGGCGCTCAGGTCCGGCCGGATCAGGACCCGCGCCCCGGCCACGGCCACTTGGCCGCCATCCGCCAGCGCCTGAACGGCGAGGCACAAGCCGTCGCCCGGGCACAAGCAGCCAAGGGCACGCTCGAACGGGCCGTGCCGGGGCTCTTTCGTGAACTGCGCGAAGAGTTCGGACAAATTGGCGGGCACTCCTTGTTATCGCTCTATTTCCTCGTGCCGCGCGAGGTCAGCGCCCGCTTTGTCGCGGGCTTACAGCAGGATCAGTCGGCGGTCCCCGGCACCGGTCTGATCACCGGCCCCTGGCCGCCCTACAATTTCGTGGGAGCGATCGACGATGATCTCCGATCCTTCACTTGATCCGGGCCGCGCCTACGCGGACGGTGCCCGGGAGCCCTACGAGAATCTGTTTCGCACACTGTTCGATGCGATTCCATCCTCGATCCTGCTGGTGGACAGCCGACTGCGCATCGTCATGGCAAATCGCAATTTCCTGCAAAAAGGCAATCGCACGCCCAAGGACACGATCGGCCACCGCTTCGAGGACGTCTTCCCGCCGACGATCGTCGAGCGCACCCGCATCCTCGACTGCGTGCGGCGGGTGTTTGAACGCAACGAGCAAAGCCGCTCCCAGCGGATGACCTTCCGCGCCCCCGGTGTGCCGATGCGGACCTACCATTTCCACGCTTTGCCCTTCAATTGGAATGATCAGGTCCAGTACGCCCTGTTTCTCATGGAGGACATCACCGAGCAGGTGCGGCTCAGCCAGGACATCCAGCGGGTGGAGCGCCATCTTGCCAGCGTGGTGGAAAGCGCCAGCGATATCCTCGTCTCAACCGACAACCGCGGCCACATCCTCAGTTGGAACAAGGCCGCGGAACGGCTCACGGGCTACCTGGCCGCCGAGGTGATCGGTCGCGGCCTGTCGGAGTTCTTCGCCCCGACGGACCGCCGGGAGATCGAACAGGCGCTCGCGGAAAGTCCCACACTGACTGCCAGTCGGATGGCCGAGTGGGCACTGATCACCCTGTCCGAGGAGCGCATCGCGGTGTCCTGGACGCTCGCGCCGATGCGCAACGCCGACGGTGAGACCACCGGCATGGTGGCCGCCGGACGGGATCTCAGCGAGCGCCACCGTTTGGAAACCCAGTTACTCCAATCCCAGAAACTCGCCGCCCTGGGGGTCTTGGCCGGCGGCATCGCCCATGAGATCCGCAACCCGCTGGCGGTGTGCTCATCCGCGACCCAGTTCCTGCGTGATGACGACCTGGACCCGGAACTGCGCCGCGAATGTGTTGAGAAGACCATCGCCGGCATCCATAAGGCGTCCGAGATCATCGAGAACCTGCTGCGCTTCGCCCGCTCGTCGGCCGCTGAGAAAATGACCCGGATTGACCCGATGGCCTTGCTCACCCAGGCGCTGTCCGTCGTCAGTCACCAGGCGCATCTCAACCAGCTCGACATCGAGACCGAATTCTGCCCTCAATCCCTGGCGGTACGCGGCGTACCCAGCCTGCTCGAACAAGCCTTCATCAATATCCTGCTCAATGCCATCGCCGCCATGCCCAACGGCGGCCTGCTGAGCCTGTCGCTGGACGGTGAGGGTGAGGAAGTCCTGGTGCGCATCGTCGACACCGGCGTCGGCATCGATCCCGCGGATATCGGCAAGATTTTCGACCCGTTCTACACCCGCTCACCCGTCGGCAAAGGCACCGGACTCGGCCTCTCCATCTGCTACTCGATCATCCAACAACACCACGGACGCATCGAGGTGGAAAGCGAACCCGGGATCGGCACCTGCTTCTGCGTTCATTTGCCATTGGCTTGAGGACAACGATGATCTCGAGGATGGCCACGTCTTTCATGATCGCTGACCGTTGCGTTTTCGTATGACCACATCCGCGGCAGTCGCAGAAGGTCCGCCCCCGGTATTCGCGCCGGAGACCCCCACCTTTCTCACCGTCGATGACGAGCCGGATATCAATTGGATACTGGGGCGGCTGATTGCCCAGCGCGGATTTCGCTCGCATCACGCCGGCTGTGGTCAGGAAGCGATTGAACTGAGCCGCCATAATCGCTACTGCGCCGTGTTCGTGGATGCGAAACTGCCGGATATCGAAGGTCCGGTACTCATCGAGCACCTACGACGCGTCCAGCACGATCCGTTCGTTATTCTGATCTCCGGGTACTTCTTTTCCGATGATCCGGTCGTCGAACAAGCCCTCAAGAGCGGGCTGATTCAGGGCTTCGTCGCCAAGCCTTTCCTCCATCAGGAGATCCTTGCGCTGATCGATCGGGTGGTCGCGGTAGCGACCTAGCCGGGCATTCCGTCCTGATCTTGCCGGTCGGCACGCGCCGCGAACTACCCTCCCTGACACCGGATTACGCTTGTCTGCCGGTACCACGGCGGTGGTTTTCCAGCAACCGCAGGTGCCAAGGGGGCCAGGGGAGACGCGACCCGCAAGGGAGGTGACACCCCATGGTCACTATGGAACCGTCACCCCGCTTATGGAAGACACTCCATAACTTGGCGCTGCGAATCCGGCAGGCGTTATCACCCCGCACTGACAAGATCTCGCTAAGTCATTGTTTGAGTCATGGGTCACATTCGAAAACAGCGCGCATCAAGTCTTGGCACGGCAAGTGCTTATCTACAGCAAGCGAACAGACCGGCAGGACGCCACACCGACGATCCCTGGACCCGCACGCAGTATTCAGCGGTCCACGGGGTACGATCGGCGGGGACTGGTGCGAACGGACCCGCGTTGTTGACCCAAGGGTCGGCAGTCTCGCTTATGGCGCACATCCTGTGCAATTTTTACGACGTTCAGAGGTCTACGAAAATGGCAAAAGTCGCCAACTCTACTGATTCCTCCAGCCTGGCCGAAGTGGTTGACCGCATCCTCGACAAGGGCATCGTGATCGATGCGTGGTTGAAGGTCTCCCTGGTCGGTATCGAGCTGCTCGCCGTTGAAGCCCGTGTGGTCATCGCGTCGGTTGAGACCTACCTGAAGTATGCCGAGGCCATCGGCCTCACCGCTCCGGCAGCCGCTCCGGCCTGATCGAGCGTCTCGTGCCTTGGGGGTGTCGCTCCGATGCATGAGGCATCGACCCCGAGCGACACTT
>Ga0247839_1006527_pt1 | contig 13375 bp, 14 predicted proteins | sample LaCruzMarch2015__6_FD_192405 | JGI IMG/M metagenome (GOLD analysis project Ga0247839, IMG submission 192405) | Freshwater microbial communities from meromictic Lake La Cruz, Castile-La Mancha, Spain - LaCruzMarch2015_16m | ecosystem: Environmental > Aquatic > Freshwater > Lake | place: Spain...
TTACGCAGTTTTTGCAGAATTAAAATGGTCACATCAATATGCCTTGAAATAAATGGGTAGGCCTGTTGGCTGGCGGAAGGAAAGAGCGGATAAGTGATATATAAGTTTACTCTGACCCCAGTTATTTCTGACCCCAGTTATTTCAGTTATTTACAGTTATTTAAAAACAAACCCGTTTTTATCAAGAAATTGCAGAAGAAGAGCGGCAAGAAGGCAGGCAAGAAGGCAGGCAAGAAGAATGTATAACGCTCATCATGCGCTTGTTAAGGCGCCGCTTAGGTATTCATCCCGAACTCGATCAAGCGTTATTGCATTTTCAAAGCATGTCTGTGGAACAACTGGAAACCTTGGCAGAAGCGCTGTTGGATTTTACCGATATAAATGATTTAACCGTGTGGCTACAAAAACAATCGCATAAAAATGGCGGCCTTTAAAGGGTATAATTATTCAGTTCCCCTATTTATCAAAGAGGGTGGACTGAAACATCAAAATGTTTTTAAATGAAAGTGTCATCTCCTGAAGGTATCTATGAAAACAAGCTACGATAGTGATGTTATTGCTTGGGCGCAGGAACAAGTAGATTTATTGCTTTCTGGACAATTTTCCCGATTGGACATTGAGCATATTGCTGAGGAGATTAAGGACGTGGGTAAAAGCGAACAGCGCGAACTTGCTAGCCGAATGGCTGTGCTTTTGGCTCATCTTCTAAAATGGGAGTATCAACCAGAACGACGCGGGAGCAGTTGGCAAGATACTATCCGCAGCCAACGAGAAAGGATCGAGCGGCGAATTTGTAAAACGCCAAGCTTGAAGGCATCGCTTACTGATGCCGATTGGCAAGCCGACGCGTGGGATGATGCTGTTGACGATGCAATAAAAGAAACGGGAATTGCACGCAAGGTATTTCCAAAATCCTGTCCATGGTCAAAAGAACAGATTATGTCCCAAGATTTTTACCCTGATTAAAAGAAAAGCAAAAAAACCGTGGTCTGTCCCCCTATTTTCCTATTTTCTTTTTCTGAACCAACAACTTTAAAATAAGGCAAACATGAAAGCAGTCATTCTAGCTGGTGGGTTAGGAACGCGAATTAGTGAAGAAACCACAGTGCGCCCGAAACCCATGGTGGAAATAGGTGGCAAACCTATTTTGTGGCATATCATGAAAGTTTACTCGGAGCATGGCGTCAACGAATTCATTATCTGCTGTGGTTACAAAGGCTATGTCATCAAAGAATACTTTGCCAATTATTTCTTGCACATGTCTGATGTTACTTTTGATATGCAGCATAATCAAATGGAAGTCCATCAACGTTATGCCGAGCCGTGGAAAGTCACTTTAGTAGATACCGGCGAAGATACGATGACCGGTGGCCGCGTAAAACGAATAGCGGATTATGTCAAAAACGAACAATCATTCTGTTTGACCTATGGCGATGGGGTAAGCGATGTCAATATCAAGCAACTAATAGCATTTCACGAAGAACAAAATGTTAAGGCGACATTGACAGGCGTGCTACCGCCCGGACGTTTTGGCGCTCTTGACATCGACAACCACAAAGTCCGTAGTTTCAAAGAAAAGCCCAAAGGCGATGGCGCGATGATCAATGGCGGCTTTTTTGTACTGTCGCCAACGGTAATCGACTATATTGATGGCGACGACACCATTTGGGAACGTGAGCCGTTAGAACGTTTAGCTGAACAAGGCGAATTAGCCGCCTTTCCTCACCAGGGCTTTTGGCAACCTATGGATACTTTAAGAGACAAACTCCATCTCGAAGAATTATGGCAATCGGGCACTGCACCGTGGAAGGTATGGGCGTGAACAAAGCATTCTGGAAAAACAAACGGGTGTTACTAACCGGCCACACCGGCTTTAAGGGCAGTTGGTTGGCGCTGTGGTTGCAAGATATGCAGGCGGAAGTGATCGGCTATGCTTTAGCACCACCGACCAGCCCCAGCTTATTTGAAGAAGCTGAAGTCGACAAAGGCATGACCAGCATTATTGGCGACATTCGTGATTTGGATAAATTGCATACAGTATTTGCCGATTACAAGCCTGAAATCATCATTCACATGGCAGCGCAACCGCTAGTGCGTTATTCCTATCTCGAACCGGTCGAGACGTATTCCACTAACGTGATGGGTACGGTCAACCTGCTCGAAGCAGTACGCAACACAGACAGCGTGAAAGCTGTGGTAAACGTGACCAGCGACAAGTGTTACGAAAACCGCGAATGGGCATGGGGTTACCGCGAAAACGAAGCGATGGGCGGCTACGACCCCTATAGCAACAGCAAGGGCTGTGCAGAATTGGTTACGGCTGCGTACCGTAACTCCTACTTCCAGCCAGAAAAATATAAAGAGCATGGCGTCGCGCTAGCAACCGGTAGAGCAGGCAACGTCATCGGCGGTGGCGATTGGGCGGATGATAGGCTCATACCAGACATCATGCGTGCTATTACTCAAAGCCAAGCTGTTAATATCCGCAACCCACTTGCCATTCGTCCTTGGCAGCATGTATTGGAGCCACTATCCGGTTACTTGTTATTGGCGGAAAAACTTTATGAAGAAGGTGCGACGTATGCAGAAGGTTGGAATTTCGGGCCGAACGATGACGATGCCAAGCCTGTACAATGGATTGTGGAAAGACTAACCGGCATCTGGGGAGAGGGTGCAAGTTGGACTCTGGATGACGGCAATCATCCGCATGAGGCGCACTATCTGAAGCTGGATTGTTCCAAGGCAAAAGCGCGTTTGGGCTGGTATCCTCGCTGGTCTCTGATGCAGACCTTGGAAAAAATCATTGAATGGCACAAAGGCTATGATAAAGTAGAAAAAATGCGCGAAGTGACGTTAATGCAAATTGCGGAATATCAAACAGACAAAGGAGATTTATTATGCAAGCAGTAAAGGCAATTTACAGAGAGGGTAATATTCATTTGCTCTCACCGATGCCTGGAGTCAAGGAGGCTGAATTATTTATTATCGTTCTTGATAAAGACGATCAAGCGAGCGCGGTAGCCAAGTCCTTTTCCGCCGAAACCTCCAGTTCTGAAGATGAGTTTCAAATAATAGGACTGACGAATTTATTCGATACCGAAGATGATAATAATGTTGACTGGGAGGAGTTATTTGATGTTAAACCTCGGTGATATTGTTCTCTTGGATTTTCCTTATACCAATCGAGTTGGCAGCAAAGTACGGCCAGGTTTGGTCATTGGGATCAACCCGCACAACAGTTTTGATGATTTAAACATCGCCTACATTTCCACGGAAGTTGATTCATACCTATACGATTCCTTTGCTGTACAACTTATGGCTACGGATATCGCTGAAGGCTCCTTGAAACGTGAAAGCGTAGTTCGCGTCGATAAGGTCATTACCGTTCACAGCAAACAATGCCGTAAAGTTGCCTCTATCAATGCAAAAAAGCTGGACGAGGTTTTACGAAAAGTCACGGAATTAAATGTAGAAAACTTCGCGATACACAAGTTTAATTCTCCCTCTTTTGTTGCTGGCACTAGCGTCATCCCGCCCTCTGGCAAAGTGCTCGGCGCAAACGAACTAAAAAACATGGTTGAAGCCTCTTTGGATGGCTGGCTTACTACCGGACGTTTCAATGAAGCTTTTGAAAAACGTTTTGCCGAATTCGTCGGTGTTTCGTGTGCGTTAACCACGACTTCCGGTTCATCGGCAAATTTACTAGCATTGACCGCACTGACTTCACACAAGCTTGGAGAGCGAGCCTTAAAAACAGGCGATGAAGTCATTACCGTTGCAGCAGGATTTCCAACAACCGTTAACCCCATCCTGCAAAACGGCATGGTGCCGGTATTTGTTGATGTCGATATTCCTACCTACAACATTGATCCAACAAAAATCGAAGCGGCGATTAGTGATCGTACCCGCGCTATCATGGTTGCTCATACGTTAGGCAATCCATTTGATTTAGGTACGGTGATGGCGCTAGCCGAAAAATACAAGCTGTGGTTGATTGAAGATTGCTGCGATGCGTTAGGCACGTTATACAAAGGTCAGCATGTCGGCACTTTCGGTGACATTGCAACCTGTAGCTTTTATCCAGCGCATCACATCACGATGGGCGAAGGCGGTATGATTTTCACCAATGACCGTAAACTACGTAAAATCATCGAATCTTTCCGTGATTGGGGTCGTGATTGCTACTGCGCACCAGGCTGTGATGATACTTGCGGCAGACGTTTTGGCTGGCAACTCGGTAAATTACCCAAAGGCTACGACCATAAATACACCTATTCTCACTTAGGCTACAACTTAAAAATTAGCGACATGCAAGCCGCTTGTGCGTTAGCGCAAATGGACCGTCTGCCGGAATTTATCGAAGCCCGCAAACGCAATTTTACTTTTCTTAAAGAGCGATTGAAATCATGCGAACAATTCCTGATATTGCCAGAGGCCACAGCCGACAGCACCCCCTCATGGTTTGGTTTTCCAATGACCTTGCGTGATTCAGCCAATGTCTCGCGAGTTGAATTACTGAAATACCTCGATCAATACAAAATCGGAACACGCTTACTGTTTGCCGGCAATCTAACACGCCAACCTTATTTTGAAGGCCTTAACTATCGTATCAGTGGCGAACTGACCAATACCGATAAGATCATGAACGACACCTTATGGATTGGCGTATATCCCGGATTGAGTGAAGAGATGTTGAGTTTTATGGTCGAAAAAATAAAAACATTTTTTAATGTAAAATAAAAGTAAGGATTTCGTTTGAAAGCTTCTGACGCCATCGCAAAATTTCTAATTAACAATCATGTCCAAACTTGTTTTGAGCTTGTGGGTGGAATGATTACTCATCTTCTCGATAGTTTTGCAGAATCAGGGCAATTCAATATTGTTTCTATGCACCATGAGCAATCTGCGGCATTTGCGGCAGAAGGTGTAGCAAGATGCACTAAGGGAAAGACAATTGCAGTAGCGATGGGTACAAGTGGTCCCGGAGCAACTAACCTAATTACAGGTATTGGAAGCTGTTGGTTCGATTCAATTCCCTGCTTGTTTATTACTGGGCAAGTTAATACACATGAACTTAAAGGCAATCGTGCTATTAGACAGCAGGGTTTTCAAGAGTTAGACATTGTTGAAGTTGTGCGCTCGATTACCAAATACGCTGTAAGAATCGATAATGCAGATGACATATTGGCTGAACTGCATAAGGCATTATCACAATCTCAAAGTGGTCGACCAGGGCCAGTTTTAATAGATATTCCACATAATATTCAACGTTCAGAAATAGATGATGATCTAGTTGAAATGTGGCTAAAAAAGCCATTGGAAATTAATTGTTCATTTGAAGTAAGCCCTAATGATATAAAAAGCTTAGAAACTCTTTGTAATGAAGCATTGCGTCCGTTGATTTGCATTGGAGGTGGTGCACGCTGGGCAGATTCAATGGATAAATGGCTAGAGGCTGCTGAGGAAGCTGGAATACCCTATGTTTCAACATTGATGGGTCACGAGCGGGTAATCTCTCGAGATAATTACTTCAATATGATAGGCAGCTATGGAAATAGAGAAGCAAATTGGGCTTTACAGAATTGCGATTTGCTGATTGTAGTGGGGGCAAGACTTGATGTTCGACAAACAGGTTCAGATATTGGTGATTTTGCTCGAAAGGCCAAAATAGTTCAAATTGATATTGATCCTTCACAGTTGAATAATCGAATAAAAACTGATTTTAGTATATGTGCTTCGGCTGAAAATTTTTTTAATACCTTTCAGTTACATGCACAGCTATTTCCTAAAATAGACTCCTTATGGCTTAAAGAGCTGTCAACATTACGCCAACTTTATCAGAAAAACGAATACACCGATTGGAATCTTAGTCCTAGCGAAATATTCAAGAAATTAAATAGTGCCCTAGCTGATCGAGCAGTCGAATATGTCTGCGACGTAGGTAATCATCAAATGTGGGCTGCACAAAATATACGCTTATCAACAGAACAGGCTATTCATTACAGTGGGGGCATGGGGGCAATGGGGTTTGCTTTACCAACAGCGATAGGTGTTGCCATTCAATCGAGAAAAAAAGTTATCGTAATTACCGGTGATGGTAGTTTACAAATCAATATTCAGGAGCTAGACACGCTTAGGCGTTTAGGATTGGATTTAACAATCATCGTCATGAATAATGCTATTTTAGGCATGGTTAAAAATTTCCAAGACATGTATTTCGATGGGCGTGATCAATCAACAAAAAAAGGTTACAGCAGCCCTTCATTTACAAATATTGCACAAGCATACGGAATAGAGTCTCACCGTATTAGCAATATACAAGAATTGGACAAAGTATTGAGCTTAATTGTTGGTTATAACCATCCTTTGCTAATTGAAATCATGATGGATGGCGCTACAGAATGCCGACCACGCTTAGCTTTTGGGTCAAAACTTGACGAGCAACTCCCTAAGTTAAACGGATAAATAAATACCTTATGTCAAGAATTGCTATTCTAGGAGCAACTAGCCAAATTGCTAAAGATTTGATTATTTCATTTATTAAAAATGACGATAAGCAACTACATCTTTTTGCGCGGCGCCCAAACGAAGTCAACAACTGGTTGAAATCAATTGGTCATTCAGTACGTTACTTAGTTGATGATTTTCCTGAATTTGCGAAGCATGACTTTAATGCGGTCATCAATTTTGTGGGAGTTGGTAATCCAGCTCAAGCTGCAGCGATGGGTAATTCAATTTTTGATATTACCTTACGCTTTGATGAAATGGTGCTTGAATACTTAAAATCGCATCCTAATTGCCGTTACTTGTTTTTAAGTAGTGGAGCTGCTTATGGATCAAACTTTAACGAACCAGCAAATCGGAGTACACCAGCAGTTGTGCCGATAAACAATCTATCGCCACAAGATTGGTATGGAGTAGCAAAGCTTCATGCAGAATGCAGCCATCGCTCATATCCTGAATTATCTATCATTGATATACGTGTATTCAATTATTTCAGCCACACACAAGATATATCCGCACGATTTTTGATTACTGATATTCTGAGAGCGATTCGCGATAAGGCAGTGCTAAAGACATCACCCGATTACATTGTGCGTGACTTCCTGCATCCATCCGATTTTTATAAATTGATTAATGCCCTGCTTTCAGCGCCTTCCGCAAATGCAGCGGTTGATTGCTATAGTCGTGCGCCGATTGACAAGCCAAATTTACTGGCAGCTATGCAAGAAAAATTTGGCTTGCAGTATGAAATTACTGAATCAAGTGCCAGTGTCAATGCAACGGGTAACAAACCCCATTACTACTCGTTGAGCAGACGAACTGCAGATTTTGGATATCAGCCCTGTTTGACCTCGCTTGAGGGGATTTTGCAGGAGTCAGAAAAGATTCTGAAACATGAACCCCATGAGTGATGTATTTAACCATAGCGTAAACAAGTCACAGGGAGTTTATACCATCCGTCTGTGTTCGCTACTTAATCGGATGCGCAAATTAAGCAGCCTTGCCGATCAGGTATTAGTTTCAGGTGGAAATTTCCTGACCATTGCAATTTGTGCACATGTATTGCCTCTTTTCGAGCAAGGAAAGTTCACCTACGTTTTTGCCAGTTACATGGCCTTGTTGATACTGAATGTGGCGGGTATTTTTCAGGGAGCCGCAGTTCGTGCCCCTGCGCAAGACAGCTCATACCAAACATCCTTGGCTAGATTGCAATTGCTACAAGCATCATTGCTATCATTATTGGTTTGTGCCGCATGGTTTGGGATGGGAAATATTTTTGGTTGGCAAGCAACCACAAAAGAAGCGTGGTTGTTGTTTGCCTTCTTGCTCATGCAACAACTAGCGGATTTTGACCGGCGCACCGCCTACATATTTGCCAGCACCAGGCGAGCGATATTTTCAAGTGCTATGCTTTATCCAGCCCGTATCATTGGGCTGATTGTCATTCGTCCAGATACGCTGAGTCAGGTGCTTGTGGTTTTGATATTCAGCGCCCTCATTCCGGCAGTATTGACTACGTTAACCGCGGGTCGAAGCAGCTCTGCTGATGCAAAGCCTTGGATAAAGGCAACAAAGGAACATCTTAAGTACAGCAAATTGTTTATTGTGGGAGCGCCCTTGGGATGGCTATGGGCATATATTCCTATATTTATGCTGGGAACTCTCCATGGCAAGGAACAGGCGGCCTTGCTCGCCAGTATTCGCAGCATATCGAATATCGCGAACGTATTGATGGAGCAATTAGAAACCAAGGTTGTGGCTGATTGGGCACGCGCACAGCATGGAGACGGCACGCTTGTCATGGAGGTCGCTGTATCGCATTTGCTAAATATCGGTATGGTTTTTTGGTTATCGGGTATGGCTGTCGCTGTTGTGTTCGGTCGAGAAATCGTAGTTATAGTATTGGGCAACCTTTATGCACCCCATTGGAATTTGCTGTTAATCGGGTGGATAGGATATGGCTATTATTTTAATGCACGCGTGTTTGGCATTAAGCACCGAACATTAGGTGCCAATCAAGTAGAATTTATGGGCAATTTGTGCGGAGTATTGGTCGCGCTAGCAGCGGGTTTCGTGTTGATACCCGCTTTAAATGTGACGGGTGCGGCATGGGTTTATGTAATAATCGCGGCGGCCATGTTGGTTAGTCAGATATTGGTTCTAAAGAAGGGAGAATGGTCGAAAAATGAATAATCAAATAACGTTTCTTGTTTTTACATTTAATGAAGAACGTCGAGTGGAACACTATCTGCGGTGTATTCAAGACTGGGGTCGCATTGTTGTTATCGATAATCATAGTACGGATAAAACATGCGAGATTGCATCGCGCTATACCGACCAGATTTATACTTTTCGCAATCCAGGCTATATCGAAAACAAGGAAACCATGGACTTTGCATTAAGCAAAGTCACGACCCAATGGGCATACTTGGGTTATGTGGACGAACTATTGCCCAAGCCGTTGTTGAAAGAGTTAACGCAAATCACCCAAGGAAACCAATATAAAATTGTCGAGATTTACCGCAAGAATTTTATGTATGGGCAAGAAGTCTTCAATTACGGCAAGCATCACTTGCGAATGTTCATTCCTGGCGCAGTGGATTTTACTGGCAACATAGTACACAAGTTGGGCAAGTTTTTGGTGCCCACACGCGAAGTATACAAGGTTCCGATAAGCGACGAAACATCGCTGTGGCACTTTAGCTCTTACAACACATGCAAGCTTGAGCTTGCTCATAACCGTTACGCGGATTTGGAAGCCAAGCAGAGGCATGAGGTGCTTAAACAGAAATTTTCTGGCATCCGTGCGTTACGGAAATTGTTTTTTTATTTCTGGGGTACTTATTTGGTGTTAGGCGGCTTTCGCGGCGGCTGGCCTGGTTTTTTTGTCAGTGTTCAAATCGCATATTTTCACTTTAGCATCGAAGCTCGACTTTGGGAATATGACAGCAGAGTATCTCTTGAAAACATAGAGTGTTTTTATAATGAAGCAAAATTGAGGCTTCTAACTGAACCTACTGAGGCAGAATGAGAGCCGTCCCGTTGGGCTTATCGGGGGTGTATATTGCCTTATCACTGCTGCTGTACTCCTTCGGGACGTCGTGTCCTCATGGAGTTGGAACAATCGAGATAGGTGTGGCAATTAGCTTGATGATGGCTGTGATGGTCACAATATTCAAGCAGCTATTGGGTTGTGGTAATCAATTTGAAAGTAAAGTTGGATTTATTGTGCCACTGGCCGTCATTGTTCTGTTAATGCTTCCGATTTTTACTGCACTAACCCAAACTAGGGCAAATATTACGACATGGGAACTCGCACGAGACATCCTTCCTTACATGTTTTTTGTGATTCCTGTTTTTTTCATTGGAATGGGGGTAAAAGATGCAATGCTTATGGTTCGAGTTATACCGATATTTACTATCTTAGTCGGACTCATATACTCTCTCAGATTTGGTTATTTTGTTCAAAATAATTTTGGATCTGTTCTCTCGTTTCTAATTAGCCAAAACGAGATGTTTGCATCCGATTTGATCGGGCGGAGTGAGAACTTAACCGATGATGCGTTGTGCCTCCCATTTGATCCAGCAGTTTTTTTTAGCGCGTTCTTTTTATCTTTGACTGCATTTGACAAAATTAGCGGGAAGAGAAAGCAACGATTACAGGGGATAGCACTATTGTTGTTAGCGATGCTGCCAATTGATGCATTGGTGATTATATCTAGTCGCGCTGCGTTGGGTTTGTTGATCTTGTTGTTAATTGCATATGGTGCAAAACATTCCTCGAAAAAAAATATAGTAGGAATCAGTGTTATTTTTGTAATGGTATTAATTTTGGCTTGGCCGGTTGTGTCTTTGGTGTATGAAATACTTATGTCCAAGCAGGTCGCTGTAGGTTCCAACAACAAATTTGAAGAAGTTGAACAGATTTATGGAACATTAGCTGATGCAGGTTTTGAACATATTATTATGGGGCTTGGTTGGGGGGGCGCGTTTTATGACCCCGCAGTGGGTATGGTTTCTTCGTTTTCCCATTCTTTGATAAGTTATTTCTTCCTAAAAGCGGGCATTATTGGAGTCTGTTTGCTAGGGATATATTTGTGGTGGTTGATTCGAATGTTGCTTAAAATATTTGCATATCAGACTAATGGCTATGAGATTGCCGTGTACTCAATTTCGGCGGTCATTGTTATTTCCCTATTTTTTCAGCCACTGTACAAAACTCCGACTTATGGAGTGCTGTTGTTGTACGTATTGTCAATGTACAAGATTTTGCGGTTGACCCACAATGGTTTGCTTGTAAAATCATCCCGAGCAGCAACTTAGGATACGGTCAACAATAACCTCCCTTAAATCCGTTCGCCCTGAGCTTATCGAACCACAACACCCTTCGACAAGCTCAGGGCGAACGGTACATCCAGAAATCGGGAAGTTATTTTTAGCGATGTCCTTAGCTCGGTGCGTAGCGGCTGATATGCCTAAAAGATAGGCTAGCACTACGAGGCCATACTGTTTGTAGTGGGTTTTGAGGTGATCACAATGGTCTCGAAAATTAATCACATGTAGCTATAAAGGAACACGATATGTTAATAAATGTTGGTAGAATGTTTTTTGGATTTTTTTTGGACATTGTTTTTTCGAATGACCCTCTGCGTATTTCTCAGGTTTTCATAGGTAAGCGTTGTCAATTCGTATGGGAAAAAGAGCATGTTGGGAGAAAAATTATCCTCAAAATGTTTGAATCAAGAGAAACAAAATACTTTACCGAGAATATCAAAAAAGATGACGTATGTTTCGATGTGGGTGCTAATGTTGGTTACTACGCTAACCTGTTTTCATCGCTTGTTGGTTGCGATGGGAAAGTTGTTGCAATAGAGCCAGTTTCTCGAAATGTGCGATTGATCCAATTAGCATCATCATTAAACAAAACTGAGGATATTTTAAATATTGTCTGTGCTGGTGCATCGGATGAAGACGCAAAATTTTATATCTCTACTGAAGGCGACTCCTCGTATGCCTCTGTTCAGTCAGAGCGGGTGACAGCCGCAGAGATGATCGAATGCAGAAAGCTAGACACACTATGTGATGAGTTAGGTATTGTCAAGATTGATATTCTGAAAATGGATATAGAGGGGTGGGAGTATCATGCACTTTTAGGTATGGAGGGAATTCTAGCCGATAGCCAGAGACGACCACGATTAATGATGATTGAATTATTCTCGAAATATCTAAATAAGTATTCGAGTTCGATAGATGAGGTGTGCAGTTATTTAAGCCAATTCGGATATGTCTCGAGTGTATTAGACGGAAAGGGTGACTTAATTCCTTTCAGAAAAGAACACCATGATAAAATATACAATGTTTTTTTTCGATAAAAGATGAAGTGAGAGTGCCGGCGATTTTTAAAATAAAAAATTAGTCAACATCATTTCTGACTGGTTCTTGATTAATTCGTTAATAAATGGTGTGGCTGTCGGTGTTGAGCATCGTAATAATATGCGCCGAATTAATGGGGCAGCATTTATCTGAGTAAGTGGGTATGTTTTTGGTTTGGTGTCTTAGCTTCTTAAGTATGCGGATGTCGAGTCAAGGTGGATTTGGAATAACAATTTAAAAGCGAGCGATATGTCATTTTTTTCATTGCAAATACTGCGGATTAAGAAGTTGTGGATTATTTTTCAGCAACCCGTGTTGAGCCGTGCGTTTTTCCAGTATCTAGTGATGGCGGGAGTAGAGCATCAAACGGTACTCACTCGCCCATTGGCTACAGTGATCGATATTGGCGCCAATCGTGGGCAGTTTGCGTTAGCTGCCAGAGCAATTTCTGGTGCCAAGGTTATTTCGTTTGAGCCCTTGCCGGATGTGGCGGCTATTTTCCAGAAAGTGTTTATTGCTGATCCGGCAGTTAAGTTGCATGTGACCGCAATCGGTGAAAAAGCAGAAAAGAAACTAATACATTTATCGGCGCGTGATGATTCTTCTTCTTTGCTTGAAATTGGTGAGGCGCAAGCTCATTTTTTTCCGGGCACACACGAGGTCGGGACTTTGGCGGTCGAGGTGGGGACGTTGGACGCGTTTGTTACCAAGGAAGAAATTGTACGGCCAGCCATGCTTAAGCTTGATGTGCAGGGTTTTGAATTGCAGGCGTTATCAGGTTGTAAAAGCTTGATCGGCAATTTTGATTATGTTTATTGCGAATGCTCTTTTGTGGAGCTTTATAAAGGGCAGAAGCTTGCAGGCGAAGTAATCAGTTATCTCAATGCGTTGGGTTTTAGTTTAACGGGGATATACAACCCATCGTATGATCGTGGTGGAAATTGTATTCAGGCTGATTTGTTATTTGAACAAGTGGTTCGTTGACTGTGTGCACTCTGATTCACGGCATTAATTTTCCCCCGAGTTAACAGGCATTGGCAATTACTCCGGTGAGTTGGTCGAATGGTTGGCGGCGCAAGGTCATGAACTGCGCATTGTGACAGCGCCGCCTTATTATCCGCAGTGGTACGTGGCAGAGGGTTATGCGAATGGGTGGCCTCGAGATGGGGTTCAAGGGGCAACGCCGAGCTGAGCATTGCTGCCTCGGTGCTAACTGATTACAATGAATGATGGCACTGCAATCACTTTAGGGGACTAACATGGCGGCACTTACGATTAGAAATATTGATAATGAACTCAAAAATGGTTTGCGCTTACAGGCCGCGCAGCACGGTTGCTCTATGGAGCAGGAAGTGCGTGATATTTTGTCGCGTGCGGTTTTGCCAAAGCAAAATCAACCGGCTTTTGCACAGCGTATTCAACAGCATTTTGCTGCTCTGGAGCTGGATGGTTTGCCTATTCCCGAGCGACAATCAGTTAGAACTCCGCCTGTAATGGG
>Ga0247839_1006534_pt1 | contig 13365 bp, 12 predicted proteins | sample LaCruzMarch2015__6_FD_192405 | JGI IMG/M metagenome (GOLD analysis project Ga0247839, IMG submission 192405) | Freshwater microbial communities from meromictic Lake La Cruz, Castile-La Mancha, Spain - LaCruzMarch2015_16m | ecosystem: Environmental > Aquatic > Freshwater > Lake | place: Spain...
CTGTAATAAGTTGCACATTTATAGTTACTGGACAACAAGCATTTGGAGCTAGAGTTACTGTTAGATTACTACTTCCACCACAAGATGTGTAGTCGTATAATGCTTTTGAAATACACGCATCTGATATGTAAAATTTATTGACAAAATAAGGTGCTCCAGAAAAAGTGTATGTAGCAGAAGAACCAGCTGGTAAAGAAGCAGAAATAGCAGTGGCTGTAGCACAAGTCAATGAATTTGTTTCACCTGCAGAAAAATTAAAGTTACAAATTGATGTGTTTGAAACATTTAAATTTTGACATTTGGTCTCAGAAGTAAAACTTAATCCAATTAAGCATACTGAAAATAATAGTAATTTTTTCATTTTGTTTTGGTTTTTTTTCGATTTTCAAATTTAAAATATTAAAGCAAATTACAAAACATTTATTCAATTTGGTTTACTGTAAGCTGTTTTTTTTACAAAACTACTGTCGGACATTGTTAATATAAACGAAATCAAATCTTGTTTTTGCTCTTCTGTTAGCTGTAATCCTAAAGGAAAATGTTTGCTTATATTAGGGTCAACCCATGGCGATAAAGTTGCTCCAGAATCATAAAAATCAATCACTTCTTTTAAAGTTTTTTTACTGCCATTGTGCATATAAGGAGCAGTAAAAGCTAAATTACGCAAACTTGGTGTTTTGAACTTCCCAATATCATTGTAATTATTTGTTATACGAAACAAACCGGAATCGGTTGGTTGTTTTTGCAAACCATTATTATGAAACTGAAAATCAGTGCCAAAAAAAGATTTTTCCTGCCCATGGCAATGAAAACAGTCTCCACCTTTAATTAATTCACTTGGTTTGTTTTCGGAATAAAATAAAACGTAACCTCTTTTTTCTGCGTCTGTAAACACATTGAAATTACGAGTACTTAAAAACTCATCAAACTTTGAATTGAACGAAATTACACTTCTTTCAAACTGTGCCAAAGCTTTTTGAATTAAGTAGGTATGTATAGAATCGGTTCCAAATGCTTTTTTAAATAAACTTGGATAAACAGGATGTGATTGTAATTTATTAACTACTAATTTTAACTCAGCCGCCATTTCAATTTTACTTTGAATTGGAACAATTGATTGGCGTTCTAAATTAATGGATGTTCCATCCCAAAAAAACCGATGAATGGTATCGGCTGGTTTACTTTCCTGATATGCCAAATTATATATTGGAGGCGCATTTCGTGTTCCTTTATCTCCATAAATTCCTGTACTAAATTGAGCTGTATCGGAAAATGCATAAGCTTGAATATGGCAAGTGGCACACGATTGAGTATTATTAGCAGAAAGCATTGGCTCATAAAACAATTTGCGCCCAAGTTCAACTCCTGCGTTTGTTAATGGATTATCGATTGGAGAAATTACTTGATTGCTTGAATCGCTTAAAAACGTTGGATACTGAATAATATAAGGTGTTTTATCCCATTCATTATTTGAAATATTCGATTCAATTTTAGTATCTTTTACACAAGAAGAAAACAATAAAAGTATAAAAAAGCTAGGTAATGAAATTTTGAAATTTATGTTTTTCATAAAAATATTTTTATTTTATTAGTTAGCTTTCACATCAATCAATGAAACCATATTTAACATATTGGGTAATAGTTTTAGCTTTATTTCTGGTACAAACTGATCGTGAATATCTTTTGGATCTGTTTTTAAGTAATACAAATTAGGGCTACTAAAAAATTGATTGATATTGAATTTTATACCAATTGATAAACCATTTGAAGCATTTTTAACAGCATAATTTGTTAAATCAATTGATTTATTTACTACATTTTCGCTACCACCAATATGAATACTAAAAGTAGTTAAACTTGGCTGCAATCTTCCTTCAATTCTAAAATGAATATAGCCATTTGTCCAACTCCAATACATGCCTAAAGCTGGGTCCAAATCGCCAGTTTGATCACCACTGTGGTTTCTCAAACTATCAACGCCAATATTGAATCTAATATTATTGTACAAACCTGCTGGCACATTGTTTATTGTAAAACTATACTTAAAAGCATCTCCACCTGAGTTTAATTTATAAGTTCCTATATCCACCCATTTCAATTTCAGTTGATCGTAAAGTTGAACATTTGAAATTCTATACGATAAATCAGAAAAACTAATGGTGTCGTTGGCATTGGTTATATAATTTTGATTGGCATAAACAACGGGAGAAGTTTTAAAATAATTTTCAAAATTCAAGGTAATTTTTCCTGCTTGTGGCAATAAAATGCCTTTAAAAACTGTAATTGTATCTAACTGGTTAAATGGATCTGGTTCATTAACTATTTGGTTTTCTTTACCACAAGAACTGATTATAAGAATGCTTGTAAACAATGAATAAAATATTTTTTTCATAATTGTGTATATTTATTTTCTCAAAAATACCATCTTGCACAACAAAATAAAAAATTTAAAACATAAAATTTTCATAAAAAGACATAAATTATAAAATTATGGCAAGTTTCGACATTGTTTCAAAAATAGATTTACAAAAAATAGATAATGCAATTAACACTGCTGAAAAAGAATTGGTAAATAGGTACGATTTAAAAGATGCTGAATGCTCCATTGAATTGGATAAAAAAGGTAAAATTGTAAAAATATCGGCTAATCAAGACATGGCTTTAACAAGCGTAATTGATATTATTTTAAGTAAATTTAGCAAACAACAATTAGACGTAAGAAGCTTAGATTTAAGTAAAGAATTTAGATCAAGTGGTAAATTAGTTTTACAAGACTTACCAATAAAAGAAGGGTTAGACAAAGAAACTGCTAAAAAAATAGTTTCGTTTATTAAGGATACAAAACTAAAAGTTCAAGCAAGTATAATGGACGATCAAGTTAGAGTAACTGCTAAACAAATTGATGATTTACAAAATACTATGGCAGCTGTAAGAGGACATGATTTTGATGTGCCATTGCAATTTGATAATATGAGAAGCTAAGAAATTTTGAATGTTGGATTTTGGGTTTTTAACGATCCATCGAAATTGAATATTCAATTAAAAATAAAAAAGTCCGTTTGCAATGCAAACGGACTTTTTTATTTCTAATTTCAATTTATATTTTCCAATTTATTTTATAGTTATTCAATTACAATTTTCTTAGTAATGTTTCCATTTTCATATTTAATATTCAAGAAATAAATACCTGCATTTAAATTTATTGCATCAAATTCTACTTCATTTTCTTTGACAATTTTAGTTAAAACTGGTAACTCTTTTCCACTTATATCTATCAATTTACAAATTACATTTTGTAAGTTATAACTTGCATTTATTACAAATTTTCCTTTGCTTGGATTAGGGTAAATATCAATTGCTTGTTGGTTCAAAACATCATTAATTGAGTTACCTAACTCGGTTGGTAATTTAAAACCATTTTTGCCATCTGTTCTTGAGGTTGCTAAACCTTGAACTGCGTCAGCGCCCATTCCTCTTCTAGCAAAAGCTTTCCAAAGTAATAATTTATTTGCCCCACCGTTTAAAATTGAATCAGCTAAAATTACTGCATTTCTTGCATCCATAAATCCAGGATTACAAGGTTGTAATTTCAAACCTTCTACTACTAATTCTAAAGCTTTATTATTTCCACCAGTTCCAGTATAAATGTTTTCATCAAAGCCATATTTGTCAATCATTTCTAAATAAATATCGTATAAAGCACTGCACCAAACAAACCCTACTCCATGAGGAACGGTTAGTGTTTTTATGCTTTCGTATGTTACTGGATTTATTATCATGTTACGTGAATATCTGTAAGGACGAATTCCAAGACCTGAAGTATCTTGTCCTACTAAATGAGTTCCCATTCCTCGTCCATTTAAAGTAGTTTCGTAAGGTTTTGAAGTTAAAACCAAAGCAAAAAAATCGCTCCAACCTTCTCCAGCTTGTTCTTGATTAGTTAAACAAGATGAATTTCCTGCACCACCAGTTAAACGAGTTGAAATTCCATGTCCGTATTCATGCGCAATTACTCCATTGTCAAAATCACTATCATAAACTCTTTTGGTATTTGCAACACTTGAATCAAACAAACTTACATTTAAACTGATAGAATCTAAGTTGGCTTTAAATTTATCACCATCGGCTTTCGAAATCATTAATGATGGTATAGTTAAGCCAGCAGCAGAACCAGTCATGGCAAACACACCCGTAGCAGAACTATTTATAATTATTACAGCCACAGCACCTGCATTTTGAGCATTTAAAATTTTGGTATTGTATGTACAAGTTCCTCTTGTAATTAAAGCTATTTTTCCTGCTAACTCTAAACTATTTACTAATGTAGAACAACCTAAAGTTGGATTAGAAGTTCCATCATTTACCAAAACCATATTGGCAGTTATTGGGTTTAAACTTAATTTAGGACTAAAAGTAGCCAAAATTCCATTGTATTTTTTAGTAATTGGTGAAGGTTCATTTACTTGTAAAATATTAGCTGCTGTAGCAGTTGGAACTCCCCACAAATACATTTGCATTCTTGAATTCATTCCATCTATTGGAGTTGCAAAGTTAGCATTATCAGTTCCGCTTCCATCTTGAGCATCGGCATTTACATAATCATTTCCTAAACCTAAACCAGAGTAATTTTTTTGTTGAAAATTTCCACTTTCTTCATCAAAGCCATAATTGTTAAAAACATCGTGTAAGGTGTTGTTCCAAAAGAATAAATTAGTAATGGCAGCATTTAAATTTGCACGAGGACCTGCATCTAATCCATAAGGAAAATCAAACATCAAATCGGTTCCACCATTTGGCGAAAAACCAGTTGAATCATTTGAACCTAAAGTGTCTTCCTTTGCCCAAACATTGTTTCCACGAGTAATAGTAAATTCAGCACCATCAACTGCATTGGTATCGTGCCAACCGTAAGGCGAAGCATTTAAATCATTGGAGTTTGAACGTAATTGTCTGTTTCCTCTTGCTGGACTTTCCATTGGAATTGGATATACGTTATAAGATCCAGTTGTACTGGTTTTACCTAAACTATTGTTTTCATCAAATTCAAAATAAAAAGGTTTATTGATGTTTGAAGCTGCCATATTTTCAACCTTGCAATGTGTGGTATAATTGATTTTTTCAATGATAGAACCATCTTGAGCATCTAAAATTATATTCAACCAATCATGAGTTTCATCGTTTAAAACTTCTACTTGCCAAGCTGCAAATAATTGATTGTTTTTTTCAAAATAAACAGGCTTTCCAATTATTGGTTCACTCGAAACCTTTATATCTGCAATTTTAAAACTTGAGTTATCAGGTAAAGTTGTTTTATTTAACACATTTTTTACAATTTTAGCTTCTGCTAAAGCAATGTTCAAAGCAGTAGTAGCGCTTAATTTTATATTATTTGAAACAAAAATATTGTTTTTTAAATCAATATTTTTAGAAATAATTTTGCCGTTTTTATCAATATTTATACTGCTTTGGCTGTTAAATACCTCTTTGCCATTTACTACTTGTTTAAAATAAATATGTGATATTCCAGTTCTTTTATCTGTTGATGAACTATTGATTATTATATCAGCAGTAATTAAATTAGGGAATCCATTTTTATTCAGTAGCTGAACTAAATCAATATGAGTGTTCTGAGCATAAGAAATGGTGCTTATTGAAAGCAAAAAAATTGTAATTATTCTCTTCATTTGGTTTTATATTATTACCAAATATATAATAAGTTTTTAAAAAACAAAGGCTTAGCTTTATACAATTGTAGTTTGTGTTTTTAAAGGTTATTTTGCAGCCTTTATTTTAAACAGAAAACGATGAAGGAAATAGTAGTTAGCGGTATAAGACCAACAGGAAATTTACATTTAGGAAATTACATGGGTGCTGTAAAAAATTTTATAAAAATGCAGCATGAGTTTAATTGCTACTTTTTTATTGCCGACTTCCACTCGTTAACTACTCATCCAAATCCTAAAGATTTACACCAAAATGTAAAGCAAGTTTTGGCTGAATATATTGCTTGTGGAATAGATCCAGAAGCATGTACAATTTATATTCAAAGCGACTTACCCGAAATTGCAGAATTGTATTTATTGCTAAACATGCACGCCTATAAAGGCGAGTTAGAACGTGTAACTTCTTTTAAAGAAAAAGCAAAATCACATCCCGATAATATCAATGCTGGTTTACTAACTTATCCAGTATTGATGGCTGCCGATATATTAATACATAAAGCGTTGAAAGTGCCTGTAGGTAAAGACCAAGAGCAACATTTGGAAATGGCTAGAACTTTTGGAAATAGGTTTAATAGGATTTATAACAATGAACTTTTTCCTGAACCACAAGCATTTAATTATGGCAATCAATTGGTAAAAGTTCCAGGGCTTCAAGGTGGAGGAAAAATGAGTAAAAGTGATGGCGATAACACTGTAATAAATTTAAATGATGATGATACTACAGTTAGAAAAAAAATAATGAAAGCAGTAAGCGATGTATCTCCAACTGAGCCTTACTCCACTCCTAGCCAAGCTGTTCAAAATTTGTTCGACTTAATGAATTTGGTTTCAAGTAACGAAGTAAACAACCATTACAAAACTACTTTTGCTGATTGTAGTATTCGATATGGCGATTTGAAAAAACAATTGGCCGAAGACATGGCAACATTTATTTTACCTATAAAACAAAGAATAGACGAAATAAGTGGCAACGATGAAATGCTTGGAAAAATTGCTAAAATGGGTGCAGAAAAAGCTAGAGAAAGTGCTAGTAAAACCATTGCTACTGCAAGAGAAATGATAGGATTTAAACGTTTTTATTAGGACAAACTATCACCATTTAAAAACATTTGCCCTAATATGAAAGTACATTACAATATTGATGAAATTCCTGAAATAAAAAATGCCATTGTTAGTCAAGGTACTTTTGATGGAGTTCATTTAGCCCACAAAAAAATAATTGAACGTTTAAAGCAAATTGCTTCAATAAAAAATGGGGAAACGGTAATTATAACCTTTGAACCACATCCAAGAATTGTTCTTTTTCCGCTCGATCATGGTTTGCAATTGCTTAGCACTTTAAACGAAAAAATAAATTTATTAGAAAATACAGGCGTTGACCATTTAATAATTTTACCTTTTACCAAAGAATTTTCACGTCAAAGTTCAGATCAGTTTATACGAAATATATTGGTTAATAAAATCAATACAAATACTTTAGTTATTGGCTACGACCACCGATTTGGAAAAAACAGAGAAGGTTCATTTGAACATCTTAAAACTTCATCATCGTTGTACGGATTTGAAGTAGAGGAAATTCCTGAACAAGACATTGATGACATTGCTGTAAGCTCTACTAAAATAAGGCAAGCGCTTTTAAATAACGATATTCAAACAGCTCAAAAATATTTGGGAAACAGTTATAGTTTGGAAGGAAAAGTAATTAAAGGCAAACAATTAGGACGAACAATTGGCTATCCAACGGCAAATATTGAGTTAGAAAATATGTATAAATTAATTCCTCAAGATGGAGTTTATGCTGTTTGGATTTGTTACAATAAAGCCAAATTTGGTGGTATGTTAAACATTGGAAACAACCCAACTATAAAAGATAAAGGACGAAGTATTGAAGTAAACATATTTGATTTTGATAAAGAAATTTATACAGAAAATTTAAAAATAGAATTTGTAAATAAGCTTCGTAATGAAGTGAAATTTGATGGAATTGAATCATTGAAAAATCAATTACATTTAGATAAGCAACATGCTTTAGCAATTTTGAATAAAATTAAGTTGTAACTACTGAGTCTAGATTTATTAAATCTAAAAATATTAATGCCACAGATTCACAGATTTATCAAATTTTTCATTTCAGCTTGTCGTAATAAAAAATATTAAATAAGTGAAATTATTGCTTTTCAAATTCAAAAGTCTTTTCTACTAATCTGTGAATCTGTGGCTTAAAAAGGCTGTGTAGTTACTTTGAGTTTTTGTAAAAATAATTATGCAAATTCGCAATCAAATATTTATCAAATAATAAATTACGCTATTTGATAGAAAAATATAAACAAGTGAAATTGGAAAATGCAATTGAACAGTAAAATTATACTCGAAAAAAAACAATTTAATATTGTAATTGATAGGCTTTGTTATGAGCTTATTGAAAAACATGGATCGTTTGAAAACACTGCCATTATTGGGCTTCAGCCCCGAGGAACATTATTTGCAAGGCGAATTTTAAAACGTTTAGTTGAAATTACAGAAAACAACAAATTACTTTATGGTGAATTAGACATTTCGTTTTACAGAGACGATTTCAGACGTGGAAAAGAACAAATAGTTCCCAATGCCATGAAGATAAATTTTACTGTAGAAAACAAAAAAGTGGTTTTGATTGATGATGTACTTTATACTGGCCGCAGTATTCGCTCAGCTTTAGATGCTTTGGTTGATTTTGGCCGACCAGAAAAAGTAGAACTCATGGTATTAATTGACAGACGCTTCAGTAGGCATTTACCCATTCAACCTGATTATACTGGAATTACTGTTGATACAAGGGCTAACGACAAAGTAAAAGTAGAATGGAAAGAAAATAGTAAAGCAGATGTTGCATCAATAGTAAGTAATTAATTAAATGAAACAATTTACACAAAAGCATTTACTTGGCATAAAAGACATTAACCAAGACGATATTGAACTTATATTTGAAACAGCTGATGGCTTTAAAACTGTTATCAACAGACCCATTAAAAAAGTTCCTTCACTGCGCGATGTTACCATTGCTAATATATTTTTCGAAAACTCTACAAGAACTAGGATATCATTTGAATTAGCTCAAAAAAGATTGAGTGCCGATACAGTAAATTTTGCGGCATCATCTTCATCGGTTTCAAAAGGCGAAACATTAATTGATACTGTAAACAATATTTTAGCCATGAAAGTAGATATGGTGGTAATGCGCCATCCTGCGCCTGGTGCTGCTATTTTCTTATCTCAACACATAAAAGCTAACATCATCAATGCTGGCGATGGAACTCATGAACATCCAACTCAAGCGCTGCTCGATGCGTTTTCAATAAGAGAAAAACTAGGAACTGTAAGAGGGAAAAAAGTGGTTATTGTTGGCGATATTTTACATTCGCGTGTGGCTATTTCAAACATTATTTGTTTAAAAAAATTAGGAGCTGAAGTAATGGTTTGTGGACCTACTACTTTAATTCCTAAGCATGTAGAAAGTTTAGGAGTAAAAGTAGAAACTGACTTAATGAAAGCACTTAATTGGTGCGATGTGGCAAATATGTTACGCATTCAGTTAGAACGTCAGGATATAAAATATTTCCCCTCTTTAAGAGAATATAGCATGCTTTATGGTTTAGATAAAAAGCGCTTAGATTCTTTAAATAAAGAAATAGTTGTTATGCACCCAGGACCCATAAACAGAGGTGTAGAAATTACCAGCGATGTAGCCGATAGCAAACATTCAATTATTTTAGATCAGGTAGAAAACGGTGTTGCAATAAGAATGGCAGTAATGTATTTGTTGGCTAGTCAACATTAAACCAAACTTATTTCTTTTTATCAACGTGATGAGGTGTAGCAATAAATGTTCTGTTTGCTCCTTTTAGTTTTGTTAAACTCTTTAACAAAGTAACAAAAACAATAGGTAACTTTTTTATTGCTGAAAAATACTCTGCTTTATAATATTTGCGAGGTAAACCTAACGATGCTGCTAAAACTACTGCTATAAAGTTAAGTATAGTTAGTAATAAGTACTCATTGTAAAAGAAATAAGCTAAAACTGGTAATAAAAAAGCAAATCCTAAAATTAAAACTTTAGGCATCAAAATTAACTGAAGTGTTTTATTGAAATAGTTAATATTACTATTGGTAAATAAACTAATTAACGACTTCAATAAGTTTTTGCGTAAGTAAAAGAATTGAGCCGAAAACCAACGAGTTCTTTGCTTAGACAAATCATCAATATAACGAGTTTTTTCGTCATATACAGCAATATTTGGTGTGTACATGGTTTTGGTTTTTTTCAAAGCCATTACCAATTCTAATTCTTTATCAAAACCACCAACAGCTCTAATTTTCAATACTTCATCTACAAAGAAATCTTTGCGGAAAGCTATTCCAGAACCAATTAAGGCAGTTTGTAACCCAATATTTACATGTCCTTTTCTAATAATTGAATTATTTATTTCTTCGCTAAATGCGTCTAAAACTGCTATATGTGTATCTAAATTTTTAGCAGTTCTATGTGTTTGAACTACCTGAACTTCGCTATTTATTTGATTATTTAATTTACGTAAATAATCAGCTTCCATTACATTGTCAATATCTAATAGAACTATAAAATCGTAATCGCTATTAAGTATTAGCTCTTCTGTTTTTCTAATGCTATTTCCTTTGGTTGAATAAGGTAAATCAAAGGCAATAACTTTTAAAGGTAATTTCTCTAATTCTAAAACTGTTTCAGGCTGCAAATGATCGCCAACAACAATAATATCATGTTTATCTTTAGGATAAGTTTGATTCAAATTTTCAACAGCACTTTCTAAAATTACTTGATCGTTTTTATAAGCAACTATTAAAACTGCAAATTTATTCTGGTATGGATTTTCTGTAGTATTTTGCTTTTTATTGTACAAAGAGCAAACTGCAAAAAACAACAAATAAAAAACATTGAATGTCATAAAAAAGACAAGAAAGGCAAATACTATTTCGAAGAAGGTGCTCATTTTATAAATTTTTATTTCTTACAAATAAAGTAAATTTATTTATAAGAAATAATAACATTATTCACATTTTTTACTGTGCAAAAACTACAATTAACGCCAAAAAAACACCAATTAAAACAGCATAACTCTTTAAAGTAGAAAAACGATGGTGTTCTGATGATTCAAATAAAATGGTAGTTGATATATGTAAAAAAGTTCCAATTACAAAAGCCATAAATTGATTGAAAACCATTTCAGGAACTGAATAATTTAAACTATAACTCAGTATTGCTCCTATTGGCGAAGCCAAACAATACACAATCATTAAACTTAAAATTACTTTGTTATTTAGTTTCAAACCTTTTAAAATAACGGCCAGTGCAAATGCTGCTGGAAACTCGTGTAAAGCAATTCCCACTAAAATTGAATAACTAATACTTGAATTGTTTTGAATAAAAGCACCTAATGGAATACCTTCTAAAAAAGTATGCAAACACATACTGGCAATAATGCCAAATGGAACTACATGTTTTTTAACCACATCATGCAAATGAAAATGACCGTGTTCTATGCCTTTTGAATATTTTTCCAATAATATCTGAAACCAAAAACCTGCTAAAATAAATACACCAGTATACTTATTAGCATTGGAATATACTTCGGGCATTAAGCTAATAATAGTAATAGAAAATAAATATGCTCCTGCAAACGATAACAATAATTTTAGTTTCTTTTCATCGTATTTGTTTGAAAACAATGCGGCCAATGAACCTAAAAACGGTGAGATAAAAAGAATACTTAAAAATAAAAAGTTCATTGTAAATTGGAAAAATTATTGGGCAAGTTTAATAAATTTCAGACTATACTTGGCAAATGCTGCACCAAATAAACTTCCAACTAAGGCACCAAAAAACACATCGAGTGGATAATGAACACCAACATAAACTTGAGAAAATGCAATTGCAAAAGCCCATAATAATGAAACCGGAATTACCCACTTACCTACATGTTTAAAATAATAAATAAAGAACAATGCCAATGCAAAATGATTAGTGGCATGTGCTGAAATAAAACTAAATCCATTACAACTTGGCACCAAATGACGAACCAATCCATGTAAATTTGGTTCGCTACAAGGCCTTATTCTCATAAAAGTATTTTTAACTAAATTGGCACTAAACTGATCGGAAACAGTAATCATTAACGCAATAACTAAAAGTATTTTCCAAGTATCGTTCTTATAATTTTTATAGAAAAAATAAATGATAGCTGCATAAAAAACATACCAAGTGCTTTGATTACGCAGTATAGGGCAAAACCAATCTAGGAAAGTATTTGCAAGCGTATTGTTTACAAACAAAAACCACAACCTATCGTATTGTAATATTGTTTCCATGTTATAATTTTTGAGCTAAAAATATCAATCTATCGCTGGTATTTGGTTCGTAATTTTCAAGATTATAATTACCAAACACGTTTAAAATTTTAAAACCTGTTTGTTCAAATAATTTTTCAAAATCGGAAAAGGTTAACAACTGAACTTCTTCGTGAAAATAGTAGTTTTTATTTTCTGCTTCAAAAGCTATTTGCTTTATTACTTTTTGGTTTTCAATTACTTTTTTTATATGAAAGGTAATGCCTTCAATGGTTTTAGATTCAGTAATATTTTGTTGAAGTTTTACCTTTTCAGCGTTAAAAAAATCAAGTAATAAAATTCGGTTAGGTTTTAAACAATGGCGAAATTGATTCAACACTTGTTGGTTCTCTTCATCCGATTTGAAATAAGCAAAACTGGTGAACAAATTAAAGGCATAATCAAATTGCGGTTCAATGCACAAATTCCTTAAATCGGCTACTTCAAAATGCAAGTTTTCATTTTCAAATTGCTTTGCATAATCAATGCTATTGGCTGAAAGATCTACACCTTTTACTTTAAAACCAGCATTGTTCAAAAACACAGAATGCCTTCCTTTGCCACAAGCCAAATCAATAATTGAACTTCCAACAGGCATTTTCATCAATGAAACTATATTGTTTAAAAACAATTCAGCTTCAGTATAATCACGGTTTTTGTATAAAATGTGATAGTAAGGCGAATCAAACCAATCGGCAAACCATTCTTTGTTATTATTCATAAATTGGGTTGCAAATAAAGGTAAATATTTTCAATATTCGATTGCCGTTATTCAACCAATGTATGAATCAAGATTTTCAGGATGAATCGATTTACATGATAAAACGGTGCGGGAACGTCTTCCCAACGCTCACCACAATTTTATAATTATCGAAATGGTGAAGATTAGATTTGTTTAAGTAGGGTGCAGACCTATGTGTGTGCCCCAAAACATAACAACAAATATTACACAACTATCCGTAGAGTTAGCGCAGCGTTCTAAGGATTGTAAATGAATTGTAGTGTCTCCGACACGGGCAAATTTAAACGAGTATGTAAACTCTCTACTCATTTTAAATCCTTAGTCGCTGCCCACAAAGCTTGGCTTCAGACAACGGATAGTTGGGAGAAAACCTTGAGAATACCTATTCAATGGTACTTTCAAAACAGTTTCGATAGCTATCGCGCATAAATCGCACCTCCGAAAAAAGGCGGAGTTGCGTTTAAGCCTTATACGTTTGGGCAGTTTTTTTGATAGAGTTGAATC
>Ga0247839_1006535_pt1 | contig 13364 bp, 10 predicted proteins | sample LaCruzMarch2015__6_FD_192405 | JGI IMG/M metagenome (GOLD analysis project Ga0247839, IMG submission 192405) | Freshwater microbial communities from meromictic Lake La Cruz, Castile-La Mancha, Spain - LaCruzMarch2015_16m | ecosystem: Environmental > Aquatic > Freshwater > Lake | place: Spain...
ATTGGTAGTTTTACTTGTCTACAATACTTTAATACAATAAGCGAAAGACCTTTAAATCATACTAAACATGCACTTGCATTTTAACCGCACAACGAGTAAGATGTTATAAATAACAATTGTTTTAAACTAATAAAAATTAATCATTAGAATCTGTAAGTTTCTTAAGCTTCATTAACAATTGATTCAGTTTTTCCAAATCTTCTTTTTGGTCTTTTTCAAGCTCATTATTAGCATTAGATTCAGTCAATGCACCATCTATTAAGATAAAAGGGTGATTTCCTTTATGGCTAAGTTCTGTGTATGATGAAATATGTTTCAATTTGCTTTTCATGCTACAGACGAAATATTACTTTCAATTTTATTATTAGAATTTTGAATTGAAAATTGAAAAGGTTTTATTGAGCTGGTTGGATTTTTGGGCCATTGAATTATAAATCTAGTTTCAATATTCATTTCTGATTCTACCCATATCTTTCCACCTACTTCATCTACAATTTTTTTAACGATTGCTAAACCAACACCAGTACTTTCGAATGTATCTCTTGCTTGTAATGTTTGAAAAATAACGAAAATCTTATCATGAAATTGTTGTTCTATTCCTGGTCCATTATCTACTACTTCGAAAATGTAGCTATCAACCTCTTCTTTACAATAAATATCAATAATTGCGACTTCTTTATTATTATGTTTAACAGCATTTGTAATCAGATTAGAAAATACTTGTTGTAGTTTCATTTTTTCAGCAAAAATTACTGGTAGTTCATTTTTAATGTTCAATTTAACTTTTTCGTCTGAAATTACCATTTCTTCAATTTCAGCAATCAAATCAGCAACTGAAACTTCTACATTAGGTGATTTAACCCTGTCTGCCCTAGAATAGTCAAGAATTCCATTAATTAAGCCTTCCATTCTATCTACTCTCCCTTTTAACATTTTGAAATGGGCTTTTGTGTCTTCGGTAAACTTATCACCAATATCTTCTTCAATCCAAATTGTAAGGTTACTAATAGCTCTTAAGGGTGCTTTTAAATCATGTGAAACTACATAAGCAAACTTGTCGAGTTCTTTATTTGCTTTCTCTAGATACTTGTAATATTCGGCCATACGCACTTCAGCAAGTTTTCTTTCAGTAATTTCACTTCCAACTCGCACGTATCTTGTAACTAAGCCTTCTTTATCAAAAAATGGTGTTATTGTTAATTGATGCCAAAATGTATGACCCAGTTTATGATATTTTAATACCTCACCTGAAAATGAATTTCCCTGTTTAATTTTTTCTATTAAGTTAGTTATAGTTTCTTTATTTGTTAGTGGACCGTACAAAAAATCTTCCGGATCCTTTCCTATTACTTCATTAAATCTGTATCCAGAATGCATAGTAAAAGCCTCGTTTACCCATTCTATTTTATTAGATTTGTCAACAATTATTACTGAATTGTCTGTGTTTGAAGCTACTATAGATAACTTTTCTAATTCATCGTTTTTCTTTTGTAAAGCAATTTTTGAATCCAATATACTTGCGATAATTACATTTTTAGCACTTTCCAAGTTATTAGATAACGCATACAATAACACTGTTCCTGTTGTATAGGTTATTAGATAATCTAAATTCAACATATCGCCAGTTTCATCAGCATCAATTACATTTCTTACATCATTTCCAAATGTTGCTGAATAATAATAAAAGAAGAAAAGGTTAAAAACTGATAAAACTGAAATAATCTTCCCCGCTTCTTTCCCCAATAGCATAAAAGAAGCTAAAATAAAACTTCCCAAATAAATCATCCCTGAATTCCTAATTCCTCCAGAGTAATAAGTAACAAAATGCAAGATAAAAAATACACTTGCTATTAGAATAACATAAGCTAATTTAAAATTTTTGGTAAAGTTTAAAAAATAATAATTGGTAATTATTGTAAGTGTTAGAAATACTAGACAAAACGTGAGCATTGTAATACCGGCCAAAACTTCTACGATTTGATAAGTTATAGCTAAGGCTATTAAAAATGATGTAAAAGAAAAAGTCCTAAAAAGATTGAATCTTTGTAAGGACACTAAATCATCTTCTGCAATGCATTGTTGCACTTTTCTAATTAGAAGAAAGTCTAATAATTTCTTAGTAATACTTTGTTGCATAAGCAGAAAATTATCTCTTTTTCAGTTAAGAATTTGTTTCACTGATTATTCGTACATCGTAAATAAATCGTTACTAAATATCTTTTCTATAATCAAAGATAATTATAAATTAACTTACATGGCTTGATTAGAAAAAATTCCTTTTTTTAATCTTCATTTTTCCAACTTAATTATATTCAAAATAAAGTTTCCTATCATTTTAAACTTTAAAAAATATATAACAATTAAATTCAAATGATTTTTCATATAAACTGCTGATTTAAGAATTAATATCTAAACTAGTCCAGTATAAAAGACACTTGCATCAGTTAATAATAAAGTTTTATATTTTTGTTCCATTGTGTTCAAACGTTTTGTTTTAAGTATCCTTCTTTTTATTCCTATTATTGGTTCCGCGCAATACATTTCTAGAAGCGAACCTATTCCTTACGCTTGCCCTGCTGTTTGCGCTAGCGGTAGAATCATATTGAAAATTCCACAGATAGATAATTTGCCGGCAGGGAGCGTTATTCAAGCATTACTTTCTAATGCGGCAGGCTCATTTTCAAGTGGAACACAAACGTTAAACGCAACAAGATATAGCCTAAATCAAGGAAACAATTGGACAAACGGTTCTTACACTTTTACAGGTAACATTACCAATTTATACTTTGAAATTACAATCCCCGGCACTACACCACCCGGAAATGGATATACCATTAAAATAAAAGCATCCACAGGTTATACTTCTAACGACTTGTTTCAATGCAGTGGAGGAAATGTTATAACGGTTACACCTTACATAACGCCATTAGCCCAAATCCCTCAAAATCAGCAAGGTATTGGAAACTGGATAGGACATGTTTATACATGGACGCCTACAACTAGCAGCCTGTTGAACACACCCGCATTGTTAAATGCACAAACCTTTTTTGGTACTGCAAATTACCAAGGACATGTAATTTACACTCCGCTAACATTCGATTTAAACCTATCCGCAAGTGGCGGAATTCCAGGCACTTTAAACAATGGTACAAGTATAGATTGTGGCAATTCATATGCACAAAATTTTTCTATGCGCTTATTGAGGCAAGAAAACTTCGTTCCCGGATTTTACCAAATGAGCATTCAAGGCGACGACGGTATTCGTTTGAGTGTTGATGGTGGAGCTACTTGGATTTTAAACAGTTTTATTGAACAAAATTATACCTCAAGCTTAAAAACTACGCAAACTACCTATCCTAATGGAGTTTGTTTGGCAGGAGCAACAGATTTAGTTATTGAATATTTCCAAAGACCTTCAGATGCCCGACTTACTTTTACACTCACACCATTAAGCAGCAGCAATTTTCAACAGCCTGTAAATTCAACTATTTGCGAGTTCGATGATACTTTTTTTTCCATTGGCACTGCTAACATTGGATATACTTACCAATGGTATGTGAATCAAAATGGAACTGGAACCTTCACCCCAATTGTAAATGGAGGAATTTATTCAGGAGCTCAAACAGGAACTTTATCTTTATCTGGAGTTTCTTCTTCAATTAACAATAACCAATATTATTGCGAAGTTACAGGACCTTGTGGACCATCAGTAAATTCAAGCTCTGCCATTTTAAATGTAAGCGCCGCACCAATTATAACGCAACAACCATTAGATCAGGCTTATTGCCAAGGTCAGGATATTAGTTTTAGTATTGTTGCTGGTAATAATAATACTTATCAATGGTTAGTGAGTAACGATGGAGGGAATAATTTCACACCTCTTATCGATATTCCACCTTATACAGGTTCAAATTCAAATACACTCATGATTAATAGTCCGACGGTAAACATGGTTGGATTAGTTTTTTACTGTATGGTAAATGGTTGCAATAATACTGTAAACAGCAATGAAGCAGAAATAATAACAGGCACCCAATTATCAATCATTCAGGAACCAATTTCTCAGACAGTTTGTGAAGGGCAAACTCTAAACTTTAACATTACTGTTTCCGGAAATCCAAATTTTCAATGGCAAATAAACACTTCTGGTAGTTTTGTCGATTTAGCTAATGGTGCTGGATTTTCTGGCGTACAATCAAGCAATTTAACAATATCAAATGCCAGTTTTAGCCAAGATGGATTTGCTGTAAGGTGTATTTTAACAGGTGGTTGCTTTGGTGCAGTAACCTCACAACAAGCCACTATTACTGTAAGGCAAGCTCCAAGCATCTCCTTACAACCAATTGATGTACAAGTATGTGTGGGAGCAAATGCTGTTTTTACGGTGAACGCTGCGGGTAGCGGAATTCAGTACCAATGGCAAATAAGCACTGATAATGGAGTAACGTTTAGCCCACTCGTTAATTCCCCTCAAATTTCGGGTGCAACTGCAGCAACATTAACATTTAATTCTATTACCAGTTCACAAAACGGAACTATTTTAAGATGCTTAATTTCAGGAAATTGCACCCCAACAATTACTTCTACGAATGTCGTTTTAACGGTAAGCGACTTACCAATCTTTGTTTCTCAACCACAAGGGCTTACTGCTTGTGAGGGAGGAAGTATTCAACTTTCTGCTCAAACTCAAAATACGACTGAATTTCAATGGTCAATGAGTATTGATAATGGGAATACATTCACACTACTGAACAATGGTAATGGAATTACAGGAACAAATACCAATATCATAACAATAAATCCTGTTTCATTAAATCTTCAAGGCGCTCAATTTCAATTACAGCTTGCTGGTTGTGGAAATGCAATTAACAGTGATATAGCAATTTTGGCAATTACTCCTTTGCCAAAAATCAACTCATTTTCAGCTCCTTCAGCAGTTTGTGTAGGAGAAACTGCAATTTGGTCCGTAACTAGCAGCAATGCAAACACATTCGCCTGGTTGTTGAATACTGAAAATGGTTATCAACCTATTGAAAATGGGAATGGTATTTCAGGAGCAAATACCAATACGCTCGTTATCAACAATATAAACAACACTTTTCATTTAGGTGAAATAATTTGTGTGGCAGCAGGGACTTGTTTCCCTGCCGATACCTCAGAAAAAGCAATACTTTACATAAAAGGAGTGCCCATAATTTTAAGCGAGCCTGTTTCAGTTCCAACTTGCTCTGGTCAATCTATTCTATTGCCAGTTACTGTTGCTGGGGAAGGATTAGATTACCAATGGGAAATTAGAAATGAAAATGGAGATTTTGATACATTGTCTAATACCAGTGAATTTCAAGGGGCAGAAACAGCCACACTTCAATTACAAGCCAACAATGAAATTAATGGAATTGTTGTAAGGTGTGTAATTACTGGTTGCGGCGATGAAGCTATTACCGATACTATTCGTATTGAAGTTTTACAGGATGATAAAGTGTACATTCCTTCTGCATTTACTCCAGATGGAGATAAGGTGAACCCTGTATTTCAATTATATACCGAAGGTGAACCTTTAGTTGAAGCCAGTATTTATTCCCGTTGGGGGGAATTGATTTATAGCTGGAAAAATAAAACTGATGGTTGGGATGGAACTTTTAATGGTTTAGAGGTGCAAGAAGGAGTTTATGTTTACAGAATAAAAGTAAATACAGCTTGTTCTAATAAAACAAGAATGGGAACAATAACTCTTTACAGGTAATACTCTTTTCGCAGTAATTTATTTACTTTCGGCAAAATTTATTTTAATGAAAAAGATAGCTAGTTCTATTATAGTTTGCCTTTATTTTTACTCTTCATCGCTCTCAGCTCAAAAGGACATTACCTTTGAAGAAATATTTACAAAATCAAGTCTTAACCCTATAAATTTAAGTAGATTACAATGGATTACAGGAAGCAATACTTACAGTTGGGTGTTGAACAAAAATGGTGAAAAATTACTTCGAGGAAACATTAAAGACAATAAAGTTGATACAATTTTAAAACCCTCAGATATAAATTTAGAATTGAAAAGGTTTCCAGATATTGTTTGGATAGACCAAAATCAGTTTACTTTCTATGATGCCAAAGGATTTCACATTTACAACCTTTCTGAAAAAAAGATATTAAGCACTATTTCCATTGATAAGGATGCTGAAAATCAAGAAGTTGCTCCATTTCATAAACATGTAGCATTTACAATAAACAACAACCTTTTTGTTGCAAGTAAAGATAAAATTGTTAATGTTAGCAATGAAAGCAACATAAATATCATTTCGGGGAAATCTGTACACAGAGAGGAATTTGGAATTTCAAAAGGAACTTTTTGGAGTCCGAAGGGCAATAGACTTGCTTTTTATAGAATGGACCAAACAATGGTGACCGATTATCCATTGGTTCAACTAGGAACTTTACCTGCAAAGGAAAAAATCATCAAATACCCAATGGCCGGGCAAAAAAGTCACCACGTAACTTTGGGAGTATTTGATTTAGCTTCGGAAAAAACCATATTTATCCAAACGGGAGAACCTGAAGAGCAATACCTTACTAACATTTCTTGGACACCCGATGAAAAGTTCATTTTGATTGCAATTGTAAATCGTGCGCAAAATGAAATGAAATTGAATCAATACAATGCAATTGACGGTAGTTTCGTAAAAACGCTCATTACTGAAAGCGACCCGCAGTGGATTGAACCCGAAAATGCAGCTCAGTTTATTCCTGGAAAGAACGATCAATTTATTTGGCAAAGTGAAAGAAGTGGCTTTAACCATTTGTATTTGTATGATTTATCAGGCATAATGATTCAACAATTGAGCACGGGAGATGCTCCAGTAGAACAAGTTGCCTCAATTTCACCTGATGGGAAACAAATATTCATGGTGATTTCAACAGAAAATGGATTAAACCGAAAGTTAGTTAAGACTGATTTAAAAGGTAAAATGACATTTTTAACAAATGAAAACGGAATGCACACTGTTCAAATGAGTAGTGATGGAAATTATTTTATTGACAATTTTAGTGCGCTTACCATTCCAAGAAGAATAACAATAAACGCCTCTAACGGCAAGGTTTTGCAAACTATTTTAACGGCCTCAGACCCATTTCAAGACACTAAGTTGGTAAAACCAGAATTGGTTAATATTACTGCGGCTGATGGTAAAACAATACTAAATGGAAGGCTTTTCAAACCATACAATTTAGAAAAAGGAAAGAAATACCCAGTCGTAATTTATGTGTATGGTGGACCGCATGCGCAAATGATAACTAACAGATGGTTGGGTGGAGGAAACAATTGGATGGCTTGGATGGCATCTCAAGGTTTTGTTGTTTTTACAGTAGACAACAGAGGCTCTGCTAGCCGTGGGCTTGAGTTTGAACAGGTAATCCATCAAAATTTGGGAGTAAATGAAATGGCTGACCAGTTAAAAGGAGTAGATTACTTAAAAAGTTTAGAATTTGTTGATGATAACAGAATTGGTATTCATGGTTGGAGTTTCGGTGGTTTTATGACTACTTCTATGATGTGTAAAAATCCAGGAATGTTTAAAGCTGGTGCAGCCGGAGGGCCAGTTATAGATTGGAAAATGTATGAAATTATGTACACTGAACGTTACATGGACACTCCACAAGAAAACGAGAAAGGGTATGAAAATGCAAATTTATTGAATAGTGCAAAAATGCTGAAAGATAGGTTAATGATAATTCACGGAACAGTTGACCCAGTAGTAGTTTGGCAGCACAGTCAGGAAATGGTGAAGAAGTGTGTAGATGAAGGCGTTTTGATTGATTATATGATCTATCCTGAACACGAACACAACGTTTCAGGTAAAGATAGAATTCACCTAATGAAAACTATTACACGCTACCTGCAAGAGCATTTATAGGGTATTTTGTTAATAACATAGACTTACCAACTATTTAGTGTTAATCATTTTAAAATTAGCTCACATCATTATTGGCTATATTTGCACAAATTTAACAGCAACAAATCCTGAACTGTTAAAGCCATAAACTATGAGTAGAATAATTGCAATTGCCAATCAAAAAGGAGGAGTAGGAAAAACTACCACAGCTATAAACCTTGCGGCCAGCTTAGCGATTTTAGAACACAAAACATTATTAATTGATGCTGATCCTCAAGCAAATGCCACTTCTGGTATTGGCTTCGACCCAAGAAACATTAAAACAAGTATTTATGAGTGTATTATCAATGAAGTTGAAATAAAAGACATCATTTTAAACACCAATACGCCCAATTTAGATTTAATTCCAGCACACATTGATTTAGTGGGTGCCGAAATTGAAATGATTAACCTTCCCAATCGGGAGCACATGATGCGTAACGCCATCAACAAAATTAAAGACCAATACGAATTTATCATTATTGATTGTTCTCCTTCTTTGGGCTTAATCACATTAAACTCCCTTACTGCTGCAGATTCTGTTATCATTCCAGTACAATGCGAATATTTTGCATTAGAAGGATTAGGTAAATTATTAAATACCATTAAAATTGTGCAATCGCGTTTAAATACCGAACTTGAAATTGAAGGTATTTTATTAACCATGTACGATTCTCGTTTAAGGCTAAGCAACCAAGTAGTTGAAGAAGTAAAAACGCATTTTCAAACCATGGTTTTTGATACAATAATCCAACGCAACATCCGTTTAGGAGAGGCTCCAAGCTTTGGATTGTCTGTAATAATGCATGATGCCAGCTCATCAGGAGCTACAAACTATTTAAACCTTGCCAGAGAAATTTTGCAAAAAAATGAATTAACAAAATTGAAATTAAGCGATAAAATCATAGATAACTTAAGTGAACAACTTAATTAATCTCAATTTTATCTAAGTAATCATGAGTTCGAATAATAAAAAAGGCGCTTTAGGTAGAGGTTTAGGTGCATTGCTACAAAGTCCTGAAACAGATATCACTACAAAAACAATTCGTTCTGCAGAAACTGCTTCAGTAGGTTCTATTGCAGATTTACCAATTGAGCAAATTGTTGCAAATCCATTTCAGCCTCGCACACATTTTGAGGAAGAAGCCTTAAAAGAATTGTCAGAATCTATTCAGGAAATGGGATTAATCCAACCAGTTACCGTGCGTAAAATGGGTTACGATCAATACCAGCTCATTAGCGGAGAAAGAAGATTCAGGGCTTCTCAAATGGCAGGCTTAACGCTCATTCCTGCATATATTAGAATTGCGAACGACCAAGCTATGCTGGAAATGGCTTTGGTTGAAAATATTCAAAGAGAAGAACTAGATTCAATTGAAATTGCTTTGGCTTACCAACGGTTGATTGAAGAAGTAAAACTTACACAAGAAGAAGTAAGTGAGAAAGTTGCAAAAAAACGTTCTACCATAACCAATTACCTGCGTTTATTGCGACTTCCTCCAGAAATTCAGTTAGGAATTAGAACGCGCAAAGTAAGTATGGGGCATGCAAGAGCACTCATAAATATTGAAGACCCGCAACAGCAATTAAATCTCTACAACCAAATAATTTCTAATGAACTTTCGGTACGGCAAGTTGAAGAAGCAGCACGTTCTGTAAAATCGCCAGAGAAAAAACCAAATTTGCAGGCTACTTTCAAAGTTTCCGCAGAGTTAAAATCTGAAATTACTCAGCTCAATAAAAAAATTAATACGCCACTTGAAGTAAAAGTTGGTAAGGATGGGGTTGGATTGTTGAATATCAAGTTTCAATCTAATGAAGAATTAGAAGACTTGCTCAAGAAATTAACCCATTAATGGAAATCCAAAAGAAAAACATTTTCCTTTTTTTCTTTATTTGGAGCTTGGCATTTCAGGTAGGGTTTGCGCAAGTTGATTCTACCAAAAGCACGTCTGTAAAAGATTCCTTTCCAGATAAATTTCAACGCATTGGCGATTTAAAAGAAATACCCGTTACGAAATCGAGTAAAAAAACAGAACGAGTTTTTACTGACACCTCAAAAGTTGGAAAAGATTCAATTCAACCTCATTCTCCTAGAAAAGCAGCGATTTATTCAGCCATTTTACCCGGTTTAGGACAAGCCTATAATAAAAAATACTGGAAAATTGGAGTTATCGTTGCTGGAACAGGAGCCTTGATTTATAGTTTAAATTTTAGTCAGGGATTTTACAGAACTTACAAATCAGAATTAGTCAAAAGACAACAAAATTTGGGTGGTTTAAATCCTGAACTTGTCCTTTATTCTGATGCTAACCTTAATGAACTACAAAGTTTTTATCGAAGAAACAGAGACTTAAGCATTATTGGAATGTTTTTGTTGTATGCATTAAACATTGTAGATGCGAATGTTGACGGACATTTATTTGATTTTAATGTAAGTGAAGATTTAAGTTTAAAAATAAGTCCAAGCCCTTTCAACATTTATGCAGGAAATATTAGAGGTTCTGGACTTTCATTTAATTTAATGTTTTAACATGAAAATAGCTTTGATTGGATACGGAACTATGGGAAAAGCTATTGAGGAAATAGCCTTGCAGCGTGACCATGAAATTGTGCTAATACTTACAGAAGAAAATTTACTTCAAAAGGAATTAATAGCTAATGCAGACCTTGCTATAGAATTTACTACTCCTGAAAGTGCCGCAGCCAATATTAAAATGTGTTTTGATGCAAATATTCCAGTAGTTGTTGGAAGCACAGGTTGGTACCAGCATTTTGAAGAAATTAAACTTCAATGCGAAACAAACAACCAAGCACTATTTTATGCTACCAATTTCAGTTTGGGGGTTAACATCTTTTTCGAATTCAATAAGATGTTGGCTAAAATAATGTCGAAACACACTGAATATAAGGCTTCTATTACAGAAATTCACCATACCAAAAAGAAAGATGCGCCAAGTGGCACTGCTATAACATTGGCCGAAGGACTTTTGGCAGAACATGTTGGTTATCATTCTTTTGAAACTAATACTCCTGAGCATTCTTCTCAAATATTGCCCATTACAGCTATTAGAGAAGCTGATGTTCCCGGCACTCATACTATTCAATATATTTCTGCTGTTGACCAAATTACAATAACCCATGAAGCATTCTCCAGAAAAGGATTTGCATTGGGTGCTGTTTTGGCAGCTGAATTTTTAATCGGTAAAAAAGGAATTTTTACCATGAAACACTTACTCAATCAAACTATCTGACTATGGATTTTAAATGGATCGTTAATATCATTTTACTTATAGCCTTACACATTGGACTATGGAAAATATTTGTAAAAGCTGGGCGACAAGCTTGGGAAGCATTTGTTCCAGGATATAATTTTTGGATATGGTTAAAACTAGTGGAAAAACCTTGGTGGTGGATGATTCTATTACTAATACCTGGTGTAAACATCATGATTTATTTAATCATGGTTTACCTCACTATTCGCAATTTTGAAGTTGAAAATCCACTAGAATCAATTGGAGGAACAATTTTTTCTTTCTTCTACCTACCCTATTTAGGATTTAGCGACAAACATCGTTTTATGGGTCCGGGTTATTGGAAAACCTACGAAAGAACTACAGCAGTTGAATGGTCAGAAGCTATTGTTTTTGCTGTTGTTGCAGCAACAATTATAAGAACATTTTTCTTCGAGGCTTTTACTATTCCAACTTCGTCTATGGAAAAAACTTTACTAGTCGGAGATTACTTATTTGTAAGTAAAGTTAGTTATGGCTCCAAAACTCCAAACACACCTTTAACAGTGCCATTTACGCACCATACTTTACCTTTTACTGCCTCCACACCATCTTATTCTGAGTGGATTCAATTGCCCTATTTCAGATTTCCTGGTTTTGGAGATGTTAAAAACAATGATATTGTAGTGTTTAACTATCCTGATGGCGATACCGTTGCACTAAACTCGCAAAACATAAGCTATTACAGATTGGTTAGAACTTTTGGCTGGGAAATGGTAAATACTCCTTCTGCTGTGAATTTATATACTGGTCAAACTTTTGGAAAAGTTACTTGGCGCCCAGTGGATAAAAGAGATAACTATGTAAAAAGATGTGTTGCCATTCCTGGAGATATCCTTCAAATTAAGGATAAACAATTGTATATCAACAATAAGCCAGCAATGAATCCCGAAATGATGCAATTTTCTTATGATGTTGCATTTAACAATAGTAATTTAAAGAAAACATTCGATAAGCTTGATATTACAGATGTTCAGCCTTACCGTGATGGAAATGTATTTCAATTGCATTTAAATGAAAAGAATAAAGCTAAGTTGAAAGAATCTCCTTTGGTAACTAACTTAGCAGAAAGCATTGATCCTGCAGGACAATTTGATTACGATATTTTTCCAAATGTTGCTTCTTACGCTTGGAATAAGGATAATTATGGTCCTCTAACAATTCCTAAAAAAGGAATAACAGTAGCAATTGACACGCATAGCATTCATCTTTATAAAAGAATTATTGATGTATATGAAAATAACGATTTAAATATAAATGGAACACAAATTCTAATTAATGGAAGTCCTGCAAGCTCTTATACTTTCAAGCAAGATTATTATTTTATGATGGGAGATAATCGACATAATTCAGCAGATTCACGTTTTTGGGGATTTGTACCCAATGACCATGTAGTTGGAAAAGCAGTATTTATATGGATGAGTCAGAGCACAAACAGAGGTTTTCCTAATATAAGATTTGAAAGAATCTTTACATTTATTGGCGTTCAGGGTATTACTGGAAGCTACTTTTTTCAAATTATGATTCCACTTTTACTAATTATCTTTGGTTACAATCAACGTGGAAGATTTATTACCAAAAGGTAATTCTTATCTTTCTATTGATTTTTTGTCTTTAACTTATTAAAGCTAACGATTATATTATAAATTGCGTAGCAAAATGATTCCTTTCTTATCTTAGATTTAGGATTTTGGATTGCAAGTATATGTTTATGTGGTTGAAGAATGGCTATTATTTATTGACGGTTTATAGCATTTGCTTGGTATCATGTAATTATGACAAGCCTTTAACTTCAAAAAATACAGTAAAAACAAACAATGTTCATGAGTTAAAAGGTAGAGTTGTTTCTCCAAAACTTCTAATTACGCCAAAAGTATTTACAGATATTGAAGTTTCTGTTTTAACCAATGTTGAAACATCAAAAGGAAATTTAAATTTCAAAACTTCTGTTATAAAAGAAAAAATTGAAACAATAGATGCCAAAAATATTTGGAAAGAACTTCCCGAGAATTTTAAAATAAACAGAATAGATATAGCTCCTGTTTTCAGCGTTGCAACACCCTAAAATTTTTTAATAATTTTTAAGGATAATTTGATAAAGTTCAGCTTGTTGATCATCCATATTTAAAAGCTGAGACTTGATATG
>Ga0247839_1006537_pt1 | contig 13361 bp, 12 predicted proteins | sample LaCruzMarch2015__6_FD_192405 | JGI IMG/M metagenome (GOLD analysis project Ga0247839, IMG submission 192405) | Freshwater microbial communities from meromictic Lake La Cruz, Castile-La Mancha, Spain - LaCruzMarch2015_16m | ecosystem: Environmental > Aquatic > Freshwater > Lake | place: Spain...
CGCCATGATGGCCAACAGTGCCTGCGCGGTGCAGATGTTGCTGGTGGCCTTGTCGCGCTTGATGTGCTGCTCGCGGGTCTGCAAGGCCATGCGCAAGGCGGGGCGGCCTTGGCTGTCCTCGCTCACACCGATTATACGGCCAGGGATGATGCGTTTGAAATCGTCCTTGCATGCAAAGAAAGCAGCATGTGGCCCACCGTAGCCCATAGGCACCCCGAAACGCTGGCTGGTGCCCACCACCACATCGGCACCCCACGAACCGGGGCTTTGCAGTAGCACAAGGCTCATGATGTCGGCAGCCACGGCTACGAATGCACCCACGGCATGTACCTTTTCGGTGAAGGCGGCAAGGCTTTTCACCTCTCCGTTCTTGGCTGGATATTGCAGCATGGACCCAAAAAACTCCTCGGTGATATGTACCTCTTCGTGGTCGCCTATAACCAGTTCGATGTTCAAGGGCGTGCTCCGTGTTACTAGAAGGTCGATGGTCTGAGGGAAGCAATCTGTAGAGACAAAGAACTTGCTGACGCCTGCTTTTTGCTGAGCGCGGGAGCGGGCATTGTAGAGCATAATCATGGCCTCCGAAGCGGCAGTGGCCTCATCGAGCAGCGATGCATTCGCAATTTCCAACCCTGTTAGGTCGCAAATCATCGTCTGGAAATTGAGCAGCGCCTCCAAGCGGCCTTGGGCTATCTCGGCCTGATAGGGAGTATAGGCGGTGTACCAACCAGGATTCTCGAGCACATTGCGTTTCACCACGTTGGGCACAATGCAGTCGTAGTAACCCATCCCAATGTAGGAACGGTAAAGTTTGTTCTTGGCGCCCACCTCGCGGATATGGGCAGCAAATTCGGCCTCAGTCATGGCCTCTGGCAGGTCGAGGTCCTTCTTTAGACGGATGGAAGCGGGAATAGTCTTGGAAATCAGTTCCTCAATGCTGGCCATCCCGATGGTGGCGAGCATGGTGTCAATATCCTTCTGGCGTGGGCCTATGTGGCGGTCAACGAATCTGTCCTGTTGCATGATGATGGGCTTGAATTGGAGTCGCGAATTTACCAAGTAGAAAGGAAGATTGTTCTCCGTATGTTCGGAATTACAAACAGGGGATGAACATGGATGTTCTAAGTATTTTAGAATATTAATGATAGAATAGTGAAACGTTCAAAACGTGGTTAAGAACCCTCAACTTTCAAAGTTGTGAATACCAACTTCGACAGTTAAGTTTGGAACGTCTAACTCATGAGAAGTTCCATCATCATTTGTGTTGTCGCTACTATCATCGCTTTTGCCAGCGAGGTTACTGCGCAAGACGTGCTACTAATGACCAATGGAAAATATCGCGACATCAAAGGCAAGGTGGTAGCCACAGAATATGATGTGGTGATATGGCAGACTGAGAAGCAAGCTCAAAAAGAGATAGCCTTTTTGGAGAAACACGGCAAGACCCGCGAGGAGTTCGTTGCGGAGGAAACTTCCCGCACCTCTACGGCCAAAGAGAAACTGGCGCAGAAACGCAAGGAAATGGAGGCGCAGATTCTCGCCAAAATGGAAGAGCTAACTCCAGAAGATTTCGATAAATGGAAAAATGAGCAGTTGCTGAAACTTGCCGAAGAGGAAGCTGCCATCGGCACCAACAAGGCCAAGCGGAAGAAGCGGAGGTTCACCAGCCGAATATCGCGCGAGAAGGTATTCTCTTACATAGGTGCCGATAGTGTGGAGACAGTGGTTTACAGTGTGGATACTCTCGGTTTTCTAGCCGATGGCGAGGCCGAATTGGAATATGGCGTTGCCGAAATGCGCATGTATATAAAAGGACGTCAAGATGGGCGCAAGCACAGTGTGCATGATATTGGGATTGGTGCAGGTGTAGGCCTGTTGTCTGGCCTGCTCAATACGTGGTATCTGGATGTTTTCTATGCACCAATCACACCTGCGGTTTGCATTGCTATCATGGCCATCATCAACACACGTCCAAACCCCAAGATGGCACTTGCAAGCAACTTTCTGCAATCGGAGCCCTACCTCGATGGGTACGAACGTTCGGCCAAGGGACGCAAGATTTTGATGTTTACCTTAGGTGCGGTGGGTGGCCTTGGTGTTGGCATTAGTGTCGCCATTGTCACCTCGCCCATGATGCGCTAGGGTTTCAAGCGTATCCTGAAGTGAGAGACTTTTTCAACCACTTCGTCTATGGTAATTGGTGGGTTGGCCTCGGTGCAGCATCACTCTCGCAACTGTCGTGGTTCGAGCTAACGGGCAATTACTTCCAACCATCCCTATTTGCCTTCGTTTTGGGGGGCACTGTAGTGGTCTATAATCTGAATATGCTTTCGGGGCTTCGCGAATTGCGAGCCAGTCAAACCACCTCAACGCGTCATAAATGGTGCATGGCTTACGAGCACGCCATGAAAGCACATCTTGCCGTTGGGGCTGCCTTGGCGTTGGGCTCCTTTCCATTTTTAAGCCATGTGGTTTGGATTATACTCCTGCCTGCGGTTGGTCTTTCGCTCTTGTATGTTTTTCCCATAGTCAACAAGAAGAAACTTCGGGAATTTGGGCTTTGGAAAATCTTTCTCATCGCCACGGTTTGGGCCGTGGTCACCGTTATTTTGCCTGCCGTATCCGTTCAAGATTTTCAATTTTCATGGGAGTTATCCGTGATGATTTTGGAGCGATGCCTCTTCATTTTTGCCCTAACCATCCCGTTCGATATTCGAGACATCGAAAATGACCTCGCTAAGGGTATCCAAACAATTCCCTTAAAAATTGGGTATCGGCACAGTATTGCAGTGGCTATATTTTCCCTAGTAGCATTTGCAGTTTTAGCTGGATCTCGCCTTCAGTTTACTGGCCAAACTTCAAGTAGTATGGTCTATGCTTGCGTTACACTTGTTTCCATGGTTCTTATCAGCAAAGCCAATCCACACCGAAGCGACCTGTATTTCACCTGCGTTATTGATGGGATGATGCTACTCTTAGCGGGTGCAGTTCTTATGTGCACGGTGCTCTGATGAATTGCCTTATAAGAATCGAATTTTAGTAGAAAGGAGTTAGATTTTTAACCTACAAACGGATAAAACTTCCTTTACAGGAAATGTTGCTTTTGCCATAGCCACATCAAAGTGGTTTGAATAAAAAAATGCACCTTTGCGTTCATCTTAATTTAATTCATACTTAACCAAACCAAACACATGAAAAAATTATACGTTTCATTGTTCTCCTTAGCGATTGCTTTTGGAGCCAATGCACAAAGTGCATCAATGTCTGTGGGCAAAACGCGCTCTTTGGCGAAGCCTTCAGGATTGAGCCAACCAGTTTCTTCACCAAATCTATTAGCTAGCGGAGATACTATTTGGGAAAATGACTTTTCCAACGCTTCTGACTGGGATATCGCAAATTCAGTAGGAAATAATTCAAACTGGGTTATTGGTACTGACGTCCCAGCAGGTGATTTTCCAATTGAAGGTATTGCATCTTCCACTGCTGCAAACGGATATGCTTTGTTTGATTCTGATTTGTATTGCACCACGGGTGATGATGCCACAGTAACCATGGCTGATCCTGTTGACCTAACTGGATATGCTGCAGTGGTTGTTCAATTTCAACAGTACTACAGAAATTATCAAGGTGCCACTTATTTGGAGGTGAGCACAGATGGTAGTGCATGGACTCAATTTGAGTTAAACGCTTCTTTGGCTGGTAATGCTGCTACAGATAATCCTGATTTTGCTCAGGTAAATATCTCTGGTGTAGCTGGAGGTGAAGCCACCGTTTGGATTCGGTTCCGTTATGTTGGTGCTTGTGATTATTCTTGGATGGTTGATGATGTGGCTATAGTTGAAGGTGCAGCTAACGATATCCAATTGGTGTCTTTATGGCATGGCGATTTTGTAAATGCTTGGGAATATCAAGAAGTGCCACTTGCTCAAGCTCAGGAAATAACAGTAGGTGCAGCATCGATAAACCAAGGCGGGAACGCTCAAACTGTTGTAACTTATAACTATGACATTACTTTGAATGGAACTTCAGTTAATTCTGGAAGTTTTGCAGCCAATAATCCAACACTTGCTTCTGGAGCAAGCGACACAACTTTCTACGCTACTGGCTTCACGCCAAGTGCTGAAGGTGCGTATATGCTTACTATTTCGGTTTCTTCTGACGAAACGGACGAAAACTCTTCAAACAATGAAGGAATGTCAAACTTCGCTATTACAGAATTTATCTACGCACATGACGATATCGACAATATTGAATTTCAAATAAGCGGAGGTGATGATGACAATGCTTCGGCTAATGAGTACAAAGCAGGAATGTACTACGAAGTGGTTGCTGATGGAACAATTCATTCGGTTCAAGCTGCATTTGGTGCTAACACCACAACTTCAGCTTGTTTTGTTGAAATTTTTGACGCTGCAGATTTAACTACTGCATTGGTTACCGAAGTGTATGACTTCCAACCTACTGATATCAGTTCTGGCGCCAACATTGTTTTGGTAGATATTATTTTGGATGAAGGTGCTGGTTTGGCTGTAACTGCTGGAACAACATATTTGATTAGCATAGGTAATACTGGCGCAGGAGAGCAACTTTGGATTCTTGCTAGCGATGGTGACGATGATCGCGGTCAACTTCGTTATGGCCCATTTGGTGCAGGTGGTGCAGTAGATTGGTATACAGGCTACACAACTTCGCTTGTTGTTCGCGCTAATTTTGACCCAAGTGTTGGAATTTCTGAAAACCAAGATTTAACTGGTATTCAAATGTTCCCAAATCCTGCAAACGATGTGTTGACAGTGAAATTCAATGCTAACGAAAGCAATGACATTCGTGTTAATGTTATCGGAATGGATGGCAAAATGGTGTACAGCCAAAGTGCTAATGCTTTCTCTGGTCAATTCACTTCACGCATTAGCCTAGAAGGTGTTGCAAATGGTTTATACTCTGTGCAAGTGATTAGCGACAATGCTACTTACACACAGAAAGTTGCTGTAGTTAAGTAAGCCTTAGTCAATAACTTTATGGAAATCCTGCCTTGGCTTGTTCAAGGCAGGATTTTTTATTTTCTCTAAACAATTTCTCACTTCAATCCTTTTAGACAGCCTATCAATTTGAGTGAATAAAAAAATGCACTTTTGGGCAGCTAAATTTTAAATAATCAAAATTCAACCATGAAAAAATTTTACATCTCATTGTTCTCCCTAACTGTTGCTGTTGGAGCCAATGCACAATTCCTTGAGGGAACCTCTGGAAGTAACCAAAGCAGAGAAATCCAACAGTCTCCAAGGCTAACTCCTTTGGCGCAAGATTTAGGTACAAATCCAGTCACCGAGAATATTCGCGGGGGTGGAGGAACAGTTGCTTGGTCGGATGACTTTTCGGACCCAACTACATGGACTTTAGATAATGACGGTCAAGGCGTTGGTTTTGGATGGCGTATCGGAGCAACATCCACTGGATGGTTTTGGGGTGGAACAGAGATAAACTCTACTTCAGATGGCAACTATGCAGAACTTCTTAACGGAGACCCTTCAGTAACTCCTGCAACCCAGGAAATTGGGGTAACCTATACCTTAACAACAGCGCAGCGTATTGATGTTTTGACTTTGGCCGGAACAGATGCGGTGATACTTGAGTTTGAGCAATGGGGAGCTCGTTTCAACGATGATCAATCGGTTTGGATAAGCACCGATAGTATTAACTTTGTTAAAGTTGGAGATAATTCGGACTTTGATCAGTTAACAAACTTGGGCGGTTCTGAGTATCCTAATTCAACATTGGAATCAATCAACATTACGCCTGTTATACAAGGCAATCCAGATTCCGTTTGGGTCAGGTTTCAATGGACCTCTGCTTTTCCTAACGAGGCAAACCCTAACGCGTGGGTTGCATATGGCTGGTTTATTGATGACGTTGCTATAGTGGCGGCCACTCCAAACGACATGCAATTGTTGAATGTTTGGCAGGGAAGTGGCGACATATTTAGTAGTGGTTTTGACTACACTCAAATACCATTAGCGCAGGCTCATGAAGTTTTCATTGGTGCAGTTTCTTTAAATCAAGGTGGGGCTACCCAAACAGAAGTTACTTATACTTATGATATTTCCGTTGGAGGTATTTCGGTTAATTCGGGCTCATTTCCTGCTGCATCATCCTCTATGTCAGCCGCAGTGGTAGACACTACATGGTTCGGTACTGGATTTATTCCAGATGCTGAAGGAACCTATGTGGTTACTGTAACGGTCTCCTCTGCCGAGGGTGATGATGATGCTACTAACAATGAAGGCACTGCTGCTTCGTTCAAGATTACAGAATTCACCTTTGCTCAGGATGGTGGTTCTAGTTCTACTATTCTAGTGGAGGGACCAGAGGACGATTTAGGTGCATTACAACCCTATCAGGTTGCTGTTAATTATGAGATTTTCGAAACAGCCACTATTTATGGAATTGAAGTGGCCTTTGGTCAAGGAACTACAATAGATGCGTGTGCTTGGCAAATATATGAGCTATCGGAGGATGCGCCAGATCCTATCGAGATTACTAGCGAAGTGTTTGATATTGTGCCAGGTACTGTTAGTTCTGCAAGCCAACTAAGATTAGTTACAATGCCGGTAGATGGTGGTGAGGGCGTAGAGTTAGAAGGTGGAAAGACGTATCGCATTGCAGTAGGAACCGCTAACTCAGGAGACAAACTTAACTTTCGTGCAAGTGCGGGTGACGTAGATTTCGGTACTGTACAATATGGCGATTTTGGAGCTACGGGTTCTCCAGAAGGTTGGTACGTTGGCTTTGGCTATTCTGTGCTTGTACGCGCTATTTTTGACCCATCAGTTGGCATTTCTGAAAATCAAGATTTAACAGGTATTCAAATGTTCCCAAATCCTGCTAATGATGTTTTGACAGTGAAATTCAGTGCGAACGAAAGCAATGACATTCGTGTTAATGTTATCGGTATGGATGGCAAAATGGTATACAGCCAAAGTGTAAATGCATTTTCTGGTCAATTCACTTCACGCATTAACCTAGAAGGTGTTGCAAATGGTTTGTACTCTGTGCAGGTGATTAGCGACAACGCATCATTCACTCAAAAGGTAGCTGTAGTTAAGTAAATCCTATTATTTGGTTTCATGAAAATCCTGTCTTGGATAATCCAAGGCAGGATTTTTTTTAGGTTTTGGAGTATAAAAAGGTGAATGTGGTCGGGCTGTCATAATTGGAGCATAGATTTTTTTAATTCCTTCGATACATTTACCTTTAGTGATAGCCCGCCTAGAATAATTGCCAAGTAAAGTGTAAAGAGATTAGCGTTACTTTTCTAGCATCCAAGCCCATCTCCAAGAGACAAGAACGTGCATTTCTCCACTACCTTTGCCGTATGGTAAAAAAGCATATTCTTCTTTCAATGGTAGTGTTGTGGTGCGGAAATATTTCAGCTCAAGTCACCGATACGCTGGGGTTTCAATCTTTTCTTGAGGGAACAGAATCGCTATATTCTTCGCCAAATGGTGGGTATGCTTTTGGAAACAATGGATATGGAGACAGAGCAAAGGCGCAAACCTTTACACATGACCATGCATTTGTTTTGCGAAGCGTATTGTTAAAATTTGGAGCTGTTCAATACACATCAAACAACCCAAATTCTGTAGTCCGTGTTAACGTTTATGATAATTACAATGCGGGTGTTACCACCTCTGGGCCAATAGATTCAATCGCACCTGATAGCGTTTTGGGTTATTTAGATATTCCGGTAAGTTCAATTTTGACTGCTGGTGGTTATACCGAAGCAGATTTTTCCTTCGACACATTGGCCATTTTCAGCACCTTTTCTGTTGGAGCTGATTTCACATTTTTAGCTCCTGGAGATACCGTTGGCTTAATTACAACCACGGATGGCGATGCAATGGAGCGCCAAAGTACTTGGGAACAAGTAAATAATGGAACATGGATTACTACCATTAGCCCATATTCTTGGGCATTGGATGTTGATTTGGCTATTTTCCCTGTTATAGATGAAAATGACCCAGCTGGAATTTCTGATTATTCAGTGCCTCAACTTGTAGTCTATCCAAATCCAACATCTGGTTCAATAACCATAGATGTCCCACGTTTTAATGTATGGAATGTGGAACTTTACGCAATGGACGGTAAGCTACTTATGAAAAACGCTACAGTTGGTAATCAAGTGAATTTAGATTTGAGTTTATATCCATCTGGCATTCATGTATTGCGGGTGTTCAACCAAGAACACTTGTTTGTTAACCGAATTGTAATCCGCTAGCAGTCGGTTACTCTCCCATTCATGGAGGTTCTGTTGCACATAGACCGAGTTTTATTCTTGTGGATAAACCACTTAGGCAATCAATTTATTTGGTTGGATTGGTGGATGATTGGACTAAGTAACAAATGGACTGCCTTACCGCTTTACGTTTTCCTGAGCGCAGTTCTCGTTAGAAAATTCGGAATATCGAGCTTTATCTGGGTAGCCATTTCTATAATTGCCTTGGTAATACTGACAGACCAAGGTTCTGTCGTGTTCTTCAAGGAGGTATTTCAACGGTTACGCCCATGTCATGAGCCTAGTTTGACGAGCATGGTTCGTTTAGTTCAAGAAAATTGCGGGGGACAATTTGGCTTTGTATCGTCACATTCTGGGAATTCCTTTGGCATAGCAGGTTTTGCTTTTATACTGCTACAGTCTTCATCGCGTTGGTACGCCTTATTGTTTCTTTGGGCTGGCCTTATTGCTATCAGTAGAGTGTATTTAGGCGTTCATTATCCTAGCGATATTATTGTTGGAGCCATATTTGGAATAGCAATTGGCCTGAGTTTAGGAATTACTACTAAGGTTTCAATAATGAAATACCAATGAACTACCTTTTAGTTTTTGTTGGGGGAGGTTTTGGTTGTGTGCTACGCTACTTAATATCAAATGGGGTGCTACGCTTGTATCAAGGAACATTTCCAGTAGGCACATTGATAAGCAATGCATTAAGTTGTGCAATTCTAGTGGGGATATTCAGTGTCCTTTCGATGGATAACTCGGAATCAAAATGGGTTCGTCCAGCGCTAATTGTTGGATTTTGCGGTGGTTTTAGCACCTTTTCCACCTTTGGATTTGAGACAGTTCAGCTAATAAAAAACGGCAATCCATGGATTGCCGCAGCCAACATTTTAGTAAGTCTTTCGGTTTGTTTGGTTATTCTGTACCGTCTGCATAGGTAAACTTAGGTGTGGAACACTTCAATTTTTACAATATCGTGAATTCCAATGCTGCCCGAAGCCATGCGGCACATCACTGTTTTTCCTATAATTAGGTCTCCTTCTTCATAGTCTTTCCAATCGCTGATGTCGGTTTTCACTTGAATCCGAATATCTGATGCGTCTAATACATCCTTTAGCATTATACTGCATGGATTGAAATCTAGCGCTTGAAACACTTGTGTTTCTCTCCCGAATGAAGGCGTATTCTGTAACGGTAGTTCGAAAATTTCAGAAGGACACATGGCAGTTTGCTTTAGTAGTGAGATAACAAATTAGATTTAAGCCACTTTTTTAGAATTGAAAAATTCAGCTTCAAATGGATTGAATGCGAAGTTTAAGCCGTAATCAGCTGCAAGGCGCTCGCCTCTTTTTCCACCCATCCGCAAGCTCGCAGTTTGAACTTCTTCTAGAATATCTTGGATGAGTTCATCAACCACTTGGCGAACTGAGGAAAAATCACCTGAAGCAATTTCCGAATCGCTAGCTAGAGATTGCATCTTGGCTATAAACGGTTTTACATAAGCGAGCATATTAGATGAAAAGGCCAACTCATTTTTTGGAGTGTTCATTCCTTTTGCATAAACAGCATTAAGGATTTGCATTCTTTCAGCATCAGTTTGTGGGAGTAGTAGTGCGTTCATCGTAGTGTTTTTAAGCGTTTGACTTTTATGCAGCTTTGATTACGATGACAAAAGTATAGGGGCAAACATGGCTGCACAAGGAAATCGGAGCCACGAATTGACAGACATGCAAGCAACAAAATTCCACACAAACATTTGATAAACAAATGCTTGCGTGGAATAAACCACTAAATTATTGACACGGCAAATAAAATGCCGTAAGACTTGGAAGAATATATTTCTTCCTAACTATAACCTAGAACTAAATTGGCAGAGCCATTTTAATTCACACTTCACTGCACCGCACTATAAACGCGCGATGCGCTGCAATCAGAAATCATCACCTTCTTGACCGTAAATCACAAACTGTTGTGTCAAGTTGTTCTTCTTAACTAGTTCTTGAGCTTGTGCTTCAGTAAGGGAAGCCGCTTGTCTTGAACCTGCTGTAACAACTCCGAAAGCGATAAGGAAGGCGAGTAATAATTGCATGATGTATATTTTTAAGAAATGTTACGTTTCGATGAATGATTCAAATCTTTCGACAAACACCCTCGTTTAATCGTTAAGACCTGACAAACGTACGATGAAAATATTCATGTGCAACATGGGTAGTGAAATTTTCACCGTTAAATTTCGTAACTCATTGAATATCAATTAGAATAATTTTAATTATTTTTCGATGAACTGTTCATAAGTATAGTTAAACGGTTATTTCACGTCATATGAATGCTCGATATTTGACGATGAACGGAAAACAACTGCCAACGTGGAGCGATTAGTAGGTTTGGTTAAAATTCTTCGTAGAGGTGAAAAACGACTTTTAAGACATCTGTATTCAGCGGTTACCAATGGTGAAGACCCACTTCGGTTGGAGTTGTTCAATCTTGTGGAATCCGGTAAAGTGAAAACGGACGAAGCAGCTCTTCTTGCCCTTGGGAAGAGTCAAAGTGCTTCTGCCTTCAGTCATCTAAAGACTCGATTGAGGGAGGATATATTGAATGTCCTATTGCTGCAGGAATCTCCCAAAAGGATAGCGCAGGCAAATAGAGCGGCTACGTTTGAATGTCGTAAGAAGCTTGCTCAGGCATATGTTCTTATTTCTAGAGGGGCTTTTCAGGAAGGAATTGAAGTGTTGAAATTCGCCCAAACAATTGCGGAGCGATTTGAATTGGTGGCCGAGATAGTTTTAATGAATCATTTAATTCGCGAAGCTGTTCATCTCGTTAAAGATGCAAGACAGCTTCATAGGGTTAACTCGGACATTAACAATAATGTCGAAAAATGGCGTGACATCCTTCGAGCTGAGGAATTAGCACTTGTTATGACCGCTCCGAACTTGTTTAAAGAAGCAACCGGTACAGAGGAAGGAATAAATACAAAGTTAATTGAGGAGCTTCAAACCCTGTTTGAAAAAAATGGATCAGCTCGAATTGGGCTTTGGTATTATTTGGCTTACATCGAATACACTACAAGCAAGGCCATGTATTTGGAGGCAATCGATGCTGGCAAAAAGTTTGTAATTTTAGTTGAGAACAATCCATCAATCCATTCGAAAAATGATGTCGCGGGTTCCAATCAAATGTTAGGGACCGCATATTTGAATGTTCGAAATTATTCAAATGCTATTATACATTTTACAAATTCGGACAAAAATTTCCCCGTTGCAGGTAACAATAGGTTGATGAATTTGGAATTGCTTTACAGAGCATATGTGGGTTCTGGGAATAATGTCAAAGCGCTTGAAACGGTTAATTTGGCATTGAATCATCCTAGAGTAAAGGCCAAGTCTGCCACTCTACCAAGGTGGTATTTTCTCCAATCGTGTGTCCAATTTGTAAGTGGAGATATAGATGGAGCGCATCGAAATTTGAATCGTGATTCCTACCTAACTAAGCAAAGGGATGATTGGAACGTCCAATTTCGGCTTTTGGAGATTATGATTATGATTGAAAGGAAAGAAGAGGAGTGGATTGATTTTCGAATTCAAACTCTTCGTAAGTTTTTTTCGCGAAATCGAAAGCTTTTAACCCCCAGGGTTAAAGCATCATTGGATATTTTGAGCGCAGTTTTGAGAAGAGGATTAGAATTCGATGGTTTAGGTAAAAACACTGAGAGTTTGCTGCGTCAAAGCCTTGACGAGTCTGAAGGATACAAATGGAATGCCGAGGGAGCGGAAGTAATCCGATTAGACCTTTGGGTTCAATCGAAACGAAGAAAGCTACGTAAGGTCTAGTTCCCCTTATTTATTTTATAGGAGTTCAGGGCATAAATTGTTGTTTCAACCTGTTCTCGACTTATGTCTAAATGCGTAACGAATCGCACCATCCTCGGACCCATGGTCAGTGCTGTTATTCCTTTTTCTGAAAGAAAAGTCATGAAGTGAGTCAAATCAACGTACTCCTGAAGTTGAAATACAACGATATTGGTTTCTTGATTATAGACTTGTTCTATATAGGGTAAGTCGTTTAACGTAGAGGCTAATAATTCCGCATGTTCATGGTCAATTGCTAGGCGACCTACATTGTGCTTTAAAGCAAACAGCCCTCCTGCGGCAACAAAACCTGCCTGTCGCATTCCTCCTCCAAATACTTTGCGAACTCTTCGGGCTTGCGAAATAAATTTTGCGTCCCCTAGTAGAATTGAACCCACAGGAGCGCCCAACCCTTTAGATAAACAAATGCTAATGGAGTCAAACAAGACACCATAATCTTTTGGAGAGATTCCTTCCGTTAGCATAGCATTGAATAGCCGCGCGCCATCCATGTGCAACTTCAGTCCATTTAATCGACATGCCTCCGAAATACTCCTGATATTAGAAATTGGAAACACTTTTCCACCACCTCGATTGCAGGAATTTTCAATACAAACAATTCTAGAAGTCGGGAAATGAACATTGTCCGGCCTAATTCTGTCTAACACATCTTGTGCATCAAAAACACCTCTTACCCCGGATATTAAATTAACCGACACACCCGAATTTGCTGCAATTCCACCACCCTCATAGTAATGAACATGAGCCTCTGCATCGCATATTAATTCATCGCCTGGTCGCGTATGCACTTTAATGGCCGTTTGATTTGCCATGGTACCACTTGGGAAAAAGAGTGCTGCTTCCATGCCGAAAAGATTAGCGGCATAATCTTGAAGTTCATTGATAGAAGGGTCTTCACCAAAAACATCATCGCCTACTTTGGCAGATGCCATGGCAGCAAGCATTTCCTGTGAAGGAATTGTTACGGTATCCGAACGTAAATCTATCATGTACGTTGATGCAACAGGAAATTACTTCTACCAAGCGATGAATTAATATCCATGCTCTTTACTGAACGGCTTAATTCTAGCCAACTCGTGTACTCGGAGCGGGAATCGAACCCGCACGGCCGCAATGGCCACAGGATTTTAAGTCCTGCGTGTCTACCTATTCCACCATCCGAGCATAACACTTCAACAAATACCTACAAAAAGAAAATCCTCCGTCAGGAG
>Ga0247839_1006538_pt1 | contig 13359 bp, 5 predicted proteins | sample LaCruzMarch2015__6_FD_192405 | JGI IMG/M metagenome (GOLD analysis project Ga0247839, IMG submission 192405) | Freshwater microbial communities from meromictic Lake La Cruz, Castile-La Mancha, Spain - LaCruzMarch2015_16m | ecosystem: Environmental > Aquatic > Freshwater > Lake | place: Spain...
TAGTTGCAATACCAGATGTAGCACCTATCACCAGCGCCGTAGCAGCACCGAAAGCATTAATATTAGTTGCAGTTGCATTTAGTAGATTAAATGATGTTAAGTTTGTGGTTATATCACCACCATCAACATTTAAATCTCCATCAAGGTCTACTGTTGCATTACGAATGGTTGTAACACCAGATGTAGCACCTATCACTAATGCCGTTGCAGCACCAGCAAAGTTTAGATTGGTTGCTACTGTATTATAAAGATCTTGAGTTGTTTGAGTACCAACAACCGTTGGGTTTCCTACAGTTAGTGTTCCACTATTAGCACCAAGATTAACTGCAGTACCAGCACCAAAAGCATTAACTGTAGTAGCGGTGGTGTTATAAAGATTTTGAGTTGCTTGAGTACCAACAACCGTTGGATTGTTGATAGTTGCAGTACCAGATGTAGCACCCACTACAAGTGCCGTAGCAGCACCAAAGGCATTAATATTAGTTGCAGTTGCATTTAGTAGATTAAATGCTGTTAGATTTGTGGTTATATCACCACCATCAACATTTAAATCTAAATCAATATCTACATTTCCGCCAACATTTAAATGAGTAGCAAAACCAACACCACCAGTAACTGTAAGTGCTCCAGTTGTAGGAGTTGTTGAAGCAGTAGTATCACTAATGCTAATTGCAACATTATTTGCAAAATTCCAATCAGCACCTTCAATTTCAAATCTATCGTCGGTTAATTCATCATATCTTAATTTTACATCTTTACTAGTTCCAAATGTTAAATATGTATCGTCTGGGATTACAATTTCACCAGTTCCATTTGGATCTAAATTTATATCCCCGTCTACGTTTGTGGACGAAATTGTATTTAAATCAATCGTAATATTATCTACGTTCCACTGATTAACTTTACGATTACTGTCTAGAATAGCAACAAATCCATTTGCCGCAGTTGTTGGATTTGATTGTCCCGCAACTAATCCAGGACCAATACTTAAAAGGTCTGTATAGTATCTACCACCAACTACAAGTGGGTTTGAGGAGTTGTCTCCGACAAATAATCTACCACCACCATTACCGTGCGTTCCAACCCCAATTGTAAGACCAAGTTCCCCATAATTAAGAGTTGCCGGAGCAATAGTTCCTGTGGACCTTTTAACTCTAATTATACTTGCCATTAAAAGTTACCTCCGTTGATGTCTAAATTCTGTGTTGCGCCTGGTGTTAATATTAATGTGGAGTCCCATTTATGAGTTTCAGCATTATAAACAAGAACTTCACCACCAGTTGGTGATACAATATTGACATCATCCAATCCTTCTAAAGTTCCACTAGCACCAGAAAGAGACGATATAACTTTAATAGCATTTTGAGAACCAACTCTGACTTTTATGTCTGCCATTTTTGTTATCCTGTGGTAATTCCAGCAGTAACAAGTGCACTACCTTCAACGACTCTAGTTTTTCTGGTTCCATCATTCACTAATATATCATAACAATATCTTCCTGGTTTTAATCCAGAAGTTATTGTTGATCCCAAAGATAACGTCAATGATCCATTAGTTGGACCAGGAAAAGAAACAGTAAATGAGGCAGCAGTAGAACTAGATGAGGGATGCTTCTTCATTTTTGAAGTAGCAGTATATCCAGTCAAATTTAATGGTGTATTCGAAGTAGTCTCAAGATAAAATGTCTGAATAAAATCAGATCCAACATCAATTACTATGTTACTAACATATGCTGCCATTGAATGAAAATATACTACTTTCTAATATATTTATCATTTGGATGATATTAATTTTATTAGTATATTTTTTATTTCATCAATATCATTTTTAATCTTTATTACATCTTCTTCTATTTTTTTTGATTTTTCGATTTCTTTCATTTTATCTTCTTTTGCTTTTAGATATTTTTGATAGTCAAGACTTGAGCAATTAATAATTGCATTAGTTTTTTCGTCCCTAAACAAAAAATTATGATCTTTTACTGGTATCATGATTTTGTTGCAATTACTCTTAAATCTTTAATTTTTGGATACAAAGCTTGATTTGTTCCAGACATTAAAATTTTAATTTGAACTCCATTAAATAAAGGAAGAGTGTCTGCTGTAAACTCATAACTCCCAAAATCATTAAAGTTTATAGAAGGAATAACTAAATTATCCGGTAAACTATTATTGTCTTTTTCATTTATTATATTTCCATTATTGTCCAAATTTGTGTATCCTGGAAATAATTCAAATGCTTGTTGTTGTGATGATGTATCATCTCTCAGAATTCTATACATTACTCTAATATCACTAGATACATCTCGATAAGCATCAAATAATACTTTTAAACTATCAGAAGATTGTTTTAATTTAATAATTTTTGAAATATAAATCGCTGCATGTGGGTCATCAGTTAAACTATTTACTCTAGAATCCGTCACATAATTATCTACTGGTTTATTTAATCTTGTCATTACTGTAATAATATTAGTTCGATCTAAGTCAATTATTGGTGATACTTTTGGATCACCAGTCGAAAGCAACATTTCTAAAGTAAATGATTTTGCCCCTGGATAATTTGATAGTTTTTCTGTTTCATTTATTTTTGAGGCAATAATTCTTGGTGATGTTAAAATATTATTAGAATTTAAAGAAATATCTTGATAACCTTGATCTACGAATGATATTTCTGTACCATCCGCACTTGTTCCTGAAAATGTTCTTATTTTGGAACTAATTTCTGTAGTTTGTGGTAATAGTGTTTGAATATTTGGCCTTATAATATTAAATTGAATATTTTGAGATGCTTTTGGCCCTTTTGTAGATCCAACAACAGGAGAAAATGCTTCATATGTTCCTCCTGATTTTGTTTCATTAAAAAATAATTCAGAAAAACCATTTACATTACCGGTAGATCTATCTAAACCTCCAGTAGATTGGTCTAATGCTATACTATATTCATCCAAATCAATATTGTAAGATCCAGAAATTGTATGAGTTTTATTTATTCTTTTTAAAGAAACGCCATTTAATTCATATTTAAATACTATTTGATTAGCATCATATGATTCTGGAATAGTTCCTCTGATAATTCCAGATATAGTATTTGTTGCCGTATTTGCCGTTGTATATCCAACAATTTCATTTTTAATTAGTATATAACCCGTATTTCCTGCACTTACGGGAATATTTTCAAACGTTGTAAGTATTCCAACAGAAGAGGTGAATGAAATGTCAGCAGTTGAAGTATTACTATAAGATGTTGCTAATTTTAATGGTGATAAATCTGGTTCAATTCCACTTAAAATTACTTTATTTTGAGAAGAATACATTCCATGATTATTATGATTTACTTTAAATCGTAGTCCGTCCGTAATTTCGACAATAGACGTTATGCTGGAATTAGATATAGTTGCAATTCCGGAAGATCCTTCATATTGAAGATATTTTGTCGAATCTGTGTCATCTATTTTTCCTTGAATATTGTCAATAATTAAACTATTTACCGATGTAATAATACCAGCAGTATTTGGAATACTTAAAATGAGATTTTTTCCAAGATTTCCTGTATTTGTTGATGCAACACTTAAAATATCGCCAACAGCATACCCAGTTCCTCCAATAGAAACTGTTGCTGCTATTGCTACTCCATTATTTACAGTCAAATTTACTTTAGCTCCTCTACCAAAACCACTAATACTAATCAAGTCTACATTTGAGAATACTGTAGTCGTATATCCCGTTCCTGGATTTGTTATTACCAGTGTTCCAGTTGTTCCTGTACTGATACCACCAAGAACTTTTACTAATTTTGAAGAAAAATTAGAATTATTTTTTTGTGTAATTTTAACACCAGAAGAAAGATTTTGCTGATCAGACGATGAAATACTAGTCCCAATACCAATAAAACTTGATTTAGAATACATTTGAATTGGATTTGATCTTAGCGATACAACTTGATCATTTCCGATATCTAAATTTGGATTATAAAATCTTACAGATCCAGCATCAGTTACAAAATTTGCACGATAAATTGTTAATTTTAAATCTTCAAGTTGACTTGGATCCCAAGTAGAACCATTTTGTGATTTAAACAATGATCCCAAAAGTGGTTGTTGTGAAACTATTATTTTTTCTGCTTCTGGTCTTGAAAGTGTAGAAATGTCCGTTTCTGTCATTCTAGAAATCCAAACATTGTATTCGTCGGATGCAGATAAAAGAACTACAGAATATGAATTTGATGTTTCAAGATAAACGGGAGATGGAAATGTAAATGTGGTTGGAATTGAAGCATCTTCAGATATAGATACTTGATCTGGATTTAAAATAACTTCACCAAAAGGCAAAATTGTTTGAGTAGGAAGTCCAGTATTCATAGTTCTAACTTGTAAAGTAACTGGAAGATTATTTGTTGATTTGGATTGAAAATAAATATCACATTTAGTTATAAATACACCATTTGAATCCGCAACTTCAAATGATTGTGCAAGTGGATCTACCCATCTTGTTTGTGTTACTATGCGATTTGAAAATGTAGTATTAGATACTAATCTTGCATCAGTTTCTGTAGTTATTCTATCGTCGGTTCTAGTATTTCTTGATATATCAGCATTTCTGATACGTAATGTTGTTGCTTCTACATTATCCAATGTTCCACTAGAGGAAAAACTAGTTTCGCCTGAACTTTGCGCGGAACCAGAAACTGTTGAATTTATAGAACTTGTAGTTAATGTAAGAGTTTTTGTTCCTGTCGTAAATACTGGTGCCGATGGAGAAGTTGGATCTGGTATAAAAAATGATCCTATAAACGTCCCGGAATTATCACTAATTAATCTTAAATTGATAACATTTGCTATTGCGCCACTCGATTGTCCAATCAATTTCATTCCTACTGCAATGCATCCATAAAAACTCGAATCCGATTGTAGTTCTAAACTTGCCGTATCAACATTTAGCAAATTGGTAGTTGAAGAATACGAAGAAGAAATTATACTATTTGTATCGTATGGGTTTGATACATACACTTCTGATGGATTATTATAAGGTCCATACTTATGATTTTGTGTTGATAATCTAAATTTAATGGTTTTTGATCCTAATACACCAGCAATAGTTTCTCCATTAATAAAATTACCACTAGACATAGAAACTTCTAATAGTTTTGGTATTACATAATTTGTAATGTCAATATTATCAAAAAATGCATAAAATTGACTATTTGGTTTGAGTCTTCTTGCTATCATTTCAATATTTCTAGATCTCATATATGTTAAAATTTCTCTAGAAACTACTTTATCTCCAAGATTTGTTGTGTTAAATCTTTCGGAAACTCCAAATTGAATTCCATTTCTTGTTTGATTTCTTGTTGTAATTGATGTTTGATTTGAAAAATTAATAAAACTATCTTGAAATGTTTGTGCTGTGGTGATTGGGATTCCAAAGTTTTGTCCATCATCTGTAAATCCACCACTTTGAAATGAGGATTCAGAAAGTAAAGACGTTCCAGTTTGTGACGAAAAAACTGTTGGACCTTGGGATTGTTGTATTCCCGTCCAAGTAGTCTCCCAAGATCCCCAATCGATTGGGGATAATCCAGTATTTGTGTCAACACTTAGTTGTTGTATTGCAGAATTATAAGAACCTTCAATATCTGCAGTTTTTTCTGTTTTTCTAGTTTCAATCCAAGTATCTGACGAAGGATTTAATTCAATAGTACCTATCCAATTTACAACATTAAATGGATTTACATTTACAAATCTAGTTGCGTATTTATTTTTAACATATTCAACATCAGTATACTTCAAACATACAACATCACCAACTCTTGTGATATTCGGAGAACCAAGATCATTTACAAATCTTAAATCTGCATTTGGATCAGAAACATTTCCAATACCAATTATTGATTCTGACCCCAATAAAAGATCAATACTTGTAGTATATGGTTGTGGTTTTAATTCTCCAGAATTCGCATCAATACTACTTCTATATAAACGATTTGAAATATCTCCACCATTATATGATTTAAAATTATCTACAAAAAAACCACACTTAAACCTATCTAATTGTGTAGTTTTATCTCTAATTGTTAAATTTTGAGTATCGGTTTCAAGTAAAGACAAAGAAGTATAATATTCCACATTCGAAAGTCTTTTATCAAGACTTGATATGTCTTGCATTCTATATCTTTTATGAGCTGCTAAACTTATTTTTGCGCTAGATGCATTAAATAAATATGCAGGTAAATATACTGTTCCTATTTCTAATGAAGAATCCAGTCCATTTGGAACTTTTGGTGCGAGTGAAGGAACACCTTTATTGATAATAAATGCCCCATCTTTATCTAAGAAAATTCTATCTATTCTAGATAGGTAATAATCATAAGATAGATTTATATTTTTATTTTTTGCAAAAATATCAGTAGATGATCCATTTAGTGGTTCAAATATTCTTGATTGAAAATCAAATGGTGATAGAGATCCGGAATAACTAGATACCTTTGGTCTACAATCTATAACATCTGTTAATCTAATTCCATCAACAAATGATATATCTTGATCATACCGATCTTTATCATATGAATTTACACCAACAAAATCACCAGTGTCTGAAGAACTTATAGTATAATGATTGTAAATTATTTTAATTTTTTTAGTTGGGGCAACACTATCTGATTTTCTTATAATTCTTGAATAATCTAAATATTCTGATCTTTGCCCATCATCAAATGTATAATTATTTTTTATATTTTTATCACCGGGAAATTGAAAAGAGACAGATGCTTGAATTTGTGATTCTTGAAAAATAATGGTTTCATTTATTGAAAATAAATTTTCATTCAAATAAACTATATCAATTTGATTTGTTCCTACAGATGATACTAATATTGCTACTGCTCCACTAGATTTTCCTACAATTAATTCACCTTTTACTGAATTTAAAACATTTGATGTTAAATTTATAAGTTGTAAATATGGTAAAGTTGGGTCTCCTGTTGTTGATGATTCAACAATTGCAATAACATTTGAAACATCTGGAATATTTAAAGAAATTTCTTTATCTTGAACTCTAATACCATATATTGAACTATAAGTCAATCCGTCATTAAGTGTAGTTCCACCGATACCAGAACCTTGAGATGATGACTTACTAACAATCAGTGATGAGCATCTATTAAAAATTTTCTTTTTAGTTTTAGCATTTATTTTATTTAAAGTATAAGTAAATGTTGCTAACCCATTTTTACTTATATTAAATAATCTATTATTTTGAATATCAACTTTTTGATTTGAAAGTGCTTCTATTGTTCCATCAGAAAATGTTAAATTATAATCTTCTTCATCAAATGGAACAAATGTTAAATCTGCAGAAGTCAATAATGAAGATAAATTGGTATATCCATTATTAGTAATTGTAATTAATATACTTCTTCTTATTGTGATATCGGATCCAGTTAAATTTAAGTTGGCAATATTTGATTTATTTAATTTAGAATACAGAGACACGTTTGTAGTATTTAAAACTTCAAGTGTAACTTTTTTGAGATCATTAGTCGTAATTGCAGAACTTGGAAGAGATCCAGAACAAATTCCAGAAATAGATGGCAATGCTACAATTTGCAAACTTTTGGAAGAGGTGCTGATTTGATTTACTTGATTATAAACGGGTAAACTTTCTCCCTGTTTGCTGTAAGAAATGATATCACCTGTGTTTATTCCAATATAAAAATTCTGATTTGAAGTTGTAACTGTACTAATTCCACCAGAATTTGCCGAAATAGTAAATTGTGTACCAGTTGGTGCAATTAATATTTGATTGGAAAGTAATGGATCTCCAGTAAAACTTACTCCATTTCCAACTAATTGGTGAACATCGGAAAAATTATAGTCTCTAATATTGATAATTGTTCTTTCTGTAGTTTCGTTTATTTCTATTGTTTCTTCTTTAATAAAAGAACCAGAAACTTGATACAATTTCATAATATTTGATGAACTCATACTATTCACAAGATAACCAGTTGCTCCGCTATTTTTGCCTTTAATAAATGCTGGCAGTGTTTGAGATAATGTTGCATTTAATGTTAAAATTGTATATGTTTGTATATCATACAATGATATTTCAAATTGAGTGATTGCATTGGCATATGGAGCATTTTTTAATTTAAGATCATAAACTCTAGAAATTCCAATTTGTTCTCCTGAAGATATACCAGCAGTTGCAGTTCTTCCATTGTACAAATTTACATATGATGTTGTACCAAAACCAACTGGAACAGAACCGGTCACGTTATTTAAAATTATTTGTCTGCCAAGATTAAACGGGATTGCTTGATTGTAATCGGTGTCTGTGGTTCTTGGTTTTTCTAAATCAATTATTGTATTATTGATGGTTTCTACTTCATAACCTCTTATGTAAGCTTTTCCTGGGCTTACTGAAAGGCAAAGTAAATCTTTGGATACTTGATTTCCTTGTTTTGTTTTTTGATTTTCAAAATATATTCCATTATTTCCGGTTCTATTATTTAAACATTCTTTTGGTGCTATATCAAACGATTTAATATAATAGTTACCACTTTCGTCGTATGTTCTTCTTGCCAACTCATCACGAATTAAATTGTAATTTGTATTTTTTACAAATTTTTGCAATAAACCATTTTCTACTCTTAAAATTTCAATAAAATTTTCATCATTAAAATCTTCAATATTTTTTTTAATTAATGATGTAGATATTTTTAATCTATCTGCTCCTGGAGCTGCATAATTTGAAAAACCTTGGGCATTGTCAAATAAATCAAGATATTCATCAGATGCTACAACTATTTCTTCATTAATCAAAAGTCCTACTCTGTAACTTGGTACATTCGTATATTGGTCAAGTATTATTGTTTCTTTGTTTATATTTACAAAAAAACCACGAATAAAATAAATACCTTCTTCAATTTTAGCAGCAGAACCAATAGCAGTAGAATTTGAAAGTATTGTTGTCGCAAATGTTGTTCCAGTTCTTATTGTTGATAGTGAATAAGTAATATCTTCTAAAGTAACTAAATTTTCTCCATCTACAAATGTATTTGTGGTAAAATCAGTTTCACCGGAACTTTGATATTTAATATAAAGGGTATAGTTATTATTTTCAGAATCCGAACTATTAATATAAGTTTCTACCTTTGCTTTAACGCCACTAATTTCACCTTGAATTAATTTTCCAATCAAACTTTCAATATAAAGAGAAACTGGAAGACCCAAATGTGATTCATCTATTTGAACGCAAGTATACTCGGAATCGTATGCTATTTGTCCAGGAATGACCATTGCACCTTCTTTGAACAGGTGCTTACCAAATTTTTCAATTTGGTTTTGTAGTATTGATTGTAATGTTGTTAATTCTCTAGCTTGTATTGGAAATCCGGGTTTAAATAAAACTCTTTGATAATTATTTGAATCGGAAAAATCATCAAAATATGGTGATACATTTAAATTGGTGTTTTGTGGCATTTTCTTTTAAAATTCCAATACGATTTTTATGTCTTCTTTTTGACTAGAAGATCTGGGAATTGCTGATCTATTATCTATGTATATGATCTCTCCGGACCTTTTATTATATTCTGCTGATGCAATACCGGAATTAAAAGTAATTCCAAGTTGATATGTTCGATTGTTTATGACTGTTGATATACCAGTAAAACTAGAATCAATTGATAATGGAGTAGTTCCATTCATAGATGATCCAGTAATCAATAAACTACCACCAGACCCAGGAGATGAAGTAAATTTATTTATTTTATATCCAACACCAGTTGTCCCTAATCCAACTGGTTGATAATATTTAAGAACACCTGTAATGTTATCCCAAGATGCTACAAAACCAATAGCAGTAGTTCCAGTGCTAATGGTTTGAGTAATTGTAGAATCTACAGCATAAGTTGTTGCTGTGGTTGCACTTCCGGTAAACTTAAGAGCACTAAGACCACTCACCAAAGAAGTATTTAAAATTTCGATATTACTTCCTGATATTGTAGGATTTTTGATAATACCAACTCTTGCAAAATCATTACCAGAAATAATATCAGGATTTGATTCTAAAGTTTCATATCTAGAATATACAAGAACACGATATGCTCCTAGTTCTCTGTAAATATCATATCCATGCCCACCTTTTGGTGGTATGATTACATCAAATGTAGCAAGTGATGTAGTACCTATTCCTGTATTTGATAAAGATGCTGTAAGACCTGGAGCACCTGGAGAGAATTGGATAGTCGCATTTGTATATCCTTGTCCTCCATCAGTAATATAAACATCCATAACTTTTCCAAAAGAATCAGTAGTTACAGTCACTTTACCATCAGAACCATCTCCTAAAATTGGTATATTTGTAAATGTTGAAGATGCTGGTTCGTAATTATTTCCTCTTTGTTTAATGACAACTGAATGTATTTTTCCATCTATAGCATTTTCTTTAATTGATATGCTCTCTCCAACTATTCCCCAATTTTCTGGAACAGGTATAAATTCAATTGAATCAAATTTTACAATTTCTGATGGTTTAATTGTATAAAGATATTTCCAAATATATCCATCTCCACTTGTTCCTGCTGCTCTTTGTTCTAAATCGATAAAAGATGGTTCATCATATGAAGGTCTTCCGTTTGGATTTTCTGGATCTGATCCATTTTGAATGCAAATATAAACTCTTAAATCTTCATTAACTACATAGTAATTTGCTTGATATAAACTTGACTGTTGTGTTACTGGTGTTTTGTTATAAATATTATAATCATTTCTATACATTTCATAAGTTGTTCCAGCAGTCCAAGTAACTTTTCGAATCATTCTACGAACATCATCCGTAGTAACTTGTTTCATTGCAATTATCGTATCTTTGATATCATTTTCTTCCTTAAATCCGTCCAATGGAGATGGTCCAGTGTTCCAAGTAGAGGATCCTCCGGCTAAAGGATTTGTAGAATTTGGTTGTCCAATAAAAGTATAATAACGATTAAAAGTTTGTCCAACACCAATAAAACTTTTAACAAAGGTTTCGGCATTTAATATTCTAAATTGATCAGATATAATAGCAGGCATTTTATTTGATATTTATGTTTATTTATTTACTTTTAAATAAACCTCTTGTTCTTGTAACTTCCGGAGCAGTCGAAAGTCCAATTAAACCATTATTAGTGTTTAATATAAATTCTTTTGGAAAACCAAGTGATCTATTTTGATAATCATATATCTTACCCCAACTATAATTTCCAAAATAACCATTTGTTGTTAATCCAGGATTTATCGTAAAATCAATTCTAGAATTATTTGTTGGATTAGGAAGAAATCTACAAGTGACAGTTACAATTCCTACCACAGAGGAATTAATTGGTTTTTCTACTGTCTCTGCATAATAAACACCATCAATAAATGAAGTTGCAGTACCAACAACAACATTATCAGTAGTTATACAAGTTAAGGAATGTCCACACTGAATATTGCTATTATATATCACAAAATAATCTCCTACCGAAATTCCACTTGATTGTATACCATAACTATTAAGGGCAGAATATCCTATTCCTAATTGAGTATTATCATAAGATTCTGTTTTTAATTTAAATTTTATTCGTGGTATAGTATTAATTCCGATAATTACAGATAAAGATGTATCAACACCCACTATAACACCAAAATCACCCTTTGCCTTGATTGATTCAATTTCTTCTGTTTTTGTTTTTTCTGATTCAACTAATACTTTTGGTGGATTTGCTTGATCGTATCCAAAACCAGGATTTGTAATTATGATAGAAGTTACAATTCCAGATGTTGTATTTGAAATTGCTGATGCAAAATTATAAGCAGGAACAGAATAAATTGAAGTGGCACCAAGTCCAACAGAAATGTATCTATCTTCAACAATTGAATAATTAATATCTTTTAATATATTTGATTGATTTGTAGATCTTTGATTCCAATTTTGAAGATTGAATGAATAATATAATATTCCATTTGAATTTAATAATGTATATAAGTTGTAATATGAATTGTAATGTATATTTGTAAAATTACCAGAAATATTGGGAGTAATCTTTACCCAACTAGTTCCATTGGTAGAAGTTCTAATTTCGGAATTATTACCAACAGTTATAAATTGAGATCCAGTCCAAATAACTTTATTTAAATTTTCTCCTGTAATATTATTAGAACTCCAAACTGTTCCTACATCACTTGTAATAACTGTTCCATTATTTCCAACTGCAACGATATTATTTCCTATGGAAATTGATTTTAAATCACTAGATGTATTTGATGAAATTTTGACAAATTCAGTACTACCAACTCCAACTGCAGAAAAAATTGCACCACTAGAACCAACACAAATCCATTTATCTATAGATGATGAATATTTAATGTCAAACAATGGTGAAATATAATTACTTAACGATCTAGTTATATTATTTAATTGAGAAGTTTCTTCGTATTTATTGTATTCGGTCCAAGAGGATATTGTTGTACCAAATCCAATAGATCTTACAATTTTTCCTTGTTCCCCAACAGCAATATAATAATTTGTAGAACCCAACCCAACAGAATTGAAGGAAATTGTTCCACCATACCCAATATTTGTTATTGTATTGAAAGATATTCCATTTGTTGTAATTGCTACTATTCCACTTTGCCCAATAGACACTATAGGATTTCCAATAGTAAATGATAATAATGAGGAATTTGTCGATAATCCACTCGTAAGAGACCAATTTAATATTGGATCTTTACTTTTAACTGATATTGTAGATATTGAAACTTTTGGAGAAATTGTTGATGCATATCCAATACCTCCAGTAGAAATTGCAATAGAAGATATTGTATTTGCAATTGATACAACTGCTGTTGCAATTCCTACTTCTATTTCTTTATTTTCAATTATTAATACATTTCTGTCTGCTTCTTCTATTAAATCAATATCAGTAAATATAGGATATACATTACTTACATATATTGATGTATCCGTAGTATTTAAGTTTTTAATAATTCTAGTTGTAGGTCTAATCGTTGATATTAAACTCGGTCTTGCTTTAGAAACTAAAGAACCAAGAATAATTCTGTCTTCTGTTTGTTTTGTCCATTTTAATGGTCTAAATTTATTCGGATTTATATTGATTCCAATACTATCATAATTATAAGTATCAAGTTGATCTGTTGCAACAATTTTTTTAACTACTCTTTCAAACTGTTCTCTATCTAAATTATCGTAAATATTTTCTCCAATTTGAACAATGTCCCCTTCTTTAATTGTTTTTGGTGGAATAATTGTTTCAACATCTAAAGAAGAACCTCTGTAAAATATAACAGAACATTTTGAGTTTATTTTTGGTGCCTCATTAAAA
>Ga0247839_1006545_pt1 | contig 13342 bp, 13 predicted proteins | sample LaCruzMarch2015__6_FD_192405 | JGI IMG/M metagenome (GOLD analysis project Ga0247839, IMG submission 192405) | Freshwater microbial communities from meromictic Lake La Cruz, Castile-La Mancha, Spain - LaCruzMarch2015_16m | ecosystem: Environmental > Aquatic > Freshwater > Lake | place: Spain...
TGAACGTCAGCTCGAGCGGATCCAGACCATCCAGGAGCGCCGCCGCCAACGCCTGGCGGACCGGGCGGAGAACGCGCTCGCGGCGCTCGATGAGGAGGAACCGGATGCACTCGGGCCACAGGCCGGGCGGGTGGTGGTCCGCCACGGGGCCAACCTGGCGGTGGAGGACCCGCACGGCCAGGTCCACCACTGCCTGGCGCGCCGCCATATCGGGCACCCCGTGTGCGGTGACCAGGTGGTGTGGCAGGCCACGGCCGATGGGCAGGGGGTGGTCACCGCCATCCAACCCAGGGGGATGGTCCTGAGTCGCCCGGATTACAGCGGGCGCGACAAGCCGCTCGCGGCCAACCTCACTCGCCTGGTGGTCCTGATCGCCCCGGAACCGGACCCGAGCGGCTATCTGGTGGACCAATACCTGGCGGCGGCGGAGTTGATCGGGGTCCAGGCACTGATCGTCGCCAACAAGATGGACCTGCTGGATACCGCGGGGGAGGCGGCCTTCCGGGCGCGCTTCGCCCACTACCCGGCGATCGGCTACGAAACCCTCTGGACCAGCCTGCGCCGCCCCGCGACCCTGGTCGCCCTGATCGCCGCCCTGGCCGGTGAGACCAGCATCCTGGTCGGCCAGTCCGGGGTCGGCAAGTCATCCCTGGTCAACACCCTGCTGCCGGACCTGGAGGTCCAGATCGGGCGCCTGTCCCGCGCCACCGGGCTGGGCCGTCACACCACCTCCACCGCCACCTGCTACCGCCTGATCGGCGGCGGCTCACTGATCGACTCACCGGGGGTGCGCAGCTTCCGCCTGGGCGCCATCGACCGGGAGACGCTGCAACGCGGCTTCCGCGAATTCGGCCCCCACCTGGGTCACTGCCGCTTCGGCGACTGCCGACACGACCGGGAGCCCGGCTGCGCCATTCGCGCGGCGGTCGACGCGGGGCAGATCGCGCCGGAGCGGCTTGCCAACTTTCATCATCTGGCGGCGGGGCTGGGGCCGACCTGGGGCTGACTTTTACCTCACGATTTCTCTCACGAAGACACGGAGGAAGAATTTCTCTCACGGAGACACAAAGACACGGAGAAAGAAGCAGGCCGTAGGGTTCGCTGTGCGGACCGGCGACCTCGCCGTTGGCTGATTGGGCCGGGATGATGCTCAATGCTGGCGCTCGCTGTGACCGCGGCGTTGCCGAGGGTGTATTCGACCTGTTACCGGCATTGGTTCGCGCCTCTGACCTACGACCTGAGACGCAGTTGTCAGATGCTTTTTTTTTCGGGTCTCCGTGCCTCCGTGTCTCCGTGAGAGGATTCAAGAGGCTCACGCGGCAATCCTCATCCAACCACCCGGGGCAACTATGGCCTACTGGCTCTTCAAGTCCGAACCGGACGCCTTCAGCATCGAGGATCTCAAGGCCAAAGGGGCCGCGGGTGAGCCCTGGGACGGGGTACGCAACTATCAGGCGCGCAATATGATGCGCGATCAGATGCGCATCGGTGACGGGGTGCTGTTCTATCACTCCAATTGCGCCGAGCCCGGGGTGGTAGGCTTGGCCGAAGTCGCAAGCCAGTCCTACCCGGACGCCACCGCCTTCGACCCGCAGGCGAAATATTGCGACCCCAAGAGCGACCCGGCACAGCCGCGCTGGTATCTGGTCGAATTGCGCTATGTCCGTCACCTCAGAAGCCCCATTCCGCTGCGCGAGATCAGGGCGCACGCGGACGGACCGCTCGCCGACATGCCCCTGGTGCGCCGGGGCAACCGTCTCTCGGTGATGCCGGTGACGCCGGCCCAGTGGGACTTTATCCTGGGGCTGGAGGCGGCGCAGTCGTCACGGATTCGATCAGAATCCCAGTGACCGCGTTGACGGCGAGGCTGGTGGTCCGCACAGCGGACCCTACGGGGGCGAGGCGGTAGGGTCCGCTGTGCGGACCGGCAACCTCTCCCCGGCAGGGTGGCCGCGGTGATGATAAAGACCGTAGCCGCCGTCAGTACTCAAGCAGCAGCGCATTGACCTCGTCGACCTCAAACGCCTGGGGGTCGAAATCACCGCCGATCCATTCCTTGTACTCCTCATGCTCCGGGTGTGTCGGATCGCCCAGTGCGGCAATGAATCCGTAGTAACCGGGAATGCCCCCGACGTCTTCCGGCGGACAGGCGCCCTTGCCCTTGATACAGCACGGCAGGGTTGCGTCCGGGTCGCGGGGCAGGACTTTCTCGAGGGTTATTTTATGCTCCCAACCATCGCCGAAATCGTATTCGTAGATGATCGACTCCCTCTCGTTCCTGAGAAGCTGGTTGAGCTTGTAGCGTCGCTCGTCCAGGATTTCCATGAAATCAGAATCAGGGTCCGGCGTGCCATAGTAAACCCGGCCGACACGGAACTGATGTAAATGGGAGTCGGTCCACCCCATGACGATCTGGATGACCTGATGGAATTTCGGTAGCGGCACCGCGCCGTCGATGAGGACACGGCGCCAGATAGGCGGCTTTGCGCCATTGAGGGCGATCTTGATCTGATAGGTTGTTTGAGCGCTTTTTGCCATGTTTTTTGCTCCCGATGATGACTGAGTTGATACTGATGTCAAGCCGTTGCCTGGCTGCCGGGTTGGTAGGTGGCCGCAAACACGCTCTCCGACAGCCAGTCCCGGAATTGATCATCGTCCTGAAACCTTTTGAACAACTCCTGGTGGTCGGTGAACATGCCGAGGATCACCTGACGCAGGGCGGTATCGTGCTCGATCCGGGCCTTGTCCCGGTTGGCGTTGTGCATGGCGTTGCGGTAGGCACTATTGCCTGCAACGTAGGCAGGTATTTCTTCCGCAATCACCTTTGCGATCCGGTCGCGATCCTCCCAGGCGATGTTACCCCAGCGCTCGTTGAACTCGCGCAGGATCTTGCTCAGCCGCTCTAATTCAGGCTCCGGCTTGCGGCCGCCGCCCCGCTCGTTATAGGGGTCCAGGGTCCCGTCCGCGTCCTCGAGCCGGAGCGATAAAGTCGCCTGCATCTCCGAGCGGTAGCTGTCCATGTCCACCAGCGCCAGGATGTCTGCTTCCCGGTCTTCATTGCGTGGCGCCGGCAGCCGGGGCAACAGCAGATGCAGGAAGATAGAGAGCTTCTCCCAGGGCGCGCGACTGAAGGGCAGGATGGCGGAAAGAAAACCGTAGGTCCGCAGAAACGCCTTGGCCTTGCCCTTGAAGTCGATTTGCCCATCCGCGTCCAGGTCCACCTGGTAGCGCTCGCGGCAGCGATCCAGGATGGGGTCAAGGCGGTCGCGCCTGGCACTGGCCAGATAGCGTGTCACCAGTTCATCGATCTCATCCTGGGTGTAGACCTGATGGCGGTCCAGGTCTGCCTGGAGGTCGTGCAGCCGATTCGGGTGGGTGCCCCCGCTCAGGATGGTGGTTCGGTAATAGGGCTGGAAGGCGGTCTGGATGCTGTCGGCGTCGTTGTAGAAGTCCAGGACGCAGGTGCCGAGCCCTTCCACATAGTGCCGGAGCTTCTTCACTGCTTCCTTCTTGTCGAAGAGCGGGTCTTCATCCGCGGCGGCGGCCAGCCGGTAGAAGCTCGGCACCGGGGTATAGTTTGCCAGCACGTCCATGATGAAGCGCTCCTCGATGGCCTGCTTCATGGTATAGCTGTGGAAGGGCTCAAAACACTCCTTGCCATCCTTCATCACGCGTTCCCCGAACACCTGGGCGGTCTTGGGTTTAGGCGTGGCGGTGAATGCGAAACAGCTCGCGTTCGCCAGCATCTTGCCGGACTCCATCAGGCGGTTGATGGCGTCCTCCATGGTCTCGGTCGCGATCTCCTCCCCGTCGGGGGACAGCGCCATATTCATCTGTGTCGCCGCCCGCCCACCCTGGCTGGAATGGGCCTCGTCGATCAGGATGGCGAAGCGCCGGCCGCGGTGTTCAGCGCCGAGTTCGGCCACGATGACCGGGAACTTCTGCACCGTGCTTACGATGATCCGTTTGCCGCTCGCGATGAAGCGGCGCAGGTCCCCGCCGTGGCGGGCGTGTCCAAGGATCGACGACACCTGGGTGAACTGCCGCAGCGTATCCCGGATCTGCCGATCCAGGAGGGTCCGGTCCGTCACCACCACCACCGAGTCGAACAGCGGCACGCCCTCGTCCTCCAACTCGGTGAGCTGGTGGGCTGCCCAGGCGATGGAGTTGGACTTGCCGCTGCCGGGTGAGTGTTGGACCAGATACCGGTGCCCCACCCCCCGGGTGCGCACATCCGCGAGCAGTGCGCGGACCGCGGTGAGTTGGTGATAGCGCGGGAAGACCTGCTTGCGGTGCTTCTTGCCCGTGCGCTCGTCCTTCTCCTCCACGATCTGGGCATAGTGCTCCAGGATGTCGGTCAGGCTGGCCCGGGTGAGCACCTTGCGCCACAGATCGTCGGTCTTGATCCCATGCGGATTGGGCGGGTTGCCCGCACCGTCCTGCCAACCCTGATTAAACGGCAGGAACCAGGAGTCCTTGCCCTTCAGTTCCGTGCAAAACTGAATTTGTACTACAGCGTAGATCGTCCCGCGCTGTCGGTCAAGGGGCCGTCCTGCCCACGCAAAGGAGCGGGGGCGTCCCGCCCCCGCCGCCGAAGAGCGCGGGGCGGGACGCCCCGACTCCTATTACTTCGGGTTATAGATCTGGTCAAACAGCCCGCCGTCCGTAAAGTGCTTCTTCTGCGCCGCGGCCCAGCCGCCCAGGTCGCCGATGTTCACGAGCGTGATCTGGGGGAAACGGTCCTTGAACCGGGCGGCGATGGCCGGATCGGTCGGGCGATAGAAGTTCTCGGCGGCGACTTGCTGGCCCGCGGGGGTGTAGAGAAACTCCAGATAGGCGGTGGCGGCCTTGCGGGTGCCCTTGCGGTCGACGTTCTTGTCGACCACGGCGACCGGGGGCTCGGCGAGGATGGAGAGGGAGGGCGCGACGATCTCGAACTGGTCGGCGCCGAACTCCTTCTGCGCCAGGAAGGCCTCGTTCTCCCAGGACAGCAGCACGTCACCCAGACCGCGCTGGACGAAGGTGGTGGTGGAGCCGCGGGCGCCGGAGTCGAGGACCGGCACGTTCTTGTAGAGGCTCACGATGTAGTCCTTGACCTTGGCCTCGTCACCGCCGAAGTGCTGCAGTGCCCAGGCCCAGGCCGCCAGGTAGTTCCAGCGCGCCCCGCCGGAGGTCTTGGGGTTGGGGGTTATGACGCTCACCCCGGCCTTGGTCAGGTCGCCCCAGTCCTGGATTCCTTTGGGATTGCCCTTGCGCACCAGGAAGACGATGGTGGAGGTGTAGGGCGAGCTGTTGTGGGGCAGGCGCTGCTGCCAGTCCTTGGCCAGCAAGCCCTTCTCGGCGATGGCGTCGATGTCGTAGGCCAGGGCCAGGGTCACGACGTCCGCGTCCAGCCCGTCGATGACCGCGCGCGCCTGCTTGCCGGAGCCGCCGTGGGATTGCTGGATGGTCAGTGCTTCGCCCGCCTTGGCCTGCCACGCCTTGATGAAGGCCGGGTTGACGACTTGGTAGAGTTCCCGGGTCGGGTCGTAGGAGACGTTCAGCAGCGTGGTCCCGGCCGCCGCGTCGTACAGGGGGGCGAGCCCCAGGACGGCGCCGAGGATCAGGGACCGCAGATGAATGGGGTCGGTCATGTGGATCGTTCTCCGGGATTGATGAACCTGCATTGGAACGCGCCGCGACGCGGAGCTGAACCAACAATTGCTGCGAACTTTAGCGGATTTCGGCAGTTCCAGTTGGTTTCGCGCTTCGCTAAGCTAGGCTCAGACTAACCGCCCCTGCCCAAGCCCGAGGCCCTCTGCATGATTCCCTCAAGACCCCTGCCGGCGCGGCACCCGTGAGCGCCGCCGTCAGCTTTTTCAACCCGACCGGCCAGACCCGGGTCCTGCCGGGCTTCGGCCTGTCGCTTGGTTACACCCTGATCTATCTATCCCTGATGGTCCTGCTGCCGCTGGCGGCGGTCTTCATCCAGACCACGACCCTCACCTGGGCCGAGTTCTGGGCCATCGTCACGGCCCCGCGGGTGGTCGCCACCTACAAGCTCTCCTTCGGCGCCGCGCTGGGGGCGGCGGCCATCAATGTGGTCTTCGGGCTGATGCTGGCCTGGTCCCTGGTGCGCTACAGCTTCCCCGGCAAGAAGTTGGTGGATGCCCTGATCGACCTGCCCTTTGCGCTGCCCACGGCGGTGGCAGGGATCTCGCTCAGCGCGCTGTGGGCCGGCAACGGCTGGCTCGGCGGGCTCTTGGAGCCCTTCGGGATCAAGGTCGCCTTCACGCCGCTCGGGGTGCTGGTGGCCCTGATCTTCATCGGGGTGCCCTTCGTGGTGCGCACGGTGCAGCCGGTGCTGGAGGACCTGGAGACCGAACTGGAGGAGGCGGCGGCGAGCCTGGGGGCACACCGGCGCCAGATCTTCACCCGGGTGCTGCTGCCGGTGTTGACGCCGGCGCTGCTGACCGGCTTCGCGCTCGCCTTCGCCCGCGGGGTGGGCGAGTATGGGTCGGTGATCTTCATCGCCGGCAATATCCCGATGATTTCGGAAATCACGCCGCTGATCATCATCACCAAGCTGGAGCAGTACGACACCGCGGGGGCCACCGCGGTCGCCGTGGTGATGCTGCTGTTTTCCTTCATGATGCTGCTGGCCATCAATCTGTTGCAGGCATGGAGCGGTAAGCGCACCGGGAGGAACCGCTGATGGCCGTCACCGCGACCCTGCACGGCGCCAGTACGGTCGGGATCGGCGCCCACCGCTACGAGGACAATGCCGCGACCCGGGAGCAACCCTGGGTGCGGCGGCTGATCCTGGGTGTCTCTGTAACCTTTTTCGTCGTGTTCGTCTTCATGCCGCTCGTGGTGGTCTTTCATCAGGCCCTGAGCAAGGGCTGGGGGACCGCGCTGCGCGCCGTGACCGACCCCGATGCCCTGGCCGCGGTGCGCCTCACCCTGCTGGCGGCGGGCATCGCGGTGCCGCTCAATCTGGTCTTCGGGGTGGCCGCGGCCTGGGCGATTGCCCGCTTCGAGTTCCGCGGCAAGGAGCTCCTGGGCACCCTGATCGACCTGCCCTTCTCGGTCTCGCCGGTGATTGCGGGGCTGATCTGGGTGCTGATCTTCGGCGCCCAGGGGTGGTTCGGCCACTGGTTCATCGCGCACGACATCAAGATCGTCTTTGCGGTGCCGGGCATCGTGCTGGCGACGATCTTCGTCACCTTCCCTTTTGTCGCCCGGGAGTTGATCCCGCTGATGCAGGCGCAGGGCCGCGACGACGAGGAGGCGGCCACGGTGCTTGGCGCCAGCGGCCTGCAGACCTTCTGGCGGGTGACGCTGCCCAACATCAAATGGGGCCTACTCTATGGGACCATCCTTTGCAATGCCCGGGCCATGGGTGAGTTCGGGGCGGTGAGCGTGGTCTCGGGGCACATCCGCGGTCAGACCAATACCATGCCGCTGCATGTGGAGATCCTCTACAACGAATACAACTTCGCCGCCGCCTTCGCCGTCGCCTCGCTGCTGGCCATGCTGGCCCTGGTGACCCTGGCGCTCAAGTCCTGGGTGGAATGGCAGGCCAGGCGCCCGGCCCCGTCACCACTTGGTAACGCGTCAAGAAGAAGTTAAACACAATCGCAATCGCAATCGTTGTCGTTGTCGTTGTCGTTGTCGTCGTTATCGTGGTCGTTGTTGTAATCGGAGAAGCGATGCACTTTGGGGTGCGAGAGAATCCGGGGCGCTACGATAACCTCGATTACGACAACGACAACGACAACGTCTCCGCGCGAAATAGTTCAACAGTTGGGTGAGGATCGACCCTCGTCCACTCCCGCCTCGCGGCGTGAGTCATTTCAGGAATATCCTAATGAGCATCCAGGTCGAAGAGATCACCAAGACCTTCGCCGGCGTCACCGTACTGGATCGGGTGTCGCTCGACTTTCCCACCGGTCAACTGGTGGCCCTGCTGGGTCCCTCCGGCTGCGGTAAGACCACCCTGTTGCGGGTCATCGCGGGGCTTGAGACGGCCGACGCGGGCCGCGTCATCCTGGAGGGGGAGGACGCCTCCGGCACCCATGTGCGCGAGCGCCAGGTGGGCTTCGTCTTTCAGCACTATGCCCTGTTCCGCCACATGACGGTGTTCGAGAACGTCGCCTTCGGCCTGCGGGTGCAACCGCGCCGCAGCCGCCCCAAGGAGCCGGAGATTCGCCGCCGCGTCCTGCGCCTGCTGGATTTGGTGCAAATGGAATGGCTCGCCGACCGTTTCCCGTCGCAACTCTCCGGCGGTCAGCGCCAGCGCATCGCGCTCGCCCGGGCACTCGCGGTCGAGCCCCGGGTGCTGCTGCTCGACGAGCCCTTCGGCGCCCTGGATGCCCAGGTGCGCAAGGAGTTGCGGCGCTGGCTGCGCGACCTGCACGACGACCTGCACGTCACCTCCATCTTCGTCACCCATGACCAGGAGGAGGCCTTGGAGGTCGCCGACCGGGTGGTGCTGATGAACCGCGGGCGGGTCGAGCAGGTCGGCAGCCCCGACCAGGTCTACGAGCACCCGGCCAGCCCCTTTGTCTATGGCTTCTTGGGCACGGCCAACGTCTTCCACGGCCGGGTGGACGGCGCCCATGTCCGGGTGGGCGAGTCGAGTCTGACCCACGACGGGAGCAACGCCGTCCAGGGGACGGACGTGGTCGGTTTCGCCCGCCCCCACGAACTGGACATCGCCACCGATCTCACCACCCCCAATGGGCTGGACGCCGTGGTGCGGCGGGTCCTGGCCTTCGGCGGCAGCGCCCGGGTGGAACTGGACGGGGTCGACGAGGTCGCGGCGGGAACTGAGCCGCGACACTACGAGGTGCTCCTGCCGCGGGAACGGGCGAACGGCCTGACCCAAGGTCAGCGGGTACGCCTGGTGCCGGCGCCGCTGCGGGTGTTCCGGCACGAGGCGGCCTGACATGAACTTCCAACAGTTACGCATCCTGCGCGCCACGGTGCAGAACAATTTCAACCTCACCGAGGTGGCCAGCGCACTGTTCACCGCCCAGTCCGGCGTATCCAAGCACATCAAAGACCTGGAAGACGAATTGGGCGTGGAGATCTTCGTGCGCCGCGGCAAGCGCCTGCTGGGGTTGACCGAACCCGGCAAGGAATTGCTGCCGATCGTGGACCGTATCCTGCTCGACACCAGCAACATCAAGCGCCTGGGCGAGCAGTTCGCCCAGCGCGATGAGGGACGCCTGGTCATCGCCACCACCCATACCCAGGCGCGCTACGCCCTGCCGCCAGTGGTGGCCGACTTCAAACAGGAACTCCCCAAGGTGCACCTGGAACTGCGCCAATGCGGCCCCCGGGAGGTCGTCGCCCTGTTGCGGGCGGGGGAGGTCGACATCGGGCTCGCCACCGAGGCGGTGGGCGATGACGAGGACCTGGTGAGCTTTCCCTTCTATTCCTGGCATCACGCCGCGATCGTTCCCGACGGGCACCCGCTCGCGGCCCTGGAACCGCTCACCCTGGAGGCACTGGCCGACTGGCCGCTCATTACCTATTCCGAGGGCTATACCGGCCGCGCCCGCATCGATGCCGCCTTCGCCGCCGCGGGCCTGGCACCGGATGTCGTCATGTCCGCACTCGACGCCGATGTCATCAAGTCCTATGTGGAACTCGGCCTGGGGGTCGGCATCATCGCCGCCATGGCCTTCCATCCGGTACGCGATGCCGGCCTGCGGCTGCTCCCCGCTGACGCGCTCTTTGCCGCCAATACCACCCGCATTGCCCTGCGCCGCGGCCACTATCTGCGTGACTATGCCATCCGCTTCGTCACCTGCTGCGCCCCGTCGCTGACCGCGGAGCAGGTGCGGGAGACGGTGTTTCCCAAGGCCGCCGGCGAATAAACACGATGCCATTGTCCGGTCGGCGCGATCAGGTCTTGGCGCCCTGGGCGGCCTATTTCGGCAACAGCCGCTGGGGCGGCCTGGGGGCCGCTCCTACGGCGTAGGAGCGGCCCCCAGGCCGCGACGGGTTGTCGCAAGGGCGCGTGGCCGGAGTTATGATCAAGGCCGCCCGGGCCGCCTGGGCCTGGCGAGTATGCCGCGCCGCCACTCAACCATCTGGAGAAACGAGAGTATGACTGACGAGAACTCGCTGGTGCTGCGCCAAGACGATGCCGGTGTCACGACCCTGACGCTGAACCGGCCCCAGGCGCGCAACGCCCTGTCGCGCGCCATGCTGAAGGCCCTGCACCTAGCCTTCGACGACATCGCCACCGACCAGGCTGTGCGCGTCGTGATCCTGGCCGGGGCCGGCCAGGGCTTCTGCGCCGGTCATGACCTGAAAGAGGTCCGTGCCAACCAGGAGGATCAGACCTATGCCGAAGCGCTGTTCGCGGAGTGCGCCGAACTGATGTTAGCCATCGTGCGGTTGCCCAAACCGGTGATCGCCCGGGTGCATGGCATTGCCACGGCGGCCGGTTGCCAGTTGGTGGCGACCTGCGACCTGGCGCTCACCGCGGACGACGCCCGCTTTGCCACTCCGGGGGTGAATATCGGGCTTTTCTGTTCGACACCCATGGTCGCCCTGTCGCGCAACGTCACCCCCAAGCAGGCGATGCAGATGCTGCTGACGGGCGACCCGATCGACGCCGCGACGGCGCTGCGCTTCGGCCTGGTCAACGAGATCGTGCCGGCGGCCGAACTCGAGGCCCGCACCGCGGCCCTGGCCCGCCAGTTGGCGAGCAAGTCACCACTGACGCTCGCGATCGGCAAGGAGGCATTCTACCGCCAGCTTGAATTACCCCTGGCCGATGCCTATGACTACAGTCGCCAAGCCATGGTACGCAATCTGCAAACGCTGGATGCGCAGGAGGGCATTGCCGCGTTTATCGATAAGCGCCCGCCGCGGTGGTGTGGGCACTAGCCCTTGGTCGATGATGTCTTGAACACCAGCCGCGAGCGGCGCTCGCCGCCGGGCCACTGGTCCAGCCGGCAAGCCCCACCCGGAGCACAAGATTTGCGTATCTGCCGCGGGCGTTGAGGTCTGCCGGATCGCTGGGTAGACTGTCGATGGGCGGCCCCCGCCGTCCGCGCCCCCGTGCCAGGCTTTCACCCAGGCAATCCCCCCCAAGCAAGGCCCATCGCTATGTGCCCAACCGCCGCGACCCTTCGCACACCGGCGCACCAGCCCCCGCCCCCCGTCATCGCCCGCCCGCCCGGGTTCTCGCCCGAGGTCGCCGGCGAGCCCCGCTGCGCGGACGGCCTGCTGGTTTCGGAGGAGACCTACTGGAGGGAGTATTACCTGGAATCGGACATCCATTACGAGTGGAACAACGGTCGGCTGGAGGAAAAGCCGGTGTCCGACTACGGGACCTTTCTGGTTTACGCCTGGTTCATCAGGCTTTTGCAATACTTTCTCGACACCCGCCCGATCGCCCGGATGGTGGCCCTGGAGATGGGCTTCCGCCTGAAGCTGCCGACCGGGACCGTGATCCGCAAGCCCGACTTCGGGGTCGTGTGCAACTCCAACCCCCAGCCGCTGCTGCCCTTGGATGCCTCCTACCACGGTGTCTTCGACCTGTGCATCGAGGCCCTGTCGGACTTGGAGCGCCGCGGCAGCGAGCGCGATACGGTCACCAAGAAGGCCGAATATGCCGCCGGGGGGGTGCCCGAGTACTACATTCTGCATCGGGAGCCTGAGCGTCAGGCGTTCTTCACCCGCACGGCCGCGGGTCTCTATATCCCCATCGCGCCGGACGAGGGCATCATCCGCTCGCGGGTCCTGCCGGGGCTACAATTCCGGCTGACCGATCTGCTCACACAGCCCGAGCCCAAGGCGATGGTTCGCGACCCGGTCTATGCCGACTTCGTGCTCCCCGAATGGCGGGAGGCCGAGCAGCGCGCCGCGGCGCAAACGCGGGCCAGACAGGACGCCGAGGAGCGTGCCGAGACGCAGGCACAGCGCGCCGAGGCCGAAGCGGGCGCCAGACGCGAGGCTGAGCGACGCGCCGAGACCGAGGCGCAGGCACGCCGACAGGTCGAACAGGAATTGGCGCAACTGCGGGGGCAGTTGGCGGAGCGACGGCCGCCACCCTGACGCTCAGACGGGCTCCAGGTCCACCTTGTCATAGATCTCCGCCAGCGTCAGGGTGCAGCCGATGCTGGCCAGCGTCACGGTGGCATCAAGGGCAGTGAACTCACTGAGGGTCCAGCGGTCGTCCGCCCCCCGGCTGAAGAGTTCCACCGCGACCCGGTACTGGGAGACCAGCAGATATTCCGTGAGGCTCGGAATCCGGCGATAGATCGCAAACTTGCCCCCGCGGTCATAGGCCTCGGTAGAGTTGGACAGGACTTCGCCGATCAGGGACGGGTTGAGCAGCAGGTCACGCCGCTCGTCGAGGAACTCGTGCTCGCCACACAGCGCGACCAGGTCCGGATAGGTGCCGGCATTGGCGGCGCGGATGCGGACCTTCATGTCATTGGCATAGACGCGGCAGGGGCGGCCCTTCATCTGCGGGTGCAACTCGCCGATCAGATTGGTCACGATCAGGTTGTGCTGTTCCCGCGCCCCGGTCATGGCGAAGACCTCGCCGTCGATGTACTCGTTGCGCCCCTCGATCGCCGCGCGCTCGTTCGCCAGCCAGTCGTCGAAGGTCAGGATGGGTTTTGGTTGCGGTAACATGGGGCTACTCCGGGGTAAGGAACGGTTCACTGATCAGTTGACGCGATAGCGCTCCAGCCAATGTGCATAGGGTGCCGGGAGCACCCAGGCCGGGCGATCGATGCCGAGTGTCCGGGCGGCATAATAGGGCCAATGCGGATCGGCCAGGTGCGCCCGGCCCACCATCACGAGATCCAGCTCGCCATCCCGCACCACCCGCTCGGCCAGTTCCGGCGTATCGATGCCCCAGGCCGAGGCCACCGGCAGGTCCGCCTCGCGGCGCACAAGCTGCGCAATCGGCGCCAGGAAGGCGGGGGCCCAGGGAATCGTCGCCGTCGGCGTGGAAAAGCCCACGCTGACGCTCAGCAGATCCAGCCCTTCACGCTTGAACTCACTTGCCAGCTCGATGGATTCGGCCAGCGTCTCCTCATCGTGCCCGTCATACTCGATGACGCCGAAGCGCGCTGTCAGCGGCAGCTCCTCCGGCCACACCCGCCGCACCGCGGCGAGCGTCTCCAGCAGGAAGCGGCAGCGGTTCTCGAAGCTGCCGCCATAGGCATCGTCGCGCTGATTGGAGTGGGTCGAGAAAAAGCGGCTCTCCCGGATTTCCTGGAGTGCAGCAATTACTTTATAATCATAGAGTTATGCCGAATTTTTATGTACACGTCGGACCGAAAATGACCTGAACGCCAAGAGATAACAGTTTGATTTATATATC
>Ga0247839_1006552_pt1 | contig 13332 bp, 10 predicted proteins | sample LaCruzMarch2015__6_FD_192405 | JGI IMG/M metagenome (GOLD analysis project Ga0247839, IMG submission 192405) | Freshwater microbial communities from meromictic Lake La Cruz, Castile-La Mancha, Spain - LaCruzMarch2015_16m | ecosystem: Environmental > Aquatic > Freshwater > Lake | place: Spain...
CCTTTTTTTTCGGCCTCAAAAAACACACCACCCCCCGGCGACACCCCTCCCCCAAAACCCGATGGGGTCAAAGAGGTTTTGGACGTTTTGTCCGAAGGGGTTCTGGTGTTGGACGTCCACCGAAAAATTCTTTTAACCAACAAAGCCCTGTCCACGCTCACCCGTCGAATCCCCTCCGCCACGCTTGGCCTTCCTCTTTGGGAAGTGTTGCGTCATCGCGAACTGGGAAATTTGGTGGATCGCGCGTTTTTGTGTCGAGCGGAAGAAACGATGGAACTTTCTTTCCCGGGAGAACAGGAACGGTTGTTTGTGGTTCGTGCGTCCCCTTTGGGGGCGGACGTGGTTTTAACATTTTTTGAAATCACGCCCATACGCCGGCTGGAAAACATGAGAAAAGATTTTGTGGCCAACGTGTCCCACGAACTCAAAACCCCGCTCACGGCCCTTCGGGCCGCCCTCGAAACGCTCTTAGACGGGGCGTTGGAAGACGCCGCCCACGCTCGCGATTTTCTGCGCACAGCCCAAGAAGAAACCGAACGGCTTCAGCGCTTGATTGAAGACCTGCTCACCCTATCCCAATTGGAACGCCCCGGCGGGATCGCCCCCCACACGCACTGCGTCCTTCAAGAGGTGGCTCGTCGCGTGGTCAACGCCCTGACCCCCTTGGCCGAGAAAGCCCGCGTTTCATTAATCTTGGAAATTCCCGACACCCCCTTGCGGGTGGCCATGACCCCTCAAGAAATGACTCAAATTTTAATCAACCTCTTGGAGAACGCCATCAAGTTCAATCGAACGGATGGGTCCGTGACGCTGGGGGTTCACGCTCGGGACGGGAGCCCCTGTATTGAAGTAACCGACACAGGTGTGGGGATCGCCCCCGACGATCTTCCGCGGATTTTCGAGAGGTTTTATCGAGCCGACAAATCCCATTCGGGGGAACGGCCGGGAACGGGGTTGGGGTTGGCCATTGTGAAACACACGGTGGAAAACCACCAAGGCACCGTGCGTGTGGAAAGCACCGTGGGGGAAGGAAGTCGCTTCATCATTCAATTTCCTTCGGCTTCACCGGGTTAAACCTAAAAACAGAAAATGGGTAAATAAAAAAGAATCATAGAAGAAATAGAAAAGTCTTCCAGCAAATCCCCCCTGCCCCCCTTTGTCAAAGGGGGGAACACTCTCGGGACACGTGCTTTTCCCCCCTTTACGAAGAAAGGGGGGAACGGGGGGATTTGAGAGTTCAACTTACGTTTTTAGGTTAAAAGAAAAGGGCCCCCTTTGCAAAAGGGGGCCCTTTTCTTTTAAAGTCACACATAATTTACACAGCGTTTACTTGGGGACCATGGTTTTTCTTTTGAGGGTTGGGTATAGTTGAACCAACGAACAAAAGGAGATCGCAATGACCCCTAAGAAAATAAACGCCGACGCCCTTCGGGCGGCCTTGAGATCAACGGAAGAACGCTTGAAAGAAACGTTGCAGGACTTGGAGTCCAACGACATGGACGACCAAGCTGTAACAGACCGATTGAAAGAAATCGAAAAAGGCTGGCGCCGGTTGTTGAAGGCCGCCTGAATTTTATGAACGAACACCCCGCGTTGTCCCCAGAGCAAACCTCCAAAAAGCTGAACCCACGGAACGAACAATTAAGTCGCATCGTTTCCCGTCTCACCTCCCGACGCGTGCAAAACAGTGTCATCCGCCATTGGAACAAAACCCGCCGTCTGCCCGAAGGTTTTTTGCGTTCCCCCCTTTTCAGCCCCGTGGCCGGCACCCGCTGGCGGGTGTTGGAATCCGCGTAAAATTTTTCGTCACACCGTTGTCATATAGGATTTACCCGCCCGCCATTCCAAGGGATGGGGGGGATGGGGTAAAGTAACACCCAACGATTCATTAACCTAAAAACGGAAGTTGACTCTCTCTAAAAGCAATACGAAGCATTAACCTAGAAATGGAAGTTAAAACTCGTTTTCTTTAGTTTCGTCATCCCGGCGAAGGCCGGGAGCCAGAAAGTTTTTTCGTTTCTTCGACGAACATTTTACAAACTGGATCCCGGCCTTCGCCGGGATGACGAACATGAAAGGCTTTTTAAAATTCATCCATTGGGTGACTCTTTTTGTTGGTTGTATTGAGAGTAAAAAAAACACTGTCAATGTTTTGTCTCGTTTTTCAGAAGAGGTTCAACTTCCGTTTTTAGGATTAAAATCAAGGAGGACGTGAAATGCGTATTCAAAAAAATGTTGTGGCTGTGGCCACGGGGCTGATGGTTTTGGCCACGGGCGCGGTGAACGCGGGAGACGTTGTGATCTCCAGCAATAAGTTGACCATTAAGGGTGATCTTCGCTTGCGATATCAAAACTCCACTGGTACCAATGGCAGTCCCAACTTCATCACCCAAAGCAATCGGGAACGGGAACGGTTCCGTTTGCGGGTGGGCATGGACTACGCAGTGGACAGTCGTTTGTCCGTCAAAACCCAGTTCGCTTCGGGAACCGGGGAACAAACCTCCACTAATGAAACCTTTAGTTTCGTGGCGAAACAAAAGGCCCTCTACATTGACTTGGCCTACTTAGTGTTCAAGCCTCTTCCTAAAGAATGGGTGGATCGTTTGACGGTGTACGGTGGGCGCATGAAAAATCCCCTGTGGCAAACCTACACATCGGACATCGTTTGGGATTCGGACTTGAACCCAGAAGGGTTGGGGCAAAGTTTTAAAACATCGTTGTTTGGGCAGGGGCGGGTTTTTGTGAACGCCCAACAATGGGTGATCAACGAGAAAAAAGCCACGGCCGATACAGTCAGCAAAGCTGGAAGCCGCGGGCAGTTTGCGTTTTCTGAACAGCTGGGCGTTGTTTTGCCGGCTCCCATGGATTCTCGATTGACCTTGACGGGGGCTCTCCACGACTGGGTGAACGAAACGGATCGGGCCTTTGGCGTTCCAGCAGCAGCAGGAACCAACAGCCGTGTATCGTCAGCGAACAACCAATTAACCAACGACTTCCGAGTTCTGGAATTGACTGGAGAATTGTTCGCCACGTTGCCGGCCTTGGACCTTCCGGTGAGTTTCCAAGGGACCTACATTCAGAACACCGCCCACCGAGACCCGGCCACAGTGCTGAACACCGTTGACGCCACCAAGAAACAAGACATGGGCTACCAAGTGGGTGTTATCCTCGGCAAAGCCAGCGAACGCAACACCTTCGAATTGGCCTACTTCAATAAATACGCCGAACAGGATTCCACCGTGGCCGACGCCGCGGATTCGGATTTCCCGGGCACCAACCGAAAAGGGCACATTTTCTGGGTGGCTTACACTCCTTGGAAAAACCAACAGTTCAAAGTGAAATATTTCGACACGGCCATCATTAAGAACACCAGCACAGCCAAAAACGACAACACCACGTTGCAACTGGATTGGCAAGTGAAGTTCTAATAAAAGTTCGTCATGCCGGCGAAAGCCGGCATCCAGTCTGTGAAACAGGATTTAAACTTCTGAATCAAACATTGGATTCCGGCTTTCGCCGGAATGACGAACGGCTTAAACTGTGGCGAATAAGGTGGACAAAGTTGTGAGCAACTTAAAAAAACGGAGGATGTTATGATGAAATCGTTTGTCAGAAGTGCGGTGGCGGGTGCGGTGCTTTTCGGCCTCGTCCCTGGCGTTAAAGCCGAGACGAAGTTGATTGCGATTGATGGGTCCAGCACGGTGTATCCCATCACCGAGGCGGTGGCCGAGGAGTTTATGAAGGCCAACAACGGCTTGCAAGTGACCGTTGGTATTTCAGGAACGGGCGGCGGGTTTAAGAAGTTTTGCCGTGGGGAGACCGACATTGCAGACGCTTCCCGGCCCATCCTGCAAAAAGAAATGGACGCGTGCTTGGAGGCCGGGATTCAATACATCGAATTGCCCGTGGCCTTTGACGCCCTGACCGTGGTGATCAACCCTAAAAACACCTGGGCTGAAACACTCACCGTGGCGGAGCTAAAGAAAATTTGGGAACCGGCCGCTCAAGGGTCCGTGACCAAATGGAGCCAAGTGCGGGCGGGATTCCCCGATGAGCCGTTGAAACTCTACGGCCCCGGGGCCGATTCTGGGACCTTCGACTACTTCACCGAAGCGATCAACGGAAAATCCAAATCCAGCCGCGGGGATTTTATGGCCAGCGAAGACGACAACGTGTTGGTTCAAGGCGTGGCGGCGGACGTGGGTGGGTTGGGGTATTTTGGCATGGCCTACTACGAAGAGAACAAAGACCGGCTGAAAGCCGTGGGCGTGGACAACGGCAAGGGCGCGGTGAAACCTTCTGTGGCCACCGTGGAGAACAGCACCTACTCTCCTTTGGCGCGGCCCATCTTCATCTACGTGTCTAAAAAATCCTTGCGAAAGCCTGAAGTTCGGGAATTTGTTAATTTCTACCTGAACAAAGGGGGGGCCTTGGCCCAAGAAGTGGGCTACGTGGCGTTGCCCCAAAGAGCCTACAACGCGGGGTTGGCCCGTCTTGAAAAAGGCGACACCGGCACGGCGTTTGGTGGAAAAGCCGATGTGAACGCCTCCATTGACGAGGTGTTGTCCCGAAGTCTTAAGAAATAAAAGGAGTCTCCCGCCCTCGGTCTCGAGGGCGGGGGTTCCGTCACGGCTTCGGTTTTCGAACGGGAGCTGTGACGAAACCTATGACAAAAAACATAACTACTCAGCCCTCATCCGGCCCTTCGGGCCACCTTCCCCCAAGAGGGGAAGGAAATCATGGTTTTCCCTCTCCTCTTGGGAGAGGGGAGGGTGAGGGACCTGAGCCGTTACAAAAAAACATCCCAACAGGACAGCCACGGTTGTCCATCACACCGGCGGATCGGCGACGGACCCGAATGAGAAAAATGACCGAGGCCGTCATCCGTGGTGGCTTGTTCTTGGCGGCCGTGTTTTCGGTGTTTATCACGGTGGGGATTATTGGGGTTTTAGGGTTTGAGTCCCTCTCGTTTTTTGAACACGTCTCTCTTGTGGAGTTTCTCACGTCCCGGGTGTGGACACCCATGTTCACCAACCCCAGTTACGGGATCATGCCGTTGGTCACGGGAACTTTTACCGTGGCTTGGGTGGCCCTCCTGCTGGCGTTGCCCGTGGGAACCGTCACCGCTGTTTATTTAAGCGAGTACGCCCCCCACCGTTTACGAGAAGTGGTCAAACCGTTTTTGGAATTATTGACGGCTGTGCCCACCGTGGTGTTTGGTTATTTCGCTTTGCTGTTCGTCACCCCCCTGCTTCAAAAAATGATCCCCTCGTTGCCGGGGTTTAATATGTTCAGCGCGGGGCTGGTGATTGGGGTTATGATCATCCCCTACGTCAGTTCGCTATCGGAAGACGCCATGAGGGCGGTACCCATGTCTCTGCGGGAAGCCAGTTACGCCGCCGGGGCCACGCGGTTTCAGACGGCGTTTCGCGTTATTTTGCCCGCGGCTTTTTCGGGGATCGCTTCGGCGTTCGTGTTGGGTTTTTCCCGGGCCATTGGGGAAACCATGGTGGTGGCTATTGCCGCGGGAATGCAGCCGAATTTCACTTTCAACCCCTTGGAACCCGCGTCCACCATCACGGCCTACATCGTGCAAGTCAGTTTGGGCGATCTGCCCCAAGGGAGCATCGCCTACCAAAGCATTTTTGCGGCGGGTTTGACGTTGATGTTGATGACGCTCCTCTTTAACGTGGCCGGCCACATTTTGCGAAAACGCTTTAGAGAAACGTATTAATCTATGAACGATATAACCCTTAAAAAAGACATCGCCCGGCGAAAACGGTTTGATTTGATTTTTAAATGGGTGGGCGTCCTCGCCACCTTGGTGGGGATCGTCACGTTAATGACGTTGCTGGTGGATCTTTCCGTGGACGGGATGGGCAAAATCTCGTGGTCTTTCTTTACTTCTTTCCCATCGAGATTTCCAGAAAAGGCGGGAATTCTTTCGTCTTGGGTGGGAACCACGTTGGTGATGTTGGTGACGGCGTTGGTGGCGGTCCCCTTGGGGGTGGCCTCGGGGGTTTATCTGGAAGAATACGCCCGTAAAAATTGGGTGACCACCTTGATTGAAATCAACATCGCCAATTTGGCCGGGGTTCCCTCCATTGTTTACGGATTGATGGCGTTGGGGTTGTTTGTTTATAAATTTCATTTTGGGTTAAGCGTTCTCACGGCGGGGTTAACGCTGTCGCTTTTAATCCTACCCGTGGTGATCATCGCCACCCGGGAAGCCATCCGCACCATTCCCATGAGTTTAAGAGAAGCCGCCTACGCGGCCGGGGCGACGCAGTGGCAAATGATTTTGCACCACATCCTCCCGTATTCTCTGGGAGGAATTTTAACCGGCGTCATCATCGGCTTGTCCCGGGCCATTGGGGAAAGCGCCCCGCTCATCACGATCGGGGCCCTCACGTTCATTGCGTTTCTCCCCCCCGCCCCGGTGACGGGATCGTTCCCTTTTATTAATTTCGATTGGTTGTCATCGCCCTATTCGGTGTTGCCCATTCAATTGTTCAACTGGGTCTCCCGACCCAAAAAAGAATTCCATTTAATAGCCGCCGCGGCCGGACTGGTCTTGATGGGCATGACGCTGTTGATGAACGGGCTGGCTATTTGGATTCGGTATCATTACAGGAGGAAGATCAAATGGTGAACACGGTTCAACCGTCCACGGGATTGCCTTTAAAAGCGGACGTGAAAGATTTGGATTTTTTCTACGGAACCCATCAGGTGTTAAAAAAAGTCTCTTTGCCCGTGGCCGATAAAAAAGTGACGGCCCTGATCGGGCCCTCGGGCTGTGGGAAAACCACCTTGTTGCGTTGTTTCAACCGCATGCACGACCTCTACCCGGGCAACCGTTACGGCGGCGAGATCCGACTTCAACCGGACAACGTGAACATTTTGGACCCCAAGGTGGACCCCATCGAGGTCCGCATGCGCATCAGCATGGTGTTTCAAAAACCCAACCCGTTTCCTAAAACCATTTTTGAAAACGTGGCCTACGGCTTGCGGGTTCGCGGGGGTCTTAAAAAATCCGTGGTGGCGCAAAAAGTGGAGGAGGCCCTTCGAGGGGCCGCCTTGTGGGACGAAGTGAAAGATCGCCTGCACAGTTTGGGGGCAAACCTCTCGGGTGGGCAACAACAACGCCTTTGCATCGCCCGGGCTTTGGTGACGGACCCGGAAATGGTGTTGTTCGACGAACCGACCTCCGCGTTGGACCCCATCGCCACGAGCAAGGTGGAAGATTTGGTGGAGGTGTTGAAAGAAAAAGTGACCATTTTGATTGTCACCCACAACATGCAACAAGCCGCTCGGGTGTCGGATTTTACGGGGTTTATGTACATCGGGGATTTGGTGGAGTTTGATGTCACGGATAAAATTTTCACCAACCCGTCCAATAAATTAACCGAAGATTACATCACCGGGAGGTTCGGATGACCGAAGAGCGGCACTTTGACCAAGAGTTGCACGGACTGGAAATGAAGGTGTTGGAAATGGGCGACTGGGCCAAACAAATGATCAACCTGTCCATCAAAGCCCTCGTGGAGAGAGACGAAGCGTTGACCCGGAAAGTATTCGACATGGAAAACTCCGTGAACCACCTTCACATGACCATTGACGACACGGCGATTAAACTGATCGCCCGCCATCAACCCATGGCCGTGGACTTGAGGTTTTTGGCCGCCGCTATGAAAGTGAACACGGATTTAGAACGCATCGCGGACATGACGGTGAACGCCTGCCAGACGGGCTATTACCACCTCTTCAAAGAACCGCCCGTTGAGCAAATATCCATGATCTCCCACATGGCCGAAGTGGCGCAGGAGATGGTCCACGACAGTTTGGAAGCCTTTTCAAAACGAAGCGTGACGTTGGCCAAACGCGTGATGGAAAAAGAAGAGGAAGAAGACCGTTTAAAAGCCCAAGCCCTCGCGGATCTTTTAACCCTGATTAAAAAAGACCCTCCCCGCTCGGAAGTGTTTGTGGAACTCATTTTACTTTCCCGCAACATGGAACGCATCGGCGACCACGCCACCAACATCGCCGAAGACGTGGTGTTTATGGTTTTAGGCCAAGACATCCGCCACCCAGGGAACACTTTCACGCCTCTCTAAACCTAACCCGGACGACTCGTCCGAGTTCTCTTGACCGTTCTCTCGGATCGTCTCTTGTGTCCTTGAAAACGGTTTTCTCGAAATGTGGAAGAACGAAAGTTGCCCCCCCTCCCGTATCCCTAACCAGTAACTTAAGGCAAAAAGTGCCCGTCATTCCGGCGAAAGCCGGAATCTAGGAATTCGAACTGGTTGTTAAACAACAATTTCAAACACTGGACCCCGGCTTTCGCCGGGGTGACGAGTCTTTTCTAGCCTAAGTTACTGGCATTGCCCCTGGCCCTTCTTTTTCAAGGGGGGGGGCAAGAGCACTTCCCCAAGGGTATCCCCCCCTTTACGAAGAAAGGGGGGGGAGGGGGGATTTGATTCTACGCCTGTCGGGCTAAGAGGGCTCCCAGTTTAAGGGCTTGGCTGAAGTCCGCCACTTGAAGGGGAACCCCTCCGAGGATGTAAATAACGGCTTGGCGGAGCGGGGAATCCGCGGGCAACAAGTCTAAGAACCCCACCGCCGGAAGTGTGCCTTCGGGAAGGACGAGGAGCGAAACAGACGTGCCTTGAGCAGTGCACCACGTAGTAATTATTTCATCCATCAGACTCATGTTAACCACAGAACCTTCTAAAATATCATCCGCAACCTGGATGGTTATATCAACGGGATGGGTATCTATATCAACGGAATTTGATCGAATTCTACTTAGAACAAGAGCGATTGAAATCCTTAATTCCTCTGTCTTTGCGATGGCCAAGAAAGAGACCTCGGTGCCTGCTCGAGAAGATTTATTGATCAAATCTTCGAGGGCTATCAAATCATTCTCATTGCTCACAACAATCCCCACGGCTTTAGGTCTGTTGTCCCTTAGAGGGAACGCCATATCGATGGCTTTTTGAACAGGGTCCTTGGTCGGATTTAAAACACGAGTCAAAGACTTTACAATGGGAGAAAGCCTGAAGTCTGCTAATTCCTCATTTAAAACACGTTGTTCGTCCCACTCTTTTCTAAAGGCGTCGGAATAGACCGAGTGCCCACTCAGCAGTTGGCCTTCCATATCGTTTACAAAGAGATCGGGTTTTCCATCAAACGTGGGACGAACCCCCAAAAGCCGAACGCTCCATGCACTGTCTAAAGGGAACAAGGTGTTTGGATTTTCTGTGGCAACAGATTTAATGTCTCCCTGCCTAACAATGATTTTCATCATGGCTATGGCGTCTCGTTTGGCTTTTTGTTGAACAGCCCATTGGGTAAAAAAGTTTTTTACCCCGTGGAGGATGGAAACACCCCAAAAAGCCATATCCCCTACGGGAAGAACCATGAACAACCCCAAATAGACAACGGCGCTGAGGAGACGCCCCTTCAACCGGGACCGAACTTCCTCAAAAGTGAGACCGTCAAAAAACCATTCGACCGCCGAGTGGGCAATAAGGAACCCGAACACAGCCACCGACGCAAAATAGATCGGGGACAGAGACGACGCCAAGGTGAGGAACACGTAGGTTTCCAACAACGGGGCCGCGACCACGTTAAACCCCTGACGAAAAACGTCCATCGCGTGGGCCACTCTATTAAACTCCTTATTCGAAGCCCAGCGAATCATCCACCGAAACACAGGATCGAGGACGCTGTCGTGAAGCCCCCGGACGGCGCGGGGAGATTGTTCTGGGGACTCAACATTTCTCTCTGATAAAGGATTCACGGGAGAAAGAGGGTTCACTCTCATATTATTATTTAATGATTGCACCCTGTCTTCAGCCACGACAACCCTACGTAGAAGAGACGCTAACGTGGATCCAAGATCAGCTTTCTGTTCCTGATACTCACGGACAACCTCACCAGGAGTGCGCCTCCATTGCGCAGACAAACTTTTCAGGAATATATTCTTTGCTCGAGGAGAAATACTACTGGACAAGTATTTCGTCTGAGCGGAAACTATTAATAGGAACTCTTTTGGGGTTTCTCTGTCTACCATAGGATTTCCCAGTAGCACTCTTAATCGACGCAGAGATTCTAAAACCTCGTTTTTTTCTGCCTCTGAGAACACACCGACATTGCCTCTGGCCTGAGGTAAAACATCAACCTCGGTTCCTTTGTAACTAGTGACAGAATTAGACAATGCCTCGATGATCCTTGCACGCTGATGTTTATCAGCCGCAATGATAAGATGAAATTTCCCGATCTGAGAAGACATAAAATCGAAGGTGTCTTTTTCCTCAGCAACGGCGCTTTCCGTGGACTGGCCTTCTCCCCTATTTTCCGTTTGATCAAAAGAAGGAAGAGTCTGATTCAATCTCTGATAAGAAAGATCGTAATTTTGACGGAGAGATTCGTAGAGATCCTGGGCCATGCGATAGGGAAGTTGATTCATAGCGTTCACTAAAAGAAAAAAGAACAGATTCAGCCTTTCCTCAAAAGACACGTGTGACTTTGCTTTGATCACGGTTTCCATCATTTTAAGATAGAGATTTAAAGTTTTTTCATCTCTGTTTTCATCTGAATTTGGAAGAGGAGCCAGAACCCCTTCGAAAATTTGCTTCAGCCCCTCTTGGTAAACAACCAATTCCAACAATTTTACTTCTGCTCCTTCTTTGTTTAATTCACGGCTTAAAAGGTCTTGCAATGAAACAGAGGGACTATACCGATGTGTATTTCTCCCGTAACCGTAGAGAGCGGTCGGGTTTTCGGTTTTTGCAACCATCTCCGTCATATTTATCCCCACGTCGCTCTTAGTTCCGACGGAGGGCGGAGTCCCGTCATAAAAATTAATCGTAATCTGCAATTTTTCGAAAAGGCCAGTGAAAAACCCCTGATAGCGATTAAATTCTCTTTTTTCTGTCGTTGACGGTTGATCACCCGCTGAGGAGGGAACACCCCTCTTTCTAGGAGAAACGCCCTCTAGGACCCTTGCCCTTCTTTCCATTCTTTTGGAATATTCCGAACTTCCGAACAAAAGACCGATCATCCAGAGAGACAGAAAAACAAAACCAACGAGGACAAGAAATCCAAAACCCAAAAGGGAGATTGAGTCCGTACTCACGTGAAGTCCCCAATCGCCGAGAAACTCTGTCATAGCGTTGGCGGCGTTTGCTATTTGTGGAAAAAGAAGAGAACCAACACCAACGAGACCGGTGATCGAAGAACGGAGTGTTGACCTTAGATTGCGAGACTTAGCAACGGGGGTGGCAGAAGAAACAACACCAGTCGCACCGTCCTTTGAAACCTCTAGAGTTTTTCCATCGGGGGTTTCCACTATCGCTGTATTAGGGGTTATTGTTTCAACTTCCCAACCAGTGAGACCAAAATATGAAAAAAAACCTCTTTGGCCTTTACCCAAGGCAGACACAGCCAATCCCACCCCCAACGCAGCCTCCTCTGACTCGGGCGACAAGGGGTTCGTGGCGAGGGAGAGTTGGGGGGCTTCGAAAATCTTTTCTAAAGGGGTCTTTTCAGCGGTGAACGAATGGAGGTAACTGGACCCCGTGGCGGTGTCTAGTTTTTCCACTTTAGGGATGAAAGAAATCACCGTGTAGCCTTCGGCGGTTAGGGCTTTCGCCATCGCCGCGGCGTGGTAGCCTCCGGTCACAATCACGCTGGTTTTGGCCTTGGTTTCGGTCATCGCTTTGATGAGGTTGGCCGTCATGGAACGATCGCGGATTTCGGCTTCCCGGTAAAAAGATTCAAAAGACGTTAGTTCCGGGAGGGGAGAACCGTTCGTTGCCATGGCCAGGGATTCGTGGTCGGCCCATTCCGAGGGGGTGAGGGTGAAACCGGCCAGCTTGCCCAACAGGTTGGCTTGTCGGGAACGGGCCACCAGTTGCCGTTGAGCGTCGGTCGTGGCCAAGGTGGTGTAAATCGTTTTTTCCATCGCCGTCAATTCTTTGAAAAGTGTTTCGGGCGAAATCTCATCGGCCCGAAGAACGTAGCGAATGTACCCGGCCAACGCCCCTTGGGGATCCATCGTCACCCCTTTCGTGCGGCAAAGAACCGTGAGGTGTTTGTAAAAGTCCGCGTAGTGCAGATTGCCCAAGCGGTAAGCCAAACTTCGGTCCACCAAACCTTGCACTTCGGCCGAAGACAGTTTTTTAACCAACCGTTCAACCCATTCGTTCCGTTCCAACTCGATTTTCTTGAAATCCAAAGCCTCCTCTTCTTTCAAGGCCTCCGCAAATGCACGCACGGTTGGGGGCAACGATGGCGGTGAACACATTTGCGCCGCTTTGACGAAATCCCCCAAAGACAAACGTTCTTCCGCGTAGGCTTGGACGGCTTGATCAAAAGCCAACAACCCGGGACTGAAGACGCTCTTCTTGGTGGGCATCAACGACGTTTTCAGTTCCTTTACTTGACGGCTCACGGAATCCAAGCGGGGGGCCGATTGACGATAAGCCTCAATATTGGCTTGGTAATGGATCGGGTCGTCCACGCCGATCACGGGAGGCAGGGGTTTCGAAGACGTGTAAGCCGTGTGGATGGGCCCCGAAATCATATTGACCTTTAAAAGATAATCCGCGGACATCCGAATGGGCTCTTTGTCCGGATAGGCTCGGACAAATTCCAAATCAATAGGTTCCACGGACCCTTCCAAGGCGATCAAACCCACTTGGTCTTGAACCACCAAGGAGTCGATGGCTTTTCCGATGTTTTTTTGGGCGTCCAAATTCTGATGAATGTCTTGGATGTGGACCACCACTTTGTTGTTCGAAGGCCCTTGGGGCAGAGAAATCTCTCGCAAAGTTCCAAAAGAAGAAGGGAGGGCGTTCAGCAGTTCTTTATGTAAGGAAAGAAACGACGCGGGGACCGATTCGGTCACGGTTTTGGACAGCACGCCGGTCACACCACCGGCCGTGAGCGAGGGGAACGACGTCAAAAGGGAGGCGGACCCGTTCGACAAGGGGCTTGACCCTTGGGCCAAGGAAAGGGAGGTACCGGATTTTCGGAGGTTCGCCGCCCGGCGTCGCTCGCTCCAAAAGCTTGATTCCGGCGTGTAAGCAAACAAAACGTTGGAACAAAGATAAGACAAAACCAAAACGCCCGCTGTTTTTTTCATCGGTCGTTCTCCCTTAACTCTTATCTTAGCCAAGTATATCAAGACAAACAAAAAAAAACACTAAAAAAAACGAACTCGTTGTAATAATCCTAAAAACGGAAGTTGAAACCAATTTTCTTTAGATTCGTCATACCGGCGAAGGCCGGTATCCAGAAGATTTTTTTGTTTCTTCGACGGAAATT
>Ga0247839_1006559_pt1 | contig 13324 bp, 12 predicted proteins | sample LaCruzMarch2015__6_FD_192405 | JGI IMG/M metagenome (GOLD analysis project Ga0247839, IMG submission 192405) | Freshwater microbial communities from meromictic Lake La Cruz, Castile-La Mancha, Spain - LaCruzMarch2015_16m | ecosystem: Environmental > Aquatic > Freshwater > Lake | place: Spain...
ACGTCGCCGCCATGAGCAAGAGCGAGATCGACTATCTCAAGGAGGCCCTGCCCGAGGGCGGCAAGCTGCTCGAGATCCGCGGTCTGGCTGGGGTGTTCGTGGACGATGAAATCTCCAAGGGCATCCATGCCGGCGTCGCCGAGAACCCGCAGTTCGAGATCGTCGGCTCGGTGCATGGCGACTGGGCGCAGGACGTGGCGCAGAAGGCCGTTGCCGGCATCCTGCCCAGCCTGCCCGAAGGCATCGTCGCCGTGGTGACGCAGGGCGGTGACGGTTATGGCGCCGCGCAGGCGTTCGCCGCTGCCGGCCGGCCCACCCCGACCATCATCATGGGCAACCGCCAGGACGAACTGGCCTGGTGGAAGGAACAGAAGGACGCCAATGGCTACAAGACCATGTCGGTCTCGATCGCCCCGGGCGTTTCGACCCTGGCCTTCTGGGTGGCCCAGCAGATCCTGGACGGCAAGGAGGTCCCCAAGGACCTGATCGTGCCGTTCCTGCGCATCGACCAGGACACGCTCGAAGCCAATATCGCCTCCACTCCGGTGGGCGGCGTGGCCAATGTCGAGTACAGCCAGGAAGACGCCATCAAGGTCATCGAAGGCAAGTAAGGCCATCCTGACCCGATGAACCCAGGGGATACCAGCCCCGTCATCTCCGTGGACGGCGCCCGAAAGAGTTTCGGCGCCGTTCATGCGCTCGACGGCGTCGATTTTGCAGTCCGCGCCGGCGAGTGCGTCGGGCTTGTCGGCCACAATGGCGCCGGCAAGTCGACGCTGGTCTCTATTCTCAATGGTGGCCTGTTGCCCGACAGCGGTTCTGTCGCCCTGCTCGGCCGACCGGTGGAGCGGCACAGCATCGCGCTGGCGCGCGGCATCGGCCTGCGGTGTGTGTTCCAGGAACTCTCGCTCTGTCCCAATCTGACGGTGACCGAGAACACGCGGGTGGCGCATCGCGCGCTGCGCGGCTTCGGCTGGCGTCGACGGGCTGCCCGGCTGATCAAGGACAAGCTCGACGAGATCTTTCCCGGCAACGGCATCGACGTGGGCCGGACCATTGCAGGCTTTTCGATCGCCCAGCGACAGATGATCGAGATTGCCACGGCCTTTACCAGCATCGACGCGCCGGTGCGCGTGGTGGTGCTGGATGAACCCACGTCGAGCCTGGACGCAGGGCTCGCCGGGCAGCTGCTCGGCTTTGTCCGCCGCTTCGTCGCCGGTGGCGGCGCAGTGGTGCTGATCACCCATATCCTGGGCGAGGTACTGGCCACGGCCGACCGCATCGTGGTGATGAAGGATGGCACAGTGGTGGCCGATCGCGCCGCAGGCGACTTTTCGACCGAGAGCCTGGTGGGCGCCATGGGCAGCGTGGTGCGGACGCGCGAAGCCAAGGCCGCGGGCAGCGATGCGCCGTCGCATGCGCCGGTGCTGGCGCGCAAGGCGGCGGGACGCGGCCTGGACTTCGTGGCGCGGCCGGGCGAACTGATCGGTCTTGCCGGACTGGCGGGGCATGGCCAGACCCGCATGCTGGTTGACCTCTTTATGGCCGAAGGCGGCAACTGGCGTACGCCGCAGGCGCGAAAGATCGCCTTTGTCGCCGGGGACCGGTCGGTGGACGGCAATCTGCCGCTCTGGAGCATTCTCAAGAACATGTCGGTGACGCTGCTGCCCGAGATCACCAAGTTGGGGCTGGTCGACCGGACTGCCGAGGCGCGGATGGCGGCCGATTGGCACAAGCGGATCGCGGTGCGCACCGAGAATTTGGACAATACCATCCTGTCGCTGTCGGGGGGGAACCAGCAGAAGGTACTGTTCGCCCGCGCCCTGGCGAGCCCGGCCCCGGTGGTGCTGATGGACGATCCAATGCGCGGCGTCGATATCGGCACCAAGCAGGAAGTCTACGCCATGCTGCGGGCTGAAGCGGCTGCCGGGCGGACCTTCGTGTGGTACTCGACCGAAATGGACGAGGTCTGCCAATGCGACCGCGTCTATGTGTTCCGGGAGGGCGTTATCGTGGCCGAGCTGACGGGCAGCGCCATCTCCGAGGACCGGATTCTGTCTGCCTCGTTCGCGGAGCAGGCCGCATGAAGGTGCTGACGGCCGAACGCGTCCGGCTTCTCGTGCCCTCGCTGTCGCTGGCCGTGCTGCTGGTGGCCGTGTTCTGGCTGCAGCCGCGCACGATGAGCTATACCGGGCTCAACCTGCTGTTCAACCTCGCCGTGCCGATCGCGCTCGCCACCGTGGCGCAGATGCTGATCATGATGGTCAACGATCTCGACCTGTCGATGGGCACGTTCGTCTCGTTTGTCGCCTGTGTCACCGCCACCTTTGTGCAGACCGATCCTTTGATCGGCTTTGCCATCCTTGCGGCCTGCATCGGCGTTTATGCCCTGGTCGGAGCGCTGATCTACCTGCGCAACCTGCCCTCCATCGTGGTGACGCTGGGGATGAGCTTTGTCTGGGGCGGGCTCGCCGTGCTGCTGCTGCCGGCGCCGGGCGGCGTGGCGCCCGACTGGATCCGCGCCACCATGACCGTCAAGCCGCCCTTTGCGCCCATGGCGATCGTGGCCAGCATCGGCATCGCGCTGGTGGCGCATTGGCTGGTGATGCGCTCGAGCCTGGGGGTGGTGCTGCGCGGCGTCGGCGGCAATGAACGGACGGTTGAGCGCGCCGGCTGGTCGGTGCTGCGGGCGCGCGCCACCGCCTATGCGCTGGCCGGGTTCTTCGCGGTGCTGGCCGGTATGTGTCTGGTGGGCCTGACGACGTCGGCGGACGCCAATATCGCGCTGCGCTATACGCTGCTCTCGATTGCCGGCGTGATCCTGGGCGGGGGCGAGTTCGTCGGCGGGCGGGTGTCGCCCATCGGGGCGGTGATCGGGGCGCTCACGCTGACACTGGCGGCGTCGCTGCTCTCGTTCCTGAAAATTTCGCCCGACTGGCAGATCGGCGCGCAGGGCGCGATCCTGATCATCGTGCTGGCGGTGCGGCTGCTGCTCAACCGATCCGAAGCGCGGGGGGCGGGCCAATGACGATGGTCCGGCAGCTGTTCGGCAAGCCCTGGATCTGGGCGTTCCTCGCCACGCTGGCTACGTTCGTGGTGACGATCCTGTTCACCGGCGGCGCCTCGACCGTGGGGCTGACGCAGGCGGCGCTGACCTTTGGCGCCTTCTCGGTGATCGTGGGGCTGGGGCAGATGTTCGTGGTCACGCTCGGCCCGGGCAATGTGGATCTTTCCATCCCCGCCACCATGACGCTGGCCGGCACCGTGGCGCTCAAGGTGATGGACACCCAGGACGGGCTGATCTGGCTGGGCCTGCTGGTGACGCTGGCGACGGGGCTGGTGATCGGCATCGCCAATTACGGGCTGATCAAGCTGTTGCGCATCCCGCCGATCATTGCGACGCTGTCGGCGAGCTTTATCGTGCAGTCGGCGGCGATCTGGACCAATCGGGGCATCCGCATCAAGCCGCCGGAACTGCTGGCGCAGTTTTCGACGACGTCGACGCTGGGCGTGCCCAACGTGGCGTGGATTGCGCTGCTGCGCTGGAACGCGGCCTTTATGGCCGGTTCGTCTCGGCCATCGGGCAGAACATGCGGGCGGCGCGTCTGGCCGGCGTGCCGGTCGACGGCGTGCGCTTTGCCACCTATGTGCTCTGTGCCCTGCTCGCGGCGATCACCGGCTTTCTGCTCAGCTGCTTTTCGGGCGGCGCGGCGCTCAACATGGGGGCAGAATACCTGCTCACCTCGATTGCCGTGGTGGTGATCGGCGGTACTGCCGTGGCCGGCGGCTTTGCCAATGTGCCGGGGATCTGGGGGGCGTCGCTGTTCCTGTTCCTCGTGGTCTCGATGCTCAACACCTACGGGGCCAGTGCCGGGGTGCGCATGCTGCTGACCGGCGTGATCATCATTGCGGTGATCGTGGCCGCAAGCCGGCGCCCCAGCCGCTGACGCGCAAAAAAAGGGAGCCGGCAGGCTCCCCTTTACGCGCGTCCATTCGAAAGCCGGATCAGGCCGCCCAGGCCTTGGTGCGCTGCTGCTGCTCGCCCAGGCCTTCGATGCCCAGGCGCATGGTCTGGCCGGGCTTGAGCCAGATCGGGTTCGGCTTGATGCCCATGCCGACGCCCGGCGGGGTACCGGTGGTGATGACGTCGCCGGGCTGCAGGCTCATGAACTGGCTGAGATAGGCCACCACGTGGGCGACGCCGAAGATCATGGTCTTGGTCGAGCCGTCCTGGTAGCGATGGCCATCGACCTCAAGCCACATCTTGAGGTTTTGGACGTCGGCGACTTCGTCCTTTGTGACCAGCCACGGGCCGATCGGGCCGAAGGTGTCGGCCGACTTGCCCTTGGTCCACTGGCCGCCGCGCTCGGTCTGGAAGTGGCGTTCGGAGAGGTCGTTGACGACGCAATAGCCGGCGACATAGTCGAGCGCGTCCTTTTCCTCGATATACTTGGCTTCCTTGCCGATGATGACGCCGAGCTCGACTTCCCAGTCGGGCTTGAGCGTATTCTTGGGCAGGATGACGTCGTCGTTCGGCCCGATGATGGCGCTGGTGGCCTTCATGAAGATGATCGGCTCGGAGGGGATCGCGGCACCGGTTTCGGCAGCGTGATCGGCATAGTTGAGGCCGATGCAGATGAACTTGCCGACATTGCCGACGCAGGGGCCGATGCGCGAGCCCTGGTCGAGGACGGGCAATGCGCCCGCGTCGGCGGCCTTGATGCGCGCCAGGCCTTCAGCAGTGATGGCGTTGCCGGCAATGTCGGGCACGACCGACGAGAGATCGCGATAGGTGCCATCGGTATGCAGGATGGCGGGCTTTTCGGCGCCCTTGGCGCCGACGCGCAGCAGTTTCATGAAGGTCTCCTCAGATCTTGGGCAAGGGATAGCCGCGCAAGCGGGGACGAGTCGAGGTCAACTATGGTCCAATCCGTTCGGTGGCGGGCAGAGCGGCCTCAGGCCGGGCGGATGACGCCCTTCTTGAGCAGCACGTTGCCATAGAGACGCCGCTCGCCGGTCTGGACGATGGCATAGGCGCCCTCGACCCGGTCGTAAAAGGCGAAGCGCTCGAGCATGGAGAGTTTCATGTCGGGCTCGTGCTTTTTGATGGTCTTGTCGAATTCCTTGTGGGTGGCTTCGCGCTTCTTGGGGTCGCCGACCACTTCCATGCCGAAGGCCTGGTCGTCGACATAGGTGTCGAGCGGCATCAGCGTCAGCACGGCGTCCAGCACTTCGGTGGCGTCGAGCCCATCCATGCGGATCACCGTCAGGCCGGAACTCTCGGCCGGATAGTTGGCGTCGACAATGGCGATCTCGTCGCCATGGCCCATGGCGCGCAGGGTAAACAGCAATTCCGGCCCCAGGATGGGGGGGATGTTCTTGAGCATGGTTGGTCCTCCTGAAGCGGGGTGTGAGTGGTGAATAGCGAGTAGCGAGTAGTGAGTAGTGAGGGCTGAGGGGCGCGGCTGGTTGCCTTCCTATTCGCTACGCACGACTGGCTACTCGCTAACCGAAAGGAAAGGCGGCATAGGCGGGGTCGTCGCGCAGCGACTGGCCGTCGGCGAACAGTTCGGCGTGGTCGACGGCAAAGGCGATCAGTTCGGCCATCACCGAGTCGATATGGGCCCGCATGGCGGCCGCGGCGCGCGGCGCGTCGCCAGAAATGATGCCGTCCATGATGGCGCGGTGCTCGGCGAGGGTGACTTCGAGCCGGCGCGGGGTGAGGATCAACCGGCGAGCCCGGTCGAGATTGGCGCGGGTGTTCTCGATGACGCCCTTGACCTTGGAAAAGCGCATGTCGCCGAAGATGATGTCGTGGAACTCGATGTCGCGCTCGTGAAAGCCATGCTGGTCATCGATATCGACAGCGGCGCGCTGGTAGCTCATTGAGCGCTGCAGCGTGTCGATCAGTTCGGGGCTGGGATTGCCGGTGACGACACGCACCGCTTCGGCCTCGAGTGCCTTGCGGATCAGCATGTATTCGAGCACGTCGGCAATGCGTACCAGCGAGACGGTCGAGCCGCGCTGGGGCAGGATGTCGACCAGGCCCTCGGCCTGCAGGCGGGCCAGCGCTTCGGACACCGGAAAGCGCGAGACGCCCAGCCGCTCGCAGATGGCGTTCTTGTCGATGATCTCGCCGGGCTGCAAATCCAGCGTGACGATGGCCTGGCGGAGCACATCGGTCACATAAACGGTCACATTTCCACGGGTCGGCGTAGTCGGCGCGACGAGAAAGTGGTAGGGACTTGCTTCCATCTTCATGCTAACATGTTAGTAGGACAGCCGGAGCTTTTCAATTGCTCCTGCTTGTGACCCGGATGGGGGTGTGCCGCAAGGGTGCGTTCCTGTTCACCGCCTTCAAATCTGCCGTTCGCACCTGCCACTCCAGCCGCTTGAAAGCCCGCCAATGTCCGACGTCATGCCCCGCCCCGCCGCCCGCACCCTCTTGCTCAATCCACAGGACAATGTCGCGGTGGCCCTGGGAAATCTCGATGTCGGTACCGAAACGGCCGAGGGCGTGCGCACGATCAAGCGGGTGCCCAAGGGGCACAAGTTCGCGGTCAAGCCGATCGCGTCCGGCGCGGCGGTGGTCAAGTTCGGCCAGATCATCGGCTTTGCCAGGGAAGCGATCCCAGCCGGCGACTGGGTGCACGAGCACAATTGCGGCATGGGCGAGGACCATGGCGCCTTCGAGCGGGATTATGCGTTCTGCGAGGGCGTGCAGCCGATCGATTTCGTGCCGGTCGGGCAGCAGGCGACGTTCCAGGGCTTTCGCCGGTCGAACGGCACGGTGGGCACGCGCAACTATGTCGGCATCCTCACCTCGGTGAACTGCTCGACCACGGTGGCCGGGTTCATCGCCAAGGAAGTCGAGCGCTCGGGCATTCTCGAGCAATATCCCAATGTCGATGGCATCGTGGCGCTCAAGCAGGCCAATGGCTGCGTCATCGACTATCGCGGCGTGATTTTCGATATCCTGAAAAAGACCACCTGGGGCTATGCCACCAACCCGAATATGGGTGGGGTCATCATGGTCGGGCTGGGCTGCGAGGGTTTTCAGATCCCGCGGCTCAAGGAAGCCTATGGGGTGACCGAGAACGAGACCTTCCGCACCATGACCATCCAGGAGGTCGGGGGGACACGGAAGACCGTGGAAGCCGGCGTCGAGGCGGTCAAGGCCATGCTGCCGATCGTCAACCGCGCCAAGCGCGAGACCGTGCCGGCGTCGGAACTGATGCTGGCGCTGCAGTGCGGCGGGTCGGACGGCTATTCGGGCATCACCGCCAATCCGGCACTGGGGGTGGCGGCCGATATTCTGGTGCGCCATGGCGGCACGGCGATCCTTTCGGAGACGCCGGAAATCTATGGTGCCGAGCATCTGCTGACGCGGCGCGCCAAAAACCGCGCGGTGGGCGAGAAGCTGGTGGAAATCATCCACTGGTGGGAAGACTACGCGGCGCGCAACAACATGGAAATGAACAACAATCCTTCGCCGGGCAACAAGCTGGGCGGATTGACCACCATTCTCGAAAAGTCGCTCGGCGCGGCGGCCAAGGGCGGCACCACGCCGCTCAATGCGGTCTACCACTATGCCGATCCGGTGACCGAGAAGGGTTTTGTGTTCATGGACACGCCGGGCTACGACCCGGTGTCGGCCACCGGCCAGGTCGCGGGTGGCGCCAATATCCTGTGCTTTACCACCGGCCGCGGCTCGGCCTATGGCTGCAAGCCAACCCCGTCGATCAAGATCGCCACCAACTCGGACATCTACCACAAGATGATCGACGACATGGACATCAATGGTGGCGACGTGCTCGACGGCAAGTCGCTGGAGGACAAGGGCCAGGAGATCTTCGAGCACATCCTGCGCGTCGCCTCGGGCGAAAAGAGCAAGTCCGAACTGCTGGGCTATGGTGATAACGAGTTCGTGCCCTGGCAGATCGGGGCGACGTTCTAGTCGAGGCCAAAGGGCCACACGCCATTCAGTAGGCCTCATCCTGAGCTTGTCGAAGGGCGAGGCCGTGGCACGAACGTTGGTCTCGCCCATAGCCCTGCGCGCGTAGCGCTTCGAGCGTTCTTCGGCGGCAAAAGTCCACAAAACCTTTGGGTAGACGCCTCATCACGGTTCGATACGCTCACCATGAGGGCTCTAGTACAGGTGAGTCGGGTCCAAAGCTAAAGTCTGTAAGTCACCGGCTGCGCTATTTACCAATCGTTCCAACGCCTTGCTCCGTCACATGAGCGTTGCGTGACTGTCACAACAGCAGGATCGATGCGGCCTAGCCTTGCTGCAGTTGCGAGCGAGGAGTTCGACCATGCAGGACCTGCGCACGACTACCGGCCAGCGGATCAGCATCGGCTATGATCCGGCGGCCAATACGCTGACTTTCCGGGAAGAAGGCTGGCACCCCGACATGTTCCGCAGTGGCGATGCTCCGGCGGTGAGCCGGCAGCAGCGGCCGATTGGCGGCGCCGTCGTGATGCGGTTGCGCGATGCGCGCCGGGTGCGCGGCAACATGCTGTCCCGCAGCCGCTGACGGCCGTCTTTCGGGAAACCGTTGCCGTCCTGCGGCGTTGGCGAAGGCTTGCCTTCGGACGGCCGGAGGTGCAGACGGAAACGAGCGTTTTCCGGGGAGTGCCGCCATGACCATTTCCGAAACCCTCCTGGGTCAGCTCAAGGATCGCGACTTGCTCGCCGCGGGGCTATTCATCGACGGCGCCTGGGTCGATAAAGCCGCCAGCGGGGAGCGTTTCGATGTCACCAACCCCTCGACCGGGGCGCTGTTGGCGACATTGCCCGATGCCGGCGTCGAGGAAGCGAAGACGGCCATTGCGGCAGCGCATGTGGCGCAGGGCCTCTGGGCGGCACGCACCGGCAAGGAGCGGGCGGCGATTCTTCGCCGGCTGCACGAACTGATGGTGGCGGCAGCCGATGACCTTGCCACCATCATGACGGCCGAGCAGGGCAAGCCCCTGGCCGAAGCGCGCGGCGAAGTGCTCTATGGCGCCTCCTATATCGAGTGGTTCGGCGAAGAGGCCAAGCGGGTCTATGGCGATACCATTCCCGGCCATCAGCCCGACAAGCGGATCATCATCATCAAGCAGCCTGTGGGCGTGGTGGCGACGATCACGCCGTGGAACTTTCCCAATGCCATGCTGGCCCGCAAGCTGGCGCCGGCGCTGGCGGCGGGCTGCGCCGTGGTGAGCAAGCCGGCGGCCGAAACGCCGCTCTCGGCCATCGCCATTGCCCGGCTGGCAGAGCGCGCCGGGTTGCCCAAGGGGCTCTTCAACCTCCTGCCCTCAACGCATTCGTCGGACCTGGGCAAGGAGTTCTGCGCCAACGATATCGTCAAGAAGCTGAGCTTTACTGGTTCGACCGAGGTCGGCCGCATCCTGATGCGGCAGGGGGCGGACCAGATCAAGCGGTTGAGCCTCGAACTGGGCGGCAATGCGCCGTTCATCGTGTTCGACGATGCCGATCTGGATGCAGCCGTGGAAGGCGCCATGGTCAGCAAATATCGCAACAACGGCCAGACCTGCGTGTGCGCCAACCGGCTCTACGTGCAGGCCAGCGTTTATGACGCGTTTGCCGAAAAGCTGCAGAAGGCCGTCGAAAAGCTCAAGGTCGGGGATGGGTTTGGCGCGGGGGTGACCACCGGGCCGCTGATCGACCAGAAGGCGGTGGCCAAAGTGGAGCGGCATCTTGCCGACGCCCTGGGCAAAGGTGGGCGGATCCTGAGTGGCGGCAAGCCGCTGGGCGGGCTGTTCTTCGAGCCGACCATCGTGGCCGATGCGACGGCGGACATGATCCTGGCGCGCGAGGAAACGTTCGGGCCGGTGGCGCCGCTGTTCAAGTTCGAGACGGTGGAGGAGGTAATCGGCCTGGCCAATGCCACCGAGTTCGGCCTCGCGAGCTATTTTTACGCTCGGGATCTCAGCCGGGTGTTCAAGGTGGCCGAAGCGCTCGATTATGGGATGGTCGGGATCAATACCGGGCTGATCTCGACCGAAGTGGCGCCGTTCGGCGGCGTCAAGCAGTCGGGTCATGGCCGCGAGGGCTCGAAATACGGCATCGAGGACTATCTCGACATCAAGTATCTCTGCCTGTCGGTGTAAGCGCCGCGTTTTCGACCTCCACAGATGTCATCCCTGCCTTCGCAGGGGTGACACCCGGTGGTGGTGAGAGAGGGGCGGGGAACCGCACCGATTGAGCGCCCGACCAACGTGAGGTTTTAGTAAGCTTGGACCTTGGCTAGAGCGCGATCAGCCCCGCTGCGGTGGGGCGGAAGCCGCAGGCCTTATAGAAGCCATCGAGATGGGGTTCGTAGTCCACGTGCAGCCAGCGGGCGCCGCGCTGGCGGGCGAGATCGGTGGCGTGGCGCACAAGGGTCGAGCCGATGCCGCGATGGCGATAGGCGGGGTGCACCATCGGATCGAGCAGGAAGGCGTGCGCGCCGCCGTCCCAGGCGATATTGATGTAGCCCACCAGATCCTGTTCGTCATAGGCACACAGGTGCGCCAGGCTCCGCTCGAGAATGCGGGGCAGGTCACCGGTCCATTCGGTGTCCCAGGCCGCTTGCCAGAGGGCGGAAAAATGCGCCTCGGACGGGCCGGCATCGACGCGAATTTCGACGTTATCGTTCACGACGCGGCTCCAGGCCTTGACCTTGTTCCAATCAGGCGCCCTATCTCGGGCGCCTGCCGACCTCGAATGGACTAACCCAGATGCATGAGCATAGCCACCAGAACCCATCGCCGCCGGTGACCCGCGACCCGGTCTGCGGCATGAGCGTGGACATGGGAACGACGGCGCATCGCGCCAGCCATGCCGGGCGCGACTTCGGCTTCTGCTGCGCCGGGTGCAAGACCAAGTTCGAGGCGGCGCCGGAGACCTATCTGAATGCAACCGATCCGGTGTGCGGCATGCAGGTCGATCGCGCATCGGCGCGGCACATGCTCAAGCACGAGGGGACGCGCTATTATTTCTGCTGCGAGGGGTGCCAGACCTCGTTCACGGCAGACCCGGCAAAATATCTCAACGCGACGCCCTTCGTGCTGCCGCCCAGAGCGGGGGCAAGTGCACCGGCGGGCGGTCATGGCCAGCCCCAGGCGGGGCAGGCGACTGCCGGCGCGATCTGGACCTGCCCGATGCATCCTGAGATCGTGTCGAAAAGCGCAGGCGACTGTCCGCTCTGCGGCATGGCGCTCGAGCCGGCCGTGGCGAGCCTGGATGATGCCCCCAATCCCGAGCTGGTGGATTTCACCCGGCGCTTCTTGATCAGTGCGGCACTCAGCCTGCCACTGCTGATCATCGGCATGGGCGACATGGTCGGCCTGCCGGTGCGGACCTGGATCGGGCAGCCGCTGGTGGGTTGGGTGGAACTGCTGCTGGCCTCGCCGGTGGTGCTCTGGGCGGCGCAGCCGTTCTTCCGCCGCTTCTGGAATTCGCTGCGCAACCGCTCGCCCAACATGTGGACGCTGATCGGGCTGGGGGTGGGGGCCTCCTACCTGTTCTCGGTGCTGGCGGTGGTGGCCCCGGGGATTTTCCCCATGGCGCTGGGGGAGGCGCATGACATGCAGGCCGGGCCGCCGGTCTATTTCGAGGCCGCCGCAGTGATCATTGCGCTGGTGTTTCTGGGACAGGTGCTGGAGCTGCGAGCCCGCGAGGCCACCGGCAAGGCAATCAAGGCGCTGCTCAACCTGGCGCCGAAGACGGCCTTGCGGGTGTGGCAGGGTCGCGACATCGAGGTGGACCTCGAGGTCGTCAAGGCGGGCGACTGGCTGCGGGTGCGGCCGGGCGATGCCGTGCCGGTAGACGGCGTGGTGATCGACGGCGACAGCCATGTCGACGAGAGCATGCTCACCGGTGAACCGGTACCGCTGCGCAAGGCCGAGGGCGATCCGGTCACCGGCGGCACGCTCAACGGCGAGGGCAGCTTCGTGATGCGGGCCGAGCGGGTGGGATCGGAGACCCGGCTGAGCCAGATTGTGGCCCTGGTGGGCAAGGCGCAGCGCAGCCGCGCGCCGATTCAGGACCTTGCCGATCGCGTGGCCACCTGGTTCGTGCCGGGCGTGGTGGCGATCGCCGCTCTGGCCTTTGGCGGCTGGTTCCTGGTCGGGCCGGAACCACAATTGCCCTATGCGCTGATCGCCGCCATCTCGGTGCTGATCATCGCCTGCCCCTGCGCGCTGGGCCTGGCGACGCCGATGTCGGTGATGGTGGCCACTGGGCGCGGCGCGCGCGAGGGCGTGCTGGTCAAGGATGCCAAGGCGCTGGAGAGCCTTGCGCGGGTCGACGTGATGGTCATCGACAAGACCGGCACGCTGACCGAGGGGCGGCCGGTGCTGGGCGAGGTGATCCCGATCAAGGGCGTGGATGAGGGCTTTGTGCTGGCGGTCGCCGCGGCGCTGGAGACCGGTTCGGGCCATCCGATCGCGCTCGCGATCAAGGCCGGGGCGACCGAGCGCGGCGCGCGGGCCTATGCGCTTGGCGATTTCCGCTCGGTGACCGGGCAGGGGGTGACGGGCGTTGTCGGCGGCAAGCCGGCGGGGCTGGGCAACCTCAAGCTGATGCAGGCCATGGGCGTGGAGCTGGTTGCGGGCCTCGACCAGCTGGCGGGCGCGCACGCGGCGCGCGGTCGCACGGCGATCTTTGTCGCACATGACGGCCGTGCCATCGGCCTGGTGATGGTGGCCGATCCGGTCAAGCCCAGTGCGCGTGCGGCGCTGGCGGCGCTCGATGCGGCAGGCATCGAGGTGATCATGGCCACCGGCGATGCGGACGGCACGGCGCAGGCCGTGGGGCGCGAGCTCGGCCTCAAGACCATCAAGGCGGCGCAATCACCCGAGGACAAGCACGATCTGGTGGTTGCGCTCAAGGCAGAGGGCCGGGTGGTGGCGTTTGCCGGCGACGGGGTCAACGACGCGCCGGGCCTGGCGGCGGCCGATGTCGGCATCGCTATGGGCACGGGCGCGGACGTGGCGATCGAAAGCGCCGGCATTACCCTGCTCAAGGGCGATCTCGCCGGGGTCCTGAAGGCCCGGCGACTGGCGCATGGGGCGCTCGCCAATATCCAGCAGAACCTGGCTTTGGCCTTCGGCTACAATGTGCTCTGCATCCCGATTGCGGCGGGCGTGCTCTATCCGCTCACCGGCTGGCTGCTGTCGCCGATGCTGGCGGCGGCGGCCATGTCGCTCAGTTCGGTGAGCGTGATCGGCAATGCGCTCCGGCTCAATGGGCTGAAACTCTGACGGCGTCCCTCTCCCCGTAGGGAGAGGGCGCGGTTCTTCCCCTTACATGGCCGGCGCGGTAATGGTGATGGTC
>Ga0247839_1006564_pt1 | contig 13311 bp, 12 predicted proteins | sample LaCruzMarch2015__6_FD_192405 | JGI IMG/M metagenome (GOLD analysis project Ga0247839, IMG submission 192405) | Freshwater microbial communities from meromictic Lake La Cruz, Castile-La Mancha, Spain - LaCruzMarch2015_16m | ecosystem: Environmental > Aquatic > Freshwater > Lake | place: Spain...
GTCTGGGCCGTGTCTCAGTCCCAGTGTGGCTGGTCATCCTCTCAGACCAGCTACCGATCGTCGCCTTGGTAGGCCTTTACCCTGCCAACTAGCTAATCGGATGTGGGCTCATCTTGCAGCGAGAGCCTTGCGGCCCCCTTTCCCCCGTAGGTCGTATGCGGTATTAGCCCGAGTTTCCCCGGGTTGTCCCCCACTGCAAGGCAGATTCCCACACATTACTCACCCGTCCGCCACTCTACTCAGCCCAAAGGCCTTTCGCGTTCGACTTGCATGTGTTAGGCATGCCGCCAGCGTTCAATCTGAGCCAGGATCAAACTCTTCAGTTCATTTCAGTCAGTCACCCGAAAGTGACTAATTCCTTGCTCGACGAATCTCTCCTCTCGAAGATGCTCGTCGCTGTCTCTGGAAACGTCCAGGGACACCGGAGCACCCACACAAGTTATCTAAACAAATTGTTAAAGATCTGGGAGGCAACACTTTTTCGTTGCCGGGGAGAGTCCGCGTCACGGCTTCCGGCCGTTGTGTCAGCCCCGTTCGGGGACCCTGGTTCGCTCCGTGAACTTGGCGACTCATCCTGTCGAGCCGTGCATTCTACATCGTCCCAGAAAGCTGTCAAGCACTCCTGCGTCGATGACCATTGCGCGATCACCGTGGGATCAGCTTATGCGTCGGGGTTTGTGACCGCCTGCTCGGCGGACTGAGCAGACGCCCGGCTAACCTGTGTCTGACCCGTCTGTCGCGCGCCCGCGCTCCGGCCCGGGCGCGAATCCACTGACTGGAGGCATCCAATGGACCGTCGCGACTTTCTCAAGCTCTCCGCCATGGCGCCGGTGGCCGGCAGCCTGTTGCTGGTTCCCCAGGGCGCCGCGGCGCGCGGTATCCCCGCCGAATCCCTGGGCGCGCGACCCGCGGGCCTCTGTTATCAGGGACCACCCGGCGGCACGGTCACCAGCACGCTCAAAGACCTGTTCAAGATCGGCCCGGGACCCTCCAGTTCCCATACCATCGCGCCGCTGCGGATCGCCGGTAACTTCCGGGCGGCGGTTGCCGCGCTTCCCCAGGAGGAACTGGCCCGGGCGGCGCGGATCGAGGCGACCCTGTTCGGCAGCCTGAGCGCCACCGGCAAGGGCCACCGGACCGACCGCGCCATCCTGGCCGGGCTGCTCGGCCAACAACCCGAGACCTGCGACACCGCCCTGATGGACGCCCTGCAGGACACCACACAGGTGCGCACCACGCAAATCGGGGGCAAGTCGTTCGACCTGTCTGCTGCCACCATCGTCTGGGACCGGGGCGAGCACACCTTTCCCTATGCCAATACCCTGATCATGCGCCTGCTGGCCGGCGACGGCACCGCCATCCTCGAACGGGAATACTATTCCACCGGCGGCGGCTTCTACACCTGGAAGGGTGAGCCCCCACCCGCGCGCGGCGCGCCGGTACATCGTTTCGGCAGCATGACGCAATTGCGGGACCTCGTCACGGCCACCGGCCTGCCGCTGCACCGAATCATGCTTGACAATGAACTGGCGATCATGGGTGTCAGCGAACCGCAGGTCAATGAGCATCTCGACCTGGTGATCGACACCATGGACCGGGGGGTGGCACTCGGCCTGACCGAGGAAGGCCTGCTCCCGGGACCCTTTGCGTTTTATCGCAAGGCCAAACGGATCCATGACCAGGGCCGCGCGGCCGGCGGCGGCGACGGCTTCATGACCGAATTGAGCAGTTGTGCCCTGGCGGTCGCCGAGGGCAATGCCGCCGGGCGGCTGGCGGTCACGGCACCCACCCTGGGCTCGGCCGGGACCATGCCGGCGGTACTGCATACTCTGAAGCACCGGCTGCAGGTGCCGCAGCCGGCGCTGCGCCACGGCCTGATGGCCGCCGGGGCCGTTGGGCTGATCTGCAAGACGAACGCCAGCGTGGCCGGGGCCGAAATGGGGTGTCAGGCCGAGATCGGGGTGGCCTCTGCCATGGCGGCGGCCCTGCTCGCCTATGCCACCGGGGCTTCGGCGCAGGTGACGGAGAATGCAGCCACCATCGCATTGGAGCATCACCTGGGCATGACCTGCGATCCGGTGGGCGGATTTGTCCTGATCCCCTGCATCGAGCGCAATGCCTTCGGCGCCGTCAAGGCCTACAATGCCTGGTTGATCGCCAAAAACGAGATCGCCGACCAGCACTGGGAGGACCTCGATCGGGTCATTGCGGCGATGACCGAGGCCGGCCGCGCCATGCCCGCACGACTGCGCGAGATGGGGACCGGCGGTCTGGGCGTTACGCTGGTGGAGTGCTGAGCGGCGCGCGGGCGGACCTCGACCAGGATTCCGACCGCGGGACCGATGGTTCGCACAGCGGACCCTACAGACGCGACGCCGTCGGGTCCGCGGTGCGGACCGAACGCCCAACCGGCGCCGATCCCTAATCAACGACAGCCGAGGCTCCTATGCTAGACCCGCTCTTTTTCGCGAATTCAAGGGCCCAGATCTACTATCAGGATGAGTATTTCAACATCTGGAAGTTCGCGACCGAAGTGGATGCCGCCAAGCGGCAGAAGCGACCGGTCATCCTGAATTACTCGATCATGACCAGGGCCTATGGAACCTGCTTCAACCGGGACAGCTTTATCGATTTCATCAACCGACAGGGCTTCGACCTGTTCCTGATGGACTGGGGCAAGGAGTCGCTCTTCACGCTGAGCGGTTGGACCCTGGACCGGCTGGCCGATGCCCTCGACGAAAAGGCCGTGACCCCGCTGCTCAAAGAATACGGCGTGGATAGCCTCAACGTCTTCGCGATCTGTATCGGGGGCCTTATCACCTCGCACCTCATCAACCGGGAGCTGGCGAAAGACAAGGACTACGCCAAGCGGTTTCACAAGCTCGCCTACTACGGCTCGCCGATTCTCGGCAGCCGTGACCTGGGCATGGCCAGGACCTTCATGACCTTCTATGAAGCCATGAAGCCCTACCGCCCGGCACTGGAGCATACCGGAATTTCCCTGTACGCCCTCGACCTGCTCATCATGCAGAGCACCAGCAGTGCGATGATCGAGTGGTTCTGGCAACGCTTCTGGGAGGCCGGGCCCGATACCTTTGGAAAGGTGGTGGCGCTCACCTGTGACGACCGGCTGGTGCCCTTCGCCGCCTTCATGGACATCCTGGAAGAGGGGTTTGCGGCGAAGCCCAAGGACAAGGAGGAGTCGTTCCACTTCAACGGGGATGTCACCAACATCCATTTCTTCAATCTGGTGGGCGAGCACGATTTTCTGGTCATGCCCTCGGCCTCCATCGTAGAGTGGAACTCCCAGGTGCCCAACCAATTCGCCTCGTTCGACCAGGCCATCTTCCCCGGCGGTCACTTTGTCTTTGCGCGACCGGGATTCCAAGAGATCAAGGAGCGACTGGCCCGGTGGTTTGCGGACGACCGCTGATTCCAAACCGGCGCACTGGTAACGCGTGATGGAAGTGCGCGGAACATTAACCGCACCGCAACCGTAGGGTGCGCCCTGCGCGCCCTGGCGCCGACCGAGACCCCGGCGGCGGCGAGCAACCGCAGTCTCTCGGTGCACACGGCGCACCCTACGCCAATGGTAAGAGCGATTGCGCCGGGTCGCCGCCGGGCGGCCGCGCCGCGGCGACACGATCCCGACCTTCGGCCTTGGCCAGCATCACCAGTCCGGCGACCCGCGCGAGCCACTGCTCCGGGGTCTCCTCGGGCTGGTACTGCGCCACGCCGAAGCTCGCGGTAACCGGCCCGACGCCGGGACAGGGTGCGGTGTGCAACCCCGCCCGCAGCGCCTCCGCCAGGGTCACGGCCTGCGCCAGGGTGGTCTCTGGAAGGAGGATCAGGAACCCGTCCCCCTCCCAACGCGCGAGGCTGTCACTGCGGCGCAGGCGCCCCGCCGCCTGGGCGGCGATGGCCGCCAGCACCTCATCGCCTCGCGCGCGGCCGACGACGTCGTTGACAGCCTGGAAGCGGTCGAGGTCCAACAGGATCGCCGCCAGCGGCCGGTCATAGCGCCGGACGCGTTGCGTCTCAGTCTGCATGGTCTGAAGCAACTGTCGGCGGTTGAAGGTGCCAGTGAGCGGGTCGGTGACGGTGAGTCGGGTCAGCGCCAACTCCAGGCGCTTGTGCTCACCGATATCCTGGTGCGTGCCGCACACCCGTCGCGGTCGGCCCGCGCCATCGGCTTCCAGCGTCTCGGCGCGGGCAAGCACCCAGACCCAGTGGCCGTGGCGATGCCGCAGGCGTTGCTCGATCCGAATGACGAACCGGCGCTCCTCCAACAGCTCCGCGCAGGCCGCGCGCATCGCCTGGGCGTCGTCCGGATGCAGGTAGGCGTCCCAGCCGACGCGCGGCGGCGGGAGTTCGTCCGGCTCATAGCCCAGCATCCGCGCCCAGCGCGCATCCACCGCCAGGGTGTCACTCGCCGGATCCCACTCCCACAGCCCCAGGTCCCCGCCCGCCAGGGCCAGATGCAGGCGCTGCTCACTCGCACGCAGCGCCGCCTCAGCGGCCTGCCGGGCGTGCTGCAGTGCGGCCTCGCGCAGGCAACGCTCGATGGCAGGGACCAGACGTCCCAGGTCGTCCTTGAGAACGATCTCGGCCACCCCACCCCGCAGCAGGCCCGCCGCCCGCGCCTGGTCCACCGCATCGCAGATCAGGATGACAGGCAGCCCCGGGCGGCGGCAGCGGACCGACTCCAGCATGGGCTCGCAACCCGCACCAGGCCAGTCATCGACCACCAGGACGACGGTCCAAGGCGTCGCCGTCAGGACCGTCTCCAGCGCCGCGGCGCCGGTGGCCCGCACGCAGACGGCCTCTTTCATCCCATGCTCGCGCAGGTGCCGTGTGATCCGCAGGAACTGCGCCGGGTCCTGCGCGATGACCAACAGATCAACCGTGGCTTTCATGGTGCGCGGCCCACCGCGGGTGCAGGGCAGCGTGCGGCGGCCGACGAACGCAAGACCGCCGGGGACTGGACGCACCTCGGGCCATTGCGTAGGCAACCCCTGGTTTCGCTTTCGCCGTTCGTCATCTGCTCGTGCCCCGCATCGGGATCTGCCTCGCCAACCGTGACGCGATTAACGGGTGCATATGGCGACACGCTGCAAGTCTCACCAACCGGATTTCCGATGAACGGGCGTTTGTACGGGACGGGCGTCACAGGGTCGGTGCAAGCGCAGCGTCCGGACCGGTCCGGCGGCCGCGCCACCCTGGCGCCTCAGATCCCATGGCGAACCGTATCCGGCAGGATGATGTTGAGCTCCAGTACCTCGTGGGACTCCTCTTGCTCGTAGTTGACGGAGACGGCGTTCATGTCGACATCGACGTACTTGCGGATCACATCCAGGATCTCACGCTGGAGCTTGGGCAGGTAGGAGGGGCGATGGCGCTCGGCACGGTCGTGAGCGACCAGGATCTGCAACCGCTCCTTGGCCACGTTCGCCGTCCCCTGGGGCCGGGAGTTACGGAAGTAGTCGAGTAGGCCCATGGCTTATCCTCCGAACAGACGGTTGAAAAAGCCCTTTTTCTCCGAGTGGATGAAGCGGTGCGGCAAGTCTTCGCCCAGGTACCGGCACACAGCATCGGCATAGGCCTGGCCGGCGTCGCTCTCCCGGTCGAGGATCACCGGCACCCCGGAATTGGAGGCGGCCAGCACCGCTCTGGACTCCGGGATCACGCCCAACAGGTTAAGCGATAGGATGTCCTGCACGTCCTTGACGCTCAGCATCTCCCCGGAATCCACCCGCGGCGGGTCATAGCGGGTCAGAAGCAGAAATTCGCGGATCGGCTCCGCGTTGGTCTCGGCCCGGCGCGACTTGCTCGCGAGAATGCCGAGCATCCGGTCGGAATCCCGCACCGATGACACCTCCGGATTGGTCACCACCACCGCATCGTCGGCGAAATACATGGCCATGGTGGCACCGTGCTCGATGCCCGCCGGGGAGTCGCAGATGATGAAGTCGTAGCCCTGGGAAAGTTCATCCAGCACCCGCCCGACGCCCTCCTTGGTCAGGGCCTCCTTGTCGCGGGTTTGGGAGGCGGGCAGCACGTAGAGGTTGTCGCAGCGCTTGTCGCGGATCAGGGCCTGATTGAGGTTGGCCTCGTGGTTGATGACGTTGACGAAGTCATACACCACGCGCCGCTCGCAGCCCATGATCAGGTCCAGGTTGCGCAGTCCCACGTCGAAGTCGATGACGACGGTCCGGTGGCCCCGCTGCGCGAGCCCCATGGACAGGGCAGCGGACGTAGTGGTCTTGCCGACACCACCCTTGCCCGACGTGATTACGATGATTCTCGCCAAGTTACGACCCTCCTCTTGGGGTATGCCGGCACCGGCGGGGCACCATGGACCCGCCGTTAATGCGTCAAATTTTCTCGATCCGCAGGATCTTCTGGTCCAGATAGACCTGCACCGGCACCCCGCGCAGGTCCACCGGAATGTTCTCGGCGACCCGGTAGTGCCCGGCGACTGAGACCAGTTCGGCCTGCAGGTCCTGGCAGAAGATCCGCGCCTCGACATTGCCCCGGTGGCCCGCCTGGGCCCGTCCGCGCAGGACGCCGTAGACGTGGATGTTGCCGTCGGCCTGCAACTCCGCACCGGAGCTCACGGGCGCGACCACCGACAAGTCACCGCCCACCGCATAGATCAGTTGTCCGGAGCGCACCGGGCGGGTCACCAGGGTGAAGGTCGGCACCGCGGCGCGGCCCGCGTCCGCCGCGCCCGCGCCGCCGGGCGCCGCCGACGCCGGTCCCGCCGCGGGGCCCCGGGCGGGGCGCGCATAGGCCTCGCCCAGCACGGCCAAGTCCATCGCCTCCGCCGCGGCGTGCTGCGCCTTGCTGCCGCCGCGCACGCCAAAGGGGATCATCCCATAGCCGCGCAGCAGGCCCACCAGCAGCGGAAACTCGACCTCCCCCGCCCACTCCGGGTAGGCCCCGAGATCGATCACCACCGGCGTGTTGTGAAAAAAGTCCGGCGCCTGCTCGACCTTGGCCCCGATCTGCTCTGCCACCGCCTCCATGTTGCCGTTCAACAAGCGGATGACCGGCAGCGTGAAGCCGGCCGCCTTGAGCTCGAATGCGGGGGGCTCATCGCCCGCGGGGGGTCTGGAATTCACTGCCATTGGTCTTGGCGCGGGGGTCTAGGACCCCCTGGCCCTCCTGTCTGATTGGCTGCTGTCAGGTCTCGATCGCGGCGGCGCTGAACCCGCGACCGACTCCGGCGCACGGGCGCCGCGGAAATCGAGCCGTGGCCGGTGGCGGTGTGCCTCATGCTCGATCCCGGCGGCAGGCGCACACGCCCCCCGCCACGGTTCGGCACCCGGGCGCACCACCCCTCCACCAGGTTCCAATCCTACCCGTTGCCACCCGGGCGGCATAGTGCCGCGGTCATCGCCGCTGCGCGGCGGCACCGCCGTCAGCCCGGCGGCCAGCCCAGGGAGCGTCCGCCCAGGACGTGCAAGTGCAGGTGAAATACGGCCTGCCCCCCGGCCACGTTGCAGTTGAGGACGACGCGGTAGCCGCGCTCGGCGATCCCGGCGGCCCGCGCGACCTTGGCCGCCGCCAGCAGCAGCCGACCGAGCAGCTGTGCGTCCTGCGGCTCGGCATCGTCGAGGGTCGGGATCGGTTTGCGCGGGATCACCAGCAGATGGACCGGCGCTTGGGGGCTCAGGTCGCGGAAGGCGAGGACCTCCTCGTCTTCATAAACCAGGTCCGCCGGGACCTCGCCGCGCGCAATCTTGCCGAAGATGGTGTCGGACATGAGTTCTCAAGTCTCCGTATCGCGTCAGTTCTTTTCTAGTGGCTAGTGGTCAGTGGCTAGTAGCTAGCGGCTAGCGGCTAGCGGCTAGCGGCTAGCGGCTAGCGGCTAGCGGCCAGCGGCCAGCGGCCAGCGGCCAGCGGCTAGTGGCTAGTGGCTAGTGGCTAGCGGCTAGTGGCTAGTGGCTAGTGGCTAGCGGCTAGCGGCTAGCGGCTAGCGGCTAGTATACGCGTAGAACTTGGGCATCTCGCTTACTTCGCAAGTTACCGACTGAATTATAAGCGGAACCCCGCCACTGACCACTGACCACTAGCCACTGACCACTCGCTGTCACAGGGCGCGCCGCCCGGTAAAGGCCAAGGCCAGGGTGCCGCCATCGACGTATTCCAGCTCGCTGCCGAGCGGCACGCCATGGGCAATGCGCGTGACTTTGACATTGCCCGCGGCGGCACACTCGGCGATGTACTGGGCGGTGACGCTGCCCTCCACCGTCGGACTGGTGGCGAGGATGACCTCCGTGATCAAACCCTCGCGCAGGCGGGCCTCCAGCAGGTCCAGCCCCAGGTCCTCGGGGCCGATGCCGTCCAGCGGCGAGAGCCGTCCGCCGAGCACGAAATACTGTCCGCGGTAGTCCGTTGCCTGCTCGATGGCGACGATCTCCGAGGGCTGCTCCACCACGCACAGCAGCCCCGGCTCCCGGTTGGGGTTGGTACAGAGTCCGCACAGATCATACTCACTCAGGGTCCGGCAGCGGCCGCAGCGGCGGATGCGGGTCATAGCGTCGGTCATCACCCGGGCCAACCGGAGCCCCCCCTCCCGGTCCCGCTCCAACAGATGAAAGGCGATGCGCTGCGCGGACTTGGGGCCCACCCCAGGCAGGCAGCGCAGGGCCTCGATCAGCTGATTGAGCAGGGTACGCTCGGCCATGGGTGAGTGATGCGCCAGGCGTCAGCGGTGCTAGAACGGGAGCTTGAAGCCCGGGGGCAAGGGCAGGCCCGCGGTCAGCTCGGCCATGTTCTCCCGCGCCTTCTCGGCCACCCGCTGGCTCGCGCCATTGAACGCGGCGGCCAGCAGGTCTTCCAGCATGTCCTTGTCGTCGCCCAACAGGCTGGGGTCGATCTCCACCCGCTTGACCAGGTGCTGGCCGTTCATGGTGATCTTGACCATGCCGCCGCCGGACTCACCCACGACCTCCTCCTGGGCGAGCCGCTCCTGGGCGTTCTTCATGTCCTCCTGCATCCGTTGCGCCTTCTTCAACAGATCGCCGATTCCGCCTTTCACAATACACTGCCTCCGGAGGGACGAGCGCTGCCGCACGGGCGCGTCGCCGGGTTGACGAGAAAGGGCACAGTCAGTCCTGGGGCTCGATGCTGCCCGGGACCCACTGGCCGTCGAATTGATCGCGCAAGCGCCGGCCCACCGGATCGGCCGCCAGGCAGTCCTGTGCCGCCTGCGCGCGCGCCTCCTGCTCGCGGGTGCGCCGTTGCGCCGGGGTCTCATCCTGCGGTCGCAGAACGCGGATCTCCAACCGCAGCGGGCCACCCAGGGCGGTCTCCAGGGCGGCCCGCAGGCGCTCCTCGGTGCCCGGGGAGCGCAACTGTTCGGACCCCGGGTCCAGGCTCAGGGTCAGGCGCCCCTCCCCCAGCTCGATGAACCCGCAGTGGTGGGCGAGTTGGCTGGCCATACCGCCAACCCCCAGCCGGTCCACCAACCGGTGCCAGTCGGCGGTGCTGGTCAAGGGCGTCGACCGGACCTGCCCCGCGTCCGGCGGCCGGGGCACGGCACCCAGCCCCGGCAACCCGGACGGGGCCGGCGCCGCGCCAGTCGCGTCGGCGGCCGGGGCCGGGCGCGCGCCCCGGCTTGGCCCACCCGCCGCGGCCTCCGCACGCACCGCCGCAGGCGGTACCGCCCGCGCCGTCTCCGCGCCGCCCTCCCCTGGCCGAAAGGCCAGGGCACGCAGCAGGACCATCTCCAACCCGGCGCGCGGGTCCGGGGCCAGCGCCAGGTCCCCCTGGCCGGTGAGTGCAACCTGGTAGTAGAGCTGTAAGTCCGCCGCGCCGATCCGCGCGCCCAGGGCGGCGAGGCGCGCGCGTTCCGGGTCGTCGGCCGCGACCGTCTCCGGCACCTGCTGAAACAGGGCCAGGCGGTGCAGCAGGGCGATCAGGTCGCGCAGCAGCTCGCCGAAGTCCGGGGTGAAGGCGCTGGCCCGCTCCACCTCGGTCAGCAGGCGGGCACCATCGGCGTCGGCCAGGGCCTCCACCAGACCGAAGGTCAGGTCGGCGCCCACGGTGCCGAGCATGGCCCGCACCTCGGCCTCGGCCACCCGGCCAGCCCCGTAGGCGATGGCCTGGTCGAGCAGGCTCAGGCCGTCGCGCATGCTCCCATCCGCCGCCCGGGCCAGCAGGGCCAGGGCGGCGGGCTCGCTGGGCAGACCCTCGGTCTCCAGCACGAAACGCAGGCGTTCGCGGATCTCCTCGGGCAGCAGGCGCCGCAGATTGAACTGCAGGCAGCGCGACAGGACCGTCACCGGCACCTTCTGCGGGTCGGTGGTGGCGAGCAGAAACTTTACATGCGGCGGCGGCTCTTCGAGCGTCTTCAGCAACGCGTTGAAGCTGTTGTTGGAAAACATGTGCACCTCGTCGATGAGGTACACCTTGAAACGGCCGCAGGCCGGGGCGTAGGGGACGTTGTCCAGCAGCTCCCGCGTCTGATCCACCTTGGTACGCGAGGCCGCATCTACCTCCAACAGGTCGACGAAGCGTCCCGCATCGATCTCCCGGCAGGCCGCACAGACGCCGCAAGGGGTGGAACTCACGCCCTGTTCGCAGTTGAGCGCCTTGGACAGGATGCGGGCCAGCGTCGTCTTGCCGACCCCGCGGGTGCCGGTGAAGAGATAGGCGTGATGGAGCTGATCGCGGTCGAGCGCATTGCTCAGCGCCCGCACCACATGCTGCTGCCCCACCATGTCGGCAAACGACTTGGGACGCCATTTGCGGGCGAGCACCTGATAGGTCATGCGCGAGAATACCAGGAGTGAGGGTGGGCCGCCGTTGGGCGCTCGGGTGGCGCGCAGTGTAACCGATGCGACCGCGACAGGTATCGCGCGGGTCGTGGGACGAGGGTGAGTGACGGGTACGGGAGCTATGACTCGAAATCCCTGGCCCGGGACCGGACGGCCGCGACCGGGGGCGCCGCCCCGGCAAAGGGGGCGGCGGTCTGCGCCAGCCACACCCCGGCGCACGCTTCCACCGCTGCGGCTGCTCCCTTCCGGGCCTGACCGGGTTCACGGCTTCGCGTCGCGAGGGGACCGACGCCGACCACCATCGAGACCGGGTATGCGGCGTGTGTCCGATGATTCCCCTTGGAATCTTCTCGGAAATACGTCCCCAACCCGGCGTGAAGAATAGCAAACTGCACCCACCATGACAAACGATGCCCTCATACCAGGACCCAGCGCCATGTACAGTACACCGTCCGCGGCGGGGACAGCGGGGAAACCGGCCGCGCTCGCACCGCCGAACGCGGCGCCGGCCGCGGCGGGCCTGGTCGCGGCCGACACCGACCAGGCCCGCGACCCGCTGGCCGCGCGCCTCGGGGCGCCGCTACTGCGGATGCGCCGGGGCCTGGAGCAGGACTATCGGGACGCCATCGGGCTGCGCCGCTACCGGCTCCTCGGGCGCGAAGGCCACCGCCTGACCCACCTCCTGATCGAACTGGGGGTGCGCGGCAGCGGTCTCAGCGCCCGCGGTCGGCGCAACGCGACGGCTATCCAACTGGTCGAGCGCGCAGTGCCCATCGCCGCCCTGCCCGCGCCCTTCGACGGGTTGCGCATCCTGCACCTCACGGATCTGCACCTGGACCTGGACCCGGCCATCCTCGCGGCCATCATCGCGCGCGTGCACCCCCTAGACTACGACCTGTGCGTCCTCACCGGCGACTATTGCGCCTCGGCCCTCAGCCCGATCGCAGCGGCCCTCGCCGCCCTGGCCCAACTGCGCCCCCACCTGCACGGCCCCCTGTATGCCACCCTGGGCAACAACGACAGCATCGAGATGGTTCCCGGCATCGAAGACCTGGGGATTCGGCTGCTGATCAACGAGTCCCTGGCCCTCGAGCGGGGCGGTGCGCGGATCTTCCTCGCCGGCATCGATGACCCCAACCGTTACCACACCGATAACCTGGAAGCGGCCGTGGGCGCGATCCCGCCCGGCGCCCCCGCGATCCTGCTCGCCCACGCCCCCGAGCCCTTTCGCGCGGCCGCCAGCCTTGGGTTCGCCCTGATGCTCTGTGGGCACACCCACGGCGGCCAGATCTGCCTGCCCGGCGGGCTCGCCCTGATCGGCCACAGCAAGGCCCCCCGCTTCGTACGCGGGGGCGCCTGGCAGTGGCGGGGGATGCAGGGCTACACCTCCCGCGGCGCCGGCAGCAGCATCATCGCGGCCCGCTTCAACTGCCCGCCGGAGGTCACCATCCATGTCCTGCGCCGCGCCGCGGCACGCGACTGTTCAACGCCTTACCGTGAAAGTGCGTAGTCAGGCCATCCTGGCCTGACGGTGTCGGGGCTGGAACAGTCAGGGCTGGAAGCCCTGACTACGCCGCCCCGCACGCTGGCCGTCGAGCGAGCGGTCGAGAGGACTTTCATGTTCCGGGGTGGCGCGGGTGCCATCACCGTTAGCCATTCGCCTTCTTCAGACGTGCGCCGGTGCGCCCTGTTGTGCCTGAATCGCCGTCAGTGCAATCGTGAAGACGATGTCATCGACGAGGGCGCCGCGTGAGAGATCATTCACGGGCTTGCGCAAACCTTGCAGCATGGGGCCGACCGAGACGACATTGGCACTGCGCTGCACCGCCTTATAGGTCGTGTTGCCGGTGTTCAAGTTGCGTTTGCGCGCGGCACGTGCCTTCTGGATGAGTTGATAACGAAAGGCCGGCGGGGAGAGCTTGGTGTTCTCCTGCAGGTGAAATGCGGCGGAAATCGTCGCGGCGTCCAGGTGCTCGGCCACCGCATCGAGCACGGTGTTCATGCGCGCGAGGTCATCCCTGGGCACCGTTGCCGGGATATGGCTGACCCGGCGCGCCGTCGCGTAGCTGTCGTCAGCGGAGCGCAGGATCGGTAGCCCGGAAGCGAGCGCCGGGCCCGCAAATTCCATGACCTGCGGGGCAATCTCGCTGGCGTGGGTGAGCAATAGTTCGGCCAGTTCGATGCCGCGACTGGCGGCCAGCGCGCAGGCGATGATCACGTCGTCCCGGTCTCCGGACGTGATCACCAGAACGCCTGGACGCAAGCGCGGGATCACTTCGGGGACCGAACGGGCGGCGGTCACGACCTCGGTGACCCGGCGGGTATCGAGTTCGCCCCGAACGACCACCTCCGCGTGCAGGTGCTGCGCCACGTCCAGGGTCCGGGGCGCGCGCAAGATGGGGCTTGAACTGTTGCGATTAAAGTTGTACATTTTTGCCAAACATGAGCAAAAAAGTGTACAAAGTAAGGATAGGCGAGGCGGCGGAAGCTCTTGGGGTTTCGCCCGCGACCGTGCGCCGCTGGG
>Ga0247839_1006565_pt1 | contig 13309 bp, 14 predicted proteins | sample LaCruzMarch2015__6_FD_192405 | JGI IMG/M metagenome (GOLD analysis project Ga0247839, IMG submission 192405) | Freshwater microbial communities from meromictic Lake La Cruz, Castile-La Mancha, Spain - LaCruzMarch2015_16m | ecosystem: Environmental > Aquatic > Freshwater > Lake | place: Spain...
CCACCGCCGTGATCTGGGGCAGGTCCGGGCGCAGGTCGTTGATCAGGGCCACCAACAGGTCGGGATCCTCGCCGAACAGCCGCTTGAAGACATAGTCATTCTTGGGGTCGAGCAGCTCCGGCGCGGGCTTGGGTCGCCCGGTGCGCAGGTCAAGGTATCTCCCAGACTGTTGGTTCGACATATTAAAGAAACGGGGCTTGAAAAACGACATTCGCTCAGAATAAGCGCGATCTGCACGGGCGTCGGTCCGCGCAGCGGACCCTACGGATCGCGGTCTGACTCGGGTCCGGTGCGGACCGCTCCCGGCTGGCCGGGATTGGGTCAAGGCCCTGTGTGGCACAGTGCTTGGCTCTGCATCAGGGCTGCGACGATGCGTTGCTGGTCGGCCTCGCTTAGGTCCGGGTGCATGGGCAGACTCATGACCTGACGGGCGATGGATTGAGCGACCGGGGTGCAGTCGGGGCGGCACCGGTGGGCGTAGGCTGGCTGTTCGTTGAGCGGCACCGGGTAGTGGACGACGGTGGGGATGCCGGCGGTTTGCAGCCGGGCCTGGAGCGCGTCGCGGTCTTGGACCAGGATGGTGTATTGGGCGAAGACGCTGGTGCGGTCTGCTTTCGGCCACGGCAGCAGGCGAAGAGTTTTTGCCACGGAATCACACGGAAGGACACGGACATTTTCTTTTTCTTCTTCTTTCCGTGTTATTCCGTGTGTTTCCGTGGCTAATAATTCATGGTAGCGGCGAGCGACGGTCTGGCGTTGGGCGATGTCCTCGTCGAAGCGGTCGAGCTTGGCGAGGACGATGGCGCATTGCAGGGTGTCCATACGCCCGCCGACCCCGATGCGGGTGTGGACGTAGCGTTTGCTTTGACCGTGGACGCGGATCTCGCGGCAGGCTTGGGCCAGGGCGTCGTCGTTGGTGAAGATGGCGCCGCCGTCACCGTAGCAACCCAGAGGCTTGCTGGGAAAGAAGCTAGTGCAACCCAGAGTGCTCAGGTTACAACTCTTCTGCCCCTTGTGCTCAGCGCCAAAGCTCTGGGCGGCGTCTTCGATGACCGGGATGTTGCCGCGGCGGGCGGCGATGGCGTTGATGGCGTCCATGTCCGCCGGCTGGCCGTAGAGGCTGACGGGCATGATCGCCTTGGTCTTGGCGGTGATCCTGGCCTCGATCAGGGTAGCGTCGATGTTGCAGGTGTCGGGCTCGATGTCCACGAAGACGGGGGTGGCACCAACCAGGACAATCACCTCGGCGGTGGCGACGAAGGTGAAGGGGGTGGTGATGACCTCGTCGCCGGGGCCGATGCCGAGGGCCATCAGGCTGATGAGTAGTGCCTCGGTGCCGCTGGCAACGGTGATGCAGTGTTTGGCGCCGGTGTAGGCCGACAGGCGGTCTTCCAGTTCGCGGACCTCGGGGCCGAGGATGTAGTGGCCGTGATGGAGGACGCGGTGGATATTACGTTCCAGTTGCGGGCGAAGGGCGTCTTGCTGGGCCTTGAGGTCGACGAAGTCCAGGGTTCGCAATATGGTTGGGGCTTGGAGCCAGGCTTCTGCTTCTGGCGGACTGAGCTGCACAAGATCGGTGCCGGAGGTATCAAAGCGCTTTTCATTGGTGACAACGGCGCTCGGTCCATGAAGCTGAGTGGCCGCGGTAACGACTTGGGCATCCTCAAGGTCCGAGCGCGCCAACAGGGCTTGATCCTGCTGATAGCCAAAACAGGTGAGCGGGCTCAGGTCCCGCAAGAGGGTCGCCAGCAGTTGGCGGACGACTTGCTTGGCGGTCGCAGGGTCGGCGCCCTCCCGCTTGAACTGGCGGTAGGTCAGGTACTCCAAGACATGCAGACTGGAACTGGCGACCCAGCCGCGGGCGGTGCCTTGCTGACTGGCCTGGATCAGGGCCGTGATCTGCAATAGCCGTTCTTCTGGCTGGCGCGTAAGCCAGAGGTCGAGGATGACATTGACGTCGAAGACAAGATTCTTCACAGCGCGTATTTTTCCGCCAGGATTTCGATCAAGGCTTGCTTGTCTTCTTCAACGCTGACGGCTCGCCGCTCTCGGTCGAGAGGACCAAGGATTTGTCGGATCTCGGCCAAGAGGTCGGTTGCGGCTGCTGGGGGCCTGACCGCTGGCGTTTGGGTCCCCGCTGGGGGTACCGCGGTGTTCAGGGCCGTGTCAGGCAACTCGATGAGGACAGGAAAGCGCTCCTGGGTCAACCGGACCGGGCGGGTAAAGGTGATGCGCCCGTGATCGTAGATGGCTTCGAGTTGCATGGTCAATGCTCCGGCAGGGATATTTTTCGCTTTTCGCCACGGAAACACACGGAAGGACACGGAAGGACATGGACGTTTCTTCTAGTGCTTCTTTCCGTGTGTTTCCGTGTGCTTCCGTGGCCAGAAGGACCTTGTCACGGGTCAACAGCCGGATCGAATCCGCGGCGAACCGAATCCAGTGCGCCGACGAACCCAGGAAGCCGACGGTGGTCATGAGCAGTACCAGAAGGGCGCTGCTGGCGTCGGGGCGCAACCCCGGGGCACTCAGACACAGCACCAACAGCCAGCCGGCGAACACCAGCCCGATGCCGCTGGCCAAGCCATCCAGTCCATCGATCAAAATTGAAGGCGTTGAGCACGCCGATGACGGAGAATAGCGTGAACAACACCGCCCGACAGCGCGGGTGCCCGGTCGTCCTGGAGGGCGACCTACACCTGCCCATGGCCGGGAGCATCCTGCGGGGACGACGGGTTGGACCGCGTTGCTCGCTGGGTGGATGCGTTCGGGGCGGTCGCCGCAGTCGAGGCCAGCGGGGTCGCTGCATCATCCTTGCCTTCCTGACGCACACGGTGCTGGAGTGGATGGACGACAGCTACCGGCTGCTGCGCCAGAAGCTGCCCTCACGCCAGCGCCTGTTCAACGACATCCGCACCCTGACCACCTACCTGTGCTTTGACAGCTGGGCGGCGCTGACGGCTTTCATGCTGAACAGCTTCGAGCCGCCGCCCCCGCAGCCGGAAACAGGCTGAGTTTTCCAAAATGAGAATTGCTGTCCGTCTCCCGGTTGCCTTGCACCTTGGTATGGATCAATACCCAGGTCTCCGCCCCACTGCGCCGCCAGACTTTGATCAGCTTGTCCACATGGCGGCGACCCACGACCGCGCGCCGGGTGACCTTCTGTAGATCTTTGTCGAGGAATTCATACCCGCGCGACCAGTCGATGTCGGCGGCGGCCAGGGGGAAGAAAAACTCGAGGAACTGCCGATGCCAGCGCTCGAGCACGTCCTTCCAGGGCGTATCGTAGTCGTCGCGCCGGGCGGTGTGGGCGGGAGTGCTCTTTTCGGCATCGGCTGGCCTACGGCTGCTCCGGGAGGTGCTTGAGCAGGCGGTAGCGCAGGTCGTCGCTGAGGTGGCGACGGACTTGGGTTGGGGTGTCGGACACGCTACCGCCCTACCGTGACGGGACGGTACTCGGGGCTTGGGGGCTGGCCGGCGGACGGGGCGGGCCTAGCATTCATAGGGTGAACGGCGATAAATGAGACCGCAGTGGATAAGGTTCAGTCAACGGGCAGTGCGGGCTATCGGTGGATGCTGCTTGAACCTGTGATCGGGTTCGCAATCTGGGCCGTCATGTCGGCAGGGAGGCTGGCGGCCACCGCGGTGGACGGTGACCGGTCGGCTGGCTCGATGCCCGACCGGAGACAGGGTGCGGCGTCGATCGAGATTCCGGCCGCTTGGGCTCGACGGGTGCGTCGTCAGGCCATCTTGGCCTGACACCGTCAGGGCTGGAAGCCCTGACTACGCACGCCGCTGGCCGGCTTCGCCCCCCCAGCAGCGGGCAGCGCGCGCTCGGCGGCGGTTAAAGCCCCAACGGAGGCCCGGGGCAACGCCCTGGGTGTTGGTCGGTTCTTCGTTGAGCCCGATACCCAAGGCGCTGCGCCTTAAGCTGCTGGCTCATGCGGCCAACTGTGTGGTTGGCCTACGCTTGGCCAGCACAGGTGGTTGATGCAGATTGGGGGGCTTTCCTGGCACATGAGGGTGCCACGAAATCCGCCCCATGAGCCTAAGGGTTAAAGATTTACTGGGGTTCCAGCGACTTGGGGTAAAAATCCTCGTCAAGGATCTGCTCCACTGAGTATGGGCAATCTGCTGGGAAGGTGTCGGCAGCGACATTGGTTTCTCTGCTTGCCAGGCGGCGGGCTTCGGTGTAAGCATCTGTCATTGCGGCTTGCAGGGACGATTTCAGGCTGGGAACTTTTTTCAACAGGAATAGAAGTTGGGCGCGCTGCTCAATGATCGTGTTGCGCCAGCTTTTCGCCTCGAATTCTTTCCATCGTGCAGTCAACGTCTCCAATTGAAATTGCCACTTTAGCAGATGGGCAATCAGGATAATAAACCGGCTTTCCAGCTCACGCAGGTTGCTCTTTCCCATATCTTCGAGCTCCGCGATAAGATGCTCAACGTCGAGCGCGTGGGTCAAGCCTTGCTTTAACAGAAAGACCTGACCTTCGGCCCAGGCGTTGACGTCCTGCTCATAGAGTCCGGCGTTGTGGTTCATCATTCTTTTCTCGGTAGCAACCGTCGCGTTGAGGGGCGGCGATCAAGATTCCGGCCGCTTGGGCTCGCCGGGTGCGTAATCAGGCCATCTTGGCCTGACACCGTCAGGGCTGGAGGCCCTGACTACGCACGCCGCTGGCCGGGATTATGATCAAGGCATTGACTGGCTTTGATCATCGTCAATAGGAAGATTTGTAATCAATAGCCGTAAAAATCTATAGAGTAGTTCTTGACTCCAAAACACCCAAGAATCTCTCTAAGTGCAAGCCGCAAAGCGCTCAAACTTTTCATAACGCGCGTCTTGCGTACCAGGTCGCGGGCGTTTGCCTGGAGTCCAAGGCTTCAGCCTTGGCGCGCGCCAAGGCTGAAGCCTTGGGATGGTCCGAAAAGTTGCACCTGGCGGCGGTAGCGAGCACGGGCCGCACTGGGGTACGGCGCTCCCGGTGGCCGTGGCGATGATCATGGCCGCGAAATCGATCGACGCGATGGATGCGGTTGATTACTCACCGCATCTGACGGGCTGAGGTCGGGTCCGGCTAACGGTGATGGCAGAATCGATTGTGCTTCGTAAAATACCCGGCCAACCCGTCGGATGTGGTCCCGCAGTGCTTCGTTCTGGATGTCGGCAAGCCTGGAGAGATCGATGCAGTAAGGCAGCAGCAGGTCGTCCAACTGGGTTTCCAGAGCCGGCAGTTGGGTTTCGTCGAGCCCGCTACCCTCCAGGGTCAGGTCGATATCCGAGCCATGGTGGTAATTGCCCTTGGCGCGAGAACCATAGAGCAACGCCCGTTCGACGGTGGGACAGTTGGCGAATACGGCGCAAATTCGATCGATGACCGATTGCGACAGCCCGCACGTTTCCGGGGTGATGTCAGCCGCCGACATCATCGGCCAGTGCCTGCATATGTGTCTGGAAAGCCGCGAAAACGGTCATGTAGCGGGTGGTAACGATCGCGATCAGTTGTCTTGCCGTGTTTTCGTCAATTAAACCTTGCTGTTCAAGTCGCGACAAGGGCCGTGCTTCGGCCAGGTCTACGGCCTCGCGCAGTTGCTGTAAAGCTCGCCGGTAATTGGCAAAGCGTTGTTGCCAGCGGATATCCAGGGCTGATTCATCCATACCCCTCATAACGCTTGCACCTCCAGCGAGTCGCCGTAGGTCTCGATCCCCAGGCGCTCCGCCACCTGGCGCGCGCGGGCGTCGATCATTGGTGAGATCACGATCAGACGGTTGGCGGTGCGCTGGTGTCGCTGCTCGTAAAACCGGGCTTTGCGCTCGAAGATGTACATCCCGGCCTTGTCGATGAACGACTTCAGTTCACAAATAAACAGCAGACCGTTTTGGATAATGACGTCCAATTCAATCTAGTCCGGCCACCCGTACACGGTACCCTGATCGTCGTATTCGTTGACGTTGAGCACCTGGACGCCGAAGTTCTTCTCCAGAATGCCGGCCAGCGCGTCGCGGAACGCCTTCTCCGATTGCAGGCCCCAGCGCGACCCCAGCGCGCCGATGCTGCGGTCATGGCGTTGCGCCTGGGCCATGATTTCCTCGTGAATGCGCTTGAATTCTTCGCGCTGCTCGGGCTGATGCAGGTCCCACTTGCGGTTCTGCTCGTCCCACTTGCGGGCGCCTTCCTCCCGATCGCGGCGCAGTTCTGCCAAGAGCTCGTAGAACCGGTCTTCGGTTGCCGCCCGCCCGGCATACTCCTGGCGGGTCAAATCCAGAATGTAGCCGCGAAACTCCGGATCCGTGCGGATGATTTCCGGCAGCTCGCGTCTGATCGTCTCTTTTAGCGCTTGGGTATTCATCTGGGTTCCACGCCACGGGGTAAGCTGCTGACAGGGACCGTCGCTGACGGCTGATCGCTGACAGTCTCTCCGGGGGCTCTTGGGCAGCGGCGACCTCGGACCGGAGTTGCCGTTGGCTGGCTTGCGGCTGCTCCGAGAGGTGCTTGAGCAGGCGGTAACGCAGGTTATCGCTGAGGTGACGATGGACCTTGATTGGGGTGTCGGACACGCTACCGCCCTACCGTGACGGGACGGTACTCGGGGCTTGGGGGCTAGCTGGCCGACGGGGCGAGGTCAGCATTCACAGGATGAACGCCGTTGTATGGAACCACACTGAGCGGGGGCCGATCAACGCACATCGCGCAGGGTAAAGGCTTCGATACGTTCCGATATCTTGCCTGAAACGGGCGGCAGTTCGTTCTCCGGAGGTAATGGGGCGTTGCCGATCTCATCGAGACGAGCACTCATCACTCCGGCCAGCGGGAGCGCCGCACCCCAGTGCGGCGTAGCCTACCGGCAGCACGCAACGTCATAGTCGCCTGCGAGGGCGCGCCGCACTGAGACTAGGCAAGTATTCCCGTAGGCTGGGTAGAGCGCAGCGAATCCCATCGGCACAGGGCGATGGCTGGGGTAATGATCAAGGCCAGCGGCCCGCACGCACCCGGCTCAAGCCAGGGCCTTGGCCGACTCGATACCGAAGGCCAGTTCCCCCGCTTCCACATAGACCCGCACCGTCCCCCCGCCGACTAGGGAGCCGAACAGGAGTTCGTTCGCCAAGGGCTTCTTGATGTGATTCTGGATCACGCGGGCCATCGGTCGCGCGCCCATCCGCGGGTCATAGCCCTTCGCGGCGATCCAGGCGCGGGCGGCCGCATCGACGGCCAGAAAGACCTTCTTGTCCAGGAGTTGGTGCTCCAGTTCAAAGATGAACTTGTCGACTACGCTCTTGATCGTCTCCGCGCTCAGGGGGCTGAACTGCACGACCGCGTCGAGCCGGTTGCGGAACTCGGGGGTGAAGTAGCGCTTGAGTGCCTCCAGGCCATCCGTGGAGTGGTCCTGCTCGGCAAAGCCCATCGAGCGGCGCGCGGTCTCCTCCGCACCGGCATTGGTCGTCATCACCAGCACCACGTTGCGGAAGTCCGCCTTGCGGCCGTTGTTGTCCGTGAGGGTGCCGTGATCCATGACCTGAAGCAGCAGGTTGAACACGTCCGGGTGGGCCTTTTCGATCTCGTCCATCAGCAGCACCGCGTGCGGGTGCTTGTTGACCTCCTCGGTCAGAAGCCCGCCCTGATCGAACCCGACATAGCCCGGGGGTGCCCCGATCAGGCGTGAGACCGTGTGCCGCTCCATGTACTCGGACATGTCGAAGCGGATCAGTTCCATCCCCAGGATACGGGCGAGTTGGCGGGTGACCTCGGTCTTGCCTACCCCGGTGGGGCCGGTGAACAGGAAGGACCCGATCGGCTTCTCCTCGTGCCCCAGCCCGGAGCGATTCATACGGATGGCCGCGGTCAAGGCGTCGATGGCCGCCTCCTGGCCGTAGACGACCATCTTCAGGTCCCGGTCCAGGTTCCGCAGCGACTCGGTGTCCGACACTGAGACCTTTTTCGGCGGGATGCGCGCGATCTTGGCGACGATCGACTCGACATCCGCCACATCGATACGCTTCTTGCGTTTGGCCGGGCTCATGAGCTGGACGTTGGCCCCGGCCTCGTCGATGACGTCGATCGCCTTGTCCGGCAGGTGCCGGTCGTTGATGTAACGGTTGGAGAGCTCCGCGGCGGCACGCAGGGCCGGATTGGTATAGGTCACCTGGTGATGAGCCTCGAAGCGTGACTTGAGCCCCTTCAGGATCTCGATGGTCTCCTCGACGCTCGGTTCCTCGACGTCGATCTTCTGGAAACGCCGCGCCAGGGCGCGGTCCTTCTCGAAGATGCCGCGGTACTCCTGATAGGTCGTGGAGCCGATGCAGCGCAGATCGCCCGAGGCGAGCACCGGTTTGATCAGGTTGGAGGCATCCATGACCCCGCCGGAGGCCGACCCGGCACCGATGATGGTGTGGATTTCGTCGATGAACAGGATGGCCCGCGGCTGCCGCTTGAGCTGGGCCAGGACCGCCTTCAGGCGCTTCTCAAAATCGCCGCGGTACTTGGTACCCGCCACCAGGCCACCCAGGTCGAGGGCATAGATTACCGCGTCCTTGAGAACCTCGGGGACCTCCCGGTCCACGATCTTCTTGGCCAGACCTTCAGCGATGGCGGTCTTACCGACCCCGGCCTCACCGACGAACAGCGGGTTGTTCTTGCGCCGACGGCACAGGATCTGGACGGTCCGCTCAACCTCCGCTGCCCGCCCGATCAGCGGGTCGATCCGGCCCTGACGGGCCATCTCGTTGAGATTGGTGGTGAAACTCTCCAACGGGCTGGAACCTTCCTTCTCGTCGCCGCGCATCTCGTCGGCGTCCCCGTGACCTTCGTCCTCCGCGTTCTCGCCCGGGACCTTGGAGATCCCGTGGGAGATGTAGTTGACGATATCCAGCCGGGTGATGTCCTGCTGGTTCAGCAGATACACCGCTTGCGAGTCCTGCTCGCTGAACAGGGCGACCAGGACATTGGCACCCGTGACCTCTTTCTTGCCAGCGGACTGCACGTGAAACACCGCCCGCTGGAGCACCCGCTGAAAGCCCAGGGTCGGCTGGGTGTCGCGGTCCTCGTGCGCCGGGATGAGCGGGGTGGTCTCGTCGATGAAGGCCGTGATCTCCCGGCGCAGTCGCTCCGAGTCGGCACCACAGGCCCGCAACACCTTCGCTGCCGCTGGGTTATCCAGGAGGGACAGGAGCATGTGTTCCACGGTCATGTACTCGTGGTGCTTTTCACGCGCCTCTTTGAAGGCGCGGTTCAACGTGAACTCAAGCTCTTTACTCAGCATCGGACTCGTCCAAGCGGGGTTAAGGGAACCGATTCTATCTGGTTTGGCGCAGGCCTGGTGTCTGGCGCGCACCGTGGGCGCCGGCCGACCTCCAAGGCATTCGCGCCCACTGCCGTTGCCTGCTTCATGCCTCTTCCATGGTACACATCAGCGGATGCTGATGGCTGCGAGAGTAATCGTTGACCTGGAGGACCTTGGTCTCGGCGATATCCCGAGTATAGACACCGCACACGCCCGCTCCACGTGTGTGCACGTGCAGCATGATCTGGGTGGCCTTTTCCCGGGTCATCGCGAAGAAGGTCTCTAACACCTGCACCACGAACTCCATCGGGGTGTAGTCGTCGTTGAGCAACAGGACCTTGAACAGTGGCGGCCGACGCAGCTTAGGCCGCGCCTCCTGCACCGTCAGCCCCGACGCGGGCTCCTCATTGGGGATCTGTTCACTCATGGTTCGGGATTCTAGACATATTTCTCCTTGGTGCGACCTGCGATGGGCGCCCCGTTTCTGTTGCGGCCCGCCCCCTCCCCCTCACCGCACCGGGGCAGGACCGCGGGCTCCAGATGTCGGCGCCGGTTCGGCAGGGGCTCGGCGCGCGCCCAGTTTGACCAGACAAATCAGCCCACTATACTAGCGAGGTATGGCGCCGCACGCCGGAATCAAGGTATGGCGCCAGAAGACACGATAAAGACTACGCCGAGGAAACCTCGGAGCCGCCCGGAGGAGTATGCCCCAAATGATCACCGGTATTGTCAAGTGGTTCAACAATGCGAAGGGTTACGGGTTCGTCAAGCCCGACGGTCGCGAGGAAGACGTGTTCGTACACTTCTCCTCGATCGACATGGACGGATACAAGACCCTGAAAGAAGGGCAGAAAGTTGAATTCGAGGTCAACCAGGGCCCCAAGGGACTGCACGCGGCCCAGGTCCACCGGGTGAGTTGAACCAGGCACGCGGGCATCCAGGGCGACGGGATCCCAGCCGCACCACCGGGCGTGCCGACCGATCGGCACGCCCGTCTTGCCGCGAACGGACAGCCTTCGCGCCATCCGCGCCTTACATTTTCGCGATCATCGCGTCACCGAAGCCCGAGCAGCTCACCTTGGTGGCCCCCGGCATCAGCCGCTCCAGGTCGTAGGTCACGGTCTTGTCGGCGATCGCTCCCTCCACGCCCTTGATGATCAGGTCCGCCGCCTCGGTCCAGCCCATATGGCGCAGCATCATCTCGGCCGACAGGATCAGCGAACTCGGGTTGACCTGGTCCTTGCCCGCATATTTGGGAGCGGTACCGTGGGTCGCCTCGAACATGGCCACCGAGTCCGACAGGTTGGCCCCGGGCGCCATCCCGATCCCGCCGACCTGCGCCGCCAGCGCATCGGAGATGTAGTCGCCGTTGAGGTTGAGCGTCGCGATCACGGCGTAGTCCTTGGGCCGCAGCAGGATCTGCTGCAGGAAGGCGTCCGCGATCACGTCCTTGACCACGATGTCCCGCCCGGTTCTTGGGTTCTTGAAGCGGCACCAGGGCCCGCCATCCAGTTCCACCGCACCGAACTCAGACTTCGCCAGATCATAGCCCCATTGCTTGAACGCGCCCTCGGTAAATTTCATGATGTTGCCCTTGTGCACAAGGGTAACCGAGGCGCGATCGTTGTCGATGGCATATTGGATGGCTTTGCGTACCAGACGCTCCGTGCCCTCGCGTGAAACCGGTTTGATGCCGATCCCGGAGGTCGCGGGGAAGCGGATCTTGGTCACACCCATCTCGCGCTGCAGGAAATCGATGACTTTCTTGACCTCCGCCGTCCCCTCCTGCCACTCGATTCCGGCGTAGATATCCTCCGCGTTCTCCCGAAAGATCACCATGTTGGTGTGCTCCGGCTCCTTCAGCGGGCTCGGGGTCCCGGTGAAGTAGCGCACCGGCCGCAGGCAGACATAGAGGTCCAGTTCCTGCCGCAAGGTGACGTTGAGCGAACGGATACCGCCGCCCACCGGGGTGGTCAGGGGTCCCTTGATGGAGACGACGAACTCCTTGACCGCCCGCAGGCTCTCCGCCGGCAACCACACGTCTTCACCGTAGATGCGCGTGGATTTCTCCCCGGCGTAGATTTCCATCCAACGGATCCGACGCTTGCCGCCATAGGCGCGCTCGACCGCGGCGTCCGTGACGGCGATCATCACGGGCGTGATATCGATCCCGATCCCGTCGCCCTCGATGTAGGGGATGATCGGCTGGTCCGGCACGGACAGGGACAGGTCCGCGTTGACCTGGATCTTGGCTCCATCTGCCGGGACTTTGATTTTCTCGTAGGCCATTCTTCGGTTCTCTCTGTAGTCGCCAGAAACCCCAATCCTAACACCGCGGCACCACCAAGTGCTGGCCGGCAGCACCCCCCGGCCCGGAACCGCTCGCGCGTGCCCCCTGGGCAAGACCGCGACCGGCATCACAGTTCGCGCCCAATATTGCGAACTAGTGCTCAGCAATACTTCGGCAATCTCGCCAGTATTGGCTCAGGCGAGAAGGCACACCGAACCAAGGGCTCAGTCCGACCCGAGAATCGGCCGAGACCACCAAGCCGATGCGGCACCGCGATGTGCCGCTACAACAACTAGTGGAAAACGCACATGATCTGGACACTCTTCGCTCTCTTCGCGGCCGTGGTCCTCGGCGGGCTCTTGGCTATCATCTGGTGGACCACCGACGGTCTCTCCGGCTCCTGGGACGAAACCTGAAGGTGCCGCGCACCGCCCCGGACCTGCCCAGGACCGGCCCTAGGCGGGCGCAACCTGCGCTGGCCCCCGGAACGCTACCCACATGACCGCTCGTGCGCGACACCAGTGGGGGGCGCGGGCGTCGCGGCGGCCTCGCCTGAGAGCACGGCTGGCCGCCGCGTGTCGTCAGTGCGCTTGTGACCCGCCCTCACCCGTCCCCCGTCACCCCCCACTGTGATAAGATTCAGAGCTTTGGCGCGCCTGATTCACGCGCCTGTCGTTCTGTTCGGTGGTCGTTGTACGGGAGGTAGAGGTGAAGTGCCCTTTGTTCGCGAGTGTCGGTTGCGCGGCGCTAAGCCTCTGGTTGCTGGCCGGGTGTGCCGGAACCCAGACCCGGTCCGATCGTCTCGATGTCGGCAACCGCCCGCAACTCCTCATCCCCGGAGCAACAGCCTCCGATGTTGCGGGCGTGGCCAAAAGTTCCGCACAGGCCAAGGGCTGGGGCATCGTCGAGTCCGCGGGTGATCGGCTGGTTATGCAACGCACCGTGGACCCCTCGTCCCCATCGGCACTCGCCCTCGGGGCCGCCAAGAACACTGTGGCGCCGGTGGTCGAGGTCACCGCAATCTTCGTGGAGCAGTCCGGCGGGGTCAATGTCGCCTTGGGCGCAACCCTGATAACCCAACCCCCGGGCGAAAAGTCCGCCAAACGGATGGACTACACCGAGAACTACCGCGACGCACTGACGCAATCCCTCCAATCGCTGCGCGCCAACTGGACGCCTAACCGCGGGCGTGTCGCTGACACGAACCCGACAGCTTCCCCCGACGCGAAGCCGGCGCCCACTGCCGCAGAAAACAGCGCCGACAACAGTAGTAACCCGCAAGCCTGGGGGCCGACGGCGGCCGACGCCCCCAGCCCGACGTCGGCGCCGACTCGCGCACTACCGGTGCAGCCGCGCCTGGCTCCCGCCCCGGAACCGACACCGGCCCCCGGGCGAGAGTGGACCGCGCCCACAGCGCCCGAGCCCAGCCCGGCCTCGCCGCTTCAGTGGTCCACCCCGATGCCGACGCCAGGGGTTCCTGACAGCAACGGGTCCGCGGGGCCTAGCTCAGCAGCAACTTACACCCCCTCCGCGCCGTCGCAGCCGACACCTGAGCCGGTTGCCTCCGGCGACCACATGCTCACCCTGAGTCCAGCCGGCAGGACCGGCGTCTGGGCCTATTACGCGGAACAATATGCACGCCTGCGCGGCTGTGCGATCGACGAAGCCGGGGCTCAGCTGATCGAGAACCGCGCAGACGGCGAGGTTCACAAGGTATCCTGTGTCGGATCCGCCAGCTTT
>Ga0247839_1006570_pt1 | contig 13302 bp, 12 predicted proteins | sample LaCruzMarch2015__6_FD_192405 | JGI IMG/M metagenome (GOLD analysis project Ga0247839, IMG submission 192405) | Freshwater microbial communities from meromictic Lake La Cruz, Castile-La Mancha, Spain - LaCruzMarch2015_16m | ecosystem: Environmental > Aquatic > Freshwater > Lake | place: Spain...
ATCGCTCCAACCAAATTCACTAGGAATTACATACACATTTTGTGCTTTTTCCATAATACCATAATCTATGCTAATGCTTTTACATTGCTCGTAAAATGCCCTGATTGTTTCGGCTTCGTTTTCGGTAAATAAACTTTGCGCAGCATTTTCAAATAAATCATATTGTTCGGGCAAATGCTGTTTAAAAGCTTTTTTTATAGACGAAACAGACCAAATAAAAATACCAGCATTCCATAAAAAATCACCACTTTCAATAAAAGTTTTGGCAATTTCTAAAGTTGGTTTTTCGGTAAAAGTTTTTACTTTATGAATATTTGAATCAGTTTCGTTTTCTAGGTATTGAATATAGCCATAGCCTGTATCGGGGCGACTTGGCATAATTCCTAAAGTAACCAACGATGGATTTTTATGTGCATATTTTAAACCTTCTTCTACGTAGTCCAAAAACTTTACTTCATCTAAAATCAAATGATCGCTAGGCGCTACTATGCATGCAGCGTGAGTATTTAGTTTGTGAATTTTAGCACTTGCATAAGCAATACAAGCAGCAGTGTTTTTAGCTGTTGGTTCACCTAAAATTCTATCAACTGGCATGTTTGGCAATTGATCTTTAACCAATTGAATGTAGGCAGTATTGGTAACTATAAATATATTTTCAGGTAAAAATGCTTTTAAAAACCTTTCGTAGGTTTGTTGCATTAATGTTTTACCGGTTCCTAAAATATCTAAAAATTGTTTCGGATAAGTACTTCTGCTTGCTGGCCAAAATCTGCTTCCAACTCCACCTGCCATTATTATGGCATAATTGTTTTTATTTTTTTCCATTTATTTGAAAATCACTATTTAGTTCAAACAAGTATACTGAACTTTATTGGGTTGCAAATTACATATATTTTAAAATTTTAAAAATATATTTTCCAATTAAAAACTAAGCTTTTAAACAAAACATTTACTTTTTCAATTGAATTGATATATTTGTTTTTATAAATATATAATTATGAAAAAAATTATCCTTTTTGTTTCACTGTTCACCACTTTTTTTTCTTGCACAAAAGAAACAGTTAAAACTACTGAAAACAAAGAAAAAGTAGTTGAAATAAAAACTAGTTTTGGCAACATTTATATGTGGCTTTATAAAGAAACTCCATTACATAGAGCTAACTTTCTAGCATTGGCCGATACTAATTTTTTTGATAATACTACTTTTCACCGTTGTGTAAAAGACTTTGTAATTCAAGGTGGCGACCCTAACACCAAAGATTCAAACCCATCGAATGATGGTTCGGGCGGACCAGGGTTTACCATTCCTGCCGAAATAGACGCTACGAATACGAAGTTAACACACACTTATGGAGCAGTGGGAGCAGCACGTTTACCTGATGCAAATAATCCATTAAGGGCATCAAGTGGGTCGCAGTTTTACATAGTTATACCAACAGCAGGAACGTCAAGTTTAAACGGTGCTTATACTGTTTTCGGAAAAATTATTAAAGGAATGGAAGTGGCTGCTACAATTGTTAAACAGCCCCAAAACTCAAGCAATAATAGACCAAATGTAGATATAAAAATGGATGTAAATATTTTAGATAAAACATTGACCGAAATGCAAACAGAATATGATTTTGTTCCGTAAAAAACCATTGATTTTTTGTGTTAAGATTGGTTTTTGAAGTTTATAATTTTTCCAGACAGCTATTTTTAAATAAAAAATGCTTTCAAAAAAGTAAAAGATTACGCAAGATAAAACACCAGCAAAATTTCCTTAAACTTGCGCCATTCAATGACTAAAAAAAACATACTATTTCTACTCATTTTTATTATTTTTTCTTCTTTAGCTTTTGGCCAATCAAAGTTGGGGAAAATGATTGATAAAATGTATGATAAATTAGAGGGAGATTCGGCTAAACCAAAAAAGAATTCCTTTTTTGCTGTTCCAATTTGGGGTATTTCACCTGAAACAGGTTGGCAAATTGGATTAAGTTTAATTTATCTTCATCGCCAACATAACGATACTTTTACTAGACCTTCGTTATTTAGATTAAATACTCAATACACACAACTTAGTCAGTATTCTATTAGGCCTTATATTGATTTATTTACCAAAAATAACAGGTATAATATCAAAGCAAGTTATACTTTTAAAAGCTACAACGAGTATTATTGGGGCATAGGAAATGAAACCCCAAACGAAAATAAAGCCTTATACGATTTTTCGCAAAATAGAATACAGTTTCGTGTGACAAAACAAGTTTTTAAAGGCATTTATTTAGGAATCCAATCGGATCAAAATTTAACCAATGGATTAAATTTTAAAGGAGATTCTTTGTTTGAAAAAAAGGAAGTTATTGGTAAAAATGGTAGCTTCACTTCTGGTGTTGGATTAGTAATTAGCTTTGATACCAGAAACCAAATTTATTACCCAACAAAGGGACATTTTATTGACATTACAACACAGTTTAATCAAGCCGTTTTTGGAAGCGATTTTAACTTTAATAACTTAACCATTGACGCCCGAAAATACATTAAACTTTGGAATAAAAATGTATTGGCACTACAAGGTTTTGTTAACTTAAACGATGGAAATATTCCTTTCAAACAACTGGCTACTATTGGAAGCGAATCGTATATGCGCGGATATTACAATGGGCGCTTTAGAGACAATCATGCCATGGCTTTTCAAGCAGAATTAAGGAAAAAAGTTTGGGGTCCTTTATCACTTACTTTCTTTGGGGGTTTTGGAAATGTGGCCAATCAAACCTCCTTATTATTTACCAATTTAAAGCCAAATTATGGAATAGGTTTTAGAGCCATTGCCATCAGGCGAGATAATGTAAATATTAGAATTGATTATGGGCGTGGCGAAAACGGAATTCAAGGATTTTATTTTACTATGAACGAAGCTTTTTAGTTAGCACTTGCTACACCATGAATGGCATTGCTAATGGCTAAAATTAATTCAGGATTTTTTTCAAAAGCATTGCCAATAACTACTACATCGGCACCAGCATTGGCGGTAGCCAAAGCCTGATCAATATTTTTTATTCCACCACCAATAAATAATGGTAAATCAATGGCATTTCTAACATCTTGAATCATGGATGTAGAAATGGGATTATTTGCACCACTTCCTGCATCCATATACATTACTTTTAGTCCTAACATTTCGCCAGCCATTGCGGTGCAAACAGCAATATTATTTTTATCGGCTGGAATAGGAGTGGTATTGCTCATGTACATTACACTGGTAATATTTCCGCCATCCACAATCATGTAAGCTGTTGGAATTACTTCAATCCCCGACTTTTTTAAACCTGGAGCAGCTAATACATGTTTGCCAATTAACAAATCAGGATTACGACCACTGATCATACTTAAAAATAAAATAGCATCTGCTTCTTCGTGAACTTGCATAATATTACCTGGAAACAATAAAACAGGAATTTCAGTTATAGATTTTATAATAGATATGCTTTTATTCCAGAAACCATTGGTAATTAAACTTCCTCCAACCAATATCAAATCAACTTTTGCTTCATTGCAAAGCTTACAAGTTTGAATTAACTGAGCCTCATTTATAATACTGTCTGGGTCAATTAAAACTGCCAACAGCTTTTGCTTATTTTGCCTTTTTTGGTTTAAGTTATGTAGTATTTGTTTTGTCAAAATAATGGTTTGCTTTCTGTTGAAATGCTTTTTATGGCAAATAAAGTAATTTTTTTTGGTAAATAATAAAGTCAAAGCTAAATATTGAATAATTAGTTTTAATAAATCTAATGTTAGCACGATACTTTACGATTTTATTATCTTTTAAGCTATTAAAACTTTTTTGCAAAGCATTGTTTTTCATCTTTTTTTTAAATAAGGTTAATGTATTGTATAGATTTTTATATAGCAAATATTTGTATTTTATAATAGACAAAACACTTACAACTTGTTTACTTCCAAAACGCTACAAACCTTATTAACATTGAGAATGTTATTGTGAAAAAATACCTTATTCACAGCCTAATATTCAATATATAAAGCCTTCGCAAGGCACATAAAAAAAATATGTGGATATACCAATTTGATTTAGTGTTGTGAACCCTGCATTTTTGATTGACTCATTATCGCTATATTTTTAAAGTGTAAAAAATATTTACCGATAAAGGTTTAATTAATTAAAAAATACGTCTGCAAAACATAATAATAAATGAGCAAGTCAACCACAAAAAACAACGAAAATAAGGGTTTAAAAATTGAAAGACATTTTACCAAAGAAGGAGTTAGTCCTTACGATATGTTTGAGTACGATTATCGAACATCGATAATAAAAAACACCAATGGAAGCGTAGTGTTTGAACTTAAAAATGTAGAAGTTCCTAGCTCGTGGAGTCAAGTAGCAACTGATGTTTTAGCACAAAAGTATTTTAGAAAAGCGGGGGTTCCTCAGCCCGATGGAACACTTGGACAAGAAACAAGTGTTAAACAAGTGGCTCACAGAATGGCTCATTGTTGGATGAAATGGGGCGAAGAATATGGCTATTTTGATTCAAGAGATGATGCACAAATTTTCTATGAAGAAATGGCTTATATGATCGTTGGACAATATGCTGCTCCAAACTCGCCACAATGGTTTAATACAGGTTTACACAGCTCTTATGGAATTACTGGAAAGCCTCAAGGGCATTATTTTGTAAATTCTAAAACAGGAGAATTAGAAAAATCAACTTCTGCATACGAACGTCCGCAACCACATGCTTGTTTTATACTTTCGGTTGATGATGATTTGGTAAACGATGGTGGCATTATGGATTTGTGGGTGCGCGAGGCAAGAATTTTTAAATATGGCTCAGGTGTGGGAACCAATTACTCTAAAATAAGAGGCTCCATGGAAAAATTAAGTGGTGGTGGAACTTCATCTGGATTGATGAGCTTTTTAAAAATAGGTGATAGGGCTGCAGGTGCAATCAAATCAGGTGGAACAACTCGCAGAGCAGCCAAAATGGTTTGCTTAGATCTAGATCATCCAGAAATTGTTGAATTTATTAATTGGAAAAAAAACGAAGAAAAGAAAGTAGCCGCCCTAATTGCAGCAGGGTATTCGAGCGATTATGAAGGAGATGCTTATGCAACAGTTTCTGGTCAAAATTCAAATAATTCTGTACGCATTCCTCATGAGTTTTTTTCTGCATTAAACCAAGGAAAAGATTGGGATTTAAAAGCAAGAACAAATGGTAAAACCATTAAATCAGTTCCTTCGAAAGAAATGTGGGACATGATTGCTGATGCTGCTTGGGCTTGTGCCGATCCTGGTGTGCAATACGATTCCACCATTAACGAATGGCATACTTGTCCTGAAGGCGGAAGAATAAATGCATCTAATCCATGTTCTGAATACATGTTTTTGGATAATACTGCTTGTAATTTAGCTTCGCTCAATTTAATGAAATATTTTGATGCAAACACTTTAACATTTGATGTAAAAGGCTTTGAACACAGCAGTAGATTATGGACAATGGTGTTGGAAATTTCGGTGTTAATGGCACAGTTTCCTTCAAAAGAAGTTGCGCAACTTTCATACGATTATAGAACTTTAGGTTTGGGTTATGCCAACTTAGGTTCTATGTTAATGATTGCTGGAATTCCTTATGATTCACCAAAAGGATTTGCCATTTGCGGAGCAATAACAGCTATTTTAAATGGTGTTGCTTATCAAACTTCGGCTGAAATGGCCAAACATTTAGGCACATTTAGCCGTTACGAAGAAAACAAAAACCACATGTTACGTGTAATGCGTAACCATCGTTATGCAGCGTATAATACACCAGAAGCTTACGAAGGACTTTCGGTTAAACCTGTAGGAATTGATCCTAAATATTGCCCTGATTATTTATTAACTGCGGCTACCAATGCATGGGATAAGGCAGTGAAAATGGGCGAGCAATATGGTTACCGCAATGCACAAGCTACCGTAATAGCTCCAACTGGTACAATTGGTTTGGTAATGGATTGTGATACAACTGGAATTGAACCTGATTTTGCTTTGGTGAAATTTAAAAAATTATCGGGTGGTGGTTATTTTAAAATCATCAATTCGGGCGTGCCTGCTGCTTTAAAAAACTTAGGTTACAAGCAAGCAGAAATAGATATTATTGAAAAATATGCCATAGGCCATGCAACCATAAAAGGTGCACCACATATTAATCCTGAAAGTTTAAAATTCCATGGTTTTACTAACGAAGAAATTGAAATTATAGACAAAGCAGCTGCGGGTGCTTTTGAAATTGGGTTTGTATTTAACCATTGGACTTTAGGCGAAGCTTGTTTACAACGTTTGGGTTATAAAGAAGAAGAATATAAAAATCATTCGTTTAATTTATTGCGCAAACTAGGTTTTACAAAAACCGAAATTGAACAAGCCAACGATTATATTTGTGGTACTATGACGGTAGAAGGTGCGCCATTTTTAAAAGACGAACATTTATCAGTGTTTGATTGTGCCAATAAATGTGGCAATAAAGGCGAAAGATACATTGCAGCTACTGGTCATATTAGAATGATGGCAGCTGCTCAACCTTTTTTAAGTGGAGCTATTTCAAAAACCATTAATTTACCAAATGAAGCCACAGTAGAGAACATTAAGGAATGTTATTATATGAGTTGGAGTTTAGGTTTAAAAGCCAATGCCCTTTACCGCGATGGTTGTAAATTAAGCCAACCGCTTTCTAATAAATCGGATGTAAAAGAGGAAGAAGAAGATATTCAAGAAGCAGTTGAAGCCGTTCTTGGAAATGATGCTCACAAACCTGTTGGGGAATTAAGTCCAGATCAAGTTTTAGAAGCAGCCACAGCTATTTTAAACAGAACTCACGATACTGCATTTAAACACAAATTAGCTGGTGTGGTAGCTCGTAAAACTTTACCAGGAAAGCGAGGCGGATTTACTCAAAAAGCTACCGTTGGTGGACAAACAATTTTTGTAAGAACTGGTGAATATGAAGATGGAACTTTGGGTGAAATTTTTGTGGATTTACATAAAGAAGGAGCCACATTGCGCAGCTTAATGAATTGTTTTTCTATTGCAGTTTCACTAGGTTTACAATATGGTGTTCCGTTAGAAGAATATGTAGATAAATTTACGTTTACACGTTTTGAACCAGCAGGAATGGTAACAGGTCATGATAACATAAAAAATGCTACTTCAATTATTGATTATATTTTTAGAATGGTTGGTTTTGAATACATGGGCCGAGAAGATTTTGTTCAAGTTCCATCAACAGAAAGCCAGCGCAATCAATTAGCCATCAATAAGCATAAAAATGCTTTACACCATTCGCCAATTGTTAAAAATGAAACACCTAATTTAACCAATAATTCTACTGTTCAAACTTCACCAATTGGATTTTATAAAACAGAAACTGTTGCTGTTGCTCCATCAACTGCTCAAACAAAAACAATCGCTGTTGAATCACAATTAGACCAAGTAAGTGAAATGAATAAGCGAATGGGCGACAGTCCTGCTTGCTCTACTTGCGGACATATTACCATAAGAAGTGGTTCGTGTTACAAGTGCTTAAATTGTGGTACTCAAACGGGTTGCAGTTAATCTGTGAATTTTGATTTATGATTTATGATTTTATTAAACTTGGAATATTTAGGATTTAATGAATAAAAAAGACATAAAACTTTAAATAATGAAAATCCTTTTAGCCCAGCTAAAGGGATTTTTTAGTTCTTACTAAAACACCCACTACTCAATACTCCATTTATATTAATGGCACTTTGTTTTTTATTTCAACCGTTTCATTCCTGCAATCGCCAATTTATAATTGGGATCGGCTTTTAGCACAAATTCATAGTTTAGTTTTGCATTTTCAAAATCCTTTAAGGCTTCGTAACAAAGGCCGCGCATGTAATATGCAGGTAAAAAATCGTTCATCATTCTTACGCATATATCAAAATTATGGATGGCTTCTTTTAAAAATCCGGTTTCAAAATTAATATAACCTACATTGTAGTAACACTCAAAATAATCGGCATTTTTTTCTATTACTCTACCGTAATCCATTAGTGCCATTTTGAATTTTCTTTCGTTTTGCCAAAAGGTTGCTCTTGCAAAAAAAGCATCAGCATCATTTGGTCTAATTCTAAGGCAGGCATTTATATATTCCAATGCCAATTTGTTTTTTTGTGCCAATAAAATTTTAGCTAAAATCATGTAACTGTCATAGTCATTATTGTCTAATTCTATGGCTTTTTGGAAATTGGTGATTGCTTTTAAAGTATCGCCAACATCCTTGTAATTCATGGCTCGCAAGTGGTACGCATAAGCATTTGATTTATCTAAAGCCAAAATTGAATTGGCTAAATTGATTGATTTTTCGTGCTCTTTGGTAATGTAATATAAATCGGCCAATTTAATTTTTGCATCAATAAAATCTGGTTGCAAAGCAATGGCTTTTTCATAGTTTTTAGCTGCTAAAATTGTTTTTGTTAAGCTATAATTGCTTCGTGCATACATGAAAAAATACATGGCATTGCTCGAATCTAAAGTGCAAGCATCTTTAAAATCTATCTCTGCTCGATCCATAATTTTTGCATCAAAATATTTGGAACCCCTCTCAAAATACAATTCTGCGTTAGTAGGATTTGCTTGAATTTTTTCGGAAATTTCTTGAACTCCAGCTTTGATTGCTATCGAATCTAAACTTTGAGAAACAGTTGTTGATTTATTTTGATTGCCACAGGCAAAAAGAAAAAATAAAAGCGCAAAAATTGAAATTGATTTATACATTTAACAGTAAAATTTGAATGAAATGAAATAGTGTTTATTACAAGTCACAAAAAAACGTAAATTTGTTGGCTCAAAAAAGTGTTAAAGTTTTCAATATTTTATTGATTGGCTAACAACTATCAACTAACAACCAACAACTATAAAATGGCATTTTACTACAAACAAGGGCAAATTCCCGCAAAACGACATACTCAATTTAGAAAGCTAGATGGCAACTTATATGCCGAAGAATTGGTTTCTACCGAAGGTTTTAGCAGTTTATATTCATTGGTTTACCATTGTCATCCGCCAACTTTGGTAAAAGAAATTGGTGAAGCATATAATATTGCACCTAAAGCAACCATTGAAAAAAACTTACAAAACCGCAGTTTTTTAACCTTTAAAACTGCTCCTGAAGCCGATTATTTGAAAAGTAGAGTTTATGTTTTGTTTAACCGAGATGTTTACATTGCTTCAGCTGCTCCGCAAAAAAGCATGACAGATTATTTTTTTAAAAATGCCGATGCCGATGAAGTGATATTTATTCATGAAGGTTCAGGTGTTTTAAAAACAGTATATGGACAAATTGAATTTGAGTATGGCGATTACCTGGTAATTCCCCGCGGAACCATTTACCAATTGCATTTTGCAACAGAAAATAATAGACTTTTTATTACTGAATCATTTTCTCCAATTCGTCCACCAAAGCGTTATTTGAACCAATACGGACAATTACTAGAACATTCGCCATATTGCGAACGCGATATAAAATTACCAGTACTCAAAGAAACTTTTGACCAAACTGGTGACTTTAAAGTTTTGATAAAAAAAGAGGACATGATTTTCCCTTATACTTACGCCACGCATCCTTTTGATGCCGTGGGTTGGGACGGATTTCAATATCCATATGGATTTAGTATTCATAACTACGAACCAATAACTGGCAGGGTACACATGCCGCCTCCAATTCACCAAACTTTTGAAGGACATAATTTTGTAATTTGTTCGTTTGTGCCTCGTTTGTACGACTATCATCCTGATGCAATTCCAGCACCTTACAATCACAGCAATGTAGATAGCGATGAAGTTTTGTATTACGTAGATGGAGATTTTATGAGCAGAAAGCATGTAGAACGAGGCATGATTAGTTTGCATCCAAAAGGCATTCCGCATGGCCCACATCCCGGAATGGCCGAAAAAAGTATTGGTAAAAAAGAAACCAAAGAATTAGCAGTAATGATTGATCCATTTTATCCATTACAAATAACTGCTGCTGCCATGCAAATGGAAGATCCTAGCTATTATAAAAGTTGGGTGGAGTAAAGGAAATTTTGAATGTTGGGTTTTGAATGTTGAATGATTGTTAAAGTAATAATTGGAAATGTTTTTGAAGAAAATAACATATTGTTTAATTGTAATCTTAGTATTATCAGTTTTTAGCTGCAAGGAACAAGTTGGACCTTGTGGTGATCCACCTAATTTTTATGTAAGTCTGAAATTCATTGATAAAATAACTTTAAAAAATGCTGTTACAAGTATTGATTCTATTGAATTTAAAGTGCCAAATGAAAAAGTAGTTTTAGGTCAAAGTATATTTGATTCTTTGATAATTTTTGAAATAAAATGGATATAATTTTAGAGAAATATTATATAGAATTAAGCCTAAAATGGAAATGGACACTTTAAAATTATTTTACAGGTTTGAATCTTATAAAAGTTCTGGTTGTTCAACAACTTCACTCATTATGGACAGTATTCAAAACAACAATAAGAAAATTGAATCGAATACTATTTATTACTAAATTTGAAACATGAAAATAATATTGGATATAAAAGACGAAAAGTCAGCATTTATTATGGAACTACTTCGTAATTTTTCCTTTGTAAAAACGGAACCACTTTCTACCCATAAAGAAAGTGTAATTAAAGGTATAAAAAAGGGAGTAGCCGAAGTGAATTTAATAAATGAAGGAAAACTAAAAGGAATTCCTGCAAGAGACTTATTGAATGAATTATAACATTATAGCAACCCCAAACTTCAAAAAAGAATTTAAACATTTAGCCAAAAAGTATAGTTCTTTGAAAGGTGATTTAGAAGAGCTAATTAGTGATTTAGAAATCAATCCGAAAGAAGGAATTTCTTTAGGAAACAATTGCTATAAAATTCGACTTAAAATAACTAGCAAAGGGAAGGGTAAATCGGGCGGAGCTAGGGTAATTACATTTGTAAAAGTTGTTGATGAAAGTGTTTTTCTTATTTCAATTTTCGATAAAAGTGAAAAAGAAAATATTACTGAAATGGAGTTAGCTGAAATGTTAAGAGATATAAAATTATAAAAACAATGAATACAGAACAAACAAACGAAATGTTACCAGAAACAAGTGATTTTTTACCGTTGCATGGAACCGATTATGTAGAGCTTTATGTGGGAAATGCAAAGCAAGCAGCACATTATTATAAAACTGCATTTGGTTTTCAAAGCTTGGCTTATGCTGGCCCCGAAACTGGAGTAAAAGACAGAGTAAGTTATGTATTGGTGCAAAACAAAATGCGCTTAATGCTTACTACTCCTTTGCACTCTGATTCTCCCATTGCAGCGCACCATAAAAAACACGGTGATGGCGTAAAAGTATTGGCCTTAATGGTTGATGATGCTTATGATGCGCACGAGCAAACAACCAAACGAGGTGGTGTTTCGTGTTTAGAACCAAAAACTTTAAGCGATGCAAATGGCGAAGTACGCATGAGTGGAATAAAAACTTATGGCGAGGTAGAACATTTGTTCATTGAACGTAAAAACTATACTGGCGTGTTTATGCCTGGTTTTGTTGAGTGGAAAACAGTTTATAATCCTGAGCCAACTGGTTTGTTATATGTAGATCATTGTGTTGGAAATGTGGGTTGGAATCAAATGAATCCTTGGGTTTTATTTTACGAAAATGTAATGGGTTTTAAAAATATTCTTTCGTTTGACGACAATGATATCAGCACTGAATATTCTGCGTTAATGAGCAAGGTAATGAGCAATGGAAATGGTTATGTAAAGTTTCCTATTAACGAACCTGCCGAAGGAAAAAGAAAAAGCCAAGTAGAAGAATATTTAGAGTTTTACGAAGGTGAAGGCGTTCAACATGTAGCTATTGCAACGCTCGATATTGTTTCAACCGTTAAGCAATTAATGGCGCGAGGAGTAGAGTTTTTAAAAGTGCCAAATAGCTATTACGATGACTTGTTAGACCGTGTTGGTCCTATAGAAGAAGACATTGAACCACTAAAAGAATTAGGTATTTTGGTGGATAGAGACGATGAGGGTTATTTGTTACAATTATTTACCAAACCTGTTGAAGATAGACCAACCATGTTTTATGAAATTATTCAACGTAAAGGTGCAAAAAGTTTTGGAAAAGGAAACTTTAAAGCCTTGTTTGAAGCCATAGAACGCGAACAAGCTAATAGAGGTAACTTATAATTTAGTTGTCGGTTGATAGTTGTCGGTTGATAGATATAACATTTTGAAGGCAAAGTCTTATTTTAAATTTTCAATAATCAGTTCTAACAACTGACAACCAACAACTATCAACTATCAACTAATAAATTATGGCAAAAAAAAGCATTGCAGAACTTCGCATAAAATACGCTAACAGCGAGCGCAGGTTTTTAGAAGGGCCAAGGAGCAGAAGAAGAGAAGTTGTTTTTTCTTTTAAAGTTTTATTTGAATTTTTAAAAGGTTTTAGGGCTTTACATTTTGTGGGTCCTTGTGTTACTGTGTTTGGCAGTGCAAGGTTTAAAGAAGAACATTTTTATTACCAACAAGCAGTGCAAATGGGTGCCGAAATTAGTAAAATTGGTTTTACCGTATTAACGGGTGGCGGTCCTGGAATTATGGAAGCTGCCAACCGTGGTGCTTTTGAAGCAGGTGGACGTTCGGTAGGTTGTAACATTGTGTTGCCTCATGAGCAAACCGAAAATCCTTATGTGCAAAAATCGGTGGAGTTTAGGTACTTTTTTGTGCGCAAAACGTTGCTTTTAAAATACTCTTATGCTTTTGTAATTATGCCTGGTGGATGGGGAACCATGGACGAGCTTTTTGAAGCCCTTACTTTAATTCAAACAGGAAAAATGAATGAATTTCCAGTAATTATTTTTGGTACAGAATATTGGAAAAATTTGATTGAATTAATAAACGATATGGTAGCAAAAGGTACAGTTTCAAAAGAGGATTTGCGCCATTTATTAGTTACCGATTCGGTAGACGACAGTATTGAACACATAAAAAAATATAGCATCAAAAGGTTTGGTTTAAAAAGACGCAAACGCTTAACTCCTATTGCTTGGCTGGGTGAAATGATTTATTGGAACAAAAATAATGGTAAACAATGATCCAATTTATTAAAAAAAGATTCCTATCGTTTATTCCAGCTTTTAAAGGGTTGTTTTGGTTGTTTAAAAACGAAGCCAACGCACAAGTTCATTTAATAGCAACCTTTGTGGTAATTATAGCTGGATTTTACTTTAAAATTGACCAAAAAGATTGGCTTTTTTTGTG
>Ga0247839_1006572_pt1 | contig 13296 bp, 13 predicted proteins | sample LaCruzMarch2015__6_FD_192405 | JGI IMG/M metagenome (GOLD analysis project Ga0247839, IMG submission 192405) | Freshwater microbial communities from meromictic Lake La Cruz, Castile-La Mancha, Spain - LaCruzMarch2015_16m | ecosystem: Environmental > Aquatic > Freshwater > Lake | place: Spain...
TGGCAACTAAGTTAGCTAATGGATAGTAATCATTTATAGCCAAGAAGATGCTTTCAGCATGACCCTGCTTTTGCAAGATTCTATTTTTTAAAACCAATAGCTGTATAAGTTTCGGTTAAAGCCAATAGGATGTTTAATTTATTCCACGCCCTAAAGGGCGCGGCAATTAATCTTATCCCAAGGCACACAACAATTTTACAAACTATAAGAGGATAAATTTAAGATTAAATAAAATAGTATATGGGAACACACAAATATTTCAAAAAACCTTATTAAACCATTTAAATAAGGCATAAACAAGTAGGCTAAATAATAAAAATAATAACGTAATAACTATTGCGGCTGTTTCAGGAGGATAAATAGTAGAATGCCAACCATGATTTAAAATTACATTACTACCTATTGTAAACCTTACCAAAACATAAATCAATATGCTGGTGATTATCATAGCTAAAAAGTAGGAATATATTTTTTTCATTTGAAATAGTAATTTATTGCACAAAAATTGTACTTATTTATGGTATATTTTCCACTTTATTTCACTTAGATTTTTCTTGATTTCCTCACCAATTGCTTTAGCTCTATTCTGTTGAAATTTAACTTTTCCAAATAATGGGTGAGAAACTGTATTTAAATTGTCTTTATTAATTTTGAACTTAATAAAAATTTGACTTCTAAATTTATTTGGCATACTTTGATAGTAAACGCAAATAATTGTTCTTGTTTTATCATTGCCACCGCTAAAAAAATTCCTTTTACCAATAATGCAGTTAACAAAACCTTCCTTTGTTACTACTCGGTATCTTTCTTTTTTAAGTGATTTTTTTATAACATTTACTAACCTTTCTTCATCAATATATTCATTTGTTTCTAAATAATATTCTTTTGATTTATCTAACTCCCACATCTTGCTAGTAGGTGTTGAATTAATTTTAGCATAAATCTCAAATTGTAAGGAGTCAATTTGTTTAGGAAAGTACTTTAATTGTGGAGAACAGCTATAAGTGTTGATCAATAGACAAACCAAAAGCAAACCAATTACAATTTTATTTTTTATTAGTAAATAAATATTCATATTAATTCATCAATATTAAACAAAAAAAGCCAAACGTGAAAACGTTTGGCTTTTAAAATTATGATAAACTTTTTTGACTATTTTGAAACTTTAAATTTACCTGATTCAACAGTGTTACTTGTACTATTAGTAATTTGGTAAAAGTACATTCCGTTTGAATAATTGGTTAAATCTACTGGATTTATTGAACTATTTAATTCAATAGTATCCATTAATTTACCCATCATATCAAATATTTTTACTGTAGAGTTTTCTAAATTACCAACTTCAAAATTGATTTCATTAGCACAAGGATTAGGATATACTGAAACCAATTTATTCGCATTGATTTGATCAAATCCTACACCCCATTTTTGAGCATTCATCCAAACAATTGCTTTAGTTTTTATATTGTTCGTTTGGCTGGTTTCAAAGTTTAAATTTGGACGGTTAATTACATGCGAAATAACTGAAAAGTTAACTGGTGCTGAAAAACTTAACACTAAGTTAGTATTTAAATTTATAGATACATGAATGGTATCGTTAGGTAAAACAGTTTTTCCTACAAGTCTTGCTGATAATGTACTTGTATTTGGGCCTGGATATAATAAAATAGTTTGTGTATTGGCAATGTTGGTAACAGCAAATTGATATAAAAGTGTATCAGTTGCAAATAAAGTGTCTTTTCCAAGGTTTTTGCAAACAAAAGTAAGTGAAACAGCAGTTCCTGTTGTTGAATTACTAAAAAGGGTGTCTGGTCTTAAAATTTGGTCAACAGACCAATCAATGGTTCTTGTTTGTGCTTGTACTAAAGTTGTTGTAGCTAAAACGCTAAATGCAATAAGTAAGATTTTTTTCATTTTTGTTTGATTTTTTTGTTTTGGTATTAGGTAATGACAAGCAATGTTGTCAATAGGTTGCAAGGTTTTAAATGATAATAATTGTTTGGCAAATAACGGTTATTTGTAACTCTGTAAAAGTTAAGAAATAACCATTAAATTTGAATTTGTTATGAAATAAAAATCAGCAACCATATGATTTGGCTACTGATTTTTTGTAATTAGATTGTTATTTAAAAGACGTTACGTGCAACGTCTCTACAAAAGCCTATCAACTATCAACTAACAACTATTTCCCAATATTGGCTCTAATAATATTTAAAGCGCCACCTGCTTTAAACCATTCTATTTGTTGGTCGTTATAAGTGTGATTTACTTTAATGGTTTCACTAGTTCCGTCTTTGTGGTTTAGAACTAAATCCAATGGTCTTGCTGGAGCAAAATGATCTAATCCAGTAATATCAATTGAATCATCTTCTAATATTTTATTGTAATCTTCTTTGTTGGCAAAAGTTAAACCTAACATTCCTTGTTTCTTTAAATTGGTTTCGTGAATACGGGCAAATGATTTTACCAATACTGCACGAACGCCTAAATGACGAGGTTCCATGGCTGCATGTTCGCGGCTACTTCCTTCACCATAATTTTCGTCACCAACAACAATGCTACCAATTCCTTGAGCTTTGTATTCACGTTGAACTTTAGGAACTGAAGCGTATTCGCCAGTCAATTGATTTTTTACATTATCAGTTTTTTCATTGAAGAAATTTACCGCACCAATCAACATATTGTTCGAAATATTATCCAAATGTCCACGGAATTTTAACCAAGGACCAGCCATTGAAATATGGTCAGTTGTACATTTACCTTTTGCTTTTATCAATAATTTTAAACCTTTAATGTCGGAACCTTCCCAAGCAGTAAACGGATCTAATAATTGTAACCTATCAGAAGTTGGAGAAACTGCAATTTGAACACTGCTTCCATCTATTGCAGGAGCAATAAAACCAGCATCTTCTACAGCAAAACCTTTAGTTGGTAATTCATCGCCAGTTGGTTCATCAAACTTCACTTGTTCGCCATTGTTGTTGGTCAAATAATCGGTTAACGGATTAAAAGTTAAATCGCCAGCAATGGCCATAGCAGTTACTATTTCTGGCGAAGCCACAAAGGCAAAAGTGTTTGGATTTCCATCTGCACGCTTTGCAAAGTTTCTGTTAAATGAATGAATAATGGTGTTTTTTTCTTGTTTTTCAGCACCCATTCTATCCCACATTCCTATACATGGTCCGCAAGCGTTAGTAAATACTTTTGCACCAATTTGGTTAAATACATCTAAGAAACCATCGCGCTTAATGGTGTAACGAATTTGCTCAGAACCTGGATTAATTAAGTATTCTGCTTTAGCAGTTAAGCCTTTTGCCGAAACTTGTTTAGCCAAACTTACAGCTCTTGAAATATCTTCATAACTTGAATTGGTACAAGAACCTAATAAACCAACCGAAATTTTTGTAGGCCAACCATTAGCCAAAGCAGCTTCTTTTAATTTTGAAATTGGTGTAGCCAAATCAGGAGTAAAAGGACCGTTCACATGTGGCTCTAAAGTATTTAAATCTATTTCTATTAATTGATCAAAATATAATTCTGGGTTTGCATACACTTCAGCATCAGCAGTTAAATGATGTTTTACAGCATCGGCTAATTCAGCAACTTCAGCTCTACCAGTAGCTTTTAAGTAACGAGCCATTGAATCATCGTAACCAAAAGTAGAAGTAGTAGCACCAATTTCGGCACCCATATTACAAATAGTACCTTTACCAGTACAACTCATGCTGGTTGCACCTTCACCAAAATATTCTACAACAGCATCTGTTCCACCTTTTACAGTTAATATACCAGCTACTTTTAAAATTACATCTTTAGGAGCAGCCCAACCATTTAATTTTCCTGTAAGTTTTACACCAATTAATCTTGGCATTTTAAGTTCCCAAGGTAACCCAGCCATTACATCGCAAGCATCGGCTCCACCAACACCAATTGCAATCATTCCTAATCCACCAGCATTTACTGTGTGGCTATCGGTTCCAATCATCATTCCACCAGGGAATGCATAATTTTCTAATACTACTTGATGTATAATTCCAGCACCTGGTTTCCAAAAACCAATACCATATTTATTTGAAACAGAACCTAAAAAATCAAAAACTTCTTTACTTTCTTTATTAGCAAATTCTAAATCTTGGTCAGCACCATTTTTTGCAGTAATTAAGTGATCGCAATGAACAGTAGAAGGCACAGCCACTTTTGGTCTGCCTGATTGCATGAATTGCAATAACGCCATTTGTGCAGTTGCATCTTGCATGGCTACTCTATCTGGACCAAAATCCACATAACTTTTTCCTCTTTCATAACTAGTATTTGCGTTGCCTTCAGTTAAATGGCTATACAAAATTTTCTCGGTTAAAGTTAAAGGTTTGTTTACCACCTTACGAGCTGCTGCAATGCGTTCTTCCATTTTGGAATAAACGGCTTTAATCATTTCAATATCAAATGCCATAGTTTTAAAGTTCTTAGTTTCTTGGTTTGGTTACTTATTTAAGTCAAAGTATTAATACAATGGGCGCAAGTTACATTTTTTACATTTTTATAAAAAAAAAGTACTTGTAAAAATTTATGATAACGCTTAGTAAATTAGTATATCAATCAAAAATGAAAATTCTTAATTTTCGAAATAATTTTAAACAAAAAAACCTTCAATTTGAAGGTTTTTTTATTTATTGATATACATATTCTTGTTGATTTTTTTTATTCTCTATTTGAGATAAAAGATTGTCAACATCTTGTTTTACTAATGGTTTTGAAATAAAATCTGTTATTACAGAACAATTTTTAGCTTTAACTATATCGCCTTTGTTAAAAGTAGAAGATAGCATAAATATATGTACGTCTTTTTTTATTTTATGTTTGATTGCTTTAAATTCTTCCACAAAATGCCAACCATTGCCTTCTGGCATATCTAAGTCTAGCATGATTAAATCTGGGAAAGAATTTTTTTGTTTTTCTAAGCAATAATTCAAATAATTCATAGCTTCATGGCTGTTCCCAGCAGATTCGAAATTTTTGCTTGTTGTGGTTCTTTCTAGGGTAGTTTTTGTTAAATAAACCGATAATTTATCATCATCAATAATTAGTGTATTTTGAATCATAGCTTTATAGTTTTTAGTAAATCAAAAATAACTTTTATAAAATTATTATACACTGGCTCATTCACATCTTTAGCACCAATGATTGTTAATATGTCTAAATCTAGTTACAAATTTTGTAATAGTGAAAAATTCCAAATGTTCAAAACCAAATAAATTAGTTGAAAACAAAATGTTTTTCACAAAAAAAGTAGATTATTTTTGCAATTCAATTTTTAAAATTACAATCAAATACCATGGCCGAACAAGTAGTATATAATGATGACAGTATAAAATCGCTAGATTGGAGAGATCATATACGCTTACGACCAGGTATGTATATTGGTAAATTAGGCGATGGAAGCTCGCTCGATGATGGAATTTATGTATTAATTAAAGAGGTTATTGATAACTCGATAGATGAGTTTGTAATGGGCAATGGCCGAAATATTGAAATAAGAATTGATGATAACAAAGTTTCAGTTCGTGATTTTGGACGTGGAATTCCACTAGGAAAAGTAAATGATTGCGTGAGCAAAATAAATACAGGCGGAAAATATGATTCCAATGCTTTTAAAAAATCGGTTGGTTTAAATGGTGTTGGAACCAAGGCTGTAAACGCTTTAAGTTCTTCGTTTAAAGTGCAATCTTATCGCGATGGAAAAACAAAAGCTTCCGAATTTGAAAAGGGTGTATTGATTCACGACCATAAAATTACAAGCACTATGGAGCCGGATGGTACTTTAATTCAGTTTGTGGCCGACAATACTATTTTTAAAAACTACCATTATATCAACGAATTTATAGTAAATCAAATTTGGAACTACACCTATTTGAATGCTGGTTTAACCATTAATTTTAACGGTGAAAAATACGTTTCTAAAAATGGATTATTAGATTTATTGAAGCGCAAAACCAGTGAAGAAGAATTACGTTATCCAATTATTCATTTAAAAAGTGAAGACATTGAATTGGCCTTTTCGCATGAAAATCAATATGGTGAAGATTATTATTCGTTTGTAAATGGCCAGCATACCACCATGGGAGGAACGCATTTGAATTACTTTAAAGAAGCATATGCTAAAACCTTAAGGGAGTTTTACAATAAAGAATTTGACTTAAGCGATATGCGTCAAAGTATAGTTGCTGCAATTAGTGTAAGAATACAGGAGCCTGTTTTTGAAAGTCAAACCAAAACAAAATTAGGTAGCACTGCTATTTTTCCTGACGGCCCCAGTTTGAAACAATTTATAGTTGATTATATAAAAAAAGAGTTAGATAATTACTTACATAAAAACAAAGAAACAGCCGATGCAATTTTAAAACGAATATTGCAAAGCGAACGAGAAAGAAAAGAAATAGCTGGGGTTAGAAAAATAGCCAACGAACGCGCTAAAAAAGCCAATTTACATAATAAAAAGTTACGCGATTGCAGGTTGCATTATAATGATAACAATACAGACAAAAAATTTGATACCACGCTGTTTATTACCGAAGGTGATAGTGCGAGTGGAAGTATTACCAAAAGCCGAAATGTAGAGTTACAAGCAGTTTTTAGTTTGCGTGGAAAGCCGCTTAATTGTTATGGTTTAACCAAAAAAGTGGTGTATGAAAACGAAGAGTTTAATTTACTACAACATGCACTAAATATTGAAGAAGGAATTGACGATTTGCGTTACAACCAAATTGTAATTGCTACAGATGCAGATGTGGATGGAATGCATATACGTTTATTGATTATGACTTTCTTTTTGCAGTTTTTCCCTGACTTAGTTAAAAACGGACATTTATATATTTTAGAAACTCCATTGTTTAGGGTAAGAAATAAACAAAAAACCATTTACTGTTACAGTGAAGATGAAAAACAAAAAGCCATTCATGAGCTAAAAGGTAAACCCGAAATTACTCGATTTAAAGGATTGGGTGAAATTAGTCCTGACGAATTTGGATTGTTTATTGGCAGCGATATGCGTTTAAAACCTGTGTTATTAAACCAAGATATTACTATTCAAAAGTTGTTGGAATATTACATGGGGAAAAATACGATGGACCGACAAGCATTTATTATCAATAACCTCAGAATAGAAAAAGACATCATTGTTTCAGAAATTGATGAAGAACTAGGGGAGTTGGTGTAACGAAACCGTCAGACGATTGCGCAAAGCCATTGTTTTGGCAAGGCGTCAGACGGTTTTATATTAACTTTGTCAAAGTTTTAAACTTTGACAAAGTATTTAGTAAGAAAATTTCATTAAATATTTATTGGGAATACTATTTTTTTAAGACATACGTTTGTTGTAAGTAATTAAAGAGAAATATTTTAAAAGTATTATTATGAATGTAATTCAAACAAAATCAACCAAACAAGAATTTATTTTATTAGCAAGTTCAGTATTACTTACTTTATACTTGTTTTACATAGACGAAGGATATTATAATTTTAACTGGATGTTCAAAATGTCCAATTGGTTTGCTTTTATAATTTATGTATTTCCAATCTTTGGTTTTCAATTATTGATTTTAAAACTGATTGGAAATAAATTTTCATTTGAAATAGCAACCATAATAAGCATTGTAATCGGTGCAGCAATTGGTTTAACTGCAGTTATTTCTTTTTTGTCTAAATAAATTTATTAGTACTAAAAATAAAAAAGCTGTTTCAATTTACTTGAAACAGCTTTTTTATTTTTAGTATTTTGAACTTAGTTTTTAGTTATTGCATATTGCATATTGCATTTTGTAAATTGACAATTAAAAACTATGCATCAATTTTTGCATACTTGGCATTTAGTTCTATAAACTCTCTACGAGGTGGAACTTCATCGCCCATCAACATACTAAAAATTCTATCAGCTTCTACTGCACTTTCCAAATTTACACGTTTTAAAGTTCTAGTATCAGGATTCATGGTAGTGCTCCATAATTGTTCAGCATTCATTTCACCCAAACCTTTATAGCGTTGAATTCCTACAGTATCAGGATTTGCGCCTTTGGCAATTCTCAAAACTGCATCAGCACGTTGAGCTTCTGTCCAGCAATACTCTTCATCTTTACCTTTTTTTACTAAGTATAAAGGTGGTTGAGCAATATAAACATAACCAAACTCCAACAACTCTTTCATGTAACGGAAAAACAATGTTAAAATCAAAGTACGAATATGACTTCCATCCACATCGGCATCCGTCATAATAATAATTTTATGGTAGCGAAGTTTTGTTAAATTCAATGCTTTTGCATCTTCAGGTGTTCCAATGGTAACACCCAAACCAGTAAACATATTTTTTATCTCTTCGTTTTCGTAGATTTTATGCTCCATTGCTTTCTCTACGTTTAATATTTTTCCACGTAAAGGCAATATGGCTTGGAAAACTCTATTTCTACCTTGCTTAGCAGTTCCTCCAGCCGAATCTCCTTCCACTAAGTATATTTCACATTGTGCAGGATCTGTTTCTTGGCAATCTGCTAATTTTCCAGGTAATCCGCTACCGGTTAATGCACCTTTACGCTGCACCATTTCGCGGGCTTTTTTAGCAGCAGCTCTTGCGGTTGCAGCTAAAATTACTTTTTGAACTATTAGTTTTGCTTCTTTTGGGTTTTCTTCTAAATAATTAGTAAGCATTTCGCCAACACATTGGTCAACTGCACCAGTTACATCGCTGTTTCCAAGTTTAGTTTTAGTCTGACCTTCAAATTGTGGCTCTTGAACTTTTACCGAAATTACTCCAGTTAAACCTTCTCTAAAGTCATCACCCGATATTTCAATTTTTACATTTTTCAATAAACCTTCTTTATCAGCATAGTTTTTTAAAGTACGAGTTAACGCACGTCTAAATCCAGCTACGTGTGTTCCACCTTCAATGGTATTAATATTGTTTACATATGAATGCAAGTTTTCAGTATAACCATTATTGTAAATCATGGCCACTTCAACAGGAACACCATTTTTTTCACCTTCTACATAAATTGGTTCAGGTAAAATTTTATCACGTGTTCCATCTAAATAAAGTACAAACTCTTTTAAACCGCCTTCACTATGGAAAGTTTCTTGCTTGATTTTACCTTCTTCATCAGGTCTTGCATCTATTAAATGAATGGTAATACCTTTATTTAAAAACGATAATTCACGCAAACGTGCAGCAATTGTTTCGTATTTAAATACTACTTCTGCAAAAATAGTAGCATCTGGTTCAAAATAAATAGTAGTTCCTCTTTTATCTGTATCGCCTATTACTTTTACATCGTAAAGTGGTTTACCACAGCTGTATTCTTGTTGGTGAATTTTTCCACGACCATCATAAACTGTAGCACGCAATAAAGTAGAAAGTGCATTTACACAACTTACACCCACACCATGCAATCCACCTGAAACTTTGTAAGTATCTTTATCAAATTTACCACCAGCGTGTAAAACCGTCATTACTACTTCTAATGCCGATTTGTTTTCTTTGGTCATTATTCCAGTTGGAATTCCACGTCCATCATCTTCTACAGTAATTGATTCACCAGGGTTAATGGTTACAGTTATATTTCTACAATAACCAGCTAAAGCTTCATCAATTGAGTTATCTACCACTTCATATACCAAGTGATGTAAACCACGAACTCCTATATCACCTATGTACATTGCAGGACGCTTACGAACTGCTTCTAAACCTTCTAATACCTGAATATTATCGGCTGAATAATTGCTTTTGTCTTCCATTAAATTTATTATAAATATTTTTGATTTAAATAGTTTGTAAATATACGCCTAGTTGAATTATTTACCTAAATAAAACTCTATTTTACTGATTGAGTTTTTCCACAAATTATCACCGACTTTTGAATTAGGATTTAGGATATTTGATTTGTGAAAGATGAAGTTGGAAAGATTACAAGATTGAAAGATTAGAAAAACCAGTTAGGAATTAAGTAGTGTTTTTGTAATGTTTAGGTGAAATACTTAAAACAAATAGAACAAACATTTTGAATCATTAAAATTTATTGCTCCTATTATTATATTTGCCAAACATGAAACGGAATAGATTATTAGAAACAAAACCTGTAAAATGGTTATACCGAGTTACTCAACGTACTTCATTTCCTGGTAATAAAAACATTTCATTGTATGCTGTTTTGGAGTTTTTTGTTCGTTCAATTTCTAAAAAAGACATTCAAATGCGCAGCTCGGCTTTGTCGTTTACTTTCTTTTTAGCATTATTTCCAACTGTTATTTTCTTTTTTACTGTTATTGCTTATTTGCCAGTAAAACAAGACCATGACAAGATTCTATTTTTCATTTCTACCTTAATTCCCAAAAGTGCTTACGAAACCATAAAAGATACTTTGCAAGATATTTTGAAAAACCAACGTGGCGATTTATTATCTTTTGGATTTTTATCGGCTATTTATTTCTCAACTAATGGATTTCATTCACTAATGGAATCGTTAAACAAATATAGCCATATAAAAGAAACTAGGCCATTTTGGAAGCAAAGGATGGTTGCAATTGGGTTGGCATTTTTTATTTCAGTTCTTATTTTGGTTTCAGTTATTCTAATTACAGGAGCTAGTTTTGGCATAAAATGGCTCGATAGAAAAGACATCATTGCTCATTCCGTTGCTAAATTTGGGTTACAATCATTGAACTATTTGGTGGCTGCAGGAATTTGCTTGAGTATTGTTTCAGCTATTTTTTATTATGCTCCGGCAAAAGCTCGTAAATGGAAATTTTTTTCGGCTGGTGCTTTGTTTAGTTGCGCCATTATTTTAATTACCACAACTGGCTTTTCGTTTTATGTAAATCATTTTAACGCTTACAATAAAGTATATGGTTCAATTGGGGTGTTAATTGTAATAATGATGTTGATTTACATCAATACTTTTATTTTGTTGCTTGGTTACGAACTCAATGTAGCACTCGATATGGCCAATGAACATTACAAAAAACAGAGTGCTTATTTAGCCAAAAAGAAAAATATTGTTACTTATCTCGACAATTCAATAGCAACTGAACAATGATAAATATATTTGAAATTGGCAGCCAAAAAACTTTTAGTAAATTAGTGGAACAAGTTGATTGTGCCACGTTTGATAGTGGCCATGTTCATCCTGTTTACGCTACTTTCGCATTAGGCCGAGATGCTGAATGGGCTTGCCGATTATTTGTGTTGGAAATGAAGGAAAACCACGAAGAAGGCATTGGCACTTTTTTAACCATCAATCATAAAAGTCCAGCTTTGGTAGGTTCCACAGTTAATTTTATGGCAACAGTAAAAAGCATTCAGAGAAACGAAATTATTTGTACTTACACAGCCAAAGTTGGCGATAGAATTATTGCCGAAGGCGAACAGGGTCAGAAAATTATTGCGAAAGAAAAGTTGGATAAATTGTTTGAAGGATTGAAATAACAAATAGCCAAAGATTCACAGATTCACACAGAAATTATTTTGAAAATCTTACTGACATTAACACACTAGTACTTTAACACCTTAACACATCAACACCCAAAACTTCGCACTTTTATCACATAATCAAAATACCATTTTTGTCAATTACATTGATGGGTTTTAAGCGACTTTTATCAATGGTATTTGCTACAAACACAAACTTACGATCATAAATTTTTCCTTCTAAATAAAAGCTTACCCAATACTCGTTATTGAGTATAAATAAATCTTCGTGCAAAGGTTCAATTTTTGCATAATCCAATGAATCAACTTCGTTCAACATGTGGCGCAAAACACTGGTTTTTACTTCTTCATTATTTATAATTCCATAACCTTTGCTGCTTACCAAAACGCCATCAATCAAGGCATTGTTGAAGTTAATTAAATACACATTCCAAACCATTTCTTTTTCTTCGCCTTCTTCATAAACTGCGGCCACTCCAACGCCATCAAATGCTGGTTCTATAATGTCTTTTAACATGTTTTATTTTAAATTTATAAATGGATATTTTGTATTGAGTTGTTGTTGCAAATTAACTATTTGAGCCAAATATTTTTGATAACTTAAACTTTCAGTATGTAATGGATTGTGATTGACTAACAATAAATATTTTTCATATTCAAAAATATATTGTTTTGTGTTTTCATCCATGCAAGCATCAATAAATTTTGTCCAAACATAATCAATAGCCAACTGATTTGGATGAACCAAATCTTGCTTGTAAAAACGGTAATCGCGCAGTTCATCTATCACTATTTCATAAGCAGGAAAATAGTAACAATCGGTTTTATTTTCGGAAACAATATTGTAAACCAATTGATGTAAAACTGCTTTGCTTACATTGTTTTCATATAATCCATCGCGAATGTATCGAACAGGACTTACCGTAAAAATGAGCTTGATAGTAGGATTTACTTGTTTTAGTTTTTGGTAAAATAAATCAAATTCAGTTTTTAAATCTGTTGCTATTAGCAATGCTTTTTCAAACAAATTTCCATCTAATTTATGATTATTTGAAACAAATGTATTAGTAGGCAAATACTGGTAAACCCAAGCCGAGCCAAAAGTGATCATTAAATAGTCAGCATTTTTTAAAGTATTGTGAGCTAACAAAGTTGATTGATTTATTTTTTCAATCACTTGTTCTTTATCAGCACCCGAAAAACTACCATGATGTAGTAAACTATGCCATAAACCATCGTGTTGAATTAACTCATTTGGTGTTATTTTATTGTTAACCAAATAGTGATTCAATTGTGTGAAAATAGCAAGTGGATTGAATACAATTCCATTAGGATTAAGCAATGTTTTGAACTGAAATGTTTGCAGTATTTGAGCTATATTTTCAGCAAAACACGAACCAATACATACTATGGAGTTGCTTGTATTTATTAAGTTTGTGCTAGGTTTTATGGGATAATCAAGTTGTAATTTCATTCTAGTTTTTTTGGTATAATTTACATTGTATTTTGGGTAAATATATTTTACTTCAATAAACAATTTTGGGATAAGTATTACAAAGTTCAAATTTATTCAATTCACAAGTGTTTAAAAGTTTATTGGTAAATATAATTTCATAAAACTCATTTTTGGGAAACGCATTTATAACTAACAATCTATTATGGCCAAGAAAATTGTATTGAAAAAAGTAGCAAAAAAAGCAACAGTAAAAAAAGTAGTAGCAACTAAAAAAACAGTAGCAGTAAAAAAACCAATTATTATTAATAAAGAAGCTCCTCAAAAGAAAATATTTGTATTAGATACTTCCGTAATTTTATTTGACCATAATGCC
>Ga0247839_1006573_pt1 | contig 13295 bp, 11 predicted proteins | sample LaCruzMarch2015__6_FD_192405 | JGI IMG/M metagenome (GOLD analysis project Ga0247839, IMG submission 192405) | Freshwater microbial communities from meromictic Lake La Cruz, Castile-La Mancha, Spain - LaCruzMarch2015_16m | ecosystem: Environmental > Aquatic > Freshwater > Lake | place: Spain...
GCAAAAAACCAAATCAATTGGGGCTGTACGACATGAGCGGGAATGTGTGGGAGTGGTGTGCGGACTGGTACGGCGATTACCCCACCGGCAGCCAGACCAACCCCACCGGCCCCACTTCCGGCTCCAGCCGGGTGATTCGCGGCGGGTCGTGGGGCTACGACCCGCCCTACTGCCGTGTAGCGTACCGCTTCAGCCTCACGCCGGACAGCCGCTTCAGCTTCGTTGGCTTCCGCCTTGCCAGGACTTTTTAACCTTTTAGGCTTTTTACCTTTTTACCTTTTAGGACATTTCAGCGGGGTGTGTCAGGCAACTGGCACACCCTGTTTTTTTTCGGGCGGAGCCAAATGCGGCAGCATATATGCTGCATATATAACCACGTAGTGTTTATGTGTCACCACTGTTTGTATATATGGTGTATATATGGTGAAAACTTAAAAAAAAGCGCATGCGGATCTGCATTACCACAACGGGCGGCGCATCACCCGCCGCTTGCGGCACCGGGAGTGGCAATGGCAAAACGGCACCCTTAGCGACGAGGACTTTCTGGCGTCGGCGAACAGTTATTGGGCTTTGCTCACTTGGTATACGTTTATGGGCCTTAGGAGGCAGGTGATTCAATCCTCAATAATTCCAAAAAAGAATCTCCACTCATGACCTTTATTTTGGGAAATTCTATTGTATTCAGGATGTTAAAATCCTTGTCGTTCGTAACGATCATTGTTGCATTACCTGCCACAGCGCAGTCCGTATATTTATTGTCATCCGGGTCGTTTGTAATCAAGTTCCATTTATAATAAATTCTTGATATTTGCTCAACATTTGACAGGTTTAGCAATAGTCGGATTACATTGGCTGCAATATCAGGTCTTGTTGTTTTTTCTGCAATTTTTTCCTCGTACTCTTCTAATATTTCGTTTGAGAGCAGCAGCTGGTACCGACCTTTTTTTAAGGCATCAAATATTAAACGATACCTTGAATCCACAGGAATCGAAACCAGCAAGACGTTGATGTCCAAAACAATGCGCATCATTTAACTTTGTATGGTATGCGCATTCGTTCTGTTTTCCATTGCTCAATCGTTTGCTCATCCCAACCTTGAGTTTCCCATACTTCCTTCATTTCGGCGTCTATCATTTCAGCAAAAAAATCCGCCAATAACTTTTTAACCATTTCCAACTGTTGGTCTGAAATGTGAGTTGCATATAATTTGAGCAGTTCAAGCTGCAACTTGCTCATGGGTTGATCGGTTTGTACCATCTGTACGATGCTTTTTTTTACAAATATAGGGTTTTTTTGATTATACCGAAAAAAATACCCGGCATCAAATTTGCCATCTCCTTCTAAAACGGGCAACCTGCAAAGGCTCGCTCCGCGTGCTCTGCGGCGGCTCGTGGCTCAACAACGCCGACAACTGCCGCCGCGTGGCGAACCGCAACAACAACACGCCGGAGAACCGCAACAACAACAATGGTTTCCGCGTCGCTCGTTCCCCCCAGCTCAATGGAAGGCTGGATGGCATGCACTGAACAGGCGATTGCCCCGCTCCCGGCGCTTAGTGGTCGGGACAAAAAACCCGGGCGTTTGTCCCGGGGATAAACCGTCAGCGCTGGTAGGCCTGGACTGAAGGCGAGGGCGGTTTTTTTTGGGACATAATTCGTCCTACGAATATACTCGTAGGACGAAATAATTGGTGCGTGTATTGTGGAGGGTGTATCATAAGTCGAAAACACCGGCATTCCTCCAATTAAAATTTTGAAAAACGACGTTAACCGATAGGATGGCTTCAAGCCCAATGTCGTCAACTTAAGCGCAAAGGCCTCGGAGAGGCCCAACGTTTGAAGAATATGTTGCATGTATTTATGGGGCCTCGGAGAGGCCAAACGTTAAATCGCTGGTGTGAATACCGAACAAACGTTGGGCCTCTCCGAGGCCCTATTGAATTACGCCTGGTTTTTCTACCAACTTTGGGCCTCTCCGAGGCCATGAAAACCCTTAAGTTGACGACATTGGGCTTCAAGCCATCCTATCGGTAGCGCCTTATGATGCCGGCGCTGACCCGGGCGATGGCGTAGAGACGCTGCATGCAACTTCTTCACTGCGGGTTTCCTCGCCCTTCGGGCTCGGAATGACAGGGGCTTTTAAAAAAGGATGGGGATAGCGCCTGGCCCCTCGCCCCTGGCGGAGCGGGATGCCTTTTGGAAACCGTTCGTGTGAGGGGCCAAACGTTACTTCCCTTTTTTCTTAGACGGCCCTGTCATTCCGAGCCCGCAGGGCGAGGAACCCTACAGGCCATCGGGTTTCCTCGGCCTTCGGGTTTCCTCGCCCTTCGGCCTCGGAATGACAGGGGCTTTTAAAAAAAGAGGAGCGGAGCATAGTGTCGGCGTGACTTCGAGTCACGCCGACACAAAAATTACTTGCGCTACATAAATTTTTCATTAAATTTCAGCAAAATGTTGGCAAGTTCCTACATTTGGCCAAATATTGCACCCATCACTAAAACTAAGTCCACATGAAAATTCCATTTTGGCTACTCGCGCTGCTCCTACTCCTCTGGGGCATCTGGAGTTTCAAAAATTACTATTGCGACAAATGCGGATGCTGCGGGGGCGATGCCGCCGCACTGTCGGCCACCGGCCCGGCCATCCCCATGTTTGTTTGCGGCGAAAGCGCCCTCACAGCGGGCAACTTCACCGCATTTCGCGACAGCATCCTGAAAACAGGCGGACAGGGCGACACCCTCGTCATCTCCGGTGTGTACTACGCCGATGAAACCGAAGCCATCGGCCGCGCCCGCGCAGAAGCTTTCCGCCAGGTGCTGGGCTCCAAAGTGCCCAACGACCGCGTCCGCATCAACACCCGCAAGCTCGACGGCAACTGCGCCACCGCCGCAGCCGGTTCGGGCATCCGTGGTGTAGACCTCAAATGGAACAAACTCGTGCTCAAAATGGAAGAAGGGGCCATCATCGAATCGGACAACGCCGTTACGTTCCTGTTCCCCTTCAACTCTACCGAAAAAGACAGCGATCCCCAAGTGGAAGCATACTTAGCCAAGTTGGTGGAAAAACACAAGTCTACCAGCGCCCAGTTTGACATCGTGGGCCATGCCGACAATGTGGGCAACGACGAAGGCAACATGAAAATCGGCATGGGCCGTGCGCAATCCATCGCCAGCATTCTCATCAAAGGCGGCATTGCTGCCGACCGCATCCGGACGTCGTCCAAAGGCAAATCAGACCCCGTGGCCAGCAACGATACCGACGACGGCCGCCACCAGAACCGCCGCGTAGTGGTGACCATCAACCAATAATTCTTAAAAAGAAAACTCAATCATGGCAACTGCATACATACTGCTCCATGCGACGATCAGCTGCCCCTGGGAGGCACTGATCGGCCTTTTAAATACCCTTATCCCGGCTTTGCTGGCCTGGTTGGCCGCCCGCTCGTATTTCAAAGTGGCCGAAAAAGACCAGGAGGTCAAAACCCTCACCGTGCTGCGCAATGAACTCGACGGCAAAATGGGCGGCCTCAACGCCGACCTCACCAACGTGCGCCTCAGCCTCTCTAAAGCAGAAGCGGAATTGGAAGACAAAGCCCAACGCCTCAGTCACCTGCGCAACGAACTCATCATCGCCGAGAACGACCGCACCCTCCTGCGCGACCACATCGGCCACGAAGCAGCCGACGCCATCCTCAATGCCGGGGTAACCGAGCCCGTGGAATTCGACGGCATATATTATGCTGCCAACGACTTCAACATGTTTACCGGTGTAAACAGCGACCTGACCGCAAAACTCAAAGGTGCGGGTTACAAAACCTGGGCCGACCTCGCCAATGCCGATGAAAACGCCCTTAGCCTGTTGCTCGCCGGCACCGGCCTGAACGCTGCCGACCTGAAAGCACAAGCCCGTTTTGCCGCCGATGGCAACTGGAAAGGACTGAAAGAATACCAAAGCGGTGTGGTGATCGACCGGGGTATGCGCGATCCGGAATTCGTAGACTTCAACGGCCGCCGCTGGCGCTACAATGACCTCGACATCGTGGAAGGCATCGGCCCTAAAATTGCCGAACTGCTCAACGCCGCAGGCATCAATACCTGGGATGAACTGTGCAAAACATCGCCCGAACGCATCCGCGAAATCCTGACCGCTGCCGGTTCCGCTTACAGCATGCACGATCCGGGCACCTGGCCCAACCAGGCTTGCTTAGCCGCAGCGGGCGACTGGAGTGCCCTCAAAACACTCCAGGATCAATTGATCGGCGGAAGGGGCATGGTGGCCGAACGCGAACCCGTCACCATCGAATTCAACGGCATCACTTACCGCATGAACGATCTGCGCATCGTAGAAGGCATCGGCCCCAAAATTGCCGAACTGCTCAACGATGCCGGCATCAATACCTGGGACGAACTGTGCAAAACCTCTCCGGAACGCATCAAGGAAATCCTCAACAACGCCGGTTCAGCATACAGCATGCACGATCCCGGCTCGTGGCCCAATCAGGCTTGCCTCGCCGCCGCAGGCAGCTGGGATGCCCTGTTGCAATTGCAAGACGAACTGGTGGCTGGCGTAGACGTCACCTCCCGCTCGCCCCGCAACCCCGAGTCCATAGAGTTTGGCGGTAAAAAATACATCTGGGATGACCTGAAAATTGTCGAAGGCATCGGTCCAAAAATCGAAGAGCTGCTGCACAACGCGGGCATCAATACCTGGAAACGCCTCTCCGTGTCGTACCCCGACCGCATCAAGGAAATCCTGAATGAAGCCGGACCTAATTTTGCCATACATGACCCCGGCACCTGGCCCGACCAGGCCGCTTTTGCCTACGAACAGCGCTGGAGCGACCTGCAAGACCTGCAGGATGCTTTGAATGCGGGGAAATAGGAGTTGAGAGGAGGAGAGGAGGAGAGGAGGAGTTGAGGGGTTGAGGAGGGGAGGAGTTGAGGAGTTTAGGGGTTGAGGAGGGGAGGAGTTGAGGAGGGGAGGAGTTGAGAGGTTGAGGAGTTGAGGAGTTGAGGAGGGGAGGAGTTGAGAGGTTGAGGAGTTGAGGAGGGGAAGAGTTGAGGAGGGGAAGAGTTGAGAGGTTGAGGAGTGGAGGTGTTGAAATGAGAGGCTTTAGTAAACTACCCATTTTGTACCCCCTCAACTCCTCCTCTCCTCCACTCCTCAACCCCTCAACCTCTCAGCTCCCCATACGCATGCTGAGCTGAGAGGTTGAGGAGTGGAGAGATGTTGAGGAGTGGAGGTGTTGAAATGAGAGGCTTTAGTAAACTACCCATTTTGTACCCCCTCAACTCCTCCTCTCCTCCTCTCCTCAACCCCTCAACCTCTCAGCTCCCCATACGCATGCTGAGCTGAGAGGTTGAGGAGTGGAGAGATGTTGAGGAGTGGAGGTGTTGAAATGAGAGGCTTTAGTAAACTACCCATTTTGTACCCCCTCAACTCCTCAACCCCTCCACTCCTCAACCTCTCAGCTCCCCATACGCATGCTGAGCTGAGAGGTTGAGGAGTGGAGAGATGTTGAGGAGTGGAGGTGTTGAAATGAGAGGCTTTAGTAAACTACCCATTTTGTACCCCCTCAACTCCTCAACTCCTCCTCTCCTCAACTCCTCAACTCCCCATACGCATGCTGAGCTGAGAGGTTGAGGAGTGGAGAGATGTTGAGGAGTGGAGGTGTTGAAATGAGAGGCTTTAGTAAACTACCCATTTTGTACCACCTCAACTCCTCCTCTCCTCAACCCCTCAACCTCTCAGCTCCCCATACGCATGCTGAGCTGAGAGGTTGAGGAGTGGAGAGATGTTGAGGAGTTGAGGTGTTGAAATGATAGGCTTTAGTAAACTACCCATTTTGTACCCCCTCAACTCCTCCTCTCCTCAACTCCTCAACTCCCCATACGCATGCTGAGCGCCACGCGTTTGCGTTTGACGTCCACTTCTACCACCCGCACCGTTACTTGTTGGTTCAGGGAAACAATTTCTGCGGGGTTTTTGACAAATTTATCGGCCATTTCGCTCACATGCACCAGGCCGCTGTCTTTGATGCCGATGTCGATAAAGGCGCCAAAGTTGGTGATGTTGGTGACGATGCCGGGCAGCACCATGCCCACCGACAGGTCGTCGATGCTGCGCACATTGCCAAATTCAAAGGGTTGAGCAGCACCGCGCGGGTCGAGTCCGGGCTTTTCCAGTTCTTTAAGGATGTCCTGGAGTGTAGGCAGGCCCACGTCGCCTTGCACGTAGCGTTTCAGGTCAATTTGTTGACGCAGTTTGGGGTCTTTGATCAAATCGGCGACGCCATGGCCGAGGTCTTTGGCCATTTGTTCCACCAGGGCATAGCGTTCGGGGTGCACGGCGGTGTTGTCGAGCGGATGGTCGGCATCGCGGATGCGGAGGAATCCGGCGCATTGTTCGAACGCCTTGTCGCCCAGACGAGATACCTTTTTCAATTCCGTCCGACGCCGGAAAGGGCCGTTTTCTGCCCGGTGTTGTACGATGTTGGCGGCCAGGACGGGGCCGAGTCCTGATATGTACGTGAGCAAGTGTTTGCTGGCGGTATTGAGGTTGACGCCTACGCGGTTCACGCAGCTTTCCACTGTGCGGTCGAGGCTTTCTTTGAGTTGATTTTGGTTTACATCGTGCTGGTACTGGCCCACGCCGATGCTTTTGGCGTCTATTTTGACGAGTTCGGCCAGGGGGTCCATGAGTCGGCGGCCGATGCTGACGGCACCGCGCACGGTGAGGTCTTCGTTCGGAAATTCCTCCCGGGCCGCTTCGGAAGCCGAGTAAATAGAGGCACCCGCTTCATTGACCTGAAAAATATCCACCGACTGGCCGAGGTCGACCCCGCGCAAAAAGTCCATGGTTTCGCGTCCGGCAGTGCCGTTGCCCACGGCAATGGCTTCGATATGGTGCAGGGCAATCAGGCGTTTGAGTTCGGCGGCGGTTTCGAGGGTGCGCCGCTGCGGTTCGTGCGGGTGCAGGGCAGTGTGGTGCAGCAGGTTGCCGTTGTTGTCGAGGCACACTATTTTACAGCCTGTCCGGAAACCAGGGTCGATGCCCATGACGCGTTTTTCGCCCAGGGGGGCCGACAGGAGCAGTTGGCGCAGGTTTTCGGCAAACACGCGGATGGCTTCGAGGTCGGCTTTTTCCTTGCTGCTGTTGCGGAATTCGGTTTCGATGGAGGGTTGCAGCAGGCGTTTGTACCCGTCTTTGAGGGCCATGCGGACTTGTTCGGCTGCTCCGCCCGTGCCGGTGATGAAGAGGCGTTCGAGATCGGCAACGGCCTGTTCTTCATCGGGTGCCACGGCTACCCGCAAGAGGCCCTCCTCTTCGCCTCGGCGCATGGCGAGCAGGCGGTGCGAGGGGCAATTGGCGAGCTTTTCGCTCCATTCGAAGTAGTCCTGGTATTTGGCGGCGGCTTCGTCCTTGCCTTTGACCAGTCGGGAGGCGATGACGGCGTCTTTTTCAAAATGGCGGCGGGTGCGGGTGCGGGCACGGGCGTCTTCGCTGATCCACTCGGCCATGATGTCGCGTGCGCCTTGCAAGGCATCGTCTATGCTGCTTACCTGATCGTTGAGGTACGGGGCGGCGAGGGATTCCACGTCGCGGTCGCGTTGGGCGTACAGGCGTTGGGCGAGGGGTTCGAGGCCCTTGTCGATGGCCATGGTGGCGCGGGTTTTGCGCTTGGGCCGGTAGGGGAGGTACAGGTCTTCGAGTTCGGTGAGGGTGGTGGCGGCTTCAATGGCTTTTTTCAGCTCGGGGGTGAGCTTGCCTTGTTCCGCTATGCTGTGCAAAATGGTGTCCCGTCGTTTGTCGAGTTCCTGGAGTTTTTTGAACTGGTCGGCGATGTCGGCGATCTGCACTTCGTCCAAAGAGCCGGTGGCCTCTTTGCGGTACCGGGCGATGAAGGGGATGGTGGCCCCGCTGTCGAGCAGGTCAATGACCGATTGCACGCGGCTGGCGGTGATGTGGAGAATGGGGGCAATGCGGTTGGCGTAAGACATGTATAACGGATCGATGAAAATGGGGCGGCAAATATCGGTGTTCCCGGGATGGAGTGGGGTTGTTTTTTGACGGCAAAGGAGATTTTGCCGCCTTTGGTGGTTTTTTTGACCACAGGGGAGGGAAAGTTAAGGGAGGTTTTGCCGCTTTTGGCGGGGTTTTTGACCACAGAGGAGGTATAAATCCCGGAATGCATCACCACCATGCATTTGTAAAACGCCCATTCCGCATTCCGTATTCCGCATTCCGCATTCCGTATTCCGTATTCCGTATTCCGCACTCCGCAGGCCGCAGTTTTGTTAAAAAACGACAAAACCAATTGACGTCAGGATTTGTTGGCTTTTGAGCGTACAGCATACAAAACCCAAGCCATGAGACACACCTTTCCCCTGCTGTTTGTATTTCCCATTTTTCTGTTGTTTTTTGATGCCAAACCGCCTGAATCGAAGGGCGTTTCCGGGCCATTTTTGTACGCCATGTCTTCCAGTCCCGGGCCGGTGTACAAAATTGACGTGATGACCTGTGAGGTTTGTCCGGTTTTCTACCCTTTGGGTCTAAATTTTGCCATATCCGACTTGTTGGTGCTGCCAAATGGAAATATTTTGGTTGTCACCAGCAGTGGATTGAATTTGTTTGATCCGCCTAATGTCAACGCCATTTGGTCAAATAATGAGGTGTACGGTGGGGCCATTTTATCACCTGGCGGGCTGATTTATTTGTGCAGGGGCTCGGGCGCTACCGCTGGACTGTACATTTTTGATCCGATCACGCTCACCACAACTTTAGTTGGGCTTTGGCCTGCCAATTTATTTGTTACAGAGATGTATTACGAAGGCGGCATTTTGTACGGAATTGCGCGGGAGGGCAACAACAACAACAATGTAAGGCTGCTTCAAATCAATGTGAATAACCCGGATCAATCCACCGTAGTGGTCAATAATCCTGTGTTAACCCTGCTTGGTGGCACCACCAATCTGGGTTACACCACGGCTTTCGGCAACAACAGTTCGTTGGGTCAATACAACCTCAACACGAACACCGTTACCACCCTGTGTGGCTTGCCAACCCCGATAAACGGATTGTCCGACCTGCCGGCTGGGGTGGCGGAGTTGCCCTGCTTTTGTACAACGGATGCAGGCAGCATCAACAGCAATACCTACAACATTTGCGCAAGCGGCACGGTCACGGTGTCGTACAATGGGAACGCGGTGCTGGACGGAAACGACGTGTTGCGCTATATCCTGTTCTCCAATTTGAACGACACCCTGGGCAGCATCATCGTCCAAAGCACCAGCCCAACCATTGCGTTCAATCCGGCCACCATGCAGGCGGGCGTCACGTATTATCTGGCAACACTGGCGGGCAACAATTTGAATGGAAACGTGAATGTCAACGACCCCTGTGCGGATGTTTCCAACACTGCACAGGTGACCTGGCGGCCAAACCCTTCGGTGGTACTGTCGGTCAACCAGCCCGATATTTGCGCTGGCCAATGCGCGGTGGTGACGGCTTTGTTTACCGGTACGCCGCCATTTACACTTACCTACAGCAGCCCGGCAGGCGTACAAACACAAACATTTTCGAATGCCAACAGCAGCTTCGACGTTTGTTTACCGGGCAATTCGCCTTCGGGCAATGTTGTGGTTCAGGCCACCGCGTTGACGGATGCCTTTTGCACGTGCCAGTGATGCCCCACAGATGGGCGGTGTAGAGGATGTGTTCGTGGGAGATTTTTTGGGCGCAAATCAAATTATCGAATATAGAATAATTATATGTGATTAATGGACTGGCCTCCCCACCTGCAGTACGCGACAGGTTCTGCGAGTCCATGTAGACAGGATGTACAAGATTTTAAGGATTTAAACGTACCTGATGGCAAATGCCATGCGTTGGGGCAAGTCTATGTACGGGTACACAATTTTAGACAAATACAGGCCTTGCGGGTGGGCACCGGTGATGGTGCGGGGCGTTTGTTTATCGCGCAAATGATGCTCAAACGCTTCGACACTCATCTGTCCGGCGCCCACTTCCAACAAGCGACCGACGATGATGCGGATCATGCCGGAAAGGAATCGGTTGGCGCTGATTTGAAAATGCAAGCGTTCGCCGTTTTCACTTATTTGCAAATGCGCGGCACTGACGCGGCAAATGGTGTGCTCAAACTTGTCTGGCGATCGGCAAAACGCGTAGTAGTCGTCGTACTGCGGCAGCAAATCCACCGCAGTTTGCATGCGTGAAAGGTCAAAGTCCCCATCCGGATAATATGCGCTCTTGCCAGCCAAAAACGGGTCTTTGCGCCGGTGGATGAAGTAGTCGTAGGTGCGCTGCACGGCGTCGAAGCGCGCATGCGCGTTGTGGTGCATCGGCAGGATGTCAAAAATGGCGATGTCCGTTGGCAAATTGCGGTTGAGGCGCGACAGGAGGTCGAAATCGTACGTGTCTTCCAGGTCGGCGTGAAAAAAATACTGGCTGGCGTGCACCTGTGCATCTGTACGGCCACAGCCATAGATGCTCACCGGCGTTTTCAGCACTTTGCTGAGCACCCCTTCGATGACTTCCTGCACGCCGACAGCCGATTGTTGCCGCTGCCAGCCGTGGTATTGCAATCCGTTGAAGGCGATATGGAAAAAGAACCGTTTGATGTGTGTATTTAAATCAGCTCGTGGATGTGGGTTTTCAGGTTGTGCACGATTTTACCCAGCGGCAAATCGTTTTCTTCGCCACCAAAAGGCTCCTCAATTTCTTCGGCGATGATCTCGAGGCTGGCCAGCACGTAAAAGACAAACACCACGATGGGAATGACCAAATACCCCAGGTCGAACACAAAGCCAAAGGGTAGGGTCAACACGTAAAAAAACACAAATTTTTTGATGAAACTGCTGTAAGAGTAGGGTATAGGCGTGTTTTTGATGCGTTCGCAGGCCCCGCAGATGTCGGTAAATGATTGCAGTTCGCTGTTGATGCTGAGCAACTGTTCGGCGTTGAGCACCCCTTCCTGGTGCAGATGGCCGATGTGTCGATACAGGAGCGCGGCTACCTGGTTGGGCAGGTGTTTTCGTCGATCTAAGCGCGCCTGCACGGCCTCCGGCAGGTTGTCAAAGAGGGCAATACGGGTACTTTCGCTGCCCAGGTGGTCTTTCAGCACTTCGGCATACGCCGGTATGGCCAATCGGAAGAAATCGCGGTCGGGATGCTCCTCCGGTATGATCACAGCAAGTTTCATGGCTAAGTTCCGGCTGTTGTTCACCAGGCTGCCCCACAGTTTGCGCCCTTCCCACCAGCGTTCGTATGCCGTGTTGGTGCGGAAAACCAGCAAAAACGAGATGACAAAACCCAGGAGTGTGTGCATGATGCTCACGTTGTGCCAGTGGCTGTCTTCACTCAGTTGCCATACTTCTATTTCGAGCCAGGCTACCAGCCATGAATACAGGCCCACCGCCAGCATGGCCGGAAAGAGCCGCCGGGTGGTGTCGGATTTGTGAAACTTAAAGATGAAGGAGTACCAGTCTTGGGGATTGTAACTGATCATTGGATGGCATTATGATAGCGATGTTTAATTTCTCTGCGTACTTTCAAAAACAGTTTTTGGAGGGCATGATACCGATCAAATCATTTTGTGCAAGTCGATTCGCGACAGGTGAGGAATTTTTTTGAAATCTGCTTCGTTTCTGGTGATGAGCGATAGTCCATATACAAGTGCAGTCGCCGCAATAACGGCATCTGGTAGTTTGATTTTGTGTGTTTTGCGAATAGCTATTGTCTGCCTAACTACGTTTTCATCTAATACCCGAGTTCGTGTCAAGAAGATATTGTATCAATGCCATTCTGCTCGCATCTCTTTCAGTTGTTGTTGCAGTAGGCTCGCGGTTTCACTTGAAATGCGACCTGAAAAGCGACTTTTGGGCTGTTCTGTCTCGCTTTTATTGCTTTTTTCGGTTTGGAGCGGTTTTCCATTGGCCTCACGGCTCAATAAAAATTCGATGTAATCGAGCACCTGTTGCTTCAGATGATCCGGCAACAGTTCAATTTGGGCATAAAAGGACGGTGTACTCATTTCTAAATGATGATTTAGGATACAAAGTAACGAAAAAAATTTCATTGTACAAAAAATACCCTGTCCTTTACCGTGCCCATGAATATCAGATACTAATTTACGGATTTACTTCCGCTCCGCATATTCATTGATGGTTATTTTAGCATAAGGAACCAGGTTTGTAAATTTTACTCCATACTTTTTCCACTGACTCGTAAAGTTTGACACATGCCAATTGGCTTTTTCATTCCAATGCCAATAGACAAAACTGTTGGTTTTGTCATCTACATGTGCAATTTCAAATGAGGCACAGATATCTGTCTCGATATTTTGGCCGTCTGATTTGTTGGGGTTAGGCTTTTGAACATGTTGAACTACTTCTAATGCGATCACGATTCCATTTGATGGAATTGAGATCTTGTATTTTTCTACATCAATTTTAATCGATTGATATTTTTTTGAATTTTTTGCTTGCAATAAAATGTTGCTGAGCAACAAGTCTTGTGCAGGATACAAGTTTTCATCTACCGAATATATGCGCAAACGGATAATCCGATTGGGCTCGTCGCCTTCTTTTTTCACGTAAAACTCAATGCTTTCAATCTCCCCTCGTATTTGTTCGGGGTTTGGAATGTATAGCCCTACTTCACTTTTAAGATTAAATAGCTCGCAAAATCTTATGTGACCTGATATTTTTTTCCTTGGCCCAAGTGCTGTTTGTTTGGGTTTAAATATTGTTGATGATATGACCACTTCCTTCAGCAATAAGGTATCGTTCAGCAATACAATATGAAAGTCGGACAAATTTTGATTTTGATCAACGGTTATGGTTTTATTTTTGTACCCAATCGCAGATAAATGTAACGCTGTTGCGTTGCTTGATATGTGCAGTGAAAAACGCCCCAAACTATCCGAAAACGTACCTGATTGGAGCGCATCATCGTAAATGGTAGCATACTGAACGGGACTGGAGTCTTCTGAAAGAACAAGTCCCTTGATGAAAATATCCTGAGCATAGAAGCCCTGATTAGAGTATGCAATCAATAATAAAACGAGGCATTTTGTTTTCACGGTCTGATTGTTTTAGGACTGAATGGAATTAGATTTGAGCGCTTTCAAATTATTTATAATACACTGGTTGTAACTATTCAGCACGTCGGAGTACTGATTAATTGAGAAGGGAAAGAATTATCCATAAACAAATTCCTCAATGCCTTAAAAGCATTGATATTTTGTTTTTGGGCGGTGATAATAAAACTGCGAGT
>Ga0247839_1006577_pt1 | contig 13291 bp, 15 predicted proteins | sample LaCruzMarch2015__6_FD_192405 | JGI IMG/M metagenome (GOLD analysis project Ga0247839, IMG submission 192405) | Freshwater microbial communities from meromictic Lake La Cruz, Castile-La Mancha, Spain - LaCruzMarch2015_16m | ecosystem: Environmental > Aquatic > Freshwater > Lake | place: Spain...
CTCTCCGTGTGCAATGGGAATCCGCAATACTCCCCCGGTGAGCGCCCCGCGCGTGAAGCGTGTGCCGACGCGATCGACCCGCACGTAAACGTGTTCGCAGAGAAAATGCAGGCCGCGGTTCCGAACAAGTGCGCCGGGAAGCAGACCCGCTTCGCAAAGGATCTGGAATCCATTGCAAATTCCAATGACGGGAGCTCCCGCCCCGGCGAAGTCGCGCACGGATTTCATGATCGGCGAAAACCGCGCGATCGCACCGCAGCGCAGATAGTCTCCGTAGGAAAAACCTCCGGGAAGCACGACGGCATCGAAGCCCGAGAGCGATGATTCCTTGTGCCAGACAAAGTCGGCCTTAGCGCCCGGAAGGCCGTTGATTGCAGCGACGCAATCCTGATCGCAATTGGAGCCGGGGAACCGGATGACGGCGAATTTCATCCGCTGATCGTAAAATCTTCGATGACCGGATTCGAGAGGAGATCCCTGGCAATCTGCTCGATTTTCGCTTGATCTGGAGCCTTCTCGAACTCGATTTCGATCGACTTGCCGACCCGCACGCGGGCTACCCCCTCGAGGCCCGAATGACGCATGGCTTCTGCTGTGGCCGCCCCTTGGGGGTCGAGGACAGACGGTTTCGGCATGACGGTAACGACAACTTTCATGGAACCCGCATGCTCTTTTTGGGAGGCGCGCCTAGCAAGCGCAAACCATCGCCTGTCGATAAATCGCTTCGACTGCCCGGATCCCCTCCTCCGGGGAGAAGTCCCGCAAAACCTTTTCCCGGGCGGCCTCGGAGGTTTTTTGGTACAGTCCGGGGTCGCCCGCAAGTGCGAGCAATGCCCTCGAAAGTCCGGCGGAGTCCGCCTCCTCGCAGAGCAAGCCGCTCACACCATCCTCGATCGCTTCTGGAATTCCACCATGGCGGGTAGCCACAGGCGGCAGGCGGCAGGCCATCGCCTCAAGCAGAGCGTTGGGAACGCCTTCCCGGTCGCCATGATCTGTCTCGCTGGGATGGAGATAAATATGTGCCGCTGCGTATTCCTCAAGAAGAGCTTCCTGGCTCAGGAAGCCCGGCATCCGAACCGAGTTCCCGAGCCCCAGGCGGACGACCTCGGCCTCCAGCGTTGGACGCATGGGGCCCTCACCCACAAGGGTGAAGGTCGCCAGTGGATACTCCTCGCGGAACCGCGCGAAGGCGAGCAGCGCCGTCAAGGTTCCTTTTTTCGGGATGAGTCGTCCGGCCTGGAGGATCCGCCATCCGCCTTCCGACGGCGGCGATTTGTGGGGCGAATCCGGCAACCCGGGAAGGATTGTCCGCATGAGACAGAGCTTCTCCCCCGGGCAACCCAGTTCCGCGACCCGTTCGAGAAGCTCGGAAGACCGGCAGCCAACCCGCGCAGCCCGTGCGAAGAGCCTCTCCCGGGTGCCACGATATGCGGGCCCCGCAAAAGCTCCCGCAACATCAGCCCCGTGAAAGGATATAACCAATGGTCCGCCAAAGGCGTCTGCCAGCGGCAGACAGTGCGCCGCCGCATCTCCAAAAAATAGGTGCAGCAGGCGGCAGGAGTTTTTTTCAAGAACCGCGGTCATCGCCCTTGCCTCTGCAACGGAAAGTTGCCACGGCAGCCCGGTGATCCTTTCGCGCAGGCGCCCGATTTCCCGGAGCGGAGATCTCGGAATAATATTCGGGCGGATTCCACTCCAGGAACCCTTTTCTTTCTGGCTTAAAACAACAGGCCGGAATTCGCGCAGGGCATTGATGTGCCGGTGCACGTGCAGCATCTCCGGCTCCAGATAGGTCGGGCAAAACAGCCCGACAGCCTCACCACTCGACACCGAGCACCACGACCGCAGCGGACTTGACCGGCGTGCCTCCGCCGAAGTCTTTGCTCACGAGTCTTTCCCCGCTGCCATATTCTTTCGGCGCTGCCGGATTCACAAGCTGCCACGGTTTGCGGGTGGTAAAAATTGCAGCAACAATTCCATCAATCGAGGGACGGAGATCCGGTTCCTCCATGGGAACGATTTCCGCCGGCTCGGGAAGCGGCGCGACAAAATCCTGTGCATGAACTCCGATCACCGTCGCGGCAAGGATTCCAAATGCAGATTTCATCGCTTCAATCTAAGGTGCCCGGTGCGCGTTCCGCAACCCCTTTGCTCAGCGGGGCACGGACTCAGATCTGGCAAGGCATGCTTTGGCGTCCGGGTCTTCTTGTTTTGGACCGGCACTCCCCCAGTGCCCCGCTGAAAGACTTTTCGCAGCGAAAAGTCCATCAGATTCCTCGAGGGAGATAGCAGCAGAGGGAAGTGCAAAATTTGAAAATCAAGGAATCTAGCCCCCCACGTATTCGGCGGAATAGGTGTCAAATTTCTGGACGGACCCGACCTTCGGTGACTGCTTGAGGTCCCAGACCTGATTGCCCACCAAACCGTTCGTCTTCGTGTCGTAAACCATCACGGCATCCTTCCCCGTGTTCTGGCTCTCCTTCTGCGTGCGCACCGCGATGTAGCGCGGGCTCTTCTTTTTTGAAGAGGCAACCGCCGCTTTCTCCCGCTCCTTCTGCTTGGCAAGGTAAAGCCGTGCCCGCTGCTCGGCGATTTTTCTCTGCCGCTCCGAGGCCTGGTGTTTGGCGATGATGTAAGCCCCTCCTGCCACCACGGCCGCAGCCCCGATCGATACCGGAATCGTAACTGCGGGGCTGACCCCTGACACTCCGAGAGGGATCGCGGTCGCCGCGCCTGCAAGTCCGCCGAATACTGCCGCATTTTCTCCGGGGGTCAGGTTCTCGCAGCCCGAAGTGCCGAGGGCCACTGCGGCGACGGCCGCGGTTGTTTTCAGGAGAGTCATATTCATCGTCCGCCTTTATAACAAAGGCCCCCGGCTCACAATCCAAATTTTTCAAACCTCCCCCCGTAAATGTCCCACCCCCCTTCATAGAGTGCCGATATGCCAAGCAATTTGACTGGTCGCAGAAGCGCCGTTCAGACACGATCCAGCCTCGCCGTATGAACTTCCCGGAGTTTTTCGGTCACCCGATACGAGTTCTTCCGTTTTCAGAAGGCCTTCGAGAGCCTCAATCAGGAAATGAATTTCCGCATGTCCGGGATTCTCTGGCTGATGTGCAGCGGTGAGTCTTGCGGTGATGTCTTAGCTTGCGCCTACGAGTGCTACGTGCGTGGCGTTTTGAAATCCGGCGACAGCATTGGTCGCCCCAGCAGGCATCGCATAAAGAAGGACAAGCACCCATGATCACGAAACTCATATCAGGTGGCCAGACGGGCGCAGACCGCGCACCTCTGGATTCATCAGGGGAACCTCGGAAGGCCGGGGGGAGGTTGAAGTAATGGACACTGAGAGAAAAACCTCGATCATTGGCACCATGCAGCCGCTCTATCGAATTCCCGGCGAAATGCTACGCGGACACGTGGAGAGGCTTTCTGCTTGCACTCGCGTGAAGGAGGCTCACACGAATCTCTACTCGCTCCTGTTTCTCTCGGGCCTGCATGCCTCAATTCACTTCTACAAAGAATCGGGCACCCCGCCGTTGCATTTTCTGGATGACGGGCTGAGCGACACGACGAGAAGCTGCCTGAGAGCTTTGGGAAAACTTGTGCGCTCTCGTGCAATCCAGAATTTGAAATTCGCCCGCGAATCGAAGGAGAAGCTCCCCAACTGGGTCGCGGTGCAGTTGAGCTTTTTCGGCTTTTTCGATAACTGTCCGGTCCGCGCAAAAGAATGGATTTCCCGGGGAGATACTGAGACGAACCGAGTCCGTCTCGCCTGCGCCATGGGCATCGAATCTTTCTTCAATACCGATGGGTTCATGGATATTGCTTATGGAATAATGCGAGAGCCCCTTGGACTTGATTCAGACGAATCAGCGGCAATTAAGGCCTTCTTGCTAAATTCTAAAAACGCATTGCCGGCACTATGAGATACCTCCTCGCTATCATCCTGCTATCGCTCTGTTCCTGCACTTTGCCCACGAATGAGGCAACTGCGAGCCTCGCGGCTTCAAGATCTGCCCGCCCCAATTACACGGCCACCATCGAAATTGCCAGCGTTCCCACGGGATGCATTGTCGAGTGGAATGGCGAATTTTTGGGCATAACTCCTTTCCTGCTTACAGTGGACACAACCGCCGACAGAATATGGCTGCACACGGGGTTCTGGGGCAGCCGCTGGAATATCTGACACCTGCCCACTCCTGCTGTTCAATCCCACAAGGTCTGGTTCAAGTGGAGTATTGCCAGAAAAAATTGTTACCTTGAGCGCCTTGAAGATTGCTTCTACCTCAGAATACCCGTGGGCAATCGATGGCTCACGGGTGAAAAATCTCAAAAAAATCAGGGCGTAGGACAGTCTTTGTCTGTTCTCTGTGTTATACCGGCGATGTGAAACCGAAAAAAGAGGCACCAACATCAGGAGAGGCAGCGGACGAGCAGATCCATCCGCTGGAGGTTATACGGCAGGCATACCGCGCGATGGAGATCAGGTTTCAGGAGGATGAGGATATGATATTTGCCCGGCTAAACCTTCAAAACGTGGAGGTTCAGGTCATCAGTTATAACCATCCCGATGACCTGGCCCTTGTCATTGTCCGTCTGCCTGTGAGGGCAGCGCCAAAATTCCGTGCCCAAGCTGGGGAATTTCTGCACCGGCTCAATTTTAGTGCCCGCAGGAAATTCTGGGAGATTGACCACAACGATGGGGAGATCAGGCTATCCGCCTACACGGATACGACGGGGGCGCCGCTGACTGAGTCCCGATTCCGGTCGATTCTCCATTGCCTGGTCATGAATGCCGACACCGTTTTCCCCTACCTGACCAGCGTCTTGTCGGGGCGGATGACTCCTGATTTCGCTGCGGATCAGGCGGATGCGGCAACCGCCGCGATGTGGGACACGAACAAAAGCGAGGGGGAAGAATGAATCCGGCGGACAGCTTTGAATTCAGCGGGGAGCAGGAGATTTACGACGACGGAGTTTTCCGGATCGAACTTGCGTCCGAGTTGGTTCCCGAGTCCGACGACAGTGATGGTTCGATGAAGTTCGCCATTGATGGACTGCCCTTCCTTGTCGAGTGGACCACGATTGTCTTGAACAAAACGCAGATTGGACAGATGGGCGGACCTTCGGATTCCATAGAGGGAGGTTATGCGGTTCTTCATGCCGGACCTGCCAGATGAAGCTCCGCTGCGATTGTTCCCTCTGGCGAACGGTTTCAATCTGGCGAGCTACGGATGCATTCGCGATGGGGAATACCGTGCCTACTGCCTGCTGGCGCAATTCCTTGACGAGGACACGCTGGTTGGAACCGCTGTGGAACTGACCGCCCCGGAGGAATGGGAAGATGATCCACTGCTTATCGGCTTCCAACACTTTTTGAGAGCGTCCATCCGTCACGCCCATTGCAGCCTCGGGGAGCCGAGGATGAACTCATCACGGGCATGGTTGAACGTCGAAAAGATCGGTGTGCACTTCCCCAGCGAACTGGGTGCTATGAAATTCGACTTTGCCAGCGACTACGAATCCAGTCAGGAGGGACAAGGAATCAGCCTGCGTTACCTGGATGATGGGCGGCGCAAGGCGGACATCTACATTTACGACGATTTGGAGGAACTGATCGAGCCAGGAGCCGAAACAGATCAGGTTCTCGCCCAGATGGAGTCTGCGATGCTGGAACTGGAGAGGGCCTGTGGGCCAGCCGTCGCTGAGCTTCTGAGCGAGACGGTCGCCCCCTACGGCCGGGAGGAGATCGCCTTTCTCGAAAGGCGATTCCTGGTCGTTGGGCCTGAACCAGATGACAGCGAGACTGTGACCGCCATCCTGCTTGCCGCACGTCTTGGGGCCTTCATCAAGGTGCGATTCTCCCCGCTGCCCGGTGAAAGCCAACCGAAACACCCGCGTCTCGAAGCGCTCATGAACGATCTGGCGGATGTGCTTTCTATATGAATTCGCGACCTGAGCTTCCCAGTGAGGAAAAGGCAAGGGTCATGGCTTTTGGTCCTCTGGCATCCAGTATTCGAACTTTTATTGCGTGGCATGATTCATCGGGAGATCAAGTTCAAGAGCATGACCTCAAGCATCTTGAAACTCTGCTACAAGTGCTTGAGCAAAAAATCAAAGATTATGCTGAGTTTCCTGAACCGGCTCCACTCCCCCCCGAAGCCCCCACCCCTCCACTCATGTCCGGGAACTCAAGGGAATCCATCGCTGCGAGGAAAAAGTATTCGACTGAGCTGATGAAATACCGGATGGCGATGGACCGGTGGAGACGACAAATGGCGGCCTGGCACGCCCGACAGGATGCAGCTGAACTAAAATTGAAATCTGTCGATAGCGAGAGGCGCATCTTGGAAAACCGCCGCAATGAACTGGAGGGGTATTTTTTGCGTGGTGGCTGGCCCAGCATCATTGAGTTGAACTGGTATATTCTGCCCCCTGGGTTTTGGCCGCGTTCGTCAGTGGAGGTAACCCGGATTTTTCCTCGCATAAATCGGGACAAATACCGACCCGAGCGAATCTCGAATGCCTTTGATATCGGCCCTTTTGAGGTTGGGAGGGGGCGAGGCGATTTTGATCAATATCTTTGTTTTAGATACAAGTTCACAAGTCGTGTTCTTCTCGAAAGTGCGGATGAAGGGAATGCCGCATACCTTTTGATCGGCGACTGGCAAAAGCTGTCCAGGCTGACCAAACATGATCTGATCACAGGACATCAAAGCGAGCACGTCAGGATCGTTCACCGCCAAGATTCGCACTGGCGGGCCGATATCTTGAACGCACTTCAGCATGGGTGAACTGGCGATTTTCTGTGGGACAGGCGGCGTCCGAAATCCTCTCGCATGTGGGCAGATAAACGGCTACAAAGCCCGCTCTTTCGTTGATGGCCTCGGCACATCGGCGTCGCTGCAAATTTTCTGAACATGGCCATCAAGAAATCAGATCTCTACTCCTCCCTTTGGCAGTCTTGCGACGAGTTGAGAGGTGGCATGGATGCCAGCCAATACAAGGACTACGTCCTGTTCATGCTGTTCATCAAATATATCTCCGACAAATACGGGGACTCGGAGGATTTTGCCCCGCCCCTCACGATTCCTCCGGGGGCCAGCTTCAGGGACATGATCGCGCTCAAGGGCAAGGCCGACGTCGGAGACAAGATCAACAAGCAGGTCATCCAGCCGCTCATTGACGCAAACTCCCGGCTCGCCCGAACCGACTTCCCGGACTTCAACGACCCCAACAAGCTCGGTGAGGGCCAGGCAATGGTGGACCGTCTTACCAACCTCATCGGCATTTTCCAAAAACCCGAACTGGATTTTTCGAAGAACCGGGCGGACAACGACGACATCCTCGGCGATGCCTACGAGTATCTCATGCGACATTTCGCCACAGAGAGTGGCAAGAGCAAGGGGCAGTTCTACACTCCCTCCGAGGTGAGTCGCATCATCGCCAAGGCCGAAGTCAGTGCCCAGCTCAAAAAGATCAAAGGAGACAAAGAAGCGACTGACGAAACGACAGTCCTCAAGCAGTGGCTCACCCTGAATACGAAAGAAGCCGACCTCAAACGTGCCATCCGCGACGCAGAAGCCTCTCTGGACCACCTCGCCTATAAAAAATATCCCCAGCTCACCGAGGCAGAGGTCCAGACGCTGGTTGTGGACGATAAATGGCTGAGCGCGATAGCCTCCGCAATCCCCGGGGAGGTGGATCGAGTATCCCAGACCCTCACCAGCCGCATCCGTGTCCTTGCCGACCGCTACGCCAGCCCGTTACCCCAGATCGTCGATGAAGTCGCCGCACTGGCTGCCAAGGTGGACGGACACCTCAAAGAGATGGGGGCCAAGCCATGAAAAAGCAATCCGCCCCGAACCCGTGCAAGTCGAAGAAGCTTGTGCCCGCCGCAAAATCAGCAGCCATTATTGACGAAGCCAGCCTGATTTCCGATCTGCGAAAGCTCATCCAGTCCGCCCGCCAGCGCATTGCCGTTGTTGCAAATTCCACACAGACATTGCTCTGCTGGCACGTCGGGCGACGCCTGCTTCGCGACAACCTTCAGGATGGTCGGGCGGAGTATGGGAAGCGAATTCTTGCGACAGTGGCGCAACAATTGACTGCGGAGTTTGGGCGTGGCTTCACCTACACCGAAGTCACCCGGATGATCCGTTTTGCCGAGGGATTCCAGGATCAGGAGATTCTTGCGTCACTGGCGCAACAATTGAGCTGGGGACACTTCCGGGCGCTCCTTCCTATCAAAGACCCGCTCGCCCGCGACTTCTACGCCGAAATGTGCCGCATCGAGCGATGGGATGTGCGCACGCTGCGTAGGAAAATAGCCGGCATGTTGTTTCAGCGCACCGCTCTCGCCAAAAAACCGAAGCAAGTCATCGCCGCAGAGATCGGCCAGATGCGGGACGGCCATCTCTCCCCGGATGCCGTGTTCCGCGATCCCTATTTTCTCGATCTCCTTGGCCTCACCGGAGCCTACAGCGAGGGCGATCTGGAGCAGGCCATTCTCCGCGAAATCGAAGGCGTTCTGCTCGAACTCGGCACAGGCTTCACCTTCGTTGCCCGCCAAAAGCGCATGAGCGTGGGGGGCGATGACTTTCACCTCGATCTGCTTTTCTTTCACCGTCACCTGCGACGCCTCATCGCTGTGGAGCTGAAGCTGGAGCACTTTCAGCCCGCCCATGTTGGCCAGATGGAGTTTTACCTCCGCTGGCTCGATAAGCACGAGCGCGCCCCCGGCGAGGAAGCCCCCATCGGCCTCATCCTCTGCGCCTCCGCCGATGCCGAGCAGGTGGAACTCCTCCAACTCGACGCGAAATCCATCCGCGTGAGCGAATACCTTACCGAGCTGCCCCCAATCAAACTCCTCCAATCCCGCCTGCATCTCGCCATCGAACACGCCCGTGAGCTGACCGCCCGCCGCTCCCTGCCCTCCAGTCCCGCACCATGAGCCAGAATTTCGAAGAGCTCACCGACACTCTCAAGGGCCTGGCTGAAAACCTGCGTGGGCTTCAGGAGCTTGGCGTCGCCGAATATACACCCGTGGTGGAGCAAATCATCGCCAGCCGCAGCCGCGATGTTCGGCACATCGAGCGCACGCTCGACGGTATCCTTGACTTCGCCTGCCACCCCGATGGACTGGCACTCTTCAAATCCCTCTGCCGCTACTACTACACCATCGATCCTAACGCCACGGGAGACTATGTCCGGTTCTACCGTGAGGTGTGGGAGGAGGACGCGGTCGAGGAGGAGGGAGGGGCGTGAAATCTGCAATTCGCAATCCTCAATCCGCAATGGTTTAGCCTGGTTACAAACACACTCAGGTGGGAGTTATTCCGGAGGAGTGGGAATGCCCACGCATTCGCGACGCTGCTGCCAAATCATCAAATGCTACTGTGGGAGGCCCTTTCGGCTCGGACCTTGTATCCGCTGATTACGTCGAATCGGGCGTGCCTGTAATTCGCGGACAGAACATGAGTCCTCGAACCAACCCACAACGAACGGTTCGTCTCCATTCTCCAAGAGCACTACCCCACATGGCGCGAAGCCCGTGCCGAACTCAACGAACTGCCACTGACCGCAGAGATTTGGAGGGAGTGAGAGCTATCTGCTGAATTTCTCAAACACCTCGGAAAAGATTCGTTCTACGAGTTGATGTAATCTTGGCCGGATTTGCTCCAGCCAGCCGCACGGGAGAGAGCAAATCTTTCGTGCCGGAAGTTCCGAACCACTTGGGGTTTCCCATTGTGGAGTTCAAAATTTTCGGAGTGCTCCGTTCCCATCAAAAATCAAAAGTTTTTGGGGTAGGACAGTTTTTGGCCGGGGTGCTGTGCGATTTATACGGTCGTCATGAATACTCCGACCCAACCCATAACGACAAAACCTCGCGGTTGGTTTTGTTTCGGTCCCTCCAGGCAGGGCAGTCCTCAACTTCACAAATGTGGGAGAAGCAGACTGTGACGATATGAAGCTCTCAGAACCACAATCCGTGACCTATAGATCGCTCTTCGCCCAGATCGAGGACGGGACGCTCAAAATTCCACAGCTTCAGAGAGACTTCACTTGGCCGCTAGATACGAGCGCGAAGCTTCTCGACAGCGTCATGAAAGGGTATCCCATCATCACGCCTGAGGAGATGAATTACCTACAGACGACGGCCCAAGCGCTTTATCAGGATATCTTGTCCAGATGCACTGCAGGTCGGAAGGGATTCGTGCAGATCCACGGAGAGGATGCGGTTCGGGTTTCCTCTCCCAAGCCACGCAAGAAGAAGTTGCCGACTTTGGTCACCTGAATCTTTCAAGGCCATCCCTTGTTGATTTACTGGCTTCCCGTTTTATCCTCTCCGTGAACGCGACATCAGCGCACCCACCAACACAGAAAGAAGCAGGCCGACCAAACCAGCGATCAGAAGATGACCGAGTGGGAGTTTCTTCCCACATTCACAGCATCCGCCCTCCCACTTTCCTGTGGTGATGAGCGTGGCGGCGTTGATGATCAGCTTCCCATTCCGCGCACTCCGGTGCGCGGCCCCGTTGAAGTTTATCAAGCGCTGGAGATGGAGCGGGAGTTGCAGGGGCATCAAGGGGAGGGGCTTTCGCCTACTCCGGAGGGGGATTGGGCACCTTCTTGGGCCCTGTTCAGATAGTTATCCATGACCTCATCGGAGAGGGCGCGCCAGAGGAGGAATTGCTTGCGGATATCTTCGAGGAATCCCGGCAGGGCGCGCTGCCATGCGGTAGGTGGGCCGGAGATCCGAGCGACGGAGATGCTGATCTCCGACACTTCTTCGATATCGGAGGGTTTTGCGCGGATCTCGAAGTCCTGGCTGATGCCCTGATCGAAGGGCTGGAGCCAGATTTTTGCGCGGAGCCATCCATTCGCTTCGTCTGTCTGCCAGGTGGTTCCGGATGCGGCGAACGATCCGATGGTGCGGTCGGAGTGGCTTTCGAGGTGTTCCTCGATGAAGCCGAAGACACCGCCGAGGTGGTGGGACGACACGGTGAATGGGAAGGGCATTTCGATCCGGTCGTCGGCGGCCTTGGGGATCTTCCAGCGTTTGCTTGTGTCGGCAGTGGCTTTTTTGGCGGCTTGCAGGGCGGGGTAAACGGTGGAGACGAGCACGACGCCAATGACGAGGAGGATGGTGTTGATCGCCGTGGAGGAGGAGTAGTTGACCTCGGGGGCGGGGAACCACCCGAGCTGGGAGAGGACATCAAGGAGGAGTGCGGCGGCCTGGCCGAGCAGGTAGCCCCCGAAGCCCCCGAGAATGGCGTAAACCCCTGATTCGACGAAGAAGAGCATGGCAATGTTTCGCGGGGCGAGGCCAAGGGCGGAAAAGGTGTAGATCTCCTTCTCTCGGTCGATGATCGAGCCGAGCATGGTCGAAAACACGATGAGGCCACCGATGAGAAGGGGCACCAACACATCACCCAATCCAACAACCCCGATCTTGTCGCCAAAACGGAACCAGCGGCGTTCGCCCCCCTCCTGCACGTAAGTGCCGAAGTCGCTCAGCAAGGCCATCTCGCGTCCGATCTCCGCCGGGCGGCCCCCGTCCACCGCCAGAGGGAAAAGCGAAATGGCCCGCAGGGGCACGCCCATCTCGCGGGCAAGGGCATCGCCGACCAACACCACGGAATCGGCGCTGACCGGCTCGAAGGCCTCCGGCTCGAGGCGGCTGATTTCTTCCTCGAGTTCATTCTCGGCCCCTCCCGCGGCCGACGAGGCACTCTCAAAGGCACCCATGGCGAGGCGGGTCGAGCGGAAGTTTATGGGAAGAATCGGGCCGCCGTCGATCTGGCGGACCTGTTGGAGCCGGGTGGCATCGAAGACGCCGAGCACTTCGAGTTCGCGTCCGAGCATGCGGAGGGTTGCGCCAGGCCCGATGGCGAGTTGGCGGGCGAGGGCGGGCGGGAGAAAGATCCCCTGGCCGGAGAAGAACCGTTCCAGAACGTCCTTTTCGGCGGGGAGGGCGGCCTGAAGGTCGGGGAGCCCCTGCCACTCGCGCCGATCCAGCCCGAGGATGCCATTGGCTTCCGCGAGGTTTCCATCTGCGGCGCGGAGAGGAATATCCAGTTCTTCGCCGACGACGTTGGTGAGTTCCTGTGCCTGCCATGAACGGCGGGCCACGTCGAAGCCTGCGTTGGTCAGCGGGCGGATGCCCTCATCGAGATCATTGGGAAGCGCCTGCCAGACGCGCTGACGGATGAGGACGGCCCCGCCGGGTTGGCTGGCCGCCCCGAGGTAAATCTCGTTGACCCCCTTTTCCTGTTGAAAAGAAACGAAGGAGAGGATGGTGAACGTCAGAAGGAGGACAGTCACCACCGTGAGAACGGTCCGGGCCGGGCGGCGTCGCATCGTGGAAATGGCCAGCGAGAATGCGGCTCCCACGTTGCCCAAGGCACTTCGGCGCATGGTGTGTGCGGAGATCGCCAGGCCCTGCATGTTCTTGATTTCGGCGCTGAATTTTCCCGCGATGATGCCGATCACGGCCCCGCTCATCACCATGAGGATGAAGGCGAGGAGAATGACCACGGGAAAGGCGCTGAAGGAAAAGGCCGGGTGGGTGAAATACAGGCCGAGGAAGCAAAGCAGGAAGATCGCGCCGAAGATGCCCACGCGGCGGTAAACGCTGGGCGTGGGAAATAGCAGAGCCTGGGCGGCGGCAGAAAAGGGAACTGCCATTACGAGAAGAAGGGTCACGGCGCGAACCATGTCACCGATCGTGTCCTTGACCGGGCGATAGACCCGGCGCTCCAGCGAAGCCGACCGGGCGAAGGCGGAGCGGGCGGCCGCGAAGTCGCCGACCGAGGTGGCAGCCTGCGCCAGTCCCAGTTGCTCGCGGGCGGCAAGATGCAATTCCTCGAGCGAATCCAGGATGATGTTTCGTTTGCGAAGTCCGGCGAGGCGGCTCTCGTTGAGCGCAACCATCGGCGCGGCCATGTCCTCGTCGAGGTTGATGACTGCGGTGGGATTTGCGGTCTTTTCGGCGAGAAACCGGGTTGGGGGATCGAGGTAGAGGGCGACTCCGTCGGTGACGGTGGAGTCATGATAGAGGAGTTTGGCCGGGAGGCTCGGTTGGGTGGTGAAGCCGCCTAGGCCGGAGCGCGGATCATACTGGAAATTTAAATAGGAAAAGGCACCGTCGGACACTCCATTGAGAAGGTTAAAGGCGCGGGCCCGGAAGGGGCCGGCAAAGGCCAGGTCGCGTCCCAACAGAGCGCCCTTGCTCCCGGAGAACAAGGCCACGACATTGAAAAAACCGGTGTCAGCACGGGTCTGG